>JGI24721J26819_10004117_pt1 | contig 15262 bp, 11 predicted proteins | sample YelNatPaOPGAMG01_FD_26819 | JGI IMG/M metagenome (IMG submission 26819)
CGGCATCCGGTACCCCCCTTCCAGCTCCTAACACCGAGTCACCCAACAGCGAGAGTATTATACATACAAGGGACGCGGTCTCCGCGTCCGCGAATACGGGCCGGACGCAAGCGAAGCTATCATTCCAGCCGGATGGTTGGCGATGACGCGGTGGCCAACCGGGGACATGCCTGGGTGGAGCGATGGTGCCATCGCGGGCGTGCAGAGCCCGCCCCTCCGCGAAACCGGGACCCTCACAATGAGAGCCAGCGGCTTCAAAGCGAGATGCATCGGTAAAGCGCGATGCCGACATTGCGGGCGTGCAGAGCCCGCCCCTCCCCAACCCCGACCTCCCGCAAGAAGGACCTGGGTTCACAAGGTAGGGACGCCTCGGTAGGGCGCCACGTAGACATTATGGGCCTCTTGGGCCCACCCCCGTGGGGATCTTTTTTCACTCCAGTGCGAGGAGGCGCGAGAACCTCGGATCAAGTTCCTCTAGGGGAACCCTCTCGTATTCCTCCTTGAACTCGCTCCAGAGAAGCGATAGGGTCTGCTGAAGGATGCCCTCTCTTTCCTCTTCCTCCACGTGCCCCATGAAGAAGCCCACAAACTTCTCCTCCCATCCCGTCATCTTGTAAGGGGGCTTCTTCTCCCCTTCCCTCAGTCTTCCAAAGAAACTCCTCGCTTCGGCAAGGGCGAGCTTCGAGATCTCGAGTTCCCTCCCCAGGACCCATTTGGCCCACAGATTGAACAGAAGGGGCTGAAAGGCCGCTTCAGGATGAGCGAGAAGACCAGGATCCAGCGCATACCTCCTCACGAGAATGTCGAGAAGAGAATCCAAAGCCATGAGGCGACTCAGGATCTTGGAAGTCTCTTCCACCTCCGAAAGACGGATGAAGTCCCTGAAGGCCTCGACCTCTCTCTCCCCAGCGTAATAACGAGGCCTTCTTTTGAGCAACCCTTCCAGGCAAGAGCCCCACGGCTCCCCCCAGAATGTCAGACCGAGCCCCATCTTCCTGAACCAGCTATCCTTGATCCACCTCCTGGCCCTCCTCTGAACCTCAAGGGCTGCCCCGAAGCCCACCCTGAAGATGGAAACAAGCGCCCGGTCCGAAATGAGCCTCTGAGCCTTCTCTATGTCCCCCTTTGTCAGCCTCTCCAGACCCAAGTTCAAGTAAGAAGCCGCTCTCACCCAGGCCTTCTTCATCACCTCCAGCTCCATTATGGGCATCCCATCTGCGGACAGGATCTCGTTTGCGAGGGCAGCAAATTCCAGTCGCACCCTGTCGATAAAGAGCGGATCATCGAAACGATTCAAGGCCTGAGCCAGAAGACCGCCTTGAATCCCTTGATCCAACGGGATCATGGGGACGAGATCCCTCTCCTCATCGTCTATCTCCAGGGCAGGTGGCACCTCTTCCACTCCCTCTATCACGGCCTCCGGCTCCAAGGGCGCATACACCCTCAGGGCTTCCTCGAAGGGAAGGAATCCCTGCTCCGCTATCCTCACATTCCTGAGCCTGTAAAGCTCCTCCTCTGCCTCGGAAGGAAGATATTCAGCCAGGCCCACAAGGATCCTCAAATAACCCCCGTAGTCCAATCTCGCGATATCCGCCATGAGCTCCTGAATCCATTTTTCCTCGTTGGGATCCTTCACCCGGAGGTAATACACTCCATCGAGGGAGAAAAATCCATCTGGGACCTCATCCGTGTCGTGGTCCCGAACAAACACCTCGATGAGCCTTCCCAAGTAAAAACGAGCGAAGAGATCCCCTTCTTCCAGGATCCATTTTGCAAGCCTCTCTGGGTCCGCCATATGGAGCCTCTTGAGCCACTCACCCGCAGAGGAGATCTCCACCCTGTCCTTCCTCCACACCTCCAAGTCGAGAAGATGCTGCCACTGGTCGCAAGATGCGAGCTCGAGAAGGGGAAGGCTATCATCCTCGCCAATCTTCTTCACGATCCAATAAAAATCCGTTGGGGCCAACTCCATGACCACTTCCCGAGCATTGGGAAGCTCCAGGATGCCATTGAGAAGCTGAGTGCCAGAAAGCTCCAGAACGGCCTTTCTGAGGGCAGGCCCCTCAGGCCAAGGAGCTAGAGAAGATTTGGAACGTTCCTGAAGATCGGTCATGTCTTGCATGAAAAGTTCACCTCTCGGGCCAAAGGGAAGTTGCCAACGGGATAGACTCCTCTAGGGAGCTGCCATCTTTTATTTTAGCCCAAAGCCATCAGGAAATCTGGTCCAGGAGAGAAAGGTCCCTCACTTCTCGTGCGAGGAGCTCCAGACAGGCGTCCACTACCTGGGGATCGTAGAGGGTGCCCTTTCCCTTTTTCAACTCTTCCATGGCTCTTTCCAAGCCCAGAGCTGGCCTGTAAGGTCTGTGGGAGGATATGGCCTCCACCACATCCGCTACGGCCAGAATCCTCGCCTCCAAGAGAATCTCATCCCCTTTCAGTCCACGGGGGTAACCGGATCCATCCATTCTCTCGTGGTGTTGGCGCACCATCTCCGCAATGGGCCAAGGAAATTGAATGGGCTTCAGGATCTCGTATCCCACATCGGGATGGGTCTTTATGAGGCTGAACTCGGTGGCCGTGAGGGTCGAGGGCTTGCTGAGAATCTCTGCCGGAACCGATATCTTGCCAAGGTCATGGATAGTCCCCGCCACATAGACTCCCTCGATTGTGCCAGGTGGGAGCCCTAGCTTTTTCGCCAAAAGCCTAGCTATAAGTGCAACCCTTTTCTGATGGCCAGCCGTGTACGGATCCCTGACCTCCACAGTGAGGGAAATTGCCCTCACTATTCCATCCATGGCCTGCCTGAGCTGGCTGAGGGTGAGCTGGAGCTCCTGGGTGCGTTCATCGACTTTCCTCTCCAACTCCTTCATGTGGATTCTGTGAAGGGTCTCAAGTTCTCTTCTCCTGAGGGCATTTGCGACCTGGATTATCACCTCGTTCAACTTGAACGGCTTGAGGATATAGCCGTAAGCTCCCCTTTCCAGGGCCAATTGGGCAACTTTGGGATCATCGGCACCGCTCACGAAGACCACCGCCATTTCAGGAAAACTCGGCATGACCTCTTCAACGAGCTCGAGCCCGCTTTCCCCTGGCATTCGGACATCGCATAGGAGAAGATCGAAGCTTTCCCTAGCGAGCTTCTCCTTCGCTTCCACGGCATTGGCTGCGGCCGAGCACTCGTAGCCCTGCTCCGTGAGGAGCTTGGAGAGGATCTTCCTTATGGGAGCCTCGTCGTCCACGATCAATATTCTGGGCCTCCTGGGGCCTCGAGGCTCGGCAAACTCGGGTGAGACTTGGAGGACTTCCGGGAGGAAGGATGAAGGGGGCTGGGACATGGCCTCGTTGACCTTTCCCAGGAGCTCTTTTCTGGAAAAAACTCGGTAGATTTGGGGAAGGCCCCNTTTTGGGCCCCCTTTCACCTTCTCGGGCTTCTCCCCAGGGGTCCCCGAGATGAGAATTCCCCTCAGCTCCGGCCTTAGGGATCTCATCCTCTGCCAAATTTCCTCGCCGGGAATACCGGAAACAAGCTCCTCCACTATGAGGAGATGGAGTTCGGGAAGCCTTCTCGCGATCTGCATGGCTTCCATGGGATCCTCAGCCTTGAATACATGAAAGCCCGATCCCTCGAGGATCGCCCCTGCCATATCCAACAGTTTTCTCTCATCCGATACTATCAAAACGGTCGCTCCAGAATGTTCTCTCCAGGCGGGCTCCTTTTGGCCCTCTTCTCTCGATATCTCGCCCTGAGAGGGAAGGTAAATCTTGAAGGTCGTGCCCATGCCCGGTTCGCTATAAGCCCAGATGTAGCCATTGCTCTGTTTCACTATGCCGTGGACCACCGAGAGCCCAAGCCCGGATCCTCCTTTTGTTGTGAAGAAAGGCTCGAAGATCCTGGATTGGGTCTCATGATCCATTCCCTTCCCAGTGTCCGTGATCGAGACCATGGCATACCATCCCGGGATGACCTCCGCCCCGTGTATCCAGCCGTGGTCCTTGTCCAGAAAAACATTTCGAGTCTCTATGAAGAGCCTCCCCCCATCTGGCATCGCCTCCTTGGCGTTCATGACAAGATTGAGGATCACGGCCTCCATCTGGCCGGGGTCCGCTTTGACGGCATGGAGCCTGGGCTCCAAGGAGACCACAAGGTCCACCTTTTCTCCCAAGAAGGAGGAAATGGCATCCTTGAGTTCCATGATGAGGCCGTTGAGATCCAAGGACTGGGGAACCAGGGACTGGCCACCCGCGAAGGCCAAAAGCCTCTCGACCAGAAGATGAGCCCTCTGGCCAGCCTTCCTTATCTCCAGGAGATCTCTCCTCGACTTTTCATCTCCCCGGAGCTCCCTCAGGGCCATTTCGGAGCGCTCCATTATCACCCTCAGGTCCCCCGCGAGAAACCTGACCACACTTCCCACTAGCTCTTCCATGGCCTCCATTCTGTGGGTCTGTCTGCTCCCCCTTCTTGCCGCAGCCGAGGGCTCCTCTTCCTCGAAGAGCACGAGCAAAATAATGACCTTCCCGTCCAAGTCCTTTATGGGCCTGAGCTCTACGCGGAGGGAGAGAGTTTTTCCATTCCCTCTGGGATACCTCCTGTGGGAGACCTTTGGGGTAGCCGTCCTCGAGACTTCCAGGAAGTCCTCGGCAATGCCCGATTCCTTCACCCCCTCAAGCTCGAGAAAATTTTTCCCTTTCAGGGGAGATGGGAGCCCCAATAGGGCCGCGAGTTCGGGGCTCCCATCCAGCATCGTGCCCATTCTATCGAGGCAGAGGAAAAAAGAGGGGATCATCTGCCCTTCCACACTGGCTCCCTTTTCTGGAGGAAGGCGGATATTCCCTCCGCCATGTCCTCGAGCTGAGTATTGTGCGTGAGCTGCGAAGCCAGGTAATCGAGGGCCTTCTCGAGGGGGAGGTCCCAAGCAGAATAGAAGGATCTCTTCCCGAGGGCCAGCACCGCTGGGCTCAGACTCGCAATTTTTCTGGCCATCTCGTAAGCCTCTTTTTGGAGCTCTCCTTTGGGGACGCATCTCGTGATGAGCCCGAGCTTCTCGGCTTCATGGGCTGAGATCCTCTCCCCTGTCATGCAGAGTTCCAATGCCTTCTTGGGACCCACATGCCTCATGAGGAGGGCTGTCACCATGTAGGGCCAAAGTCCCCTCTTCACCTCGGGAAGCCCGAACTGGGCGTCTTCGGAGGCGATGGCCAGATCGCAGGCCAGACATAGTCCGAGGCCCCCTGCCATGCAGTATCCCTCTACCATTGCCAGAATTGGTCTGGCTGTCCTCTGCATTCGGAGAAGGAGCCTCGCGAAGCTCGCTCGGGCATCGTGTTTCTCGAGGAATGAAGCATCCCTCATCTCCAGTCCCGAACCGAGATCCGCCCCTGTGCAAAAGGCCTTTCCACCAGCGCCCCTCAAGATGATGGCTCCCACATCCGGGGACCTCTCCGCCTGGGCCAGCAGCTCCTCTATCCTGGCTATGGCCGATGGGGTCAAGGTGTTGTGGACCTCTGGCCTGTTTATGGAGATCTCTGCCACCCTATCCTGCACGCTATAGAGGACCTCTTCCTTGGCGCCCATCTCCTCCCTCCCTTCTCAGCCTCTCCTGGAGATCCCCAGGATCTCTCTCGCCTCTTGGGGTGTAGCTACCTCTCTTCCCGTCTCCCTCACCATCTTTGCCAGGGCTTCCACGAGCTCACCGTTGCTCTTGGTCTTTCGGCCATCGGGGAGATAGAACGTGTCCTCGAGACCGGTCCTCACATTTCCTCCCAACTCGAGGGCCTTTCTCTGAAGTTCCCAGACCTCTCTCCTTCCTATTGCTATGACCTGCCAGTGGGTGCCTGGTTCCATTTCCTCGAGGATCAGGGGAAGCCAGCTCGGCTTGGCGGGCATCCCGCTTGCAACCCCCATGACGAGGGAGAGATGAGCTTTCCCCTGGAACATCCCGTTTTTCTTGAACAAGAAAACGCTCCTCACGATCCCAGTGTCGAAGCATTCGAACTCGGGTATCACCCCGCACCTATTCATGACTTCCAGAAATCGGCTTATCTTCTCCACGGGATTGTCGAACAGAATTGGGGGCCATGCCCAGGAGCCATCCTCCCTCAACTTGAGATAGTTCAGGGATCCAGCGTTGCAGGCTGCCATCTCGGGCCTGAACCTCTCGAGACAGGCTAGAGGTCCTGATATGTCCTGGCCGACGACTCCAGTGCTCATGTTTATGATTATCTCTGGCACCCTCTCCCTTATGGCGCCTATTATGGAACCGACTGTCTCCAGGTCCCATGTGGGGAGATGGCCCTTTCCGGGCTCCTGGTTGCGAAAATGGCAGTGCACAATGGATGCTCCAGCATTGTAAGCCTCGAGGGCATGGGTGGCCATCTCATCCGGGGTGACAGGCACACCGTGGACCTTTGGATCTGTGAGAACCCCTGTCAAGGCACAAGTGATGATGGCTTTGTCTCCTGAACTCATTTTCCTGCCTCCTTATTGCCGGAGCGGCCAGTCTTCTCCTCTCATGTGGGTGATACGCCATGACTCTTGGCCCTCGGAGGAAGCCTCTCCATCTTGCCCCTTGTTATCCTCAGGGCTTCCACGATCTTGGCCCTTGTAGCCCTGGGATCTATGATCTCGTCCACCATCTGCGCGCTCCATGAGCGGGCCACATCGAACACATCCACCCTCTCCCTCGACCTCTTCAAGTAGAGTTCGTGGGCATCCTCTTCCATCCCCTTTATCTGGGGGAGCCTTGTGTAGTCCAGGGTCGAGGCCTCGACCGCGAATCGCGCAATGGGCCATGCAAATACAAGGTCAGTCCCCATGGTCTTGACACAGCCCATGAGGAGACTTCCAGCATCGCCATAGGCCTCTCTCAGGACGACCGTGATCTTCGGGACCCTCGCAGTGGAGTAAAGATCCAGAACCTTGCCCACATGCCTCAGGAGCCCTTTCGCCTCCTCCCCTTCTCCAGGGACAATGGGGGGTGTGTCCACGAGGTTTACAAGGGGTATGCCATAAGCATCGAGCGCCTGGAGGAACCTGTAATACTTGTCACAGGCATTTATCTCCAGAAGACTAGCCCCGGCTGCCGGATTGCACGCCACGATGCCCACAACCTCGCCATCCATCCGGCAAAAGCAGGTCACGAGCTGGGAAGCGTATCTGTCCTTGATTTCCAGGAATTCGCCTCCATCAGCTAGAACCCTCACCACTTGGCGCACATCGTAGGGCTCGTTGTAATCCTCTGGCACGATATCGAGAAGCTCGGGCACTTCCCTTTCGGGAGAATCTTCCGTCTCTTTGCGGGGCGGGCTTTCCCTGAAATTTGAGGGCAAATAGCCGAGAAGCTTCCTGCACAGGGCAATCGCCTCCTTGTCATCCCCTCCCACGAGGTCGCAGGTTCCGGTGAGCTCCATGTGATAATCAGCCCCGCCAATGCTCTCGTCTATCTGCTCTGAAGTGGCTGCTGCGGTCTGTCTCGGGCCTCCAAGCCAAAGATAGCCAGAGACCCTGCTCATGATGAGAAAGTCGCAGAGAACTGGAAGATACGCACCCCCTGCAATGCACGGGCCCATGAGGACCGTTATCTGAGGTATGACCCCCGAGTAGAGGGATTGGAGCCTGAACTGCCAGTCTATCCCAGCCATGGGGACATCCCTGTATCCCAATCTTCCCCCAGAGGAATCGAGCAGGTTGACCATGGGGATGCCCCAGGAGGCTGCCATCTCCAAAGAGCGGCAGAACTTGAACACCGTCTGTGTGCCCACGGATCCCGCAAGCACCGTGAAATCGCTGGCATGGACCATAACTGGTCTTCCCCCTACGTGGGCTGTCCCCACAATTGCCCCGTCGCAAGGGGCATCGACCGCCTTTCCATCCACCCTCACGCTGGTTGTGTTGACGCAGGAGCCAAGCTCCCTGAAGCTCCCTGGATCCACCAGTTCCTCGATGCGCTCCCTGGCCGTGAGCTTCCCCCGGCTGTGCTGCCTGTCTATCTCCGCCTGACCTCCGCCCATGAGATTCCTTTGATGGATCTCTCTCAGTCTCGCCAGGGCCCTTTCCATCACCTCTCCCATGTTTGGATCCTCCTCGAAAGATACCTCGATTGACATCGCCCCCCAAAATTTTTCCCTCGCCTCGTCACCGCCCTCCACCCCGCTAGGCGATCGCCACCCCGCTCGCCACCCCTCGCGGAGGGGCGGGCTCCGCACGCCCGCGGGCAACGCTCGCGCTTGACCGGGGCATTTGTCCTCTTGGCCACAAGGCCTTCATTTGCCCACGATAACCATGCTATGCCTCGGCCTCCGTCCGGCCCGTACTTGCGGGCGCGGAGACCGCGCCCCTCCGAGAAAACCACCTCTCGCGACATCCCGGGCCTTCCTCCGCAAGGCCATCCGTGCCGGGCTAACCCCCTCGGAGGGGCGGGCTCCGCACGCCCGCGGGGAACGCTCGCGCTTGACCGGGGCATATGCCCTCTAGGCCAGAAGGCCTTCATTTGCCCACGATAATCATGTTATGCCTCGGCCTCCGTCCGGCCGTACCTTGCGGACGCGGAGACCGCGCCCCTCCGAGAAAACCACCTCTCGCGACATCCCGGGCCTTTCCCCTCGAGGCCACGCGTCCTGGGCTGACCCCCGCGGAGGGGCGGGCTCCGCACGCCCGTGATGTCGACATAACGCCCACCCCAACGTTGCCTCCTCCCGGCCACCGGCTCATCGTAAAGGCACTGGTGGCAACGCAATGCCTTGCCATTCGTCCGGCCGTACCTTGCGGACGCGCTGAGCTCGTCCCTCCGAGAAAATCGCCCTCCCCATCCCCTTTATCTCTTGCCTTCTTCTCCATCCCGGACTTCCCACGCGATCCCTCGGGAAATGGCCCGAACCTTCCACCGGGGTTGAAAACGTCCGTCAAGCCGGTTTCACCCATCTGCGTTTTTCTGGAAGCGTCTCCTTCTTGGAACGCGCAGCCTTGAGGGCATTGATGATCCTGGGCCTCGTCTCCCTTGGATCTATGACCTCATGGACCGTGTACCAGGAGGTGAAGACCTTGGCCATATTGAGCACGCTGAACATCTCCTTGAGGATGCCAAGGTAGTAATTGTAGACCTCCTCGTAGCGGTTCTCCTCCTTCGCCTTCTCCAGTTGCTTGTGAAAAACGGCCTTCACGATCATCTCTGGGCCTGTCGGGGCGAACTCCACCGTCGGCCATCCATATATGTAGTCAGGGCCCATCTTCGAACATCCCATGACTATGTTGGATCCTCCATAGGATCGCCTGAGAACAACAGTTACCTTGGGATTCGTGAGATGAGTGTAGCCGTGAAGGTTCTTGGCCCCGTGCCTTATGACCCCCAGGCGCTCCCACTTGTCCCCAGGGGGAAATGCGGTCGTGTCGGAAAAGGTGACGAGGGGAATGTTGAAGCAATCGAGGAACATGATGAACTTGTCGTATTTGTCCGAGGAGTCGGGCTCCATTATGCCGCTCAGCTCCTCGGGGTTGCTCGCTGCAATTCCCACAACCATCCCATCAAAGCGGGCGAATCCTGTCACCATATTGGGCGCGAAGCCCGCCTTTAGCTCCAGAAATTCTCCGTTGTCCACGACGAGCTCCAGTATCTCGTGGATATCGTAAGTGAACCTGGGGTCGTCGGGCATCACATCCAGGAGGGCGTCCTCCATCCTGTTGGGATCGTCCGTTGGCTCCTTGTCTGGGGGATCATGCCAGCAACTTTGGGGGAGAAACTCGAGGAGCTCCTTTGCGAGCTCGAGTGCTTCTTTGTCTGTTTTCGCGATCAAATCGGCCTGACCCGCCTTGGACATGTGGAAGTGGGCCTTCCCCGCATCCTCCGACTCCAAGGGGCCACCTAGCCAGAGAAATCCCGTGTTCTCGTTCATTATCAGGAAATCCGAAAGAACAGCCACCATGGCCATGGGACCTGTGCAGGGGCCGAGAACCAGGGCTATTCTCGGGATGACCCCGGAATAAACCGAGTAATTACGGATGAGTCTCCCGAGGCCGCTGAAACCAGCCGCCCCTTGCTTGAAGCTCAGCCTCGAGCCCACACAGTCCAGTATGCCGATGATGGGCATCCTCTGTTGGCCGGCCATCTGGACCAGCTCCGCTATCTTCCACACCCCCTGGTCGCCTATGGATCCCGACATCAACGTGAAGTCCGTGGCGTATACCATGACGGGCCTGCCCTTTATCCTCCCTAGCCCCATGACAACCCCATCTCCTGGGGTGGGCCTGCCTGCAAGGTCGAAAAGCCCCGATGGCTCCCTCACGAGAGAGCCCAGCTCCTCGAAACTCCCTGGGTCCAGGAGCTCTTGGATCCTCTCCCTGGCAGTGAGCTTCCCCAGGGAATGCTGGAGCTCTATCCTGTCCGTTCCCCCTCCCAACTGGCTTTCGGTGCGGAGCTTCCTCAACCTCTCCAAGTACCCGTCCATCCACTTTCCCATTGCAGAGATCCTCCCTGCGCTTGTTGACCCCTGTTTCTTCCCTTGATCTTCCGAGACTTCTCGTGGATACTTTTGACCTGCCCGGTGCAAGCTGAGTCTAGATGAAGGGATATGGCCTGTCAAGGATTGGCAATACTATGATCGCGGAGGGACTCCAATGAATGGCGGGAATTCCAAGCGCATAGAGGTGAGAGCTCCCATGTCCGGGATCTTCTACAGGAAGCCAGCTCCAGATCAGCCACCTTTTGTGGAAGTGGGAGATCGAGTCAAGAAGAGGCAGGTTCTAGCCCTTCTGGAGACCATGAAGGTCTTCCAGAAGGTTAGATCCCCTTCGGATGGAAGGATTGTGGAGATAATCGCCCAGAATGAATCCCCCGTGAGGGACAACGATCCCCTGTTCGTGATAGAGGAAGACTGAGTGAACTTACAGGGAGGAAACCCCCATGTTCCGGAAGATTCTCATCGCGAATCGGGGAGAGATAGCCCTCAGGGTGATAAGGGCATGCAGGGAGATGGGAATAAAGACAGTTGCCATCTTCTCCGAGGCAGACAGGGAATGCCTCCACGTGAAGATGGCAGATGAGGCACTATTGGTAGGGCCTGCCCCTAGTTCCAAGAGCTACTTGAACATAGATGCCATATTGGAAGCTGCGAGGAGCTCGAAAGCGGATGCCGTGCATCCTGGCTACGGCTACCTCGCGGAGGAGGAGAAGTTCGCTCTGGCCTGCCAAAAAGAGGGTTTCGTGTTCATAGGTCCCACACCGGAAAACCTCCGCATAGCTGGAGACAAGATATGGGCCAAGGAGACAGTCTCGAGGGCTGGTGTTCCAACCGTGCCGAGTAGCGAGGGTGGGGTCGCATCCCTGGAAGATGCCATGGATGTGGCATCGAGAATTGGCTATCCCGTGCTCATAAAGGCAGCTGGGGGAGGTGGGGGCAGGGGAATAAGGGTCTGTAGGAACCCCTCGGAGCTCCAGGAGGAATTCGCCATAGCGAGGGCAGAGGCCAGGGCCGCTTTCGGCAACGAGGAAGTGTACATAGAGAAGAGGATAGTCGAACCCCGCCACATAGAGTTCCAGATCCTGGCAGACAGCAGGGGCCGGGTGGTCCACCTCGGCGAGAGGGAGTGCACCATACAGAGGAGGTATCAGAAACTCATAGAGGAGTCCCCATCACCCAGGCTCACTCCCCGCCTGCGCAGGGAGATGGCGGATGCAGCGATGGAGGCAGCTAGGGCTGTGAAGTACGTGAATGCCGGCACCATAGAATTTCTCCTGGATCCCGATGACCGCTACTACTTCATGGAGATAAATGCCAGGATTCAGGTGGAGCATCCCGTGACAGAGCAAGTGACCGGGATCGATCTTGTCAAGGAGCAGATAAGGATTGCAGCGGGAGAGGGGCTCGATCCTCATCTCGAGGGTCTTGAGCCCAGAGGGTGGGCCATAGAGTGCCGGATAAACGCGGAGGATCCGGAAAGGGGCTTCCTCCCTTGTCCCGGGGTGGTGGAGATATTCAGGCCACCTGGAGGATACGGTGTCAGGCTGGACACCCATCTCTATCAGGGATACGAGCTTCCCATGTATTACGACTCCCTCATAGCCAAGCTCATCGCTTATGACAGAACGCGCCAGGGCGCCATCTCCATAATGAGAAGGGCCCTAGAGGAGTTCCTCATAGAGCCCATCCGAACGACTATCCCCCTCCATCTCCGAATAATGAACGACCCTGACTTTCAGAAAGGAGAGTTCTCAACGGATTTCATAGAACGGTTCATCCCTCCTGGGGAGGACGAGGAGGACTGAGGCCCATCTGGGAAGCCACATGACGGACCATTTGTCTGAAAACACCCTGGAAGATCTCCGGGGTGAGGAGATAGTCGGGATTTTCCTCGTAAAACTTCTCTGTGAGTTCCTTGGCAGCCTCCTCCACATCGAGGGTGCGCCTGAAGGCCTCCTCCATGAGTTCCCTTCTTTTTCTCGCCATCTCGATGGCCCTGTCCATGAAGGTCGTTGCCTCTTCTCCACACACATACCCGTAGTGATCGGCGCAGACGTATCTTATGGGCAACTCCCTGAACCTCTCCAAGTTCTTCTGGAAAAGAGTGTAGTTGGAGTTTCCCGATGCGATGATGGTCTCCTTGAAAGGAATGCCACCTCCGTCTGAGGCGAAAAGAGCCCCTTGGGACGGGACCCATGCCGTTATGGAGCAGGATGAATGGCCAGGGGTCTCGAGGATCCTCACCTCCATCTCTCCCAACTCCAGGGAGTCTCCTTCCTTCACCACTTCTCCTCTAATGTCGTCCCTCCACTCCAGGTCATATTCCTCCAGGACCTTCTCCTTGCCCATTCTGGCTGCAACGGCCCTCGAGAAGGAATTTATGGTATCCAGGACCTTCTGGCTGGAGAGAAGTTCCCAAGCCCTCCCCGATGCCAGGACCTTGATCCTGGGGAATTTCCTCTTGAAATAGGGGACTATTCCCACATGGTCGAAGTGGGCGTGGAGAATGAGAATGCTCTCTATCCTCTCCACATCCCTTCCGAACTCCCTCAGCTGCTCGAGGACATCGGGGAGAATATAGGAAAGGCCACCGCTCACTATCATGGAGCTCCTCGAGCCCTCGAGGAGGTACACGCAAGACTCCTCCCTTCCCAAAAACCAGATTCCATCGCAAACTCGCCCAGGTTTCCTCATCCTCATTTTTGAGCCTCCTCAACTTTGCATGTCGCTGCGGCCATCCTCTCCACAGCCAATTGGAACTGTCTCATCATCCCATCTTCCATGGGCCTCCATCTTCCCTTTCTGAGCCTCTTTTCAACCGAGTCTCCATCGAGAAAGAAGCTGGTTATGTGGCGACCTTCCAGGCTGAATACATGGACTCTCTCGCACATTCCCAGGACAACAACGGTCCTCCTGAGCTCATCCCACAGGATCCTTCCTGGACCAGCGCATCCCACATCTTCGAGGGCCTTGCACGTTGGCCTTCTTTCCTCGGATCTAATTTCCGCGTGCGTGGTCCTTCTTNGGGCCTGTCTACCCCATCGCTCGAGCTTCTTGGCCATTGCCCTCAAGACTCTCTCGGCATCCTCCCTGTGGGAGTTTCTNTCCTTTCCCATCTTCGATCCCAGGGCCTGAAGAGACCTTCGGGCATGGCTGAGGATCATTGGAAGCCTTCCTTTCCGGGTCTCCTGGAGAAGGTCCCAGGGGGAGCCATCTGTCCCGAGCCCCCCGAGGAGATTCAGATCCACTCTCGGCTTCCCCCTGGGCCCCTTGTACTGCACAGCCTGAGCCGTGAGAGCGATCCTTTCCGAGCCCACCTTGATGAGTCCGAAGACCACCTGNCCCAGTATCTCNTAGGATAGGGACATGCGACCGAAGACCTCCAACTGNTCCTCCCTNAGAGAATGCCCATCCANGTAAAGGGCGAGGAGATTGCTGGAGTCTGACTCGAAAAGGTCAGCGACCTGGGGGTGGCCCTTTGCCAGGAGAAGCTGGTGGAAATCCAGCCACTTTGGAATCCCCGTGGGGCTATAGCCACCGAAGACTTCTGTGGGGCTCGAGGGCAAGCTGTGCTCGCAGGTTGTGCTCTCGCACCTATAGCAATATATGTGGCCCTGCTTGAGTGCATTGGAGCGGGCCGTTACTTCCTGAAGGATCTCCCTAACTTGATCTGCCAGGCTCTCGGGAAATTGGACCTTCCACCTCTCGCCAGGCTCTACGGTGCAACTCACATGGAGCTCGAAGGACTCCCTGAGCCACTTGTCAGAGCCCAGGACCTCCCTGGCCGCTTCCCTAACAAGAAGCCCTATGGCCTTCTCGAGCTCGGAGATTCTTCTCTGGAGACCTATTCCCTTCATCCTTCCAGGGATGCCTCGGGAGGGGGTTTGATAAAAGAGCAAGCAATTAAAAGATACACCGACCCGAGGGCGAATAGAATAGTCTGGGCGATCCATTGGCCCCGGTGGGGGTAAGAAAAGGCGCGAAAGGTTGCGCTTCGAGGGGACCCCAGGATGAAGGTTTTGGCGGCCGAGGGGAATCGGGAAACCTCGTAGGAAGGACGACCTTGAGGCGCGGACAATGATACGGATCGGGAATGAGGCTCCCCGTGCGGCCCAGACCCACGGAAAGCTCATGCGTTCCAAAAGCTATGGAGTGAGGATGCCCCAAGATTCTTCGCTATCGGGGGATCAGCGCTAGGCATGCCCACCTCGCCGAGAGGCGCCCCTCGCACGCCCCACACGACGAAATTCCGGCAGCTCCGGCATCCCCCCAATCAGGCCACCGGTTCTTGCTCTGACCGGTTGGAGGCGCAGAGGGGCGGCCCCCCTTCCATGATGTCGGCATCGCGCCTTACCGATGCATCTCGCCTTTGAAGGCGCTGGCTCTCCTTGTGGGAATTCCGGTTTCGCGGAGGGGCGGGCTCCGCACGCCCGCGATGTCGGCATCCCGCCTTACCGGGGCGCTTCCCCTTTTTGGACCCCCGGTTCTTCCCGTGGCCGACCTGGGCCGCGGAGGGGCGGGCTCCGCACGCCCGCAATATCGGCATCGCGCCTTACCAATGCATCTCGCCTTTGAAGCCGCGGGTTCTCCTTGTGGGGTCCCGGTTTCGCGGAGGGGCGGGCTCCGCACGCCCGCAATATCGGCATCGCGCCTTACCGATGCATCTCGCCTTTGAAGCCGCGGGTTCTCCTTGTGGGGTCCCGGTTTCGCGGAGGGGCGGGCTCCGCACGCCCACAAGGAAGGCACAACGCCAACTCCAACGTTGCCTCCTCTTGGCCACTGGCTCATCCTCAACGCATGTGGTGGAAATGGA
>JGI24721J26819_10004132_pt1 | contig 15224 bp, 15 predicted proteins | sample YelNatPaOPGAMG01_FD_26819 | JGI IMG/M metagenome (IMG submission 26819)
TCTAATTGAAATAAGAGGGGAAGAGCTTGAAAGCGTTATAGGAGACTTTATAATTATAAATCGATGACTACTTAGTCAACAAAAAAATTAGGTGAGGTTTGTGAATTCGAAGGTGGGAAGCAACCACTCAAGAAATATTTTATTGAGCAATCAAAAGAAGGCTACATTCGATTGCTCAAAACCATAAGACCAAAACCATAAGACCGTTTCTTACTAACTCTATATGTAATAAGAGGTTTTGTTAGAAGTGTCCCCAAGCAAAATAAGTCCACCTCTAATTTTTGAAAAATAGAAATTTTTTGATTTAACTTTAAAGTTGAAAGGCATAATTGTAAATTGCAAAACATAAGAAGTAAAGGAAGTAGATGACGGTCTTCTTGTCCTAAAGAATGAAAATAACCCCCAATCCCACCCGTCGGGTGGGATTGGAAAGTGATTGATTTTTAGCCTCATTTGGGACTTTATAATTTAAAGTAATTCTTTTAATCTTTTGTATAAGGGGACGATCTCTCTTTTTATTTCCACATTTCAAAAAAATAGAATTTTATTGACACTAAATAAAAAAATGATATAGTAAAGTCTTTAAATTTTGGTGGATTTTTAATAATAATTTAAAAATATTTAAAAATCTATGGAAGAAAAAATTAATAAAGAATTAAATGATTTAGTCAAAAAGTGGAAAGATAAAGACGGCAATTTAATTATGATCCTTCATGAGGTTCAAAATCATTATGGTTATATTCCAAGAGATTTAGCGTTAGAGTTATCCAAAAAACTTGATATTCCACTTGCAAGAATTTATGAAGTAATAACCTTTTATAATTTTTTTAAGATTTACCCACCCGGCAAACACATTATAAAAGTATGTCTTGGAACCGCCTGTTATTTAAAAGGTTCAAAGATAATACTGGANGAATTAAAAAATATACTTGGCATAGAAGAGGGTAAATCAACTAAAGATGGACTTTTCCATTTAGAGGTAGTTAGATGTTTGGGTTGTTGCGGTTTGGCTCCTGTGATAATGATAGATGATAAAGTTTATGGTAAAGTAAAAAAAGAAGACGTAGCAGAGATTTTATCTAATTTTGTTAAAGAAGATTGATATGAAGTTAAATATAAAAACTCTTAGGGAAAAAGCAAATTCTTTTTATGAAGAAAAAGAGTGGATTAAAGTTGGTATGGCAACATGTGGTATTGCTGCTGGTGCGCAAGATATATTTAACATTTTAAAAGAAGAGATAAAGAAAAGAAATTTAAATATTCCTGTAAAAAAATGCGGCTGTCAGGGAAGTTGTTATGCTGAACCTTTAGTAGAGGTAAAAGTTGAAGGTCTTCTTCCTATAACTTATGGAAGAGTAGATAAAGATTTGGCAATAAAGATAGTTGAAAAACATGTTGTTGGTAAGATGTTGATTAATGATGCAGTATATTATTTTGATATATAAAAATGTTTGAGAAGATTATTTTAATTAAGGATACGGATTTAACACAGGAAGACAGAACAAGAACAATTTATGCTTTTGTTTTAGATTATATTAGAGAAAAGGGCCAGCAAGATAGAATTCAGGTGGTTCGCGCAGCAGATTTAGGAGTTCATAACAAAGGAATTGTAATTTTGCTTTTACCGGAAAAAATTATATATGCAGGTTTAGATGAGTTAAAGATTAAAAATATATGCGATTCTTTATGCAACGGAGATATACCAAAGGATTTCGTATATCAGCCAAAAGTGAAACAAAATCGAATTGTTCTTCAAAATTGCGGAAAGATTGATCCGGAAAGTATAGATGATTATATTAAAAATGGTGGTTATTTGGCTTTATGTAAAGTATTGACAGAGTTGACTCCGGACAAGATAATTGAAGAGTTAAAAATTAGTGGTTTGAGAGGAAGGGGTGGAGCAGGTTTTCCAACTTATTTGAAGTGGAAGTTTACAAGAGAGATAAAAAGTGATACTAAATTTGTTATTTGCAATGGAGATGAGGGTGATCCCGGTGCTTATATGGATAGGAGCATTTTGGAAGGTGATCCTCATTCTGTATTGGAGGGCTTAATAATAGCTTCTTTTGTTATAGGAGCTAAAAAAGCATTTTTTTATATAAGGGCAGAATATCCATTAGCTGTTGAGAGGATAAATAAGGCGATTTCAGATGCTTATAATTATGGTCTGCTTGGCAACAGGATTTTAGATACAGAATTTAGTTTAGATGTAGAGGTAAGATTAGGTGCAGGTGCTTTTGTTTGCGGAGAAGAGACTGCTTTAATTGCATCTATTGAGGGTAAAAGAGGAACGCCAAGACCAAGACCACCTTATCCTTCTGTTAAAGGTTTATGGGATAAACCTACTGTAATAAATAATGTAGAGACACTTGCTAATATCCCAAGAATTATTCTAAATGGTGGTAAATGGTTTTCAAGTATTGGGACTGAAACCTCAAAGGGAACAAAAGTTTTTGCAATTACAGGAAAGATAAGAAAGTCCGGATTGGTAGAAATACCTATGGGAACAACATTATATGATGTAGTGTTTGAATTGTGTGGAGGCGCATCTAAAAAAGAGATAAAAGCAGTCCAGACAGGTGGACCTTCTGGAGGTGTAATACCAAAAGAACTTTTAAATACACCTATAGATTATGAGAATTTACAAAAACTTGGTTCAATAATGGGTTCAGGCGGAATGATTGTTATGGATGAAGATGATTGTATGGTAGATGTAGCTAAATTTTATTTAGGTTTTTGTGTAGATGAATCCTGTGGTAAATGCGCTCCGTGCAGAATAGGCGGGTTTCAGATGTTAAATTATTTAAAAAAGATAACCGAAGGTAAAGCCCAAATAAGCGATTTGGAAAAGATAAAAAAAATAGCTTATGCTATGCAAAAAGCCTCTTTGTGTGGTTTAGGTCAAACTGCATCTAACCCTGTGCTTTCATCTTTAAGATATTTTGAAAAGGAATATATTGAACATATAGAAAATAAACATTGCCACAGCGGTAAATGTAGCAGTTTGGTAGTTTATAGTATTCTGGAAGATAAATGCAAACGTTGTGGTTTATGTTTTGTTAATTGTCCGGTTTCAGCAATTAGTGGAGATAAAGAAAAAGGTTATTCTATTGTTCAAGAAAAATGTGCCAAATGCGGAAGATGTTTTGAGGTTTGTAAATTTAAAGCAATTCTTAAAAAGTAATTATGGCTAAAACAGTTCAGGCTAAAATAAATGGGATTTTTTTAAAAGTGGAAGAGGGAACAACTATTTTGGATGCTGCTAAAAGAGTTCAGATAAAGATACCAACCCTTTGTAAACATCCGGATTTAGATCCATCTGCTGCTTGTGGTATTTGCATTGTTAAGATAAAAGGTTCAAATAAAATGTTTAGAGCCTGCTGCACTCCTGTTGAAGAGGGTATGGATATAATTACACATGATCCGGAAATAGTTGAAATTAGAAGAACAGTGATTGAACTTATATTGTCTAATCATCCAAATGATTGTTTGAAATGTCCAAGAAATAACGATTGTGAATTACAAAAATTGGCTGCAGATTTTGGGATAAGGGAAGAAATTTTTACTAAATTCTTAAGAGATTTGCCTATAGATTATTCTACAAAAGCAGTAGATTTAGATCCGGTTAAATGTATTTTGTGCGGTAGATGCATTAATGTGTGTCAGGAGATTCAGGATGTTTGGGCTTTGTCTTTTTTAGAGAGGGGAATAAAAACGCGCATATCTCCTGCCGGCGATATACAATTAAATGATTCACCTTGTATTAAATGCGGTCAATGTGCAGCGCATTGTCCAACAGGAGCGATTGTTGAACAGGATGATATTCCTAAAGTTTGGAGCGCTCTTTTAGATAAAGATAAGTATTGTGTGGTTCAGATTGCTCCTGCTGTAAGGGCTGCAATTGGTGAGGCTTTTGGTTATAAAGGTAAAAATTTTACAAAAAAACTTTATGCTTTACTTAGACGTTTAGGTTTTCAGGCTGTTTTTGATACATCATTTGGAGCAGATGTTACAATAATGGAAGAGGCTAGTGAGTTTGAGGAAAGATTAATTAAAAAAACAAAGCCGCTGCCTTTAGTTACAACATGTTGTCCTTCTTGGGTTGATTTTATGGAGAAATTTTATCCTGATATGATAGAACATTTTTCATCTTGTAAATCACCGCATGCTATTTTAGGGGTTCTTGCAAAAACTTATTATGCGCAAAAAAATAAGATTGATCCTAAAAGTATTTATATGGTTTCAATTATGCCTTGCACTTCTAAAAAATATGAAATTACAAGAAGTGAGGATATGTTTGCCTCAGGCTATCAAGATGTAGATGTTGTTTTAACTACAAGAGAATTAGCAAGAATGATTAAACAGGCTGGAATAGATTTTGAAAATCTTCCCGAAGAAGAAAGCGACAGTATTTTGGAGAATATGCCGGAGCAGGTGTTATCTTTGGGGCAAGCGGAGGCGTAATGGAAGCAGCATTAAGAACAGCACATTATTTTATAACAGGAAAAGAATTAGAAAAAGTTGAATTTGAAAATGTAAGGGGAATAGAAGGTATAAAAGAGACTGAGATTGAAATAGATGGAAGAAAATTAAAAATAGCAGTTGCAAGTGGTTTAGGTAATGTTGAATATATTTTAAATAAAGTAAGAGAAGCAAAACTTAATAATAAACCAATGCCTTATGATTTTATTGAAGTAATGGCTTGTCCCGGTGGTTGCATAGGCGGTGGTGGACAACCCTATATGGTAACTGATGAATTAAGAATAAAACGTTCAAAGGTGCTTTATCAAGATGACGAAAAAAGGCCTGTTCGCACAAGCCATAGTAATCCATATATTAAACGTCTTTATAAAGAATTTTTAGAAAAGCCTTTAAGTGAAAAGGCAAAGAAACTTTTGCATACAGATTATCGGCCTAGGCCGATTTATACAAGATAATAATTAAGATAAAAATTCCTGCGGTAAGGAAATTTTCTGAAACCAAGGGAAAAAATAAAGCCTATCCTTATTGCAGGATAGGCTTTTTATTTTATAAAGATATGGAAAAAAGATTAGGATTTGTAGGAATAATTATTAATAATAGAAAAAAAGTTGCACCTTTGGTTAATAATGTTTTAACAGAATTTGGAGATATAATAATAGGTAGAATTGGCATACCACATCAAAAAAGAGATATTAGTATAATTACTTTAATTGTTGAGGCAACAACAGATGAATTAGGAGCTTTAACCGGAAAATTAGGTAAGATTCCTTCAGTAAGTGTAAAATCAGCATTGAGCAAAGAATTTTAATTAGGAGGTGTTAAATGCTTTATATAGATGAAAATAAAATAAATAATCTATTAATTGAAAAAAAGAACCCTTCTTATTTTGAAGTTGAAAAGGTTTTAAATAAAGCGATTTCTCTTAAAAGGCTTAATTTAGAAGAGGTCGCTGTACTTCTTAATGTAGATGAGCCTGATTTGTTAGAAAAGATTTTTTATGCCGCTAGACTTATAAAAGATAAAGTTTATGGAAAAAGAGTAGTTTTGTTTGCTCCACTTTATATTAGTAATTTCTGCCAAAATAATTGTNTATATTGTGCTTTTAGAATGGATAATTCTNTTATAAAACGTAGAGCATTAAATTTTTTAGAGATTAAAGATGAGACAGAGATTTTGTTAAGACAGGGACATAAAAGAATCCTTTTGGTATGTGGAGAATCTGCACCGTCTGGTTTTAGTAATATTGATTATTATGTTGGTGCAGTAAAGGCTGTGTATAACGCAAAGGTAGAGAAAAGTTATATAAAGAGGGTAAATATAAATTGTGCGCCATTAAGTATAGAAGATTTTAAAAAACTTAAAAAAGCAGGNATTGGNACCTATCAACTTTTTCAGGAAACTTATCATAAAGAAACTTATCTTAAGATGCATCCAAAAGGNCCAAAGAGTGATCCTGATAATAGAATTGATGCAATTGATAGGGCTTTTTTAGCCGGCATTGATGATGTTGGAATAGGTGTATTATTTGGTCTATATGATTATAAATTTGAGGTTTTGGGATTGCTTTCCCACATAGAACATCTTGAAGAAAGATTTAATGTAGGACCTCATACTATTTCTGTTCCACGTATTGAGCCTGCAGTTGGCTCTGAAGTCTCTTTAAATCCTCCTTATAAAGTATCTGATGAGNAGTTTAAAAAAATAGTAGCAATTTTAAGGTTGGCTGTTCCTTATACAGGTATGATTCTTTCTACAAGAGAAACTCCCAAGATGCGCGATTTACTTTTAGGTTTAGGTATTTCACAGATTAGCGCAGGTTCCCGCACCTCTCCGGGTGGATATTCTAATTTTGATTTTAAAGATGCAAGCCAATTTAGTTTAGCAGACCTACGTAGTTTAGAAGAGATAGTTTATACATTAATAAAATATGATTACATTCCAAGTTTTTGCGCTTCTTGTTATCGTAAAGGTAGAACCGGTGAGGTTTTTATGGGATTGGCAAAGCCGGGGAAAATAAANGATAAATGCACAGTAAATGCTTTACTTACTTTAAAGGAATATATAGAGGATTTTGGTTCTAATTTAACAAAAGAAGAAGCCAACAATATGATTTTAAGATATCTTGAAAAATTAGATAAAAACGATAAAGAGGTTTTTCTTAAATTATCCAAAAAAATAGAAAATGGTTCGAGAGATGAATATATCTGATTTTAAAGATTTGCTTAAAAAGATAGAAGAATTAGAAACTCCATCGCAAAAAGATTTAGAAGAGATTCTTAAAATAGAAGATAATATTTTACTTAAAGTTCTTTTTGACTATGCAGACAATATAAGAAAAAAATTTTGTGGTGATGGAGTTTTTTTGCGCGGGATTATTGAGTTTTCAAATTACTGCGTAAAAGATTGTTTCTATTGTGGATTAAATAAGAATAACACTTCTCTTAAACGTTATAGATTAACTAAAGAAGAGATATTAGAGTCTGTTGAAAAAATAGTAAGAAATAACATTAAAACAGTAGTTTTACAATCCGGTGAGGATTTAGGTATAGATGTTTTTTGGCTTGCTGATTTAATTTCAGAGATAAAGAAAAGATTNGATATAGCAATTACTCTATCTTGCGGAGAAAGAGATTTTAAANATTATAAAATTTTAAAAGAGGCAGGTGCAGATAGGTATCTTTTAAAGATAGAGACATCAGATAAAAAACTTTACGAATCTATGCATAAGAATGCTAATTTTAAGAAAAGATTAGAATGTTTAGATAATTTAAAAATATTAGGCTATCAAGTTGGTTCAGGAAATATTATAGGTTTACCATCTCAAGACATAAGTACTATAGCAAAAGATATAATATTTTTTAAGGAAAAAGATTTTGATATGATAGGCATAGGTCCCTTTATACCACATCCAAATTCTGTTTTTAAAAAAGAAAAACAAGGAAGTATAGCACTTACTTTAAAGACTATTGCATTANCAAGGATTGTTACTAAAAATGCGCATATCCCAGCTACTACTGCATTAGGTAGTTTAGAAAAAGATTACAGGATTGANGGGCTTAGGTGTGGAGCAAATGTTTTAATGCCACAATTTACACCTGAAAAATATAGAAAATTTTATCAGATATACCCAAACAGAAGATGTGTCAATGAGGCGGTTGGAAAGTGTGTTTTTTGTTTAGATAGTATGGTTAAAACAATAGGTAGATTTATTGATTTTAAAAGAGGCGATACTTTAAAATTGAATAGTTTAAATGTATAGAACTCCAGCAAGTAACAGATTACATATTGGTATTTTTGGAAAACGCAATACAGGNAAGTCCAGTTTAATTAATGCTATTTCTGGCCAAAATATAGCAATTGTTTCAGATATTGCCGGTACCACTACTGATCCTGTTTACAAGGCTATGGAGATTTTACCCATAGGACCGTGCGTTTTGATTGATACTGCCGGAATTGATGATGAAGGAATTTTGGGGAAAGAGAGAGTAAAAAAGACACAAAAGGTTTTGACAAAAACAGATGTTGCTTTGGTTGTGGTTGAGCCAAATACTTTGATTGATGAATTTGAAGAAGAACTTATAACTATATTTAAGAAAAAAAATATTCCTTTTCTTTTTGTATTAAATAAGTGCGAATTAGAAGGAAATTCAGCACGAGATTATCTTTTGAAAAATAATTTTTCTTTTATAGAGGTAAGCGCAAAACTAAATTTAGGTATTGATAAACTTAAAAAAGAGATTATAAAAATTGCTCCTTTAAACTGGTCTCCGATACCGTTAGTTTCTGATCTTATAGAGGAAAAAGATATTGTTGTTTTGGTATGTCCTATAGATAGCGCTATGCCACAGGGCAGATTAATTTTACCCGAAGTTCAGGTTTTAAGGGATATATTAGATAGAAATGCTNTTGGAGTTGTAGTAAAGGAAAGTGAATTAAAAGAAACTTTAAGTAGTTTAAATAAAAAACCAAGTCTTGTTATAACTGATTCACAGGTATTTAATATAGTAAAGGATATTGTTCCAAAAGATATACCTTTAACCTCTTTTTCTTTGGTTTTTGCAAGGCATAAAGGAGATTTAAATACCTTTATAGAGGGAGTTTATGCTGTGGAGAATTTGAAAGAAAATGACAGAATNCTTATTTTAGAAGCCTGCACTCATCATGTCCAACCAGAAGATATTGGAAGGGTAAAAATACCAAATTGGCTTATGCAGTATACTAATAAGAAATTAAATTTTAAAGTTTTAAGTGGGAGTGATTTTTTAGAAGATTTAAGTGGATTTAAATTAATTATTTCTTGTGGTGGTTGTATGATTAATCGAAGAGAGATGCTTCATCGTATTGAATTAGCAAAATCACAAAATATTCCGATAACAAATTACGGAGTTTTAATTGCTTATTTATCAGGGATACTTTTGCGCGTAATTGAACCATTTAAAAAAGATTTGGCTTTAAGNAACGAAAATAAACTAATCTTATATAAAGTTTGAAATGAATTATGTGCTCTTTATAAAATTGTATAAAAATATCCAGATTATAGTTGGAAGTTTGGGAAAAATGAATTTCAAAAAAGGAATTTATCTTTATGTTGGTTCAGCCAAAAAGAATTTTAAATCAAGAATAAATAGACACTTATTAAAAAATAAAAGAATATTTTGGCATATTGACTATTTACTTTCCTCAAAAAATGCTATAATAAAAGAAATTTGGATAACCGATAAGATAAAAGAATGCAATATAGCAAAACTTATAAATAAAATGGGTTATAATTCTATTAAGAGTTTTGGAAGTTCTGATTGTAAGTGTTTTAGCCATTTATTTTTTATTGATAAAATAAAAGAAGTCAAGAGTCTATTTAAAAGTAAAGGTTTTATAAATTATTTAGGTTAATATATGGAAGTTTTAAACAAAGATTTATTAAAAAAAATATTAAAGGCTCAAAGAAACGAGATTTGTGATTTTTTTGTCTATAAGAAACTCTCTTCTNTTTTAAAAAACAAAAAGAATTCCGAAATATTGGAAAACATATCTAACCAAGAATTAATCCATTATGAGTTTTTAAAAAGTTTAACAAAAAAAGAATTAAAGCCAAATAAATTAAANGTATTTATTTATACATTTATTGCTAAGGTATTTGGTATAAATTTTTCACTTAAACTTATGGAAAATNCAGAAGACTTAACACAAGATACTTATAAAAAAATAAGAGAAATTTCACCAAAGATAGATGAGATATTAAAGGATGAAAACGAACATGAAAATAAACTAATTAGTTTAATAGATGAGGAACGTCTAAAATATGTAAGTTCTGTTGTTTTGGGTTTAAATGATGCATTAGTGGAGTTAAGCGGAGCATTAATCGGTTTTACTTTAGCACTCCAGAAGACAAGACTTGTTGGTATAGTAGGTTTAATCACAGGTATAGCTGCCTCAATGTCTATGTCTGCCTCTGAATATTTATCAACAAAGCATGAAGATACAGATAAAAATCCATTTAAGGCAAGTATATATACAGGTTTTGCCTATATTGGAGCAGTTATTATTCTTGTCTTGCCGTATTTTCTGTTTAAAAATATATATTTATGTTTAGGTTTAGTTGTTTTAAATATGATTTTACTTATATTTATTTTTACATTTTATACATCAATTTCAAAAAGTCTTTGTTTTAAAAAGAGATTTTTAGAGATGTTAAGTATAAGTTTAAGTGTTGCTATAATTAATTTTATTATCGGTTTAATAATAAGAAACGTATTTAAAATAGATATCTAAAATATGGCAGATTTTAAAAAGATAGACGAGGCAAGAAAGATATTAGGATTAAGCGAGGAGGCGACTTTAGAAGAGATTAAAGAGGCTTTTAGGAATTTGGCTTTAAAATATCATCCGGATAAGTGTAGCAAAGAGAATAAAAAAATTTGTGAGGAGATGTTTAAAAAGATAAACAACGCAAAAGATATTATCTTAAATTATTGTGCAAATTATAAGTTTTCTTTTAGAGAAGAAGATGTTAAAAAGCAGAATATAGACAAAGAATTTTATGAACATCTAAAGAAATTTTATGATGGTTGGTGGGTAGATTTGGATTTATAATTTAGAAATGATTACTAAATTGTTTGCTTTTATCTGTAATATCTGTCCATTATGTATTGTGATTAGAGCCAATCCTGATTTTAGTTTTAAAAAATATTTTCAAAAAATTACCAAATTCTGTCCTCTTAAGGTTATTTTAGAAGTTAACCTAAAATCCATCTAACCGGTATAATAGCCAATTGGTTTTTATTATAATTTTAGAGGTATATTTTTTTGTTGACAATTAAAGATTAATATGGTATATTATTAATTGGATTGATAGTTAATATTATTAACTATTAATATATTAAACTATGGAAGATATAAAAGATTTTGTTAAAGAGATAATACAAATATTACCAATAATTACAAAAAAGTTTTTAAAATTAAGCACGGATGTTTTAAGCAAAGGAAGAATTACCCTGCCCCAACTTCTTATGTTGGATTTCTTATCAAAACAAAAAGATGTAAAGATGAAAGATATAGCAAAATTTTTAGAAGTAACCACCGCAAATGCGACAGGACTCGTAGATAGATTGGTAAGGGATAAATATATAAATAGAGTATATGATGAAAATGACAGAAGAATTATTAAGTTAGAGTTGACAAAAAAGGGAAAAGATTTAATTGACAGCATAAATAAAAAAAGAGAAAAGATTTTTATTGAAATTTTTAGCAAATTGTCTAAAGAAGATAGAGAAGTTTACTTAAGGATTGTTAAAAAAATAAAAGAGATTTTAGAAAACATAAATTTAAATGAAAAAGTTTAGTTTTCTATTTTTATTTTTGTTTTCTGTAAATATAGTTTTAGCAAAAGAAGTCAGTCTTGATATTAATGAGGCTATAGCATTGGCTTTAAGGGATAATCCTGTTATTTTGCTTAAAGCAGAAGATATAGAAAAGGCAAAGGCAAAAATAAAAGAAAGTTTAAGCGAAGCCTTGCCAAAGGTAAGTTTAACAAGCACATTAAGTAAGACTAATAATTACTATCCAAACAAAGATATAACTTCTGATTCATTATCTCTTTCGTTTAAACAGATAATATACAGTGGAGGAAGGATTGTAAATACAATAAAATATACTGAATACGGACTTGATATAGCAAAAATAATTTTAGATGAAGCAAAGTTAGATATAGTAGCGAATACAAAAAAGGCATTTTATAGTTTGCTTTTGGCAAGAGAATTTGTGAATTTAAATTATAAAATATTAAAAAATATTGAGGCGCATTATAATTCTTTTAAGATTAAATATAATTATGGTGAGATATCAAAAACAGACCTTTTAAAACTAAAACAATCCCTTGTTTTGGCAAGAAGTCAATATGAGGAGTCATTAAATCAACTTAATTCTTTTGAGGAACTTTTAAAAAATCTACTTTTTTTGGACAGTGATATTAAAATAATACCAGAAGGAAAATTATATTATAAGCCAAGAGAGATTTCCTACAAAGAGGCATTTTTGGAAGCATTAAAATTAAGACCAGAGATAAAAAGAATAGATGCAGAATTAAAAGCACAAGAAAAATCAATAGAGATTGTAAAATCGCAAAATAGACCTACAATTTATGCAAGTTGGGATTATTTTAATCGTTCGCATACAACTTCTTTGGGTGGATTGTCAAAAAATAGAAACGATTATAATGTAATTAGTCTTGTTTTTTCTTGGCCTATATTTGACGGTTGGCAGACCAAAGCAAGGTTAGATGAGGCTTTAGCTGATTTAAGAAAGTCAAAGATTACAAAAGAAAAAACCAAAAAAGATATAGAGTATGAACTTAAAGATTCTTATTTTAAATTGAAAACTTCAATTTATAAGATGAGGGCATCTCTTTTAGATACAAATGTTTATTTTGAGAATTTAAAAACAATCAATGAGAAATATTTAAATGGAGAGGTAAGTTATTTGGATAAATTTGACAATAAGTTAAAATATTTAATTTCACGTTTTAATTATATTTCATCTATTTATGAATATCTGATTGCAGAGGTAAATTTTGATAGAGCCATAGGAGGTTATTGATGAGATTTAGAATTATTTTTTTATTAATATTTTTTACTATGTTTAATTGTTTAGCAAAGGAAAAAAANATAGATATTAAAAAAGAAGAAATAGTTCCTGTTGGGGTTACGAAGGTAAAGTTAACTGATTTAGAAGAGATTCTTGAGTATGTCGGTAGTATAAAGGCAGAAGATGAGGTTGTAATTTATCCGAAAGTTACTGGAAAGATTATTGAAAAAGTAAAGGATATAGGTGATGAGGTTAAAAAGGACGATGTTATAGCATATATAGATAGGGATGAGGTTGGTTTTGAATTCCAGAAGGCTCCTGTTTTAAGCACTTTGGATGGTTTTATTGGAAAAATTTATGTTGATATAGGTCAAAGAGTTAATACTCAAAGTCCAATAGCATTGGTAATAAATATGGATAGAGTAAAGATAAATTTAGAAATACCGGAAAAATACATCTCTAAGGTTTCTTTGGGTCAGATAGCAAAAATAGGTGTAGACGCATATCCAAACGAAGAATTTATTGGAAAGGTAAATAGAATCAGTCCGGTTGTTGATGTTGTTTCAAGAGTATTTTTAATAGAGATAGTTGTTGACAATCCTAAACATCTTTTAAAATCCGGTATGTTTGCGAGGATAAAATTGATTTTAAATACATATAAGGACTCAAAAATTATATTAAAAGAGGCCATAATTAGAAAGGATAATCAAGATTACGTTTATGTTGTAGAGGATAATAANGCNGTTTTAAAGAAAATTGATTTAGGGCTAAAAAGTGGTCCGTATTATCAGGTTTTAGATGGTTTAAAAGAAAATGATAAAGTTGTAATTTTAGGAAAGGAAAAATTGTTTAATGGTTGTAAAGTAAAAGCAGAAGAGATGAATAATTTTTAATATGAATTTACCGGAATTTGGAGTAAAACGTCCAGTTACAAACTTAATGATTTTTTTAGGGATAATCATAATTTCTTTTTATAGTTTATCCCGCTTAGGTATAGATTTAATGCCTGAGATTGAACCTCCAGTAATCAGTGTAATCTCAAGTTACCCCGGCGCAAACCCTGAAGATGTAGAGGTGAAGGTAACTGAGGTTTTAGAAAACCAACTTGCTACTACTCCGGGTTTAGAAAAAATAACTTCACGTTCTTTAGAAGGGGTTTCAGTAATCAGTTTAAAGTTTGCATGGGGAACAAATTTAGATTCTGCTTCTAATGATATAAGGGATAGAATTGAGATGGCAAAAAGGTTTTTACCTGATATCCCTGACGAAATGGATAATCCCTATATTTTTAAATTTAATACTGCGATGATTCCAATTCTTTTTATTGGTATTACGGCTAATGAAAGTTATCCTAAACTTTATGATTTAATTGATGACCGAGTTGCAGATCCTTTACGTCAAATTCCCGGAGTAGGAACCGTACAGTTACTCGGAGGTCTGGAAAGGCAGATAAATATATGGATTGATAGAAGCCGTTTGGAAGGTTATGGTTTTTCTATTTTAGATATACAGAATGCTATAAGGCAGGAAAATTTAAGCCAACCGGTAGGTAGTTTAAAGACAGGCTTAACAGATTATCTTTTACGTTTACCGGGTGAATTTTCCTCTCCGGAAGANTTAAATTTAGTTATTTTAGGAAAATATGATGGAAAGACTATTTATTTAAAAGATGTTGCAAGAATTGAGGACAGTTTTAAAGAANTTATGATGTATGTAAGACATAATNGCAGGCCGGGTTTAATGATGATGGTGCAAAAACAAACNGGCACAAATAGTGTAAAAGTAGCCCAACAGGTGAAAAAAACTTTAGAATCCTTACAGAAGAATTTGCCTTCAGATGTGAAGATGTTTATTATCTTTGATACTTCTCAGGATATCATTAATACCTTAAATACCTTAAAAACATCTATCTTTCAGGCAATCTTTTTTGTAATTTTAGTGGTCTGGTTTTTCTTNCGCCAGATAAAAACCAGTTTAATCATTGCTTTNACTATTCCTTTTTCTTTATTAGTTGCCTTTATNTATCTTTTTTTATCCNGTAGAACCTTAAATGTAATTAGTTTATCTTCTATAATTATTGCCTCAGGTATGGTAGTAGATAATGCTATAGTAATAGTAGATAACTTTTGGCGACATTTAGAAAGAGGCCAGCGTCCGGCAGAATCCGCTATTTTTGGTGCGCGCGAGATGTTTTTGGCAATCCTTGCTTCTACTTTAACTACCGTAGTTGTATTTTTACCCATGCTTTTATTAGGTAAAAGCATAGTGGGAATTATGTTTGGAGAATTGGCAGTAATTGTTACAGTAACTTTACTTGCTTCCCTTTTTACTTCAACTACTTTTAGTCCNATGCTTTGCTTTCAATTTTATAAAAATTATNNATTTAATAATCATCAANATAAAAAAATTAATAAGTTTTATGAAGTTTCAGAGAAATTTTTTAAGAAATTAGAAGAATTATATTCCAGTTTGCTTAAATTCTCTCTTTCTCATAAAAAATTNATTATTTTTGGTTTTTTAGGAGTATTTATTTTAAGTTTATTTCTTTTGCGCTTTNTAGGNAATGAATTTATTCCTGAGCAGGATACCGGAGATATTCGCGCAACTGTGAGTTTACCTTTGGGAACAAGGCTTGAGGAAACAGATAAAATCGGAAAAAAAAT
>JGI24721J26819_10004145_pt1 | contig 15186 bp, 9 predicted proteins | sample YelNatPaOPGAMG01_FD_26819 | JGI IMG/M metagenome (IMG submission 26819)
TTTTTCGCTTAAATTTGAGGGGTTTTTATGCATTTAAAGGCCTCTAAATTTTCAAAAGCTTCTTTACAAGCCTTTGCAATAGGTTCAATTTCTTCTTGTGCATTCTCATATATTCTCTCATATATTTTTTATACTCGTCGGGGGTGGTTCTCTCTCCACCTTTTTACATACTCAGCATTCTTTCTCTTTTTTATGAGTTCAGGCATTGTCAACACTTCCTTACGTTTCATTTCCTTACCTCCTAAAACTTTTGATTTTTGTCAAGAGGTGTTAATACAGATCTTACAAGAACTTTTTACAACATTTCTTATGTTTTGTTGTATTTAGACTCTTTTGCAACATTTTGAGACATAGTTTGAAACATTATGAAACGATTCGAAACGCATTTGAGACACCTTTACAGTACATTTGAAAGATTTTGCAATACTATTGCAATTCTTCTGTAATACATTTGAAATATTTCGAAAAAACGAGTTTTGATTGTGTAAACAGGCTTAACTGTGTAAATAGGCCTAGTGACGTAAATGGACATTAAATATGGTATTGAGCTTTTCCTGTGAAAATTATTGTTTGCGCACAGTTTGTGCTGGACATCTCATTGGCCAAGAATAAATAGGGTACTTGGACAAAAAATTACCCTCTAAAATGCCCAAAATGCATTCGTAGACACGAGGTAGAGGTCATGGTAGGATTTTAAACCTTTGAGGTATCTTTCGTTGATTGTAAAGCGTTTTCTGAAAAGATTTTTGATGGGGCTGTTGGAAATTTTTAATTTTGACACAATTGGAGGTAAAGATGAAGTAGTCTGTAGTCTCCCAATTTAGGGAACACTACAATATTTCTCTCCCTACCAAATAATTTGTAGTGGATACGCCTCAACATAAAAATACTCTCGACCATTGATTAATACTCAATTTCCACAGATCATAGTTGGCAAAGTTGAGGTAAATAAGATTCTTTAATTAGGTCAGAAATTGTCTTAGATTTTTAGCGAATTTTATTCTGATTTTTTATAGATTTGATTTTGAATAGCATCAATGTTTTTCAATAAATACTGGTATTGAGGTTGTTCTTTAATAATGTTTTTAAAAATTTCGCAACATTTCACAATTTCCTCACTTAAGGATGGGGCGGGATTTTTAGCAATCGCTGTAAACGTGTTATATACATTTTCAAAATCAATCTGTTCTTTCCAAATCTCGATTAAGTACTTGAATAGCTTAATAAACACCACCTTATCGTTTTTATAGTAATTATTTTTAATAAGTTCCATAAGGTCCTCAGTAATACTTTTATCATCTTGAATTGGAGCGTATGCTCTAAGGGCTTTTAAAATTTTCTTGCCATTGGATTCGCCTGATTCATAAATCAAAAAGTCTTGTGGGTTGTTTAGAATATAAAGCTTTACAATTTTGGTAATATCTTGTATAAAACTAGGCTCGCAAGAAGATATTAAAAATCTTATCAATTTTCCTACATTTGGCTTCCTGAGATTTATATAAGAATTTTGTGGTCGATAAAGCAACTTATAGAGAATCCTTTTTCTATTTGCTCTTTATAATTCTTGTCGTAACAATATTGCAAATAATCTCCAATGGAATAGGCTAAATCATTGTAATCTTTAAGTTTAGCTATCATTATTTCAAGCTTTGATCCAATTTCCTTCATTTTAAATTTTTCTCTAATTAAGATTTTAGCGAATTTTGGGCTCAATAAGCTCTTTTCGTTCTCTTCTATAAATCCAAAAAGAAAATTTAAAAGATCAATTTTTAGGCTTTGTCCATTTAATTTTTCTGCAAGTGTCCTTGCAAAGTTGCCAGCGGCTTCTAAAAATCCCTTATCAGTATTAGTCTTTATATTGCCAATTATATACTCGAATTTTTCCAAAAGCTCTTGTTGATCAACTTCAGTTATACCAATGTACTTTATTAAACTGACGAATAAAAAAACACTTCTTTGTTTGTGCGCATTTTCAATGACCAATTTATAGAGATTTTCTGTGTATGCAGAGATATTGTTACTCTTTACTAAAATTTCAACAAAAAAAGAAAAAGCAAGTGTCGTACCTTCATTTTCAAGCCTTTGTCGAACAAAGTACTCTATGATTTGAAATGTATTACCAATATTTTCACTACTGATAGTTAATCTCTCAAAGTTACGGTTAACAAAAGATAGAAGATGCCTCAATATATAAGGGGCTTGAGTTCCATCCCTCATCCTTTCAATCCAATTTAGGTATGAGGAAACATCAAAATTTTTCAACTCATTAATTTGGCTTGTTTCAAGCCACGAAAAATAATGTTCAAAAAGTTTCCCGCCTTCTTCATTTTCGATCTGGGCTTCTGCTATCCTTAAAAAGACGGGTTCAAAATCTTTTAAAGGCAGATTTAAGTTTAGCATAAATGCTATCTTTAAAATATCTTGTGGTAAGTAAGCACCGATCCTTGTGGAAGCTAAATCTATTTGATTTTCATTTCTAAGCAGTTCCAGAGCCCACTTACATATTTCTTCTATGTTTTTCTTGTTTTTTATAGATAAATCATTTTTCGGGTTTTCGCATAGCATATTAATAAACTGTGAAATGAGTAGAGAGTTTCTTTCAATGCTATTGTTATTTTTGCAAATATTTAAAATAAGGTTTCCGTTTTCATCAGATTGTAAAAATTCGTTGAGAAAGTATTTTAGTAATGCACTCAATAAAGATGAAGCAAAATTTTCATTAGCATTATCTTTTAACCATTTATAAACTGTTTGAAAGCTGGACGACCTATCTTTGGTAGTCTTTATAGAATCTGAGAAGTCTTTAACTTGCTGCATAACATATTCGGGTTTAGGCGTAAGTTTTTCTGTCTTTAGCCTATCCAAAAACTCGACAAAACTCGTACTGGCATCTGATTGAGAACTTGGACTAATAATTTTAATCCATTTCGCTTGATAAACACTATTTTTGTTAAGTATATTAGAAAACACATTAGCTATTTCTCTGTTACTTGACTTTTTTAATTCATTAAGAAAAGTTTCCATTATTTTATCTAAACAGACCTTTTTATTATAAAGAATTGTACTTTCGCTGATATTATGGCCTTTGTAATAAACAATTTGCCCTTTAGAGTCCGTACTTCTATTAATTTCCTTATCATAAAATGTTAGAAGTTTTGATATTGCTACTTTCCACCAATCTTTATATGTCTCTATTTCAAAGTTTCGAAGAAGAAAGAGAAAATCCTCGTATGAAGGGCGAAAATCCTTTTCCTTAAATGCAAAACTATAATAAAGTATATGTTCCCAATATATGTCTAAAATTTGCTGTAGAAAGGTGAATTTTGCATTTCCAGAAGATACGACATTTTTTAGCCAAAGTATACTATTTTTTGGGATTCTTCTAACTATAATTGACCCTTTTATTGCTTCAGTAAATATCCTAAGTTGATCTTCGTTCAAAGCCTTAGGCATGATTCCTTTTGTTTCTAGAACCGATAACGCTCCTCCGCTTTTAAGACGCAAATTTTTAAGTAGATTTTTCTTTGAGTTTTCCTTCGCACTTTTTTGCTCCCGAATATTTTTCTCAAGATATTCAAAAATGGAACTTCTACATTTGTTTACTTCTTCGTTTTCATCTGTGAACCCAACTTTTCTTAAAAATCGCGAAACTTTATTGCACGTAAAAGTAAATGCCTTGATCTTGTCCTCGATAAGCAAATCTGCAAAATCATCAATTACATAATTAACATTAAGATTTAGCTCTTCTGGTAAACATAGTCGTATTTGTCTATATATATCATTATCTTCCGAAGTAATTGCTGTTTTGAGATTATTACACTTTATTCTTGAGAAACTTTCGAAAATTTGACCTGTTGGCCTTGGATCATCAAAATATTCAAAGAGAGGGCTTAATAAAGCCAATCCCTCCTCAGCTTCGATTTCATCTTTTATTGTCCTAATGTTGAGCATAAGTCCTTTCAAAAAATCAGGGTAAGCAAAACTTTTCTTAAACGACTCTGAATCAGGAAATAATTGTGAACTTGATTTAGTTAATGCATTAAAAAATTCATTTAATATTTTTTCAAATTCAGTAGGATTTCTTTCTTTAACCACTTTTAGCAAGTAATAAAAGAATTCATAAGATGTATGCCCAAGTCCATAAAATCCTGTATTTTTTATTGAAATTTTCCAGTATATCTTACTGATTTCTAAGGTGTCAAATAAAATACTTTTAGCTTCCTTTGTGGCAATTCTTAAAAACAGTTCAAACAAAACTGGCATAAATTTATTATTATAATTGCTGTTTTTTTGCAAATAATCAAAAAGATTACTCGCTTTCTCGCTCAGTTCACCTTTTTCCCAATTTAACTCAGCAAAAAACTCTTTAATGCCAGCGATTGTCCTGTTTGAAATTGTTTCATTATTTAAGTTTTTGATGTAATTAGATATGATTAATTTGAGTGCATTATTGAGATGGACTTCGTTTTTAATTCTGTCTATTTTGGATGATACGATAGAGTTGACAATTTGAAATCTATAAGTAGGTGTGCCATTCTGGGAAGATTTTTCTTCAATCCATTCCTCTATTTTTTCCAGAAACACTGGAGCTAACAAAGAATTAATTGGTTTTTCTTCGAGTAACTCATTTGCCATATCTCTTAAAATAGGAAAGTACCCCGGCTCAAGGTTTATTATTTCTTTAACCCAGAATAACCTATTAGGATCACGAAATATATCGGATTGTTTCTTGAGTAAGAAGAGAAAAATATAAAGTTCTACTATATTTGGATCTCTTTTGATCCTTTTTTCTAATCCGTTTATCCAACTAATGCGTACCTCTTTAGTTTTATCAGGATCCAATTTCAAGAAACTGATCCACCTGAAAGATGCTTTTGGAGCATTTATAAGAGTCCATTCCCCATGAGGGGCGGGTCCATAATTATCACTAAAAAACTTCAAGTATTCTATATTTTCATTGTAAATTATGCCTCTAAAAATATTTGCCAAAATCGGTTTTGTTTCAGGAGATTCATTAATTTTCTTGTATATTTCTACTTCCAATTCAGCAAATTTTTTGTTTACTATAGGGATTCTTCTGTTTTCATTTTCATAATTGTTTTTCCATACATTGTATATTACTTGGGCCAATGCATCGTTTATGGGTGCTATAGTATCCTGTATAAATAACTCTGGCAAACCCTTCCTAATCTTAAATATTTTATTCCAATGGAAATTTGGATTTTCATAGTACGATGCGTCATCAGGTAGTCTATCTGACTCGTTCAACCCCTTATTTATTTCCGAAATAATTGAAATAGGAAGGTGAACATAAAAGCGAGATGTAATTGAAGAAATTAGAAGAACTGCAAGTGCCTTGTTATCACTATTGTTTAATGTATCTATTACTTTTTGAACATATTGCATATACTCTACATTTTCAAACAAAGATAATCTCAAAAAGACAAAGGGAGTTTTTTTATCTTGCCTAACTTTGCTTACAAGCGCATTGTTAATTGACTCGTCGTAAATTGCTATATACTGATTGATTAGTTTTTGTATGTCCTCATCATCGACATTTTCAATTCTAGTTTCAATAACATCAAGATCGAATTCAATTCGGAGTTTACTTATATCATACGTACTAAATGAAGTACTCGGAGCGGTTGTAATAAGATAAATATTCTTGTTTGACAACTTAATCAAATCAAGTACTTCAAATCTTATATCTTCAGGCAAAGCAAAAAAATCATCTTTTATATAAATTATATAAAAGAATTTTTCATCCGCTATTTTTAGGGCATTCTCAAAAATGCGAGACCAATTCTCATCTTTGATATTAAGTTCGCAAATTTTTATTTTGTCTAAATTACTAGTTATATTAACGAACCCATTTAAATTGTCATTTCTAACAATCCTTTTTATAACTAATTTTGTAAGAACTGATTTTCCAACACCATGTTCTCCACTAATAAGGTGGAATACAGCTTTTTTATTCTCAAGAGATAATAATCTTGAATCGATTTCTTTTAAAATATTATTCTCCTTGCTAGGTCTCGAAAAAGCTCCATAGTTTCCAAGAAATAAGTGAATCCAATCAGGTTCTTGGGCGATAAAAGCATTATCGTTTATTACCTTTTTATATTCATCAGAACCAGCTCCTTTCTCTCTTTTAATTTCAGTCATACTATTAAGTAATCCGTTAGCCCTTTTTTCAGTTCTATCTAGGAAGTCTTTGTTAATTTCAAAAAGATAAAAATTTCTTTTAACACCCCAGTATTTATTGGAATTTAAATCCAAGACTCTCCATTTGCCAGAGATGAGAGCAATTACATCACTAATTTTAAAAGAAACTATGAACTTTACATTAAAAAATTGATCGTAATTTAGATGTTCGATAAAACTTGCAACTTCTTGCAATTTTTCATCACAATTTAGAAGTACAATTATATAGAAGTCGTCTTTTTTATAGCATAGACTTTTAATGTCACTCAAGGCTTTTTCGGAAGTGAAATTATCATCTACATTTAAAAAAAACATGGATATCTCAAAAAATTTGTTTTTTAGCGAAACATTTTCGGACAGTTGTTTATGAGCAACTAAAATTATGTTTTCTACAGTATCTTGTTGATCACCAGAAATTGCAAAATTCATGTTTTCAATTCCCATTGAAATTTCGTCTATATAAGCTTTAAACTCTCTGCTTGTAAGATTAATAAAGTTATTAATCCCGCCTTTTCGATCTTCTAAGTCTTTGGAGTGAACAAAATTTAAACTCGTCATGAGATTTTACCCCTGAACAAGACACCTTGTGTGTATAAAATAAAGATTAACACGTAAGCAAGAAGAAGGAATAAACCAATAAAAAACAAAAAATATAGTTTTTTCAGATTTATATCAATTTGTCTGAGAATTTCAGCTTTTCTTGTTTCTTTACCAGAAGTAGGTGCGTTGCTTTTAATTTGTTCCATCTCGCTTGCTAATTTCTGAAAAACAATGGAAATTGCAAATGCAATAAATAAACAAATAGCAACAAAAGGAATTGTTTCTGCTGATTCGCTTTGAGATTTTACTGGATAAAGTAATATGAAGCCTGCCATAGCTGCAGAAATTGACATTAATAAAGATCCGATACCCTTATAAAATAAGTAACAAAAATCATTCGCAAATAGAAAAAACTTTGTTGCATCGAGGTAGTTTGAAACCTTACGCTTAATTAAAAATCGCAAGTTTGCCATAATTAATTATAAACCGTACTCTAAAAAATTAAAATACTAAAATGATTAACAATCATTTTAGTATTTTTTTAAATGATACCTTTATATTAAAGGCAACAACGGCCTCTATAGAAAAATCAAAAAGATCCACCGAAATTAAACGAAACACTTAATATTGTAAAAATAGAGCCCTTTTACAGCTCTTTAAAACATTGAAGTTAAGGAAAGAAGAATCTCCAGACTTTATTAGTTGACCTTGAACCATTCCGCATAAATCTTATGATTTAATTTTTGGAAACCTTCGTTTTGCTACTACTAATTTTTAAAGCAAAAAATCTATTATCTCATTAATACTTACTTCTTTAGACATAAAATCCCAAAATTGCGCTCAAACTAACAAAGTCGGGAAAGAAATAAGTTTTAAATCATCACAAAACTAAGCATGATATGATTGCTGAAAAGAAGCGCGATTACAAAAGATTAAATTGTAAAAGTTTTCTTCGTTATTTCCTTATTCTCCTGTCTCAAACGGCAGGAGAGTTTTCTATTCATGAAGATTCCTTAAATTTAGTCTTCATAAAACTTTTTAATTTCGAAAAAATTGATAAGATGTTTATATAAATATAAGTTTTATACAATTTTATTAGGGGGTGAGATTTTATGGAAATTATTTTAAGAGAGGAGTACCTTAAAGTACTCGCTGCAATTTATTACCACATTGTAAAAGAGCATGGCAGAGCGGACATAGACACTCTTTCAAATGAATTAAGTATCAATAAGGAGACTTTGAAAGATTATGTAAGTTACTTGTCAGATGAAGGATATATTTATGCAAAAAAGTTTCCTGGCCAAACAACAGGAACAATTGCGGATTTCCGCATTATTAGCGTTTATCCTAAAGGCAGGGATATTATAGAAGATCCTTTTAGATTTGCAATTGGTAATGAACTAATTAACATTAACAACAATATAATTAATATTGGTGGCGATTTATCGATGCAAGGTTCAAGTATTAGCCAGTCTAATGTTTCAAATATATCTATAGAAAATATTAATGTGATTGAAAAACTAGCTGATTCTCTGGCTGAATTAGTCAGCGAGGAAGAACTGAAGAAAGAAATTCGAGAATCAAAGGACGATCTTAAAAAGGGCAACTTTGAAAGTTTTAAGACTAAAATGAAAGGATTCTATAATTCTGCAATTCATGTGATTGATGGTGTACGGAAATTTGTTACTCTTGTACTAACGATTGCTAAAATCGTAACGTACATACCTCATTAGTATCAGTATAAAAAGTGAAAGCCCTATATGGTTTAGGTGTTTTATGAGAGAAATTAACAAAATCTATGAAGATTACTTTGATATTATTGATTCATACTTCGGGAGTATAAAGAACTATTTGGAAGATGATAAATATAGCCATATTGATTTGGGAATGGCTATTGCAGATTACCCACAGGTCTCAGATCTTATGCTTGATGCTATTGATGATTTAGGCTCAGAAATTATGCAATTTTGGTCTGAAAATGCAAGTAAAGTTGTGGATTCACTAAGAGAACAGGATTCATTAAAGTGCGTCTACTCTGGCGACATTACTCCAGTATCACTTGAGGACTTTGCAAAGAAAAGCTTGTTATACATAGATACTATTGTTATGCCTGACCCGGCACTTAACTTGACAATCCTTAGAACTCAAACTAGTATCGACAAAAAATATTATCTTAACAAGCTTATAAGGCATGTATTTAACTTATGGAAACTAAAAGACTTAATGCTTGCTGATTTGGAAAAAAGCGCACTTGTAATACTTCCAATTAATCTTAACGCAGTGAATGAATATGACAAAAATATAATACTATCAAATGCCCACGAAAGATTTGCTAATTATGTAAGCAAGATTTTTAAACAGGAAATAGACAATGAAAATGATGCTCTCGCGTTCTTGGAAGAATTCGATGATATCAAGGAATTGTTTAGTGCAATAAAACAAACTGATTTGTTACCAAATATTTTCAAAAAGTTTGACACATTTGTGGAATTTTTAGACTACTTCATCGATACAAATGCACATTTTCAAATGGAGAGCAAAACTGTCGGCTTTGAGTTTGGAGAGTATTTGTTATCTCAATTTATAAGGGTACAGGAGCATAAGTTCTTCTGTGAGAAAGTTTCAGGAGAGCCAATCTACGACTATGATCTTCCTTACTTCTTTTTTAGTTATGAAATGGGAGGGCTTGATATGGATGCCTCTATTTCTAATGCTCTTCAAAAGGAAAAGTTTAAGTGGCTTGGCAACGTCCCATTGGATGCACTAAAAATTCTTCGTGAAGAAAATAAACTGGAAAATATGAGAAGTATTTTAAGAAAAGGCATTACAGATTTAAAAACAAAAAACGATGAAGATTTATTAAAAACATCAGAACAACTTGAAAGCAATCTAAAGGAAGCGTTTGAAGAACAAGAGGAGGTTATAGCTGCTTTAGAAAGAAAAGTAGAAGCTATAACAAAAAAAGAAATCCCCCTTGAAATAACTGGCACTGTGGTAGGATTCGTTCCGACAATAGGCAGCTATATTTCATTACTATCTGCATTTAGGTCAATCAAGAATCTTTTTGCTCAGCGCAAGGAATTAAAACAAAAAATCAATGACGAAAAGACTGATTTTATAAACCTGTTAATCAAGTCTTTCAAGGAGGAATAAGATGGAATTTAACTACTTTAATGATGCAATGAAGATTTACTTAGACTATATTTCAAGGCAGCTCAAGAAGAACCGAGACTACAAACCACATCCATTAATTAGGGCTTTGGCAAATGCTATGGATGGAATAGAAACAGCAAAGGATGGGGAAAATGTATCGGGGCTATCGTCTGAAGGAACAGAAAATAATATTTATGAACCATATATGGTAATCGTGCAAAAAAAGAAAGATGGAATTGAAATTAAAGAAATTTTGAATCTAAAAGTGAATAAGCAAATCCCAATAAACGTAATGATTATGATTTTTAGACTTCAGATCCACCTAGATAAAATAGATGGTGAAACTGTAAGCCCACAACAGTTAGTTGATGCCTTAAACGAGGTTATTCCCGGAAAGAGATTTTATGCCTTGGGCGATCGGTGGAAGGAAGCTCGAGATAAATTTGCAAGATTATTAAATGAAGGGAAAATTCACCTGCCACCAGACGACCCTAGAATAGAAGAATTTAGACAAACAGGCAACGATACACCCTGGGAAAACTATTCGAATAGACTTAGGGCATTAATAGGTCCTACCATTCTCTACGGCTCTGACATGAATGAAAAAATCATAATAACTACACCAACAAATGTAAGAATTGAAAAGTACAAAGTATTTGACTTCGCTATTGAGTTTATGCTTGGAAAAACTGCAGAATATTTTAAAGATTAATGGTAATCACTTTTAATTGCTGCCTCAATGTCTTTTAGCTATAAGCGGTCGGTCTTCTAAACCAAGACAGAAGTTTAGCAAGCCATTATTTCGAAAGAAATACATGTTTCAATTAACTCGTTTCAATTAATTCACAGGAGTTTTTTCTTTTTTAAGCTCACTCCTCTTCTGCGTGGCGGTCTTAGCGTATTAACTGATGGCTGTGCTTTTTTCTTATTAAAGCCGTTGCTCTGACACTACCCTGCTACAATTGAAAAGAGGTGGGCTAGGTATTTATCTTTAGCCCGGCGAGTGAGGTAAAACAAAACTGAGCAAGGTCAGATGGAGTGAAACCGAGCGAGCCGAAGCAAACACAGCTACGAATATAAAATTATAATTCTTGAATAGATTTTTGATATAACATATCAAGTGAAGAGGTCTGTTACTCTCACTATCCTTATTCTGGAGGTCTTAAAAGCCTCCCTTTTAGGTTACAAATTAAATACGTTTGATATAAGGAACTGCAACATTTCCCTTAAGGTTTTGTTTTATATAGCGAAACTTCGATTTTATCTAAATCAGCAAAAGATAATTTGCGAAGATGTGATAAAACATATTGTAGTGAAACTGTTTTATTCTGATAAAAATATATCTCATATGCTTCCTTTGTTAGTTTCTCTAAATCATTATTTTTTTCAATCTCTTCCCGTCTTCTTGAATATTCCTTAAGGCCTATACTCCAGCAATCCCTTATAGTATGATAATCAGTTATTCTTTCACCATAATGAGCATCTGCACAAATTCCTCCAAAATTAAACTCACAAGTTTCACAAGTTCCCTTTCCCTGGCTAACTAACCAGTCTATAAAACTATCTACAAGAGAAGAAAAATTTTCAAAATTCATTTTTCTACCTTTTGCCATATTCAAATCCCCCTTTAATATCCTAATATCAGCACTATCTCTTTCATTTCAAATGCAATTTTTTTAACACATTTACAATGTTTTGTAATATCTCTGTATTTCATTGTATTTCATTTGTAATGCATTGATCTTTGCCTCATATTTTTCAAAGTTATTACATTGTAAATTCTCAATTCGTTAAATAAGTTAATAGATTTAGTAATTTTTTGTTTTACTCTTGATGACTTATCGTTGCCATCTTTACGCTTCACCGTATTTCCAATCCACTTTCTTAATAGTATAGTTATATTACTGCTCATCATCCTCCATCCTATATTCAATATCATAGTTTTTAATGAACTCAATCTCTTCAGGAGTCAGACCGTACAAAGGCCCTATCAAATCATCAATTTGATCTACTAGATGCTTTGACTTTGATATTTTGTATTCTTTGAACGAGTTAATATTCTTATAATTAGTATCATCGTGAATAATTACATTCTTCTCAATGTCTTTTAAGTATTCGTTGTATAGGATATCTACTTGTTGCAAAATCACATTATTAATATTCTCCTTTGGAATTGGGAACCTCTCTATATCTGAAAGTTTGAGATTGTGGTTGTCTGAGTATACTTGGTAAAACCAAAAGAACAGATTGCTACTAAGGACAGCTCCAACAAAATTAGCGTATTTAGGGTCAATATGTAGGATTTTTTCCGCAGAAGAACCTGTAGGATAGTTTGTTACCACCTTGAAGTACCTTCCGCCTGAAGCTCTATAATAAATTGGAATTCCACTTTTTGTAATCATTGTGCCTATTGTTGTTCTAAATGAGAATATCTTATTCAAAATCTGCTTTTCTATATCATAACTTATCTTCGGATACCTTCCAGGAAGCTTTACATCTAAAGCGTTAATAAATTTCAAATTGCTGACTATATTTTCAATGGTATTATCTTTACTTCTTCTGTTAAGTTTAGTCATAAATAGGTTTTTACAGCGTGTATTTGTTTTAATAGCTGTAATAATTGAATTATCCACAACTGCGTTTTCGAATATAGGTTTAGGCCTGACAGCATAACTTGATATATAAATAGTTTCACAATGAGATTCCAAGAAATTATGTAGAGCTTCCATAGAGTCGCTTGCAGTTATGCTGATGGGTACAATATAGGTTAAGACACCGTTTTTTCTTAAAAGATCAAGTCCACGTTGAATGAATAACGCAAAACTATCCATAGAACCTTTAAGTCCATTTGCTCCTGTGACTTCTCTATACATTTCCTTAAAAGTCTCTTGCCTTTTTTTATCAAACTTAATTCCATAAGGTGGATTGCCGATGACGACATCAAAACCTACAAAGTTTCCTTTCTCATCAAATATTCTTGGAAAATCAATGGTCCAAATAAGTTCATCATATTTACTTTCTGTCAGAATTTGCTTTCTTAAGTCTTCCCTTAATTTACTAATTTCTTCTTTAATTTTATTTCTCTTTTCCTTGTTATCCTCGTTTTGATATTTAGTGAACAATTCATTAAGTTTGTTTATATTCTCCATACCAAATAATACACTTGTAGTAATATTTACAGCAGATGCAAGCAAACTATCTCCTACCTTTATGTTAATATCAATGTTCGGTAATGTTTCCATTGTTCCATCGGGTTTATAGTAAGCGTTCTTCAAAAGCTCTATCCAGAGCCTTAACCTTGCAATTTCAACTGCTTTTGGGTTAATATCTACTCCAGAGAGATTATTCTCTATAATCTCTTTTTTGGTTTCAAAAATTATTTTCTGAAATTTTGTATCATCTTCATTTGACTCTCTCGTATAGACAAAAGGTTTATCGTTCTTATATAACTTTATATCCCCATGCTCAAACTTAACTTCATATTTTTTTGGAATATCAATTATCCCGAAATCGTACCAGATCTGCAAAAGCACATTGAGGGACGAGACAAGGAAGTGTCCGCTACCGACAGCTGGGTCAAGAATGGTAAGATTTCTAATTATTTCTCTTATCTTTTTTCTCTCTTCTTCGCTAAAAGTGAAGAATGCTTTCTTAAACTCTTCAAAGTTGCTGTAGTCCAATCCTAATTGATCTTTAACTTTATTAAGTATCGCCTTTTCTATTGCAGTTTTTGCCATGTAATCTGTAATTTCAGTAGGGGTGTAGTAACTGCCATCCTTGTATCCATTTATTTTCTCGAATATCAATCCCAGCACTGCTGGACTTATGAGGGATGAAGGATCGCCTTCTTCCCCAAAGTTGTAGGCATTGAGAAACTCAAAAAGATAATCAAGAAGTGGTACTTCTCCTGTTTTACGCTTTTTGCTCTCCTTATCTTTGAGGATTGTCTTATCAAAATACTTTACGGGTGCATTTCCCCTTATCTTACTTATTGGAAAGTCTTTTTCTATTTCTTTTTCTTCGAATAGCGATGAGTTAAGATAAGGGATATAGTCGAAAGATTTCGCAAATTGTTTTCTATTTTGCTCAGATACAGCAAGAACATCAAAGAATAGAGTTTCAAGGGTAGCCGTATCTGGGATTTTATCTTTGTTCAAAAAGCTAAATGAATAATCATTGTTAAACGCAATAAGCCTTGCTTCGAATAGTTTCAAAAAGAGGATTCTATTGAGCCAAATAATGATAAGCTCAATACTCTTCTCATAATTGTCCAACTTGCTGTTTATCTGACTATAAAACGTATTCGGAATCTCATTTGGAACGATTGTCTTTTTACCATTTTTCTCTTCTTCTTTGAGTCCNAAAATATATAGTAGTTCATCATAAAAATCTTTATTCAAAACATTGCCAACATTAGNATTGTATTTGCCTAACATAATATCTGGGGAAAGAAAGTGATAAATGTCTTCTACGGTTGAGAAATAGAAACAGTTATTATTGAAATTNTCAAGAGTCTCTGTGTTGTTTCCAAGATATCGTTTAATGTGTTCATATATCTCTTCTTTCTTTTTGCTTGGGAAAAGAATGCCCTTATCTAATCCGCAAGTTCTCATAGCATCTGCGTTGTTTACGAAATCTATGAATGGCGAATTATTAAACACAAACCACTTTTTCCCGTTTGTTGCAACTAGAAATAAAGGAACATTCTTTTTGTCTTCAGAATACGCTTCCACAAAATAGGTTATCAATTCATGCAATGCTTTTTTATTTAAATCCTTTTCATTAACCATTTCTACTTTATTTTTGACAGACTTACACTCAAAAATAGAGACAATTTTCCCGTTATTCTTGACTAAAAGGTCAACACCGTTCTCGTTTAGCCTAGTTTCGTATTCTGGAAATGCTTTAACCATATCTATTATTTGTCCTTTAACCTGCTCTTCTGAGTCCTTGTCGCTGATGTTATCATAATGCGTTTTTATGATTTCTATAATACTTTGTTTAGGTTTGCTCGTAAAGTTTATACTTTTAAGGTATTCCTTGAGCGTTCTCATTTTATACCTCCTGTAAATCCTTTCATTTGTGCCAAGTTATGAAATACAAAGTTCTTCCCTGGAATTTTACACCCCTGTCACTATCGCTAAAATCACCTGGGTTATCAAGTGTCTGAAGGTAAATAATTTCCTTGCTATCAAGGTCTAAAAGTATTTTATCTATTTCCTCATCAGAAATGTTGATGTGCTTTTTAACTTCATCTTTAAAGATAGGTACAGGTACAGAATCACCAAA
>JGI24721J26819_10004149_pt1 | contig 15182 bp, 8 predicted proteins | sample YelNatPaOPGAMG01_FD_26819 | JGI IMG/M metagenome (IMG submission 26819)
TTTGGAAACTCTTTTGCAACATAATCTATGTCTTCGTCGGTGTTGTCTTTGCCAAAGCTAAACACCAAAGAGCCGTTTGAAACTTCTTTTGGTATACCTATGGCAGCTATAACATGGGATTGTTTTAGAGCTGTGGAGACACAAGCAGAACCAGAGGCTGTTTCTATGCCTTGAAGATCGAGTCTTAAAAGCATCGCCTCACCTTCTATAAGATGCACCATCACAGAAAGATGATGTGGTAACCTTTGGGTGGGATGACCGGTGAACTCTATCATGTCAAGGTTTTCTTCTAAGGCAGCTTTTACTTTGTCTCTATAAGAAGAAAGGCGTTTTACCCTATCGTCCATCTGTTTCATAGCAAGCTCCGCTGCCGCCCCAAAGCCTACGATACCTGGCACATTCTCAGTTCCAGCTCTTATGCCACGCTCTTGCACACCGCCTTCTATAAGAGGCTTTACTTTTACTCCTTTTTTCGTCCACAAAGCACCAACGCCTTTAGGCCCATACATAAGATGGGCTGTAAAAGAAGCTGCATCTATACCAAGCTCTTGCACATCTATAGGTGTATGGCCACAAGAAGGTGCTATATCGCTATGGAATATAATTTTTGGGTTTTTGGCTTTTGCTATAGAAACAAGTTGTTTGATATCTTGGATGGTACCTATTTCTCTGTTGGAATGACCTATTGATATCAAAATGGTATCTGGTCTTATGGCCTCTTCTAACTCTTTAGGATCTACGAGCCCATATTTGTCTACGTTTAAATAAGTGACTTCAAAACCCTCTTTTTCCAGGTTTTTACAAGGATGGAGTATAGAATGATGCTCTATGGGTGTGCTGATGATGTGCTTGCCTTTTTTTTCGTAAGATTTGGCTATGCCTTTTATGGCTAAGTTGTTGGCTTCTATACCACCGGATGTAAAAACTATCTCTTCAGGGCTTTTGGCGTTTATAAAATAAGCTATTTTTTCTCTGGCTTGGTTTATAGCTTTTTTGGCTTCTTGGCCAAAACTGTGTAAAGAAGTAGGGTTTCCAAACACCTCCCTAAAATAAGGCATCATTGCATCAAGCACTTCTTGAGCCACCGGTGTGGTGGCTATGTGATCTAAATATACGGTCCTTTCACCGGCTTTTTTGAAGAACATGTCATTTACCTCCTTGATATATAGAGTCTATTATCTTGGCTATACCCATAAAAGCCTTTGCGGTTCTTGATTCTGGTAGGGCTTCCACTATGGGCATACCCTCATCTGCGTATTTGGTTACATCGGGCTCTATAGGTATTGAACCTAAAAGCTTTATATTGTAGGTTTGTACAAACTGGGGCACTTTGCTTTCTCCAAATATTCGGTATTCTTTACCAGAATCTGGGCAAACAAAATAAGACATATTTTCTATTACACCTATTATGGGTATCTGTACTTCTCTAAACATAGATACGGCTTTTTTAACATCCACAAGGGCTACATCTTGAGGTGTAGTTACTATCACAGCACCGTCTATGGCAGTGTTTTGCGCTAAACTAAGCTGCACATCCCCAGTGCCCGGCGGTAAGTCTAAGATAAGATAATCTAAAGGTCCCCAATCCACATCAAACAAAAATTGATTTAAAGCCTGCATCAAAATAGGACCTCTCCATATTACCGGCGTGTCTTCAGAGGGAAGTAAAAACCCCATAGAGATCATCTTGATCCCATGGTTTTCAATGGGTATAATCTTGTTAAATACGTTTGCGCTTAGCCTTGCTCCTTTTGTACCAAGCATTGTGGGCACCGAAGGTCCATATATATCTGCATCTAAAAGCCCAACACTTTTACCAAGTTTACCCAAGGCTATGGCTAAGTTTGTAGCCACGGTAGATTTGCCTACACCACCTTTACCACTTGCCACAGGTATAATTCTTTTTATCCCCTTTATGCTTCTTTTGCTTATAACCGGTTGTTCGAAGGGGTTTTTCTTGGGCTCTTCCTTTACAAACTCTATGTTTGGTCTTAGGTTTTGATCGGTCTGTTTGATGATGTTCTCAATGCGGCTTTTGACTTGCTCTTTTACTTCATCTGGCACAGCTAACTTTAGATTTATAACACCTTCAGAGACTTTTAGGTCCTTTACGATACTTGTGGGCTCTTGGATGTTCAAATCTTTTAAATCAAGGTTTTTGATTTTTTCCAGAATCTCTTTTACTGCCATATTGACCTCCGTTTAATCTACAAAATATAATTTTTTTGGATATATTTTATGAGTAATGTTAGTTTAAAAGCTATTTTTATGATCTGGTGATCATAGATATGTATCATATATTTTGATGTCTTTTTATAAAAGCCCAAAACTTGTAAAAATAAAATATATTTGCACCAAATAGTACAAGAATAAGCGGTTTATAACCATACATATCAAAAGGTGTATTTATCTTATAAGGTTTTATATATCCTGTAAGCACTCCTTTTTTACCAACGCCGAGCGTTTTTTCTTCTCCCAAAGGAGATATAATAGCGGATATCCCTGAGTTGTTGGCCCTTATAGGTAAGCTCCATTTTCAATAGCCCTTGCTATAGCCTGATCGTTGTGCTCATAGGGTTCTAACGTGGGTCCAAACCAATCATCGTTTGTAAGGTTTATGATAAAATCACTGTGCTTTGCAAGAGTTCTCACATAAGAAGAAAAATCTAGTTCAAAACATATTGGCACAGCCGCTTTGTAGATTTTGTTGTCTATCTCTACGTTTATGGGTTTTTGACTTTTACCTGGCACAAAATCTATACCGTTTATAGCCTCAAAAAACCTTTTGGCAAACTTAAAAGGATAGGGCATATACTCTCCAAAAGGAAGCAGCTTTATCTTAGAATAATAATCTATCATGTTGCCATTGTAAAAACTATAAGCGCTGTTGGTAGGAAGCGGTTTGTTGTTTTTATATCTTATATCCACAAGCCCCACTACAAAACCAATTTTTGAAGCCTCATTTTTGCTTATATAATACATAAAAAGCTCTCTAACAGGATCTTCGTAATCTGAGTATAAAAAAGGAAACGCCGATTCTGGTAACACCACCAGATTGCTTTTTTGGGATATGGCTTTTTCTAAAAGAGGGAAATAAACCAAAGACTCTTTTTCAAACTGAATGTAGTTTAGTTTTATATTTTCTTTTATATCTGGTTGTATGACTGCCACTTTTATTAGGCTTTTCTTATCCTGATAAAAGCTTTTTACATGCTCTTTGTAAAAGTAAGAGACCGCTCCAAGGGTTAAAAGTATAGATAAAACTATTATACTTTGTTTTTTGCTTTTAAAAGCTATAAAAACATACATCATTAAAAGTCCAACCCCATAAACCCCAACAAACGCCAGTAGATATTTAAAGAGAGGAATATGCACCACTATTGTTCCTATAGGATACCAAGGAAACCCATCAAAAGGAAAAAACTCCCTAAGATACTCCATGCTTATCCAAGATATTGGAAACATGTATATGTTAAAATTGTATATTTTTTGAAGCAAATAAACGCCTCCAAACTGAAATATATCAACAGATACGATAAACAACAAAGAAAGACTTATTGTAAGTGCAATATTCATCTCACCAAACTTATAAAGTGTATAAAATATCCAATAATAACAGCAAAAAGAGTAGATGAAACCAATGCCAAGATACAGGCTAAGTCTTTTTTTCATGTTCTTTTAAAAGGACTATCTGGATAAGCACCCAGCCTATGAAGGCAGAAAAATATTGACTTACGAACCTCCAAAGTATCACAAAAAGCCCAAGTTCATAGTAACTTAAGTACGGTTTAAACACCTCAAGCCCTCCTATTTCTCCTACCCCAGCACCACCGGGGGTTGGGCTCATGTATATACCGTAAAGAAGCTCCAATTGCCTTAGCATAGAACTTGGTATATCAACGTTTTTACCAAAAGCTCTTATAAGCACTGGTGCGATGAAAAGAAACGATATATAAAGCATCGAAGAGTAAAATATTGCCAAAAACACACTGCTTTTCTTAATTCTTAAAAAAATTTTCAACGTTACTATGTATCTGCTTAGGGTGTATTTTACGCTTAGTTTTCTTTTTGGGCTTAGTATGCTGCTTTTAAAAAAAATCCTTAAACCTATATATGTTAAAAGCCCAATACCAAAAGATATCAAAAAGATTTTAAGCACTTCAAATCCAAGCGTTGGTTTTTGGTAAAGATAAAATACCGTTATGGGAAGAGCCAATACAAAAAACGATAGTCCAGACATAGTTTTCATAGTCACTATACTCATAACTTTATGAAGATGCGCCCCTTTTCGTTTTAGCATGTAAACGCTTGCTATCTCACCACCTATATGAAGAGGGGTAACGGTGGCTCCAAAGGTGTTTATAAAAGATATCAGATAACCGTAAAAAATAGAGTATCTAACGTTTAGGGCTTTTGATAAAGTCATGAGTCTAAGCACATCAAAAGTCTGATACAAAAATGCTATACCAAGAGCCATTATTATGTATTTTAGATTTAGTTTATAAAGAATGTTTATCGTGTATTTGTTAAATGTTTTATAAACTACATAAAAGATGCTGAATCCCGCCACCAGCGTGAAAAGAGCGACAGTCTTGATAAGGACATGCTTCACAACATATGACCTAACTTATTTTTCTTAGTATTGAGATAAACTCTGTTGCATTCGTTTGGGTTTATGCTTATGGGCACTCTTTCTACCACTTCCAAGCCATACCCTTTTAAAGCCACTATCTTACGTGGATTGTTGGTTAAAAGCTTTATTTTCCTAACCCCCAAATCAAGGAGTATCTGAACGCCAGTTCCATACTCTCTCAAATCCGCTGGAAAACCAATTTTTTCATTGGCTTCCACGGTATCGTAGCCTTGCTCTTGCAAAGCGTAAGCCTTTATCTTGTTTACTATACCTATACCTCTTCCCTCGTGGCCTTTTAGATATATAAGAACGCCTTTGCCTTCTTTTGCTATGGTTTCAAGAGCAGCTTCAAGCTGAGATCTGCAGTCGCATCTTAAAGATCTAAACACATCACCGGTAAGACACTCTGAATGTACCCTTACCAAAACAGGCTCATCTTCGTTCCACTCACCCATCGTAAGAGCCACTTGCTCTTCGCCGTTTAGTTTGTTTTTATAAGCGTGTATCTTAAATGTCCCGTAGGCGGTGGGAAGCGTAGCGGTTGCCATTTTTTCTATGGTTCTATCTTTCTTTAACCTATACTTTATAAGATCTTCTATGGTGATGATCTTTAAGCCAAAGGCTTTTGCAAAAGTCTGAAGCTCAGGAAGTCTCGCCATCGTTCCATCTTTGTTCATAATCTCACATATCACCCCAGCCGGATAAAGCCCGGCAAGTTTAGCAAGGTCCACCGAAGCCTCGGTATGACCAGCTCTTTCCAGCACACCACCTTCTTTAGCCCTTATAGGAAAAATATGCCCTGGTCTTACAAAATCGGAGGGTTTGGCCTCTGCGCTGATGGCCAATCTTATCGTTTTTGCTCTATCAAAAGCTGATATACCTGTAGTTGTCCCATGTTTTGGATGTGCGTCAATGGAAACACAGAAGGCTGTTCCTTTGGGATCTGTATTCATGCTCACCATAGGAGGAAGGTCGAGCTCATCGCACCGTTTTCCTTCCAAAGTAAGACATATAAGACCCCTTCCATGAGTAGCCATAAAGTTTATAGCTTCTGGGGTTGTAAACTCGGCTGCCATCACCAAATCCCCTTCGTTTTCCCTAGAAGGATCATCTACTACGATGATAATCTTACCGTTCCTAATATCTTCTATAGCCTCTTCTATCTTAGCAAATTCACCCATGATTTTAAATATATTATAATTTCTTTTTTTGAAAATGCTTTTAAAAGCTTAAAAAATATAGCTGATACATATCATATCACCCTCTCTTGACAAAAATCTAAAAAGCGTGTATACTAAATATTCTCAATTGGTTGATAGCATCAAAAGATAGCTATCAACAGCGTACTTCAATAGCTGAATAAGAGGATAGCGTAGCAACACATTAACATCAAAAGTCATGGATAAAATTCTTTGAAGAGTTTGATCCTGGCTCAGCGCGAACGCTGGCGGCATGCCTAACACATGCAAGTCGAACGGAGAGTGGGGCAACTCACTTTCAGTGGCAAACGGGTGAGTAACGCGTGAATAACCTGCCTTTGAGAAGGGGATAACTATCCGAAAGGATAGCTAATACCCTATAATGCCTTTTGATACNAAGACAAAAGGTGAAAGCGAGGCTGTCAAAGGCTTCGGCTCNAAGAGGGGTTCGCGTCCTATCAGGTAGTTGGTGGGGTAATGGCCTACCAAGCCAATGACGGGTAGCTGGTCTTAGAGGATGATCAGCCACAGTGGGACTGAGACACGGCCCGCACCCCTACGGGGGGCAGCAGTGGGGAATCGTGGGCAATGGACGAAAGTCTGACCCCGCAATGCCGCGTGAGGGAAGAAGCCCTTCGGGGTGTAAACCTCTGTCAGGTGGGAAGATGGGACTAAGNGCTAATACCCCTTGGTTTTGACGGTACCACCAGAGGAAGGGACGGCTAACTACGTGCCAGCAGCCGCGGTAATACGTAGGTCCCAAGCGTTGCGCGATGTTACTGGGCGTAAAGCGTCCGTAGCTGGTTTCGTAAGCGGATTGTCAAAACCCGAAGCTTAACTTCGGCAAGGCATTCCGAACTGCGTTACTTGAGTCCTGTTCAGGTAGGCGGAATTCCCGGTGTAGCGGTGAAATGCGTAGATATCGGGAGGAACACCAGTGGCGAAGGCGGCCTACTGGGACGGTACTGACGGTCATGGACGAAAGCTGGGGGAGCAAACCGGATTAGATACCCGGGTAGTCCCAGCTGTAAACGATGGATGTTAGGTGTAGTGATAACTTCGCTGCACCCCAGCTAACGCGTTAAACATCCCGCCTGGGGAGTACGGGCGCAAGCCTGAAACTCAAAGGAATTGGCGGGGGCCCGCACAACCGGTGGAGCGTCTGGTTTAATTCGATGCTAACCGAATAACCTTACCAGGGTTTGAAATGGTAGGAAAGGCTGTCGAAAGATAGCTGTGTTTCCCTTTTGGGAGAAATCCTACCACAGGTGGTGCATGGCCGTCGTCAGCTCGTGTTGTGAGATGTTGGGTTAAGTCCCGCAACGAGCGCAACCCTTGTCTTTATTTGCTTCCTCCTATGAGGTGCTCTATAAAGAGACTGCCGGCGACAAGCCGGAGGAAGGAGGGGACGACGTCAGGTCAGTATGCCCTTTATGCTCTGGGCCACACAGGCGCTACAGTGGCAAGGACAATGAGCAGCAAGAGCGCGAGCTCAAGCTAATCTCACAAACCTTGTCGTGGTGCGAATTGAAGGTTGAAACTCACCTTCATGAAGCCGGAATCGGTAGTAATGGCGTATCAGCTATGTCGCCGTGAATACGTTCCCGGGCCTTGCACACACCGCCCGTCACGCCACGGAAGTTGGTGTTTTCGGAAGTCCTCAAGCTAACCCGTAAGGGAGGCAGAGGCCGATGAAAACGTCGATAACTGGGGCGAAGTCGTAACAAGGTAGCCGTAGGGGAACCTGCGGCTGGATCACCTCCTTTTTAACGGAATTTATTGCTACGCTATCCTCTCATTGAGCTATTAACCCTAAGGGCCTCTAGCTCAGTTTGGTTAGAGCGTACCCCTGATAAGGGTAAGGCCACTGGTTCAAATCCAGTGAGGCCCATTATCAGGGATGCGACATTTCAGCCAAAAGGGGATGTAGCTCAGCGGGAGAGCGCCTGCTTTGCAAGCAGGATGTCGTGGGTTCAAATCCCACCATCTCCATGTGTAAACGTGGAGAAGCTCGTCATTTAATAAGTTGAATAGGTTTGAGAGAAAAAAAGTAGTGGGTATGCAAGTTAGTAAGGGTCCTTGGTGGATGCCTTGGCAGTTAGAGTGGATGAAGGACGTGGTAAGCTGCGATAAGCCGGGTGGAGGCGCAAACAGCCTTTGAGGCCCGGATCTCCGAATGGGGCAACCCGCTATGGGTAACACCATAGCACCCGAAAGGGACACACACGGGACGAAGTAAAACCTTCTAGTAGTCCCAGGAAAGGAAATCGAATGAGACTCCCTAAGTAGCGGCGAGCGAACGGGGAATAGCCTAAACCTACAAAGTGCCATGGCGGCAGCTTTAGCTTTGTAGGGGTCGTGAGACACGTCGTTGAGATTCTGCCGAATCTCAGGGAAGTTACAAAACTTTACGTTAGCAGAAGCATCTGGAACGTTGCGCCATAGAAGGTGAAAGCCCTGTATGCAAAAACGTAAAGTCTTCCTGATGTGCTCTCGAGTACTACCGCCCCCGCGGAAGGTGGTAGGAATCTGGGGAGACCACTCCCTAAGGCTAAGTACTCCTAACTGACCGATAGCGCATAGTACCGCGAGGGAAAGGCGAAAAGAACCCCGGAAGGGGAGTGAAATAGAGCCTGAAACCAAGGATCTACAATCCAGTGGAAGAGGCTTATGCCTCAACTGCGTGCCTTTTGCAAAATGAGCCAGGGAGTTGTCCTAAGCTGCGAGGTTAAGTCGCAAGACGAAGCCGAAGGGAAACCAAGTCCCAATAGGGCGTTAAGTAGCTTGGGGCAGACGCGAAGCGGAACGATCTACCCATGCCCAAGGTGAAGGACAGGTAATACTGTCTGGAGGCCTGAACCAGTCGGTGCTGCAAAACCGTTGGATGAGGTGTGGGTAGCGGTGAAAAGCCAATCGCGTTCCGGGATAGCTCGTTCTCTCCGAAATAGGTCGACGCCTAGCGTCATGGTAGCTTCTCTCAGGTAGAGCCACTGGAAGGGCTAGGGCCTCGAAAGGGGTACCGAACCCTACCAAACTCCGAATGGGGAGAAAGCGTTCCATGGCAGTCAGTACCCGGGGGATAAGCTCCAGGTACGAGAGGGAAAGAACCCAGACCGTCAGCTAAGGTCCCTAAACTGAGCTAAGTGGGGAAGGATGTGAAATCCCTAAAACAGCCAGGAGGTTGGCTTAGAGGCAGCCATCCTTTAAAGAGTGCGTAACAGCTCACTGGCCTACCGGGATTTCGCGCCGAAAATTTAGCGGGGCTAAGCTCAGTACCGAAGCTACGGACAGTCTTTGACTGTGGTAGGAGAGCGTTCTTTGTTGGCTGAAGTCAAAGCCGTAAGGCATGATGGACGACAAAGAAGTGAGGATCCTGGCATGAGTAGTAGCGAAGATAGATGAGAAATCTATCCGCCGGAAGCCCAAGGGTTTGGCGTCAATGTAAATCATACGCCAGTTAGCCGGTACCTAAGGTGAGGCCGATGAGGCGTAGCCGATGGAAAACAGGTCAACATTCCTGTGCCAGCCAGATGGAAGGTGGGACTAAGTCATGACGTAGGAAGCTAAGGGTAGCCTGCTATGGAATGCAGGTTCAAGGTAGTAGGAGGAAGGGATAGGCAAATCCGTCTCTTCATACTCCGAGAGCTGATGAAGTAATTGCCCTGACGCTACACTACCGAGAAACAATGGCGNAGTCTTTGAAGTTTGGCTGACCGTACCGTAAACCGACACAGGTGGGCTGGGTTAGNAGCCTAAGGCGTCGGGGGAACTCTCCTCAAGGAACTCGGCAAATTAACCCCGTACCTTCGGAAGAAGGGGTGCCCATGGAAGTTGTAGTTTTTCGGCGAAGGCTTCCGTGGGTCGCAGAGACCAGGTGGTGCCGACTGTTTACCAAAAACACAGGACTACGCAAACTCGAAAGAGGATGTATGTGGTCTGAAACCTGGCCAGTGCTCGTAGGTTAAGAGGCGGGGTGCAAGCTCCAAATCGAAGCCCGGGTAAACGCCGGCCGTAACTATGACGGTCCTAAGGTAGCGAAATTCCTTGTCGGGTAAGTTCCGACCTGCATGAATGGTCCAACGAGTGCCACGCTGTCTCGAGGAGAGACCCGATGAAATTGTGATGCCGGTCAAGACACCGGCTACCCACGGCAGGACGGAAAGACCCCGTGAAGCTTCACTGTAACTTAACATTGGACTTTGACCTATCCTGCGCAGGATAGGTGGGAGGCTATGAAACCCCTCTTTCGGGAGGGGTGGAGCCGCCGGTGAGATACCACCCTGGATAGGTTAGAGTTCTAACCTCAGCAAGTTAGCCTTGCGAGGGACAGTGTTAAGCGGGCAGTTTAGCTGGGGCGGCTGCCTCCCAAAGAGTAACGGAGGCGTCCAAAGGTACCCTCAGGCGAGTCGGAAATTCGCCATCGAGTACAAAGGCATAAGGGTGCCTGACTGTGAGACAGACATGTCGAGCAGACGCGAAAGCGGGGCTTAGTGACCCACATGCATTCCGAGTGGAAGGGCATGTGATCAGCGGATAAAAGCTACTCCGGGGATAACAGGCTAATTTCGCCCGAGAGCCCCTATCGACGGCGAAGTTTGGTACCTCGATGTCGGCTCCCCCCATCCTGGAGCTGAAGCAGGTTCCAAGGGTTGGGCTGTTCGCCCATTAAAGGGGGACGCGAGCTGGGTTCAGAACGTCGCGAGACAGTTCGGTCCCTATCCGCCGTGGGCGCAGGAGTTTTGAGAGGGTCTGTCCTTAGTACGAGAGGACCGGGACAGGGAAGGCTCTGGTGTATGGGTTATCACTCCAGTGGTAGCGCCCAGTAGCTATCCTTCTACGGAATAAGCGCTGAAAGCATCTAAGCGCGAAGTCCACCTCAAGATAANAACTCCCTGAAGAGCCGTGGAAGATGACCACGTTGATAGGCTCTGTAGTGGAAGCCAAGCAATTGGTGGAGCTAAAGAGTACTAATAGCTCGTTCGACTTGCATTCCCACTTACTTTTTATATCTCTCAAACCTATTGAGCTTATTAACTCAATATATTCTCCGCGGGCCATAGCGAAGGGGAAACACCCGGTATCCATTCCGAACCCGGCAGTTAAGCCCTTCTGCGCCGATGATACTGTGCTGGGCAAACGGCACGGGAAAGTAGGTCGCCCTCGGGGTACTTTAAATTATCTAATCTTGATATAGATAATTGTAAATTTCCTATAACGCTAATTAAATCTACTGATTTTATGAATAAAATTTATATTGTTTTTATAATTCTCTGATAAACTAACCACATGGATGAAAACATAGATAAACTTATAAAAAATCAAGAAGCAATAGTAGAAAGACTAAACCATTTGGAAAATTTTTTACTATCAAACATCGCACAGCTAAAAAATGATTATAATTTCCAATCTTATCAACAATTTCATACACTCCAACAGGCCATATATGCTTTATCAAGGAAGGTATCAAGCCAAAATAGAAAACCAAAGATTGTATTTTTGATACATCATTTACAAGCTTTTTACAACATAGAAGATGTTTATTATACTTTTAAAAACTCTGAAAAAGTGGATACGGTTGTAATAGCTATAAATAACCATTTTAAAGATGCAATGATAGCAGAAGGGGCTGATGAGATTTCCAAAGAACTAAAGAAAAAAGGCATAGAGCATATAGCTTTTAATATGGAAAACTCTTATTATGCNCTTGATATATTGTTAGCGATAAATCCAGATTATATTTTCATACAAAGCCCTTGGGACAACGATAGACCATTGGCCCTTAAAGTACCTTATCTGATGTTTGCAAAAATACTCTATGTGCCTTATTATCCCGTCACGTTGGTGGAGCATTTTAAACCAGAGCAAGACGATCTTCATTTTAACTCCTATGTTCATAATTTGGCTTATAGGATATACGTCCAGACGGATTTAGATAAAAAATATTTTAAGAAATATCAGATACTAAAAGCTCAAAACATAAAAGTAGTAGGTAGTACAAAACTCTACAAGTTAAAGACCTTTAGGGGACATGAAGCTAATCATAACTCATCAAAAGATTTTAATTTGATATGGGCACCTCATCACAGCATAGCTCAAAGATGGTTAGGTTTTGGTGTTTTTCATAGTATTTACAAAGACATGACAAATTTTGCCAAAGAAAACACCCATATAAAAATACTTTTCAAACCACATCCTTTTTTAAGAAGAGCGCTGATGGAGCATCAGATTATGCACAAAGAAGAATACGATGAATGGTTAAAAGAATTTACATCTATTGAGAATGTCAGTTTATATGAAGGAGGAGATTATCTTCCTATATTTGAAACATCTGATGCTATGCTTACAGATGGACTTTCTTTTTTAATAGAATACCCTATAGCCACTGGAAACCCCCTTATATTTTTTGATTCAAAAAATCATCAACCTCTAAACGAGTATGGCAACATGGCTTTGGAATACGCTTATAAAGTAGATAGTTTTGAGGCTTTTAAAGAGATATTAAATCATCTTATTAAAAGCAAAGAAACCAATCAAAAAGATAAAATGTATGAAAAGCGTAAAGAAGCGCTCAAAAAAATGGAAGATAGACTTGTACCAAAAGAAGACCCTACAAAGATTATATTAGAAGACGTATTGAATGATTGGCACAATGCCTAAATTAGGGTAGTTTAATAGTTCCAAGAAGATACTTTAGGTCGTTATCCGTAAACATAAGACCAGCACCCACAAAACCACCTCTAAGTTGACTGTTTAGTATATCTGTTATACCACCCCTTACAAAAAGAGGGCCAAAAACTTGATATGTAGCACCTATTTGTAAATCTGGTTTTAGGTTTGGCATGTTAGGATAATCTTTTCTACCAAAATTCCACAAATCTGAAGTGAATGTAAGCCTGTTGTTATAAATATAATCAAACCCAACACCTCCAGTGGATTCTTTTAATCCTCCTCTTACTACAAAAAACGACTTGTCAGGTCTTAAGAATGGATCTTTAAAAATCCTTGCGTATTGCAACGTGTATTCTGGCTTGTACTCATATATAGTCTGGGGGTTATAATTTACATACTGGGTAGTGACTCTTCCCATAGAGTTTCCAACGATTTCAAAAAGATAATAGCTGTGATTGTTAGGCTGAAGCTTTAAAGAAAGTATACCTTTTGATTGACCAGCCCTAAATAATTCAAATCTACCGCCTATGTATAGATTAGACCTGTTGACAACCTTGCCAAGCTTTGAGAAGGACGATAGCGCATCGTTGGCGTTGGTGTATAAGCTTTTATCGTTTACAAGTTTGCCAAGGGTACCTTGACCTGTGTTTATCTTAGCAAGGACTTGGTTTAGCTGATCGGAACTTTCTTTTAGGCTTTTAGAAAGCTGAGCAAAATTTTGAATCGAGGTATGAATACCATTTTGATTGTTTACCACCACTTGATTTAGATTTTGAGAGAGCGTGTTTAGATTTGCCATCAAAACAGGAGTTTGGTCTTTTAAAGTAGAAGAAAGTGCTTTCAAATTCTCAACAAGAGTCCTTATGTCTTGCTTGTTTTGACCAGTTATTTGAGCTAAATTTTTGGCGGTTCTATCTATATCGGCAATAGTTTGGGGGAGCGTAAGATTTAATTGGTAAGTGAGTAAATCCAAGTTAGATATAGTTTGTCTAAGAGTGTATTGATTTTGAGCCACCATGGTATTTAGGTTTTTAGTAAGAGAATCAAGGTTTTGAATAATCCCTTGGATCTGGTCTCTATTTTGGGATATAATCTCGGCTAAGTTTGAAGCCACCACAGAGAAGTTTTTGGCTGTGTCATTTAGATTTTTTATGAGAGACTCTGTATCTGATGAAACACCTACATTTTCTATCATGCTGTTTGGTGGGAGCTCTCCGTATATGGAATGTCCTTCTTCCACAGATACATACTTATCACCCATGAGCCCAAGAGTACCTATAGACACTTCTGCATCTTTGTATATGGGTATATCTTTTTTTACTGAGAAAAGCACCAAAACTTTGCCGTTTTTGAAAGTAATCTTCTCTACTCTACCAGCTTTTACGCCGTTTACTCTTACTTCCGCTCCCACGCTAAGGCCATGCACATCATCAAGCATCGCCTCATACTCGTTTGACTTTTCAAACATATACCTTATACCGCTGAAGCTTATTGCCATAAAAGCAAAAGCCACAGCGCTTACAAGGACAAAAACACCTAATCTAAAATATTTCGAGCTCACGCTAATATTATACTAAATTCTAACAAGATTCTTTGGCTGACCTTTAGAAAACGATAGTATATTGTCAAGGGTGGTATCCAATATCCTTTGAAGACCTTCTTTGGTATTGTATGCGTTGTGAGGGGTTATAATGACGTTTGGATGTTTCAAAAGATAGTTTATCTCCAAAGCCTTTTTAAGGGTTTCTGCAGAAAAATCAGAGTTCCATAAGAGATGTTCTTCCATCACGATCTCTTCAGACTCAAAAGTATCTATGGCAGCGCCTAATAGTATCTTCTGCTTCAAACCATATATTATACTTTCGGTTTCTACCACTTTACCCCTTGAGGTATTTACAATAAAGCTTCCTTTTTTGAAAAGCTTGATATTGTCCATATTTATAAGATGATGAGTAGATGGAAGATATGGCACATGCAAAGAGACAAAGTCAGAACTTTTAAGAAGCTCTTCCAAAGAAACATAGCTAATACCAGCTTCTACAAGGCTTTGGTTTGGTCTGGCATCATAGCAAACCACATTCATACCAAAACACTTTGAAAGCATAGCAGTCCTTGCACCTATTCTACCTGTACCTATTACCCCAAGGTTTTTACCAGCCAGCTCTATGCCTCTTAAGTTTAAAGTTTTGTATATGCCTTTTTCAACGTTATCAAGAGTTTCCCTTAGTTTTCTAGCCAAAGATAGCATAAGCAAGATAGCGTATTCTGATACACTTTCTTCCCCGTAGGAGGGAACGTTGCAAACCAAAATACCTTTGCTGTTTGCGTAAGCCACATCTATATGGTCAAAACCTGTGGATCTGGTGGCTATAAGCTTTAAATTGGGTAGTTGGTCTATTATTTCTTTTGTAATCTTAGAATATATAAACACACTAAGCGCTTCCACATCGTCTGGTATATCTACCCTATCAATAGTTTCATTGGAAAAACAAGCAAGCTCAAGCTCATTTTCCTCCACAAACTTTTCCACATAAGGCATCTCCCACCCTTCTAACTCACAAAAAGCTAACTTCATATCAACCTCCTTTTGAGTAATTATAGCATACAAGTTTTAAGATTTTATTAAGATGCACCCTTCAGACTCATAATTATTGTTAATGCTAAATGCTGTAAATTAAGAT
>JGI24721J26819_10004157_pt1 | contig 15171 bp, 10 predicted proteins | sample YelNatPaOPGAMG01_FD_26819 | JGI IMG/M metagenome (IMG submission 26819)
TACCTTCACACACTCTCCGCGAACGCCAGCCAGCTCACGTTGCTGGCGACTCGCGCCAGAGCGCCTTACGCCGGCGGGATCTGCGCGAAGATCTGGTTCGGGTCGATGCCCTCACGCCGGTTGCGACCGTACATGTAGGCCACAGTTGCAAGGCCGACCACGACGAGCGCCCCCATGCCAAGCTGGGAGTAGGTGTAGGTCAGCTCGAGGCCCACGTAGAGGATCATGTAGAAGCCGATGCCCATCACGAGGCCGCCCAAGATCGCCATGACCGGCACACCGCCCCACTTGAACTGGAAGGTCGACTTCTCGAACAAATCGGGACGCGTGAACGGCAGGAAGAGTGCCGCCAGGCCCACCGTCCAAATGAAGTACATGCCCGTGTAGTCGAGTATGGCCATCATGACCGCGGCGGTCTTCGTGCCCGAGGCATCGCCCAAGCCGATGAAGCAGCCGACGAGGGCGAGGATGCCGATGAAGTGCGTGGCCGTCGTCGGCGAGCCGCCCTTGCTCACCTTGCACAGGCCGAGCGGGAGCTGGCGGTCGAACGACATGGCGAAGATGGCCCTTACAGTGCCCATCCACATGGCGACCGACGTGTTCAGGTACCAGAGGAAGTAGCCGAGGCCGAAAGCGATAGCGACCCAGGCACTCTTAGCACACACGCCAGCGTAGAANGGGATCGATGGNCTNGCTGGCACCACGCCGAGNAGCTTCTGCAACGCGTCCGGATGNTTGTAGTAGAGCCAGCCGTAATCACGCACAAACGAGGTGCCGAAGGCCACATCGGGGCCCCAGGCGTTCAGGCAGTAGAGGATCATGATGGTNGCAAAGCCGATGCCCATGCCNCGCATGTAGCTCGTGCGCGGCGTCTTGACCTCACTACCTACGAACGAGATCGACTCGACCGCGGTGTAGGCCCAGAACACCCAGAGGAGGCTCTGGCCCAAGGCCTTGCCAGACGGTAGNATCGCCGCGCCGATGCCCTGCGACTTCGCCAGGTCGGCGAGCTTGGCCGCCATGCCCGAGCCGTAGATGCTGTCCCAAGCGGTCTTGCCGTCGATGGCGAAGAACAGGATCAGGGCAACGATGGTGAGCACCAGCGGGATGTAGATGATCGCCCGGATGAACCACTTCAGACGCGCCATGCCCTGCAACTCNATGGCCCAGATACCGACGGTCATCAGCAAGGAGATCCACAGGCGGTGGTAGTTGTTGTCGACCCAGTTGCCGGCGTTCATGTAGCCGGTGTGATGGGCGATGTGCCCCGCCACCTGCAGCGACGAGCCAATCACGTACAGGCCGATGTAGTTGAGGAAGCCTACCGAGAAGGCACAGCTCACCGACCACAGCCAGTTGGGCAAGAAACCTAGAACCGGGTGCGTCGCCCGCGAGATGGCCACGTACATGGAGCCACTGCGCGGGAACGAGCTGGCGAAGACGGCGATCAGGATGACCGGCGTCAGCCAGATCAGACCCCCGAGGAAGAAGGCGAGCACCATGTTGGCGCCCGGATACACCCCCGGGATCTTGACTGAGTAGTAGGTCATGCCCGAGGCGGCCGGGCCGGCGATCGTAATCAGCAGCACATCCCACCAGCTTAGCTCACGCACCAGGCCTGACGCTTTGCGGGCGAAGACGACTGGTTCTCCCGACATCTTCCCTCCTTGANAACGGTGAATAAGAGCGGATGTTCGACGNTGGGTGGCGGCTCACTCGTCGCGCTCACCGCTGCCACGCAGGCAGCGTCGCGAAAGCCCCTCGAGCGCCGCGCACCCTCACTCTGCAACTCCCCTCAGGCATCACCTCCCGGCGGGCACGCGCTCGTGCAACAGGCAGGCTCCCTACCCGTTAAGGCGTTTCTATCAACTTATTCGCTCGCAAGCAAGCTAGCGGAGAGCCTGCGGGCCGGCGCGGGCCCAGTCCGTCAAGCTGTCAGCCGCCATGATCCGCCCGATGAACACGATCCCCTCGACGGCCGCGATCCGGTGAGCCAGTGTGAGCAGCGGCGCGGACGAGGGCCAGCAGCCTGGCCGAGGGCGAGCGCGACGGTTCGCCATGTAGTAGGCTACCGGACGAAGGATCAGCGAGCNCGTCTCGAGCACGCTTTCTCTCCCATTGGTGCCGCCGTCCACCGGGATCCGGTCGTGGCCGAGGGGTGCCTCGCTCAGACGGGCTCTCGTAATGAGGCGAGGTGAGCTATGAGTAGTGAACGGACACCGCGCGCCTACGGCGCGCAAGGCATGGTCGGACGCTTGCGCAAGGTGGCCGTACGGCGCCCCGACGAGGCCATGGCACACGCCGACCCGCAGGTTTGGCACTACACCTCCGCCATCGACATCGCGGCAGCCCAGGCAGCTCATGACGCGTTCACGGATTTGCTGCGCCAGGCCGGGGCCGAAGTGATCTACCACGATCAGCCGCTGCCGCAGCATGCCGACGCCGTGTTCGTCTTCGACCCGGCTCTCGTCACCGATGCTGGAGCGATCATCTTGCGCATGGGCAAGGCGCTGCGTCGCGGCGAAGAGGATGCCCTGGAGAGCTTCTTCCAGCGTCAGGGCATCCCTATTCTTGGGCGCCTCACGGGCGAGGCTCACGCCGAGGGTGGCGACACCTTGTGGCTCGATCACGATACGCTGGCCGTGGGCGTCGGCTTTCGCACTAACTACGCCGCCGTCGAACAACTGCGCGCCATTCTCGCACCCATCGGCGTACGCGTTCTCTCCTTCGAGCTGCCCTACTTCACCGGCCCGGAAGCCTGCCTCCACCTCTTGTCGCTGATCAGCCCCGTCGATGTCGATCTCGCGGTCGCTTACCCGCCCCTCATGCCGACGCCGTTCTGGCAGGAGCTCCAAGAGCGCGGCATGCGCCTCCTGCCCGTGCCCGAAGAGGAGTTCGTGCGCTGGCAAGGCACCAATGTGCTCGCGGTCGCGCCGCGCGAGGTCATCATGTTGGAGCGCAACCCGGTGACCAAGCTCTTGCTGGAGGAAGCCGGTTGCCGCGTCGCCACGTTCCCCGGCGACGCGCTGTCCTTCAAGGCCGAAGGCGGGCCAACCTGCCTCACGCGGCCCCTGCTCCGCGACGAGCCCGAGCGACCGGCGACGCGATGACCGCCTCCGCNGACGGAGGAGTGCCCGGTCTCACCGCAACGGAAGCGCGCGTGCTGGCGCAAGTTGATCGCCAGTCGCTGCTTGACGACCTGAGCGCCCTCGTTGCCGTGCCTTCTCTGGATGGCTCCGAGAGCCCCGCGCAGGAGGTGGCCGCGGGGCTCATGACCGAGCACGGGATGCGCGCGCACCGCTGGCCGATAGACCTGGACGCGGTCCGCGCGCATCCGGCCTTTAGCGCTGAGGCCGAACGCAGCGAGGCCATCGGCCTGGTCGGCGAGCTAGGTAGTAACAGTGGCGGTCGCGACTTGATCCTCAACGCGCACATCGACGTGGTCCCGCCGGGCGACCTGAGCGCCTGGTCCTCCGATCCCTGGCAGGCCACCGTCGTGGGGGATCGAGTCGTAGGACGCGGCGCCCTCGACGATAAAGGCGGGCTGACGTGCGCCCTGCAGGCGGCGCGGGCGATCGCTGCGGCCGGCGTGCGCCTGCGTGGGCGCCTCCTCGTCGAGAGCGTCGTCAGCGAGGAGGACGGCGGCACGGGCACGTTAGGCACGCTGCTGGCCGGCTTCACCGCCGATGGGGCCGTGGTCGTCGAGCCAACGGCGCTGGCGATCTGCCCAGCGCAGGCCGGTTCGCTGACGTTCCGCCTCACGGTACATGGCGCGGCGGCGCACGGTTGCGTGCGTGGCGAGGGGGTGAGCGCCGTAGAGAAGTTCGTCCTGCTCCACGAAGCGCTCTTGAACCTCGAGCGAGAACGTAACCTCGCGGTCCGCGACGCGCTGTTCGCCGGTGTGCCGCTCCCCATTCCGCTCAGCATTGGCACCGTGCAAGCGGGCGACTGGCCCTCGACGGTGCCCGAGCGCCTCGTCTGCGAGGGGCGCTATGGCGTGGCGGTGGGCGAGACGGTCGCGCAAGCGCAAGCCGCCTTTGAACGCGCCGTAGCCGCCGCCGCAGCAGCCGACCCTTGGCTGCGCGACCATCCGCCCGAGATCGAGTGGTGGGGCGGCCGCTTCGAGCCGGCTCAGACCGCCAGCGACGATCCAGTGGTGACGACTTTGGCCGGCGCTGCTACCGCGGTCATGGGCCAGGAGCCGCAGCGCCGAGGAGTCACCTACGGCGCCGACATGCGCCTCCTCGTGAACGTGGGCCACATCCCGACGGTGCTCTTTGGCCCCGGCGACGTGCGCGCGGCACACCGGCCCAACGAGAGCGTGCCGATAGCCGACTTGATCAAGGCCAGCGAAGCACTCGCCCTGACCGCCTTGCGTTTCTGCGGCTACGAGGCGTGAGACGAAGCGATCGGGTCGCGGGGCTGCACGGCAGCGTAACCGTGCGCCGCAGCTTACGGGCGCTTACGGGCGCGGCAAAAGGCCGAGGCGATCGCGCACCTTCGCGAGCGTGGACTGCGCGATCGCCTCGGCCCGCGCCGCGCCCTCGCGCAGCACACTCAACGTGTAGTCGGGATTGGCCGTCAGCTCGCGCATGCGTTCCTGGAAGGGACGCAGTGCCTCGACGATCACCTCGGCCAGGTCGGCCTTGAAGGNGGCGTACCCCTTGCCAACGTAGCGCGCCTCGATCTCGCTAATTGGTTCACCGGTGAGCAAGCTGTAGATGGTGAGTAGGTTAGTTAGCGCCGGCTTGTCGGCACCGCAGCGCACCTCGGTGCCGGAGTCGGTCACCGCCCGCTGAACCTTNTTGCGAATGACTGACGCTTCGTCGGCGAGGGCGATGTAGTTGGCCGCTGAGGGAGCGCTCTTGCTCATCTTCTTGCTTGGGTCGTCGAGGCCCATGATGCGAGCACCCTCCTCGCGGATGAGCGGCGCCGGCACCACGAAGGTCTTGCCGAAGGCGTTGTTGAAGCGCTCAGCCAGGTCGCGCGTAAGCTCGACGTGCTGCTTTTGATCCTCGCCCACGGGCACTGCGTCGGCACGGTAGAGCAAGATGTCGGCGGCCATGAGTACCGGGTAGTCGAACAACCCCACGCCGACGCTCTCGCTCTCGCCTCCGCCGGTCTTGTCTTTGAACTGCGTCATGCGGCGTAGCTCGCCCATGTAGGTGATCGTATTGAGGATCCACTGGAGCTCCGTGTGCGCCGGCACGTGTGACTGCACCATGATGATCGAGCGGGCGGGGTCGATACCGGCAGCGAGGAACGTGTTGGCCACCTCGAGCGTGCGCCGTTGTAACTCGCGCCGCTCCTGGCGGACCGTGATCGCGTGCAGGTCGACGACGCTGTAGACGCAGTCGTAGTGTTCTTGCAGCTCGACCCAGTTGCGGATAGCGCCCAGATAGTTGCCCAAGTGGAGCAGGCCGGACGGCTGCACGCCCGAGAAGATGCGTGGGCGACGCGGCGACGNCCCACTCACGGACGGCCGCCGCGCTGCGTCACCACTACCGAAGGCCGTCGCCGCGTCGCGGCTGTCGTACGTCTGCCCCACGCCAACGGACTAGTCGGCCTCTTCGTCGGTGGCGCCGGACTCACTGACCACGAACCGCGCAATGGCGCTCACGACGTCGCCCTCGCGCATGTTCATCACCCTGACGCCCTGNGTGGCGCGCCCGTGCCGGCTGATGCCGTCGGCACGCAGGCGGATCACCGTACCTTCGCGGCTTTGCAGCATGATCTCGTGGTTATCGCGCACCACACGCACGCCGACAATGTAGCCCTTGCGGTCGGTGAGAGCGATCGTGCGCACGCCAAGGCCGCCGCGCCCGGTGACGCGGTATTCGCTCAGCGGCGTGCGCTTGCCGAAGCCGTTCTCGGTGATCACGAAGAGGTCGGAGTCGTCGCGCGCGATGTCCATGGCGATGACCTCGTCGCCCTTGCGCAAGCGCATGCCGCGCACACCGGACGTNTTGCGCCCGGTGGGCCGCACGTCGCTCTCGTGGAAACGGATNGCCTGCCCCAAGCGACTCACCATGAGGATGTCGTCGTCGCCCGACGTGTGGCGCACGGCGATGAGCTCGTCGTCGGGGCGAATGTCGATGGCGATGATGCCATCGGCCTTGAGCGGCGTGTTGTAGGAGCCAAANAGGGTCTTCTTCACCATGCCTCGGCGCGTGGCGAAGATCAGGTACTTGCCCTCGCTGACGTCGAAGTTGCGCGTGTTGATCACGGCACACACCTGCTCGTCTTGGCGCAATGGCAGCAGGTTTGCCAGGTGCTTGCCACGTGCGCTACGCCCGGCCAGCGGCAGCTCATGCACCTTCAGCCGGTACACCTTGCCGACGCTCGTGAAGAAGAGGAGGTAGTTGTGCGTGCTCGTGATGAACAGGTGGTCGACCTCGTCCTCTTCTTTGAGGTCCATGCCTGCCACGCCGATGCCGCCACGCTTCTGCTGCCGATAGGTGGCCACCGGCAGGCGCTTCACGTAGCCGGTCTTGGTGATCGTGATCGCCATCTCCTCTTCGGCGATCAGGTCTTCGATGTTGATCTCGCCTTCGTCGGGGACGATCTCGGTGCGGCGGTCGTCGTTGTAGAGGCGCTTCACCTCGAGCAGCTCGCTCTTGATGACGCCGTAGATGGCGGTTTCGTTGCCCAGGAGGGCACGGAGCTCCTTGATCCGCGCCAGCAGGCCGGCGTGCTCCTCCTTGACCTTGTCGCGTTCGAGGCTGGTCAGCTTTTGCAGGCGCAAGTCGAGGATCGCCTGCGCCTGCGGGCGCGTGAGCTCGAAGGTGTCCATGAGCGCCTCGCGTGCCGTATCGACGTCGGCAGCGCGGCGGATAATGGCGATCACACGATCGAGGTTGTCGAGGGCAACCAGCAGGCCCTCGAGGATGTGCGCCCGCGTCTCGGCCTTGTCGAGCTCGAACTTGGTGCGCCGGATGACCACTTCCTTTTGGAAGGCGATGTAGGCCTTGAGCATCTCGGGCAGCGTCAGTGTGCGCGGCACGCCGCCGACGAGCGCGATGTTGATGACGCCGAAGGTGGTCTGCATCTGCGTGTGCTTGTAGAGCTTGTTCAGCACCACCATCGGCACTGCCTCGCGCTTGAGTTCAATCACGAGGCGCATGCCGGACCGGTCAGACTCGTTGCGCAAGTCGCTGATCTCGGGAATCTTCTTCTGTTTGACCAGCTCGACGATGTCGTCGATGAGCGCCGCACGGTTGACCTGGTAGGGAAGCTCGGTGACNACGATGGCTGACTTGTTGCCCTTGAGCTGCTCGGTGTGCGCCTTGGCGCGCACGCGAATGCGGCCGCGCCCGGTGCGGTACGCCTCCTTGATGCCCGCTGTCCCCAAGATGATGCCGCCCGTGGGGAAATCGGGCCCCTTGATGAAGCGCATGAGGTCGTCGGCGGTCGCCTCGGGGTTGTCGATCAGGTAGCCAATGGCGTCGATGACTTCGCCCAGGTTGTGCGGCGGAATGTTCGTTGCCATGCCCACCGCAATGCCGTTGGAACCGTTCACCATGAGATTGGGCATGCGACTGGGCAAGACAACCGGCTCGCGGCGCGTCTCGTCGTAGTTGGGCACCCAGTCGACCGTGTTGGCGTCGATGTCGCGCAACATCTCGGTGGCGATGCGCGAGAGACGGGCTTCGGTGTAGCGCATCGCCGCCGGCGAGTCGCCCTCGACCGAGCCGAAGTTGCCCTGCCCGTCGACGAGCGGGTAGCGCATGTTGAAGTCTTGCGCCATGCGCACGAGGGTGGGGTAGATGACCGCCTCGCCGTGGGGGTGGTAGTTACCTGACGTGTCGCCGGCGATCTTGGCGCACTTGCGGTGCTGCTTGTTGGGCATCAGGCCGAGGTCGTTCATGGCCACGAGGATGCGCCGCTGGCTGGGCTTGAGACCGTCGCGCACGTCGGGGAGCGCACGGTCGACGATGACGCTCATCGCGTAGTCAATGAANGACGAGCGCATCTCGTCTTCGAGTTCGACCGGCTCGATCTTGCCTTCGAGTGTCTGCAAACTATCCACGGACGCTACCTAACCAATCGGAGATCGTGGGAGAGAGCCCTCACACATCGAGGAAGCGCACCTCGCGGGCGTTCTTCTCGATGAACTCCCGCCGTGGCTCGACTTTGTCGCCCATGAGCATGGTGAAGACCTCTTCGGCCGCCAACGCGTCTTCCATGCTGACCACCTGCAGCGTGCGCGTCATGGGGTTCATGGTTGTCTCCCAGAGCTGATCGGGATTCATCTCGCCCAGACCCTTGAAGCGCTGTAGCTGGATGCCCTCCTTGGTGAGCTCGACGATCTGTAGGCGCAGATCTTCGTAACTCTGCGCCTCGGCCTTACGCTGGCCGAGACGGAGGGTGAAGGGCGGCTTGCCGACCATCTCGCGGGTGCGCTCGTGTACCCGCCGCAACGCCTGGAACTCGCGGCTGGCCAACGCCCCGTAGGGGATGCGCAGGTCGGCGGCCAAGCCCGAGTGACGTTCGACCAGACGCGTGTCGACGACCTGCGCATCTTCATCGACAGCGAGCACGTCGATGACGTAACGCGTATCGATGTCGGCCCGCAACGCCTCGACGAACTCGGCGAACGAGGCGATGTCGGTCTCGATGATGGGCCCGTTCTTGAGCCANTCGATGAGCTCGCCGCCCCACTGGCTCTTGAGCTTCTTGACCCAGCCCTCGTACTCGCCAAAGACCTTGAGGAAGCGCTGGTACTTCGCCTCGGAGAAAGCAAATCCGCCGCGGGAGTTGTCGACCCTGATCTGCTCGAGCCGGCCGCGCAAGAGGATCTCTTCGAGCTGGCTCTCCTTGTGGATGTAGGTCTCTTGATTGCCCTGCTTGAGGCGGTAGAGCGGTGGCTGAGCGATGTAGACGTAGCCGGCCTCGATGAGCTCCTTCATGTGCAGGAAGAAGAAGGTGAGGATGAGCGTGCGGATGTGCGAGCCGTCGACGTCGGCGTCGGTCATGATGATGATCTTGTGGTAGCGCGCCTGAGAGATGTCGAGGTCTTCGCCAATGCCAGTGCCTAGAGCGCTGATGATGGTGAGGATCTCGGCGTTGGCGAGCATCTTATCGATACGCGCCTTGTGCACGTTGATGATCTTGCCGCGCAACGGCAAGATGGCCTGGAAGGAGCGATCGCGCGCTTGCTTGGCCGAGCCGCCGGCGGAGTCGCCCTCGACCAAGTAAATCTCTGAGAGGTGTGGGTCGCGCAGCGAACAGTCGGCTAACTTGCCCGGCAGGGATGAGCCCTCCAGGAGGCCCTTGCGACGCGTGAGGTCGCGCGCCTTGCGGGCCGCGTTGCGCGCCCGAGCGGCGTTGATCGCCTTCTCGATGATCTGGCGCGCCTCCGGCGGGTGCTCTTCGAGGAACTCGGCGAGCTTNGCGTTGACGGTCGTCTCGACGAGGCTACGGATCTCGGTATTGCCCAGCTTNGTCTTGGTTTGGCCCTCGAACTGCGGGTTCTTGAGCTTGACCGAGATGAGCGCCGTGAGACCCTCGCGTACGTCTTCGCCGGAGAGGTTCTCTTCTTTCTCTTTGAGGAAGCCCTTTTGGCGAGCGTAATCGTTGAGCGTTCGGGTGAGGGCGGCACGGAAGCCCGANAGGTGGCTGCCGCCCTCGGTCGTGTTGATGTTGTTGGCGAAGGTGAAGATGGACTCGTTGTAGGACGAGTTCCACTGCATGGCAACTTCGACGGCTCCCTCGGGCGTGTCGTTGTCGAGGAAGATGATCGTGGGGTGGATCGCGTCTTTGTCGCGGTTGATGTAGGCNACGAAGTCGCGGATGCCGCCGGCGTACTGATACGTGACGCTCTCGCCTTCGGCGCGGTCGTCGATGAGCGTGATGCGCAGGTTCTTGGTGAGGAACGCCGTCTCGCGCAGCCGCTGTGCCAGCACGCGGTAGTCGAACTCGACCTCTTCGAAGACGTCGGGGTCGGGCATGAACGAGACCGTCGTGCCCGTGGGTTGACCGGGGGCAAGCTTTTCGCGGCGTTCGAGACCGCCCACCGGGATACCGCGCTCGAAGCGCTCGTGCCAGTGGTAGTCGTCGCGGTAGATGTCGATCTCGAGCCACTCNGAGAGNGCGTTGACGACCGAGACACCGACGCCGTGCAAGCCGCCTGAGACCTTGTAGCCCTCGCCACCAAACTTGCCGCCCGCGTGCAGCATGGTGAGCACCACCTCGGCGGCTGGCTTGCCGTATTTCTCCATGATGCCGACCGGAATGCCGCGCCCGTCGTCGACAACCGTGATGGAGTTATCGGGGTGGATGGTGACGGTGATGGAGCTGCAGTAGCCGGCCAGCGCCTCGTCGACCGAGTTGTCGACCACTTCGTAGACGAGATGGTGCAACCCTCGGGGCCCGGTGGAGCCGATGTACATCCCGGGCCGCTCGCGTACGGGCTCGAGCCCCTCTAGGACCGTAATATCTTTGGCGTCGTAGCTCGTTTTCTTCAAGACACCTCGCAGGCGTGACCGAAGGTCGATTCGAGGGTGAGTGCGCGGGGTTGCCGACTCACGCTGGCCGGCGCGCTCATTCGCGCCCTGGTAATGATACCAGAATGTGGCCCTTCATGAAAGCGCCCCTGCGCGAAAAACAGCCGCAAATTGCGCCTTTTCCCGGGCGGCGGCGGGCGGTCTGCGGGTGACGTATGGGGGCCGCTCTGGCGGCCTCGCCAGAAGAGCCGCCAGAGCGGCCCCCGACGAGCCCACGGTACACCTCGCCGGAACCTACCTCCGCTGCCGCAAAACGCCGCTCGTGCGTTTGCTTCTCTCTCGACCCGGTTACCCTGCGACACCACTACCTCTCGGCACCAGTGTCGGCATTAGACTCCGGCCCAGAGTTCGACGCGAAGGGTTCATCTCCTTGATCCGCCGGTCCGCTGCCAGCCTCGAAACGCAGACGTCGGACGGGGTGGCCAGGGTCTACCTCGCTCATCTTGGCGAGGATCACGTCCGCCAGATACGTGAGCTCGTTGGCCCACACCGAGGACTCACAGCGCACGGTCAGTGTGCCGCGACTGAAGCGCCGCGGGCGTGTGGCGGCGGCGATGTCGGGGCCAATCGCCTTCATCCACGTGGTATAGGCGCGTGCTTGGTCGCTGGCAAAAGCGCGGCTCACCGCACCGCCAAGGATATCTGCGAGGCGCTTCGGCTCTGTCATGCGACCCTCTTACTCAACGTCAGCGGACGCCCGCATGTCGGCGTCCAAGGGAAGGCGAATGATGTGCGCCTGGCTGAGCTCGGCGTCGGTGAAATAGTGCAGATCCGTCGTGGTAATGACGGCCTGTCCCTCCTGCCCTAGAGCACCGATCAGCAGGCGCCGCCGCGCATAGTCAAGCTCGCTCATGACGTCGTCGAGGAACAAGGGGCTGAGGTCATCGCCCACTTCTTGCGCCACGGCGCGCTCTGCCAACAAGAGAGCGAGTACAGCGGCGCGCTGCTCCCCCTGTGAGCCGTACAGACGGAGGTCGCGCTCTCGCTCAGGCTCCAGGGCGAGAACCTGCACGTCGTCGCGCTGCGGTCCGAAAACGCTCGCGCCGCGGCGGACCTCCGCCGCGCGGCGCGAGCGCAATACCTTCCGGAACGCCTCCTCGTCGAGCCCCGTCTCGTCCAGGTGCGAGAGTAAACGCAGGGTGAACGCCTGAGGTTGACGACTGTTCGATGCTGGAGCGAGGGCGGCGGCGGCGGGCGCGAAATGCACCGCCAGGCGGTCCATGACCGCCCGCCGCCGCCGCCCCAACTCAACCGCGGCGCTGGCGAACTGATGGTCCCACGGTTCGAGCGTGTCTGGCGAGGCGCCCTCGCGAACGCGGACGAGTTGCGCGTTGCGCTGGCGCAGTGCCTCCTGGCACTGCGCCAGCGCAACGCGGTACGCACGCTCCAAGCCACTGGCAAAGCTGTCCACGTGCGCCCTCCGGCGCGCCGGGCTCCCCTTGATGAGTAGCAAGCTCTCTGGCACGAAGATGAGCGGCTGGCCAGCGACGCGACGCATCTCGTCCAGGGTGGAGATGTCACTCCCGTCGCAGCGCAGCCGCTTTCCCTGGCCAGGCGCGTAGGCAACCTCCACCTTGNGGGCNCTGCGGCCCAGNGAAGCCTCAGCGGTCTGCCCCTCACCAACCGCGGCGGGCCCGTGAATGACGGCCTCGACGCGGGTGAAACCCGCCCCCCAGCGCACCAGTTTCTCTTCGCGATTCGTCCGCGGCGAGGTGCCCCGCAGGGCAAAGTAGGCCGCTTCGAGCAAGTTCGTCTTTCCGGTCGCGTTCTCACCCACGACGACGTTCAAACCAGGCGCGAGAGAGATCTCAGCGTTGGCGTAGGAGCGGAAGTTCACTAAACGAAGGGACGAGATGATCATGCGAGGCTCAGGCGACCTTCATCGACCAACGGACGTTAGCGATCGGTCGAGACTGCCACGACGTACCGCTGCTCCCCCACGTCAACGAGGTCGCCTGGCTGCACAGCATGGCTGCGGCGCGTCTCGCACGTGCCGTTCACGCGCACGCGGCCGGTCTGAATGACCCTCTTCGCCTCGCCGCCACTTGCTACCACCCCGGCGACCTTCAGGAACGCACCCAGGCTGAGAGGGCCTCGCACTCGGACGACAGCTGGCGTTTCGTCGTCCTCATCCACTCTACACGTCGCCCTTCCCACCCCTTACCGTTGCCGGCCGCGCCCGGGATGTCGTGCACCTCTTCACTCCGTTAGCTACTGAGGCGGATCGGCATAATGAGGTACAGGAAGCGATCATCTGTGGCGCCGCTCAACAATCCGGGTCGTAGCGGAGTGATGAACTTCAGCGTCACTGTCTCGCCATCGACTCCCTCAATCCCATCGCTGAGGAAGATCGGGCTGAATCCGATCTCAAACTCATCGCCACTGTAGTCGACATCGAGTTCTTCTTGCGCCTGGCCCACGTCTTGCGTGACCGCNCGCACGGTGAGGGTNCCGGGTCGAAAAGTGAGTCGCAGGGGAGCGTTCTTCTGTGCCAGGAGACCAACCCGGCGAGCCACGGCGAGAAACTCCTCTTTCGGGATTGTCACTGTATGCTCAAAGCTCTCCGGCAAGAGTTGACGATAGTTGGGGAACTGCCCGTCGATGAGGCGCGTCGCTACCCACACGTCGCCGAGGGCGAAGACCGCTTGGTTCTCAGTGAGGGCCATCTCAATATCAGTTTCGCCAGTCACTGCCGCCAAGCGGGCTACTTCGTTGAGGGCCTTCACCGGCACAATCGCCTCGATCTCGCTCTCAGGGCCACCCTCAACCGCGGTCTCCTTCACCGCCAGGCGGTAGCTGTCAGTCGCGACCATCTTGAGGAACCCCGCTCCCATTGTGACCAGAACACCAGTTAGGATCGGCCGTGTCTCGTCACGAGAGGCGGCACGGGCCACTTTGTTTAGGGTCTCCACAAAGGGTTGCCGTCCCACACTAAAACCGTCAACGGTCGAGAAGCTCGACGTCTGGGGAAAATCGCTCGCCGCCCACGAGTTGAGCGTAAAGACCGCCTTGCCAGCCGAAACGCGCACAACCCCTTCCGTCGCCTCAACAGCAACCTCTTCCACCGGCAAACTCTTCACCACATCCGTGAAGAGTCGCGCCGGCACGACGACCTCACCCTCAGTCTCGACCCCGACAGCCATCGTGGCCTTGATCGAGAGTTCCATGTCGGTGGAGTGAAGGTCGAGACGGTCCTGATGGGCCTGCAAGAGCACGCCCGACAGAACTGGTAACGCGCTGCGCGTCGAGACGCCGCGGCCCAGAATACTCAGCTTCTCGACGAGGACGTTCCGGTCGCAGGTCAGTCTCATTCCCACTCCTTATGATCGTAAAAGAAAGAAGAACATNTCTTCGTCATCGTCGTAACGTATGTGCACTGTGTGGAAAGAGGGATTTCTGGCTGGACGGGAAGNGTTTGCCCTTCTGCAGACCCCTGTGTATGAGCTGTGGAATTGGTCGTGGCCGTCTGTCTCCTTCTCTCCTGTGCGGTTGTAGCATATGTGGCCGTGCGAAGTTTGTGAATGCTCTCCACGGTCTGCTCTATGGTTGTCAACAGGGTGAGGCGGTAGCGTGCGCGGAAAGGTTGCGCCCCGCACGCCTCAGTGCGTGCTCTTCAGGCGCGTCGTCATGAGCTGGATCAGATCGTGGAGCTGGCGATCCCGATCGTCGTTCAAGAGACGGGCCACTTTGTTGATNGCGTAGAGGACCGTCGTGTGNTGGCGTCCGCCGAAGCGGTCNCCAATGGCTGGCAGAGAGTGTTCCGTGAGCTCGCGGCAGAGGTACATGGCGATCTGCCGAGCGTAGGTGATGTCTTGACTGCGCCGGTCGCCGCGCAGGTCGCTCACATGACAGCCGAACTGGCGGGCGACCTCGGCTTGGATCATGTCGATCGTGATCGGGTGGCTAAATCCCTGGGGGAGGATATCTTTGAGTGCTTCTCGCGCCAGGTCGACAGTGACATCGGCGCGTGTTAACGAGGCGAAGCTGACGACGCGTGTGAGGGCTCCCTCAAGCTCACGGATGTTTGTGGAGACGCGGCTGGCAATGTACTCCAGTGTCTCAGGGTCGCTCACTTTGTAGCCTTCCCACTTCACCTGGCGGCGGAGGATGGCGATGCGCGTCTCTAAGTCTGGGCGGCCGATGTCGACGACGATGCCTTGGCCAAAGCGCGTGCGCAGTCTCTCCTCGAGTTCCTCCAGCTCGCGCGGCGGGCGGTCAGAGGTGATGACGATCTGCTTATTGGCCTCGTAGAGAGCGTTGAACGTGTGAAAGAACTCAACCTGCGTCTGCTGCTTCTCGACCAGGAACTGCACGTCGTCGAGAAGCAGCACGTCGTTCGTGCGGTACTTCTGCTTGAAGCCCTCGATGCGGCCCTTCTCGCCGAGGGCGTTGATGAACTCATCGGTGAAGCGCTCAACGGTCACGTACCTCACTCGCAGCGACGGGTGCCGGGCGATCGCCTCATGCGCAAGCGCTTGGATGAGGTGTGTCTTACCGAGCCCAGTGGCGGCGTAAATGAAGACGGGGTTGTAGGCGGTAGCGGGCGACTCAGCGACGCTGTGGGCCACGGCTGCGGCGTACTCGTTGTGCGGCCCGACGACGAAACGATCGAAGATGTAGCGCGGGTTCAGTCCGAGGTTGCCGCTGGCGCCCGCCGTTTGGGGAG
>JGI24721J26819_10004168_pt1 | contig 15145 bp, 17 predicted proteins | sample YelNatPaOPGAMG01_FD_26819 | JGI IMG/M metagenome (IMG submission 26819)
AATATTAAGGCGTTTAAACCCGGCGGCGGTTATGTCTTTAACAACGTTCATAATATACAGGCGGATGTCCCGCCGGAAAATATTGTCGCTCTCTTCGATACTGCGTATGAATACGGATTTTATGAATAATTGACTGACTCAGGTTTACCCTAACAAAGAAATAGTTTAAACTAAAAAATTACATTTCTGATGTCATGGTGCAAATTGTCATGAGCCGTAAATATTAATGTTGCATTTCATAAAATCTAAAAAACAGATTTATCTTTGCGATTTAATATTTTCTTTCCATGTCTGAATAATTTCAATCATCTGCTGAGCAAGGTTTCCGTGATATTTAACATGTTTCGGGATGAACCCGGGTGAAGTGCCGAATAAATCATAGGAAACCAGAATCTGACCATCGCAAGCCGTGCCTGAGCCGATGCCAATTGTGGGCGCTGAAATTCTTTTTGTTATTTCTTCCGCCACAGAAGGAAAAACAAGCTCGAGGACTATTGCAAAAACTCCTGCTTCATCCAGAGCAAGAGCGTCTTCGACCAATGCCTGCTTCTCAACTTCGACTTTGCCTTTTATCCGATAACCGCCTTCTTCCCTGATATGCTGAGGCAACATTCCGATATGACCAATCACCGGAATACCTTCGCTTAATATTGCCTTTACCTGACTTAAAACCGCCTTTCCACCTTCGAGTTTTACTGCCTCCGCTCCAGCAGAGACCAGTCTGCGGGCGTTTTCCACTGCCAGTTTATCAGAGTCATAACTTTTATATGGCATGTCGGCGGCAATTAAGGCGCGTGTTTTTGCCCGGGCAACCGCCTTTGTGTGATGTATCATTTCATCCATCGTAACATGGGTTGTGTCAGGATAACCAAGCACGACCATGCCAAGCGAATCGCCGACAAGAATGATGTGAATACCGGCTTTGTCGAGAATCAACGCAGTCGGATAATCATAAGCGGTAAGGGAAAAAATTGTCTCTTTTCCTTTAAGGCTCTTTACATAACCGGGTGTAATTTTTCCGGCATTCATGGAAACATTATTCATCAGAAATTGATTTATTGGCTATCCCGAAAACTTTCAATCAGTTCCTCGGGCTTAACTGCCGCGGTTCCAAACTTGCCTACAACAATTCCTGCTGCATGGTTAGAAAAGATTGCCGCTTCGACTGGCGAGGCTCCCGCTGTGATAGCGAGTGTAAACGCGGCGATCACAGTATCACCTGCACCGGAAACATCGAAAACTTCCTTTGCCACTGTCGGTATGTGAAATGGCTTACCGTTTCTCTGGCATAACAACATTCCTTGTTCTCCAAGTGTAATCAGAAGCAACGCGGCGAAAGTGTGTTAAGCAATTTCTCCGCTACCAAAAGCAAATCCGCATCAAGCATCGGGTCAGGTTTTTTCCCTTTATCCTGCATACCGGCAAGTTCAAAAGCCTCTTTTCTGTTCGGGGTAACCAGAGACAACCCTTGNATATTGAGGCGATGAACCGGTTTAGGGTCGAGACTTAGCCAGATGCCATTTTTTCTGCAGTAATCCCGCAAGCTATCTACCAACGTCTGTGTAACAAAACCTTTACCGTAATCCCCGAGGATAATTGCGTCGGGGCGGGCATACCTTTTCTTAATCTGTTCCAGAACTTTTTCAGTAATTTCATAATCGATTTCATCTTTNGATTCGCGGTCAAGTCTTACNACCTGCTGGCGTTCTGCAATAATACGGGTTTTAATGCTCGTCTGGCGGTTATCTGACTCCACAATTCCNGAACAATCAATTTCATGGTTTTCCAGNAAGGAACGGAGGGTTTGTGCGGCATGGTCGCAACCTACGACGCCAAAAAGGGCTGTATTGGCTCCGAGNACAGCNGTATTTCTTGCCACGTTTGCGGCGCCGCCGGGCATATAACTCTCGCGGACAAACTCTACGACAGGGACAGGCGCCTCGGGGGAAATCCTTGATACATGTCCCCATATATACTGGTCGAGCATTACATCGCCNACAACAACAATTTTCGTATCTCGGATTTTCTCCAGTAAATTTTTAACCCGCCTTACGCTTAAAACCGGTATATTTGAATTTTTCATTGTTGTTGATTGAGAAATGCGGTTAACGGGCTTGTTGGGCTTGCGGTAAAGCTTTGCGCAGCAAGTCCAACCTCGTAAGCAATTCTCCCGGCTTCGACTGCCAGTTTAAATGCAACCGCCATTTTAACCGGGTCTTCGGCAACGGCAATGGCAGTGTTCACAAGAACGGCATCTGCCCCCATTTCCATTGCTTCAGCTGCATGACTCGGCGCGCCAAGACCTGCGTCAACAACCACAGGCACTGTGGCTTGCTCAATGATAATCCGTATCTGGTCTTTGGTTTGAATGCCGCGGTTTGAGCCTATTGGCGAACCAAGAGGCATGACTGTGGCTGTGCCGATTTCCTGCAATTTCTTTGCAAGAACAGGGTCGGCATTTATGTATGGAAGAACCACAAAACCTTCTTTCACAAGTTGCTCTGCGGCTTTTAAGGTTTCTATTGGGTCCGGGAGAGATAACGCGGATCGGGATGAATTTCGAGTTTCACCCACTTCGGCAGACCAGCAGCAGCGGCTAACCGCGCCAGCCGGACGGCTTCTTCCGCATTCATTGCGCCACTTGTGTTCGGAAGAATCAGATACTTCTGCGGGTCAATGTAATCGAGTATATTTGCAAACGGGTCACGTTTCCCGCTAAGGTCAGCCCTCCTCAAAGCCACAGTTACGATTTCTGTTCCGCTTGCAGCAAGGGCGTCCCGCATCGCTTCGGGGGATGAGAATTTGCCAGTCCCGACCATCAATCGGGATCTGAATTGCCTCCCCGCAATTGTAAGGAAACTGTTCATTATATAAAACCTTGGTTCATTAAAATTCCGATCAATTCAGGCGACTTTAATTATGCCAGTATCTTAATAATAACATAATTTTTCTTACCTTTCCGCAGTAAAATAAATTTGCCAAAGATTGAATCAGCCATGGTAAGCGTTCTGTTTATATTTGTTTCCCGGACGTTATTGATGTAAATGCCGCCGCCTTCAATATCCTTGCGCGCCATTCCCTTTGATGAACTTAATTTAGACAGCACAAGCGCATCCACAAGCGGAATCCCCTGCCCGTCCAGTTTTTCTTTTGGAATTTCCACATTCGGAACCTCTCCGGCAATTTCGGCAAATGTGGATTCAGTGATTCCCTTTATATCCCCTCCAAACAGAACTTCGCTTGCCTTTATTGCCTCTTCGGTTGCTGTTTTCCCGTGAATCAGTTCTGTAACGGCGCGGGCAAGGGCTTTATGCGCGTCTCTGGCACCAGGATTTGCATTGTGTAATTTTTCAAGTTCAGCAATTTCCTCCTGTGTGTAGAAGGTAAAATACTTCAGGTAACGGATTACATCGCGGTCATCTGTTCGGATCCAGAACTGATAGAATTTGTAGACACTCGTTTTTTGCGGGTCTAACCACACTGCGCCTGCAACAGTTTTGCCGAATTTGGTGCCGTCCGCATTGGTAATCAGCGGCAGCGTAAGACCATAAACTGTGCGATTGAGTTTTTTACGGCATAAATCAATGCCTGCGGTTATATTCCCCCACTGGTCGGAACCGCCGATTTGCAATTCACAATCATAGGTTTTGCAAAGATAATAAAAATCGTATGCCTGCAAAAGCATGTAACTGAATTCTGTGTAGCTAATGCCTCCTTCGCGGTCTTCCATGCGCGCCTTTACACTTTCTTTGGCAACCATCATATTGACGGAGAATAACTTCCCGATATCGCGCAGGAAATCGAGGTATGTGATGGGGGCAATCCATTCGGCGTTATCTACAAGGATAGCCGGGTTTGTTTTGGATTCAAAATCAAGGAGTTTCATCAATTGCTGCTTGACCCGCGAAATGTTGTAAGCGATAGCCTCTTTCGACAGCAACTGGCGTTCCTGTGTCTTNCCGCTCGGGTCGCCGATTGAACCTGTGGCTCCTCCGGCAACCGCTATCGGNCGNTGTCCGGCAAGTTGAAANCTNCTCAACGCAATCAGAGGAACAAGGTTGCCGGCATGAAGACTATCAGCCGTAGGGTCAAAACCGCAGTACAAAGTTATTGGTTTTTCCTCTAACCTCTTAACCAACTCATCGGTGGCGGTGCAGTCCGCTATCAGACCCCGCCATTCTAATTCCTTATAGATATTCACTTTATTCATCCTTCAAAAGAATAATCAAATAACAAAAAACAAATCTAAAATAAACCTGAAAATAAAAATCACAAAACGAAAATGCATNCGGTAACATTTAAAATTTCCCGAGAGGCAACCATTTCTGACCAGATTCTTCGAGCGCCTCGGCATCATATCCGCGGTTTTTTAAATCAAGTGCAAACTCGGATGAAAAACCGTGGACAGTGAAAATTTTACGGGGATTAACAATCTTCACAAAATCTATAAGTTCCTGATAATCAGAGTGATTACTCAGAGCAAATGCGGCATCGGTTTCACATCTGTAAAGTATGTCTTTGTCAACCGCCCAGCCGGTTAATAATGCGGTTTTAATCTTTTCTTTCTTTATTTCATTGAAGAAATTCTTTGCTGCTGGGGGCATTATAAGGACTTTGTCTTTTGCCTTTGAAGGTGAGAATTTTTCAACCGTTGGCAGGCTAACCCCAAACCGGCGATACACAGAAACAGTCTTATATATCTGCTCATGAACCATTATATTAAAGCCATCTTTGGAAAGCAGTTTTATAACATCCTGACTTTTGCCAAGAGAATATGCAAACAAAACAGGGATTTTATTTTCCGATAAGGTCATTTTGCAAAAAGAAGCGATTTCACGGGTAATAACGCTAACGTCAGGGAAATTGTAACCCGGTTTTCCAAATGTAGATTCTATTATTAAAAAATCAGCGCGTTGTGGTTTGCATGGTTCGGAAGTTATCGGGCTTCCGAGTTTAAAGTCGCCTGTATAAAGAATGGAAGTATTTCCGGCTTCAATATAAAGCATGGAACTGCCAAGGACATGTCCGGCTGGCAGTAACGTTAGCCTGTAATCGATGCCGTTGTGTGAAAAATTTCGTGGCTGAAAATACTCCATTATGTGTTCTTTGCGAGGTCTTAAATAACGCAATTTCAAAAGACGCGATGTAGGTGGACTCAGAATTAATTCGCTGTGTTTGCTGATATGGTCGGAATGAGCATGGCTGACGAAAACCATCTCCCCGCTTTGCGCATTTTCGGACGAATCCAGCCACAGACCAAGTTCGGGAAAATGAATCCCATCGTTTGTATTGTAAAACGTAATCTCCACTTTAAGACAAATTACTATTTATAAACTACATAACAAATTATAAACCACATAACAATTGAGCGATTAAAAAAATATTAGAATTTGCAATTGAATGTTCTACGGAAATAAATGAATGACATTTTTTGATAATGGTGCCGGTGGCGGGACTCGAACCCGCACGGCTTTTTACGGCCCCAGGATTTTAAGTCCTGTATGTCTGCCAATTCCATCACACCGGCTTTCGAAACATGCCAGTTATATTAATTTAACACGAATAATTAAAAAATGAAAAGTCCTAAAAATTAAAAATTTTCCCCTTATTACACACGCATTAATAACACTGCAAACACATAAAAAATAAAAACGAAGGATAAATATTGATTTTCTTTGTCTGTCTGTCTTAATCTTTATGCAAAACTCAGGACGAATTATGAAAAAGAATTTTCTGGCATGCGATTTGGGAGCCGAGAGTGGAAGAATCATGCTCGGCGTTTTGGAGAATGGAAGCCTTAAACTCGAAGAGATTTACAGGTTCCCGAACGGCGCACAACGCGTCAATGGTTCACTTCACTGGGATATAGACAGGTTATTTGCTGAAGTAATAAACGGACTTAAAAAGGCTGCGTCGCTGAAAATTCCTATTTCCAGCATAAGCACTGATTCATGGGGTGTTGATTACATACTTTACGACGCCGACAACAACATAATGAAACCTGTTTATCACTACAGAGATTCGAGGACTCTGCGCGGTGTTGAGTATGCAAAATCAAAGGTTTCATGGGAAACAATCTTTGCCGAAACGGGGATTCAATTTATGCAGCTCAACACTATCTATCAGCTTGCTGCCGAGCCGAAAGAAAGACTAATGAAAGCCAAAAGAATGCTTCTGATAGGCGACGCATTCAATGATTATCTGTGCGGTGTCGGGAAAGCCGAAGTATCATTGGCAAGCACAACTCAATTGTATAACCCGGTTACAAAAACGTGGTCGGAAAAACTGCTGTCCGCGCTAGAACTTCCAAAACATATTTTCCCGGAAATTATCCCGTCCGGAACAAAACTTGGTAAGATTAAAGATAAAATTGCTACCGAGACAGGTATTGGAAATATTGATGTGATTGCCTCATGTTCGCACGATACAGGTGCGGCGGTGGCAGCAGTCCCGGGCGAAGGTGATAACTGGGCTTATCTGAGTTCCGGCACATGGTCGCTCATGGGTGTAGAAGAAAAAACCCCGGTAATCACAGACAAATGCCGCGAATTGAATTTCACCAATGAAATCGGCTACGGCGGAACTGTCAGGCTTCTGAAAAACATTATTGGTTTGTGGTTAATTCAGGAGTGCAGAAGAGAATGGGCAAGACAAGGCAAGGAATACGATTATTCGACCTTGACCGAAATGGCTTCAAAAACGCCGGAATTTGTGTCGCTCATAAATCCGTCAGACCCGCGATTTATAGCGCCTGATAACATGCCCGAAAAGATTGCAGCATTCTGCAAAGAGACGAACCAGCCGGTTCCGCAGACTCCAGGGGCGTATGTCCGTTGCTGCCTTGAAAGTTTGGCGCTGCTCTATAAACGGACGCTGGAAATGATAGAAGAACTTACCGGAAAGAAAATCAAGAGACTCCATATTGTTGGTGGTGGAAGTAAAAATGCCCTGTTAAATCAATTTGCGGCAAATGCGCTTCAAATCCCGGTATATGCAGGACCAGTGGAAGCCACTGCCGCCGGGAACATCCTTGTTCAGGCAATCACAATGGGCGATCTCCCGTCTCTCTCAGCAGCAAGAAAAGTTGTCAAGAATTCTATGGAAGTCAAAATTATCGAGCCTCAAGCCGGTGAAAAACAAAAATGGCTCGATGCTTACGAGAGATTCTTGAAGATAATCAAATAACAACCGCGACATCCCGGAAAACCTGAATTGCAAAGACCGCTAAATAAGGCGGTAATGGGATTTTATTTACGCAGAGGAATCTGAATAAGAAAATAGGTGGTGAAGGTTCTTTTGAGACTTGGCGTTTTCACTGGATGGCTTTATTTTTGCCGGCGTTGGCATTTAAAATGCCACGCTTTTAATGGCAATACACCATCATTATTAGATTTAATCGCCGCAGCGATTAGCTGAAAAACCCCTTTATCGGGCTGAATTACCCACGGGGTTTTTATTATGTATGAATACGCCCCGGTCATTCTGTAGTCTCTTACAACCGGTATTTTAAAGAACCTTTCACCACAACAAAAAGTAAACCACAAATTTGAGGTTTTTCAATATGGAAAAATAAATACACCGACATGAATCGTTTCGGTTCCATTTTATCTGGTAGAATTTTTTAAAGCGAAATTTTAAAAAGCAACCTCTGAAAAGTAAATGCCAGAACTGTTCCGAATTAATTTCACAGGTCAAATCGGTGGAACGTGAACATCCTTCAATAAGGACTGCATATAAATGTTTTACATAGCCTCCAACTTCAATGATTACTCAATTACTCTGCGATGAGGAAAGAGAGTTTTTCGTATCATATCCTTCAATTCAAAAAAGGTTTATCCCGTAATTAAAAAACAATGATTGTAATATAGGCTACAAAACCTAATTTCCTCTTTTCACGAATACATTTTCGGCGAATGTAGTATTTCCGATAACAGCATTGCCTGTGACTCCTGATTTTCTGAATGCAACAAAAATATTCGAACCGTTAAGATTTATTTTGGTGCCATTTGCGGTTTCGGATTCAATCCGTTCGGCTTTAAAATTCGGTCTATTTCCGAGCCGGTATGGGAAAAGGATGGTAAGCATGCCAATTTGTTTTGATTTATCCACAGTGCCTGCCTGGACATGCCACTGGTTTGGGAATTGCCTTGTAGGTTTAGGGTCATAACCATCCCATTGTTTGAATTCCAATTTCCCCGCTGGGAGGTACTTAGCGATTACCCCTGCCTGCTTGCGCTCGAGCGTCAGCATGTTTTCTTTATCACCAACCGCTGTCTTTTATCTCCTTAGCAAGTCATCAACAGGCGCAAAGTCGTCGGTCAATATTTCACACTGATTAAATTCTGCTGGCGGCAGTGTATGAGCCGATGCACGCTGGACAAGCAAAGGAAAGTTCACAATCCGGTTACGCAGAAGATACGACGCTTTTGCGGTCAGGCTTTGCGTCGTGGCTTTAATGTTCGACCTCGTTCCGATAAGGACAACATTCATGCTTTCTCTGGCTGGGAAAACATATACCTGAGGGAAAACAGATTTCATCGTCCGGTAAACTGAACCTACAATTTCGGACTGAAAACCGCTCAATGTGCCAATCACGTTGTAAGCGATTACACCGTTTGTTGTTAGTTTCGAAAGGGCAATTTCAAAAAATTCTTTTGTGGTTAAATGATAAGGCACAAAAGAACCATAACGACCGCTGTGGTATGCATCCATGATGATTGCCCCATAAAGGTTTGTCGTCCTTTGTAGAAACTGGCGTCCATCTGCAATATATACAACCTGCCGCGGACTTTTTTTGAAATTAAAAAATCTTTCAGCAACATTTACCACTACTGGGTCTAATTCGACGGTCTCAATCTGAAGTTTCGGGTAATAATACTCAAAAGCGCGCTGCACACTCCCTCCGCCGAGCCCGACCATAAGGATATTGGTCAGCCGGTCATTCCAGAGCCAGACAAGGTGGAAATATTCCGTATATTCGAAATGTCCTTTCAGCGGGTCTGCAACAGACATGCGGGTCTCGGTGGAACCATCAAAACTAAGATAACGTAAACCAAGATTATCAATAACACGGATGTTGTGATAACGGGTTGTGGTTTCGAAAACAACTGTTCCCGGAATCTGAGACCTGCAAACAAGTCCAGTCAGAATTATAATAGCGCAGATAATTGTTTTAAGGCATATAAACATTGGTTCTGCTATGTTTTGTTCAAATATCTCAACTGGCAAATTGCGCCAATAATTAACATTAAAGAACCCATCAATTTAAAAATACCCGAAATCCGCATAATATCAATTAACAAGAACCCCGAAAAAAACACCCCGAATATACTTCCGATAGTTGAGATGGCTATGATAAAGCCGCTCACACGTCCGACAACGGAAATATGAGTGGAAAGTTTTCTAATCATGAACGGGGATATCATGGCAAGAATTAATGAAGGTATAAAGAAAATGGACATACTCGCTAACACAGGATCCAGTTTTTGCCACAAGGCAGGAACCGGCTGGTCAAGCGGATGCCGTTCTACGATGAAGCTGATTATTGGTGTTGCATATTCTGGTATAAAGGCAGTGATGATGCCGGCGATTCCGATTAAAATTCCGAGAATCGAGGTTTTCTGGGTTTTGTCTGCAAGCCAGCCCCCGACATAATACCCTACGCCAAGGGCAATCATGACGGTGCCAATCTGACTCACCCAGATATAAAATGAACTTCCAAAATCCCGCGCCAGAAACCGGGCTCCGATAATTTCCAGAGCCATTATCACAAAACCACCCAGAAACGCAACTACACCGGCTAAAATAAATGCTGTCATTTTCGAAATTCGTTTGATTCTAAATTATCCGTTAAAAACAAAAGAGTAAAGACTTACAGCCATTTGTCGGCAAATGAATCTTTGTATATTTAAAAGGTTGCGGGGTTAATTTTAATAGATTGCAGTGCCTGATAAATTTTCCTTAAAAACCAAACATTGTCTTGAGATTTATTTATAGTAAATTAACTTTACTTTTATGTTTGAGAATTTAACAGGTAAACTGCAGAAGGTTTTCAGAGACCTGCGCGGACTCGGCAAGATTACGGAATCCAACATTGCCGATTCGCTCCGCGAGGTTCGCATGGCTTTGCTCGAAGCGGATGTTAACTATAAAGTCGCAAGGGATTTCATCGAAAAGGTCAAACAAAAATCGCTTGGCGTAGAAGTTATCCAAAGCGTTCAGCCGGGTCAGCAGATTATAAAAATCATTTATGACGAAATGGTTGAACTGCTTGGTTCCAAAAATGCGGAACTTGACCTTTCTGGCAATCCATCCTGCATCTTAATGGTAGGTCTTCATGGTTCAGGAAAAACCACAACCACGGGGAAACTTGGCAAATGGCTTAAAAAGATTGGCAGACAACCTTTGCTTGTTGCAGCAGATATCTACCGTCCTGCGGCAATGGATCAACTCGAAATGGTCGCGAAATTGGCTGGCGTCCAGTCTTTTGTGAAAAGAGACGCAAAAGATGTAATCACTATTGCAAAAGAAGCCCTTGAATTTGCAAAAGAAAACCATTTAAATCCGATTATCTTCGACACGGCAGGCAGACTGCAGATTGATGAGGTGCTTGTTCAAGAACTGGTTAGGCTTCGCGATTTTGTAAAGCCAACCGAAATACTCCTTGTGCTCGACGCTGCTACAGGTCAAGAGGCTGTAAACGTTGCCACTCACTTTGATTCGGCATTGAATATCACTGGGGCAATTTTAACAAAACTGGATGGCGATGCCCGTGGTGGTGCTGCATTGAGTTTTAAGGCAGTTACGAATAAACCGATAAAATTTGCAGGCACTGGCGAAAAACTCGATGACCTTGATCCGTTCTATCCTGACCGCATGGCAATGCGGATTCTCGGGATGGGCGACGTTGTAAGCCTTGTGGAAAAGGCTGCGGAAGCCGTTGATGAAGAAGAGGCAAGGAAACTCGAGGAGAAAATGCGGAAAGGCGAGTTTACCCTCGAGGATTTCCTTGAACAATTGCGTCAGATTAAAAAGCTTGGTTCTCTGGAAAATGTGTTAGGACTGCTCCCCGGCGGTTCTGAAGCCCTTAAAAATACGGATATCTCCAAGCATGAGAAAGAGTTCCGCCGTATGGAGGCAATGATATGCTCAATGACTCCTGAAGAGCGGCGGAATCCGTCAATCCTTAATGCCCGCAGACGTCAGAGAATTGCTAAAGGAAGCGGCGTTACAGTTACAGAACTCAACACAATGCTTAATAAGTTTCATCAGATGCAACAAATGATGAAGAAATTTAATAAGATCCAGAAGATGATGGCGAAAATGGGGGGAAGAATCCCGCCGGGAATGATAAGGAAATAATCTCCGAAAAAATTTCAATAAGAGCCACTAAAACCGATTCTGGAAGCGCGTTTTTTCTTGAAAAAACGCGTTTTCCGTTTCATATTGAATAAAAGTCCCAATGTCCATTGTCAGAGAACAAGACGTGTTATTATGAAAAGAATTATTCAATTGGCGGCTGTTTATCTTGTCTGTTCGGTATTAACAACGTTTGCCCAGACGTATTATTACACCCTGCTCGGAGACAGTTTAATTACCGAAGACTGTAAAGCGTGTGGCAGACCAACGATCCCCCAACCGATGCGCGGTGAGTTCACCCTTCAGGTTACCAATCAGAATCCTATTTCGACGCAGGTAATAATCAGAGACATACACTTTTATTCGGGAGACCCATCCGACCCGCTGTATCTGGTTAAAGGCAGTGGATATGGAGAAATTTTCGGTGAGGTTGCAATGTTGCAGAGAATTACTCTTAACCTGACAATATTAAGAAAATACAGCACAAACCGTGAACTCGTATTTACGAATACTACGATGGCGGTCGTTATAAATCCGCCAATGGTTAACTGTGAATTAGCCCAGACTGAAGAAGATATGTTTCAGTTTTATACCCTTAAAATAGTAGCAGCACCCATGCATGAAATTCTATTTTCTACTGAAAGCGGTTTTACTTCTGGAAATTCAACCATAAGAGGTTCAGGGGGCGATATCCTCTCAAACAAAGGAAAGGTCATTAAGGCTAAAAACGACTTGATTAAGGCACTGCGGCTTGTTGATCCGCCCGAGACATTGAATATTGACGCCCTTGATATTCTGCCGGGTGGAATAATCCTTTTTTCATTCAATCAAAATGTAAACAGCCAGACTGCCGGGTGGATTGAGGAAGGAGACGTTGTAACTGACCTTGGCGATGTTGCTTACAGGAATACGGAACTACTTTCGCGGATGGGATTTATGCCCCCTACCCCTGCTCTGGGACTTGACGGGATTCAGGTCTTAAACAATGGCGAGGTATTATTCTCTACCCGATATAATGCGTTTTCGGAAAAACTTGGGCAGTTTATCCAACATGGCGACATTCTGTCTAATCAGGGCTATATATACCGGAAAAACAAGGATTTGTTAGCCGCTTTTCAACCTGCTGACCCAAATCAGGATTATGGACTCGATGCATTTTATGTATGGCAAACAGGCGAAATCTGGTTTTCTACTGCTTCCGGATTTACGAGCAGGACACTCGGTTCAATTACGGCGGGTGATTTGTTGAGCGATAAAGGTTATATTGTTTTCAGAAACCTCGAGCTGATGTCGAAATTCCAGCCACTTGAAGACCTTGCTGACTTCGGGCTGGACGGACTTTTCATAGTAACCGACCTGACGGCAATCACCATCCCGCCGCGTATTGTATTCTCGAAATTCCGGGACGGAGTCTTAACTCTGAAATGGCAGGGACAGGGACGAATTTACAGAGTAGAAAGGGCAAACGATGTTTTAGGTCCGTTCATGCCGGTTATGACTACAACCTCAACACAATTTGAGGAATCAATTGATACCGCGTTATTTCCACAAAAGATGTTCTACAGGATCCGTCAGTGGTAATCCAACTGTAATTAGTGCAGTTTATTTGCACACACGCATAAAGTGGTGTAAATTAAGTTAGAAAGCCCAGTTAGTAATAATGAATACTTTTGCATTGATGTTTAGAACAAAAAAACAACCGAAGCGGAGGTGATTATGGATACAAATCCGGCATTTAACAGATGTGTCTCTTTTATAAAATGCCAGTTCTCAACAGCAGGCGAAAAGAAAGAACCATGTCAGAAACAGCAAATCAAACCGGTTATAACAATCACACGACAAACTGGTTCCGGAGGGAATACACTAGCGAACAAACTTTCCGAGTATTTACAACAGAAGGTGCCGACGCATTGTTCATGGGCTGTCTTTGACCAGAATATNGTGGAAAGTGTGCTCGAGGAACATAATTTGCCAAAAGAAATGGCAAAGTATATGCCGGAGGATAAGCGCTCCCTTATAAACGACATGATTGAAGAGCTTTTCGGATTACATCCTTCTTCATGGGAACTTGTCAAAAAAACAGCCGAAACTATCCTTCATCTTGCGCAGGCAGGAAATGTGATAATTGTGGGACGGGCTGCTAATGTAATTACCAGTATGATGCCTACCGCTTTCCATGTGCGTCTTGTCGGTTCATTTGAAGTCAGGGTCAACAGGATTGTTTCTCTCGGAAAAATGTCCCACAAAGAAGCCGAACAATATGTCAGGAAAGAAGACGAGGCACGCATTAATTATCTTAGACATTACTTTAACAAAGACCCTAATGACCCGCTTTTGTATCACCTGATAATCAACACGGACAAAATNAGTCCGGAAGAAGCGGCAATTGNAGTTGGCGATGCAGTAATCCGTCACTTCAATCTTTTAAATCATAAAAAATCTGAAGAACCCATTCTTACACCGGCAATATCGTAGAAACTTATCAGGCAAAAGCTGTGTTCTGGGGTGGATTATCTGTGTCCTACCATTTATTGGAATTTTTGTCTTGACNAAAGAAAATTCTNATGTCTCTAATAGAGCCGAATAAGCCTTTAAAGCTACCACTTCGGCAAGCTTTCAAAGTTGANCGGGGCGTTGTGACTTAAACAAAAAAAACATGAAACATTCAAAAGAACTAATACTAACTATGATAAATCAAGGAATATCATATGGTGAGCAGGCTGTTTCCCTCTCGGTGAAACATATAAATCATAAAAACGGTATTAATCGCATATTCTTTTTGCCAAAAATGGGATTAGTGCTGTTGGCGACTTTATGGATAATTATGATGCATGCTGTTACAGGTGTGTATGGAGCGTTGCCGACTGCTTACACGTATCCTCAGGTGATTTGGAATGGGGATTCGGTATTGTTGCAAGGGGCGGTGAATCCCAGTGGCGAAGAGACTGCGGTTTGGTTTGAATGTAGGTTGATGACTGAGTTGGGGAATAGGACTGCTGTTACAAATGTGGGTAGTGGAAATTCATTGGTTTGGGTTAGGCAACCGTTAAGCAATATTACGGCTGGGACTATTTACTACTATCAGGTTGTTGCCAGCAACAGCAGTAGTGTAGTTCGTGGCGCTATCCAGATGTTTGGCAAAGGCACGGTGGTGGCATGGGGATTGAATTATTATGGTCAGTGCAATGTTCCAGCAGGTTTAAGCAACGTGGTGGCCGTGGCAGGAGNTGGGTATCACAGTCTGGCATTGAAAGTTGATTTATTTGCAAACCCGCCAGTTATCATGCAGCAACCTGCAGGGACTAATATGATGGTTGGTGGGACAGCAGTGTTTGCGGTTGAGGTCAGCGGGAATTTATTGAGCTATCAATGGTATCATGTGACAGAGACATCTACGAATTTGTTGGTCGGGCAGACCAATGCGATGCTGATGATAACTAATGTACAACGGACTGATGCCGGGTGGTATTATGTGGTGGTGAGCGACTCTGTGCATACGGTTACCAGCGCTATGGCGCAACTTGTGGTTGTAGGGGTGACGCGACCACAGATAATTGGAGGTGGGATAAGTGGAACGGTTGGCAAGTTGCAGTTTATGACTGAGCCTGGGGTGGTGTACACTCTGCAATGGGCTGAGAACATGAACTCACCGATAAATTGGCAGGATGTGCCTGGTCCGGGGGCGACAGTGATTGGCGATGGGACGCTTAAGATGTTGATCGATACTAATGCGTCGGCACCATGCCGGTTCTATCGTATAAAGGCAACCCTGCCATAAAAGGCATAA
>JGI24721J26819_10004174_pt1 | contig 15131 bp, 6 predicted proteins | sample YelNatPaOPGAMG01_FD_26819 | JGI IMG/M metagenome (IMG submission 26819)
ACAATATATGCAGGAGGGTATTTCGCGTGGATAGGAGGTGCGGCAAGGAACAGAATAGCAGCGCTGGATGCAGTAACCGGACAGGCATTAACATGGAATCCAAATGCAAATGGTTATGTATATGCGTTAGCAGTAAATGGGGGGACAGTATATGCAGGAGGATTGTTTACAAATATAGGAGGACAGGCAAGGAATTATATAGCAGCAATAGATGGAGTAACCGGGCAGGCATTAACCTGGAATCCGAATGCAAATAATTTTGTATATGCGTTAACAGTAAATGGGGGGACAGTATATGCAGGAGGATTGTTTACAAATATAGGAGGACAGGCAAGGAATTATATAGCAGCAATAGATGGAGTAACCGGGCAGGCATTAACCTGGAATCCGAGTGCAAATGGTTATGTATATGCATTGGCAGTAAATGGGGGGACAGTATATGCAGGAGGGAATTTTACAAGCATAGGGGCACAGACAAGGCATTTTATAGCAGCAATAGACGGAGTAACCGGGCAGGCATTAACCTGGAATCCGAATGCAAATGGTTATGTAAATGCGTTAGCTGTAGATGGGGGGGGTAGTATATGCAGGAGGATTGTTTACAAATATAGGAGGACAGGCAAGGAGTTATATAGCAGCAATAGATGGAGTAACCGGGCAGGCATTAACCTGGAATCCGAATTCAAATGGATTTGTAAAAGCAATAGCAGTAAATGGAGGGATAGTATATGCAGGAGGGCAATTTACATGGATAGGAGGACAAGCAAGGAATTATATAGCAGCGATAGATGGAGTAACAGGACAATCATTAACCTGGAATCCGAATGCAAATGGTTATGTAAATGCGTTAGCTGTAGATGGGGGGGTAGTATATGCAGGAGGATTGTTTACAAATATAGGAGGACAAGCAAGGAATTATATAGCAGCGATAGATGGAGTAACAGGACAAGCATTAACATGGAATCCGAATGCAAATAATAATGTAAATGCGTTGGCAGTAAATGGAGGAGTAGTATATGCAGGTGGTGTGTTTTTTTTGATAGGAGGACAGACAAGGTATTATATAGCGGCGATAGATGGAGTAACAGGACAGACATTAACATGGAATCCGAGTGCGTATGATAGTGTAAATGCAATAGCAGTAAATGGGGGGACAGTATATGCAGGAGGGAATTTTACATGGATAGGAGGGCAAGCAAGAAATTACATAGCGGCATTAGATGCAGTAACCGGACAGGCATTAACCTGGGCTCCTATAGCAGATAATTCTGTATATGCGTTAGCAGTAAATGGTGGGACAGTATATGCAGGAGGGAATTTTACAATGATGTCGCGAATGCCAGCATCGTATTTTGCAGCAATATGTAATGAAGAACAAACAACCCCGACATATACACCTACTATGACAGAGACGATAACGCCGACAATAACATTGACTTCTATGCCGACAGTTGCTGTNACAAGATGGACTGACTGCGGGGTGATAGTTGTGGCACAGTCAAATTATCAGAGCCAACCTGTAATGATACCTGACGGGATGGGTGGGGNGATAATAGCATGGGAAGATTACCGGAATGNAAGCAATTACGATATTTATGCTCAGAGGCTAGATTCAAACGGTAACAGGTTATGGGGAGCATCAGGGATTGCGCTTTGTTCAATAACAGGAAACCAGCGTTATCCGAGAATAGCATCTGATGGAGCAGGCGGAGCGTATGTAGTATGGCAGGATTCAAGGGGAGCAGATGCGGATGTGTATGTGCAAAGAATAACATCAGCAGGTGTGATTCAGTTTGGCACAAGTGGGCTTGTCATGTGCGGTGCCACAGGGAATCAGCTTTATCCTTATATTGCTTCAGATGGAGAAGGTGGTGCGGTTGCAGTATGGTGGGATTTAAGAAATACGGGAGATGATAATATTTACGCTCAGAGGGTTGACAGTGTTGGAAACATGATTTGGGCTGCAAACGGCATCGGAGTTTGTACTGCACCAAATAACCAGCAGTCGCCGAGAATTGCTTCTTATCCCGGCGGAGGGACCATTATTACATGGCAGGATGCGAGAAACTTTAACTATGATATATATAGCCAGAGGCTTGATAATGCAGGTAATGGGTTGTGGGGAGTAAACGGTGCAGCGGTCTGCGTTTATTCAGGGACAGACGAGTATACACCAGAACTTGCTGTAAATTTGTCTGGAGAAACACTGATTGCATGGGAAGATAACAGAGCAGGTACAATGGACATTTATGCGCAGAAGCAAGATTCAAACGGTGCTGTGCAATGGGGTGTAAGTGGTACGGCAATATGCACTGCGTCAAATAATCAGTGGAGACCAATTGTGATAGACGATTTTTCAGGTGGAGCTATAATTGTGTGGGGTGATTATAGGAACGGCACTGATTACGACATCTACGTTCAAAAAATAAACTCATCAGGTGCTATACAGTGGGGAGTAGACGGTATGCCAGTGTGTACCAAGACAACTTCGCAAAACAATCACCGTGCGGTAACTGATGGTTCAGGGGGAGTAATAATTGTATGGGATGATAGTTCAAGTGGTAGTCAGGCAATATATGCATCAAAGGTGGATAATACAGGTTTAAAAGTATGGGGGTCGCAGGGGATACTTGTATGTGACGCAACCGGAACACAGTGGTATTCGGGAATTACAACAGACGGTGCAGGTGGTGCGATTGTGGCGTGGGGAGATGAACGGTCATCGCCGGACGATGACATTTACGCACAGAAGTTGAATGAAATGAGCGGAGCAACACCGACACCAACAAAAATATTAACCCCGACAATAACGCCAACCGTGACGCCGACATTAACACCGACAATAACCGAGACATCAACGCCAGCAGCGACAGCAACAGGGACGTGTGTGCAGCTTGATTCAACATTTGATTCAGACGGAGTTGTTTTATACAATTTTGACGGATGGGGATATGGCCAGGAAGAAGGGGGTGCAATTGCATTTGATGGTAATAAGATATTAATAGCAGGAGCAAGGCCAGGGGGCGCAATGGGATATTATGACATGGTACTATGGCGGTATAATCAGGATGGGACATTAGATACAACATTTAACAATCCATTTGGATTTGTATTTTTTAATGGGCCAGGAAACAGGGATGATATGGGAACAATGGTAAAAGTTGATAGGCAAGGCAGGTATGTGGTATGCGGTGTAACCCATAACGGGTCTAATTTTGATATGATAGTTGCAAGATATTTGTCAGATGGCACACCAGATACAACATTTAATGGTTCTGGTTTCAGGATAGAAAATGGCACAGCAGGTGGAAATGGAAATGACTATGGAATAGATTTAGCAATAGATAAAGATGGAAAAATAATAGTAGTAGGAGAAAGCGAAAACATAAAACCAGATGCAGATATGGTGATATGGAAATACAACGAAGATGGAAGCAGGGATATAACATTTGGTGGAGGAAGTGGATATGTGGTATTTGATAGGGGCTTTGGAGAAGATGCAGGAAAAGCAATAACAATAGACAGAAATGGAAAGATAGTGGTAACAGGAAGGACAACAGGGAATGTAAGTCAATATGATATGACAATATGGAGATATAATCCAAACGGNACACCAGATAATACATTTAACGGGACAGGNATAGTAATATTTGATTTAGGGAATGAAGAACAGACAGGATATGGGATAAAAGAAGATAGAGTAGGCAGGATAGTGGTGGCAGGTAATAGCTGGGTGAATCCGGGGACGCATAATTCAGATTTGGCAGTATGGAGATATTTACCAAATGGGACTCTGGATAATAGTTTTAATAGTATTGGTTATGTGCTTTTTGACACAAGGGGATTATTAAGGAACGACTGGGGTGAGGGGATAGAAATAGATGTAAACGGGAATATACTTGTATCAGGATATGTAGAAATGCCGGTAAATAATGATATGGTGATATGGAGAATTAGGGAAGACGGAGGTATGGATAATAGTTTTGAAAATGGATTTGTAATGTATGATGGTGGAGGGGAAGATTCTGGGATGCGAATTGCAATAGATGAGCAAAATAGAATATTAACAACAGGAAAGAGTTATAATGCGTTGAATGGAAGTGTGGATATGGCAATATGGAGATACAGTGATAAATGCATATTATATAACACACGAACAGTAACACCGACAGTGACATGGACAATAACGCAGACCGCAACACAAACGAATACACTAACAAATACACCAAGCATAACACCGACGGTAACTCAGACAATAACACCAACAGTAACACCGACATACACAGCAACACCAACAGTAACGCCAACCTACACAGCAACGCCGACAGTAACGCCAACAAGGACAGTAACACCGACATACACGTGGACGAGGACAGTAACGCCGACAGTAACACCAACCGTAACCGAAACAGTAACGCCTACAGTTACAGAAACAGTGACGCCGACGGTAACAGAAACAGTAACGCCAACAGTAACAGAAACGGTGACGCCGACAGTGTCTGAGACAGTAACACCGACAGTGACACCGAGCGTGACGCCAACAGTGACTGAAACAGTAACGCCGACGGTTACACCGACTAATACGCCTTCAGTAACACAGACAGTAACGCAGACAGTAACGCAGACAGTGACGCCGACAGTGACAGAAACAGTATCGCCAACAGTGACGCCGACAGTAACCGAGACAGTGACACCGACAGTAACGCAGACCGTAACACCAACAGTAACCGAAACACTGACGCCGACAGTGACTGAGACCGTGACGCCGACAGTAACGGAAACCGTGACACCAACGGTAACAGAAACAGTAACACCGACGGTTACACCGACTAATACACCGACAGTAACGCAAACAGTGACACCAACAATAACGCAAACAATAACACCAACAGTTACGTCAACAAATACGCCTTCAGTAACACCGACGAACACACCTTCAGTGACACCAACAGTGACAGAGACAGTAACGCCGACAGTAACGCCAACCGTAACAGAGACAATAACGCAAACAGTAACACCAACAATAACACCAACGGTAACGTCAACAAATACGCCTTCAGTAACACCGACGAACACACCAACTGTGACACCGACAGTGACAGAAACCGTGACACCGAGCGTGACACCAACAGTGACAGACACGTCAACGTTTACAGTGACAGACACTCCGACATTCACGATAACAGACACGCCAACGTTCACAGTGACAGACACGCCGACATTCACGGTAACAGACACGCCAACGTTCACAGTAACAGACACACCAACATACACGATAACAGATACACCGACATTCACAGTAACAAATACAGCAACAGACACAGCAACGCCGACGTTCACGATAACAGACACACCGACGTTCACAGTGACAGATACGCCGACATTCACGGTAACAGACACGCCAACGTTCACAGTAACAGACACACCAACATACACAGTAACAAACACGCCAACGTTCACAGTAACAGACACACCAACATACACAGTAACAAACACGCCAACATTCACAGTAACAAACACATCAACATACACGATAACAGAAACACCGACATTCACAGTAACAGATACAGCAACAGACACAGCAACGCCGACGTTCACAGTGACAAACACGTCAACATACACGGTAACAGATACGCCGACGTTCACAGTAACCAATACCCCTACATTTACATCAACAAACTCGCCTACACCTACAAATACGCCAACAGAAACAGCAACTATTTCTGATACACCAACATTTACAATGACAAATACATCAACAATTACACTTTCAATAACACCAACAAATACTTCAACTTCTTCAATAACAATGACAAACACTGCAACATTTACACATACAGAAACAAATACTCCAACACAAACAATGACAGGAACATATACAAACACACCAACAATAACGCGAACTTATACAGATACACCGACACAGACAGGGACTAATACATTTACATTAACTCGCACATTAACTTATACACCATCAGATACAAACACACCAACAATAACATTGACAGAAACAGAAACAGGAACATTTACACCAACATTGACAATGACACCATCTTTAACATACACAGGGACAAATACAGCCACACCAACAGACACACCACCATTTACATCAACAATAACACCAACATTCACAAATACACCAACACCAAACATAGAAATAGCACTTGACAGGAATTATGTAAAACCGCAGCAAGGAGAGCGTGTAAAAATAAGTATAAGGTCAGATACAACAGGCAGAGAGGTAAAAATAAAGATATATAATTTAACAGGTGAACTAATAAGGAATATGGAAGCTATAATAAATACAGCAGGATGGAATGAATATTACTGGGATTGTAAAAATGATGCTGGAAATAACATAGGTAAAGGAATATACTTTATTTATGTAAATATAAAGGACCAGGGCCAGGAAGTCAGAAGAGTGTATGTTATAAAATAGAATTATAATTTGCGATTTATAATTTAAAGATAAAATGTTTTAAAATATAAATTGAAAAATATAAAACAAAAAGCAAAAATATTTAATCTAAAAAATAAACAAAAATAAAAAAACCTTGTTTTTAAAGAAAAAACAAAAAATAATATTGACAAATGCATAAAATATGCTATTATTTTATTATGAACGAAAAAAACAATAAAAATTGTTTGCAAAAAACTTCAAAAATACTTTTTACAATTTTATTTATTTCCATCATATTATCATCATATATTTATTCATCTGATGTAATTACCTCTCTTGATTTCAGGATAACACCAACAGCACAAACAGCAAAAATAGGTGATACTATTTTATTTAATATGTGTGTTATTGATGCATCTTCTACATATTCAAATGTTTCCCAGATTGTATCAGTTACAAATACATCAATAACAATTGCCTGTGCTAATTTCCCTGCAACAGACCCAAATCCTGTTGCTCCTTTATGGATTTATAATGGTACAAATACATGGCGAGTCGTTACACCGTATATTAATTCAACTTTAAAATCAGTAGAATTAAATAATTCAAATTTATATGCCGGAAGACCGATTTCAAATTATACTTCAATTCAATATTCCACATTTTATGGAGCAAGTGGAAATCAATCAGTTGGGGGCATAGTAAAGGTAGATATTGGTTCTACTATTGTTGGATTGATAACTCTTTATGACGATGGTAATGCTGGCGGCGACCACAATGATGATTCTGCAAATAATGGAGTTTATAATAATAAATTTGTATTATCAGAAGCATATAAAATAAATATTGTAAATGGTTCAATAGTAGGTCATTTTGAGAAATCAGGTATAAAAGCAACCAATGACCCATTTATAGCGCCTAATACTATTAATATAGATGGTATAAGACCTAAAATAGAACTTGTAAATGTAAATCCAAATCCATTGAATTCATATAAAAATTTCGGGCAATTTTTTTATTATTTGTCAGAAAATTCAGATGTGACTTTAAATATTTTTTATGGAAATACTACCATAACAACTTTAAATGCCACAGGATATTTTGGTTATAATAATCCCATACTCTGGGATGGCAGGTCAAATACCGGTTCAATTCAGACAGATGGAAATTACACATACAGATTTGATTATGCTGATAAAGCAGGCAATACAGGGACTCCATTTACAGGTGACTTAAAAATAACAACTGTTGATTTGACAACTTCACTTTATTCAATTGATACCCAGTACACACATACAAATGAGTCGGAAATTGTTGTCAGGGTTCAAATGAGCGTGGAATTAAGAAATGCAACAAGAACAAATTTACAAAATCTTGGATTTGATTATCCTGAGAGTTTTGGCAGCCATGATTNTAGAAATTANCCTTATGCNTNTTTGGATTTAAGAATATATACAAGTAGTGGCTCGCTTTTTCATACTATGCCCAGAGATATGTCTGGCGCAGATACAGATAGTTTTTTTATGGATATAAGTATTCCAACATTTATTGATGGATGGCCAATGACCGGATTTACTTTTAATCCATTGCCTGCAGATCCCTGTTCGGTTACAAATACAACTATATATACTTTGCCTGACGGAGATGATACAAATGACTGGGATAATGTTTTTGTTTATCCCCTTGTTGATAATGGTAGCGGATATTTTTCAGCAAATCCAACATATACATTATATCAAAAAAATGTATCTCCCGGAACTTATATAGTTTCATTTAAAGCAAAACTTGTTGGGAAAAGTATTTTTAATGTCAGTGACGAAGTTGAAAAAGGGACTGTTACTTGCGGAGAACAAACTATAGAATATCTTTATTATAGATACCATGCTCAACCAAGTTACTTTTTTGACGATAGTACCGGATATTACGGTGGTATAAGGGGTTATGGTTTAACATCAGAAGAAAAAACAGCAAGTTATATGGTTGAGCCGCAACCAACAGTGCCTGTTCCTGACAATTCTCCTCCTGTAATTGTATCTTATTCAAACTATCCTTCAAGTGGAGAAACAATTGCTCCCGGTGTTATAGGCCCTAATAATTATATAAGAGTAACAGTTGCAGATGATGGTGTTGGTGCAGGACCTATTAATCTCTCTTCTTTTGTTTTAAAAGACCCTTATGGAAATGCAGTTCCCGGCAGAGTGGCCTGGAATGCAGGGAACCCGGGCACAAAAACGTGGGAACTGTATTATATACCGGATAATAGTTTAACACTTGGTGGTTCATATACATACACAGTTACACCTGTTGATGCTGCTTATAATATTGGACAGACAGTTAGTTATTCTTTTATAATCGCAGATACATCCATACCCATTGTCACAAATGTTAATGTGCAATCAAGCACAGGAAATTCAGAGCAGTTATCATCATCTTCATCCAGACAGATAACCTTTGTTGTATCAAAAATACAGGCAACAATAATTCCGGGAGGCACAAATTCTCAGGTTGACTGGAATAATTCAAATATAAGTGTGAGAAATTCATCAGGTAATTATGTTTCTGGCACAGTTTCGCATCAGGCAAATACAAATATACTTGAGTTTTTACCTTCAAATGAAATAGTTGATGGCAGTTATACTGTAATAGTAACTGCTGTTTCTACATCNGGTTATCAGGGTGCTTATTCTTATGGNTTCTATGTTACAACAGCAAATGTTACATATATAAATTTATCCGGAACAGGAGAAAATGATACAACTGTTATGAGAATATCACAATTTTCTGCTGGGTCTACCGGTATAACTTCCGGCGGTGTTGATGTTGATCCTGCTGATTTTTATGCTGTTAGTTTAAATGCTGCATCTTTGCCTACTCTTCCTGCAAGTTATAACCTACTCGGCACTTCAATAAGGTTTGGAGTTACAGGACATTCTTTCCCTGTTTATTTTAATAAAAATTTCTGTTCTGCAATAATCAGAATTCATTATAATGATTCAGATGTTGCAACATTAAATGCCCTTGGCCTTACAGAAAGCAATTTAACAGTATGGTATTATAATGGAACCAACTGGCAGCAGATAACTGATTTTGGTGGACCTGTTGATAATCCAATGTCAACAGACAGATATATTTTTATTGATTTAACAGCACAATCATCTCCTGTGATAAATACAAATTCCAATATATATGCTTTAATGTATGTCCCGCCAACAGTTCCGCCTGTTTCTTATAATTTTAAAAATACCAAATCATTTAATCCAACAAAAGAAAGTGCAAAAATTTTATATACCAATGATATAAATTCAATAGGACCACTTGGTGGCTCCGGAAATGTAAAGGTTAACATATTTAGTTTAACAGGAACTGTGGTTAGAACTCTTGAATATCAGGAGCCATCTGAAAACGCATTATTTAATAATTATGAAACAGACCCTGCAAATCCGGGAGTTTTTTATTATTACTTTACCTGGGATGGTAAAAACGATCACGGAACATTTGTAAAAAATGGTATATATGTTATTAAAATAGAAATAACTACAACAACCGGGAAAAAGATAACGAAATCAAGGACAATAGCTGTGATTAAATAAGAATTTTAAATTTACGTTTTACGATTTGCGATTTAATTTGTAAGAAAAGTGGAAATTGAAAATTGTTAAGTGTAAATTACTTAAAGGAGTATTAGATGTTAAAAAAGATTTTATTAACAGTTTTATTGATTATATCATTAATTGCAAATATTTTTGCAATTGATTCTGATACATTGGGTGGGTCATTTACAGATGATGGTATTTCTGCAAGACCATCTGGCTTAGGCGGTGCATATACTGCAATTGCTGATGATGGAAATGCATCATGGTGGAACCCAGCAGGCCTTGGTTTACTTGATAAACGGAAAAGTATGGCATTTACTTATATACCTAATATGTATGGATTAACAACAGGGAGTATCACAAGAATGTTAGTATCTTATGGTCAGGGAGATACTTCTGGTTATGGTGGACTTGGTGCTTCTATTGGTTATTTAAATATTAATTTGGGGTCTGATTATTCAGGCGATACAGAGCCAAAATGGACAGAATATGTGATACTGCTTTCCTGGGGAATGGAAGTTGAACAGTATCTCGGGATGGAAAAATATAAATATCCTAAAATTTCAATTGGTGTCAATGCAAAATATTTTTCAATGTCAACGGATATAAAAATAGGTGATAGTAAAACAGGTGCATCCGGATTTGGCGCTGATGCTGGTTTGATAATTGCCATAAAAAACAATTTGAATTTAGGTGTTATGGCAAAAAATATTTTAACTTCTGTTTCCTGGACAGGAGCATCAGATGAAAAATTACCTTTTAATTTAAATTCCGGGATTTTTTATGGAATAACACCTGATTTTTTAATAAGCGGTGAAGTAAAATCAGAAGAGTCAGATTCAGGTATGCCGAGGATAACTGCTTATTGCGNAGGAGCAGAATATAGAATCAATCTTGGAAAGAATATGCAGGTGCAAAGCATTACTTTGCGTGCNGGTGCATCAATTGACCCGAATTCTGATTCATATAGTATTTCAGGTGGCGCGAGTTTAACGATGGATACCTTTTCAATTGATTATGCATATCAATTTTATATAAAATCATTACTGACAAATGACATCCATAGATTGGGACTTACTGTTTATTTTTAATATGAAAAATTTTTTTGGGGATAAAAATGAATCTTAAAGACCTTCTTCATATGATGATTGAAAAAAAAGCATCTGATATGCATTTAAAAGAAGGCAGACCACCAATGTTTAGAATAGATGGAAAACTCGCACCGCTTGATATGGATATTCTTTCAAATGCTGATTTAAAAGAGATGGTTTATTCTATTCTTGATGAAAGACAGAGAAAAAAATTTGAAGAAACAAATGAAATGGATCTAGCATATAATTTGGAAGGCGTGGCAAGATACAGGGCAAATGTTTTTAAACAAATGGGTAAATTAGAAATGGTGATGAGGGCAATACCAATAAAAATACCAAGCATAGAGGAACTTAATCTACCTTCTATATTAAATGAAGTAGCATTATATCCACGAGGATTGGTTCTTGTAACAGGAACAACAGGCAGTGGAAAATCAACAACACTTGCTTCTATGATAAATAAAATAAATGAAAATTATAACAAGCATATTGTCACAATAGAGGACCCTATTGAATTTGTCCATTCTGATAAAAAAAGTAGTATATCTCAACGGGAAGTTGGACTTGATACGGAAAGTTTTGGAACTGCACTTAAATATGTTTTAAGGCAGGATCCTGATGTAATATTAATAGGTGAAATGAGAGATGCAATAACAGTTGGAACTGCACTTTCTGCAGCAGAAACAGGTCATATGGTTTTTTCAACACTTCATACCATAGATACAGTTCAATCAATAAACAGAATTCTAGATTTTTTTCCTAAAGACCAGCAAAATCAAATAAGAATTCAATTAGCAGGCACATTAAGAGCGGTTATATCGCTACGCCTGATAAAAAAATCAGATGGCACCGGTATGGTTCCGGCAGTTGAAGTTATGATAGTAACTCCAACTGTTCGTGGATATTTAGAAGAAGGAAAATTGGGCTCAATAAAAGACCTGATACGGGAAGGTGCACAATTTGGTATGCAAACATTTGACCAATCACTTATCAGTTTACATAAAAAAGGTTTAATTTCTCTTGAAGAAGCAAAGAGAAACGCAACTTCTATTCAGGAAATAGAACTTGCAATGAAAGGAATAACGTCAAGCAGGGCATCTGCTCAATCAATACTTGATAGTATGTTAAAGGAACAAACAAAGAAAGAATTTAGCAAAGAATTGCAAAAAGCAAAGGATTTGGTTGCACAAAATAAAGCAAAAGAAGCATATGATATGCTTGAAAAATTATATTCAAAATATCCTGATAATAATGAAATTATAGAAATGCTTGAAAATGTAAAACGAAATATAAATAAACAGCAATATGAGCAGACATTAAAAGATATTATACTGGAAGGGCTTAATATTTATAAAAAAGGAAATATTCAGGGAGCAATAGTAAAATGGCAGGAAGGTTTAAATATTGACCCTGAAAATCAACAATTAAAAGCATATATAAAAAGTGCACAGGAAAAGTTAGAAATTGCTAATAATTTACCTAAAATTTTAAATGAAGGTCTTGAAATTTACAAAACAGGAAATATTACAGAAGCAATAAAAAAATGGGAAGAAGTTTTAAAAATAGACCCTGCAAATAAACAGGCGTTTAATTACATAAATGGCGCAAAACAAAAATTAAAAGAACTGAAATTAAAAAAAGAAATTGAAGGATTAATTGCAAAGGCACAGGAAGAGATAAACAATAACAATGAACTTGCAGCTTTATTATTATATAAAAGAGCCCATCTTTTAAATCCTGCAAATCAGGAAATTGATAAAAAAATAGATGAAATCAAAGAAAAATTATTAAAACAGGATTTTGGTGGCTCAGATGTTGATGCAGCATTAATGGCAGAATCTTTTAAAAAAGGCATAGAATATTTATTTGATGAGGATTATATAAGCACAATAAAAGAATGGAAGAAAGCACTTGAAAAACGTCCGCTTGAAAAAAAATTAAAGGATTACATTGATATTGTAAAAAACATTTTAAAAAACCGGCTTGAAGAATTAATGGAAAATACAGACATTGCATACAGGGAAAGAAGAATAGATGACACCTTGGATAATATAAATAAAATTTTAAAGATAGACCCCACAAATGAATTTGCACTAAAATTTTTACGGGATATAAAGCCAATGATTGATGAAGAAGTCCAGAAAAAATACAAAGAAGCAATAGAACTAATGGAAGCAGGTAAATTAAAAGAAACAAGAGAAGTACTTTTATATGTTTTGAAACTGGACCCCAATCACATAAGTGCAAAAAAGAGATTGGAAGAAGTAAATGAAAGTTTATCCCGATTAAAGGATACCACTTTATAAAAAAATAAATGAAAAAAATCATTTCGATTATTTTGGCAATAATAACAGTTTTGCTTGCAATATCAGGCCTTTTGGAACTTATTAAACTTTTAAGTAATTTTTCAATAAATTCAAAGATAGAACTTATGTTTGTTCTTGGATTTGTTTTTTATCTTGCTGCACATTTTTTATTTTATAAACCAATATTTATTCATGTTATGACACACGAACTCACACATTTATTATGGGCTTATTTATTCGGAGGAAGAGCAAAAAAATTAGAAGTAAGTCATAATGGTGGTAAGGTTTTAATAAGCAAATCAAATTTTTTAATTTCGCTTGCTCCTTATTTTTTCCCGCTTTATACATTTTTTTTTATAATAATTTATTTAATAGCCAGAGTAGAATTTTTACCTTATATTGCTTTTTTTATAGGAGCATCTTTGTCTTTTCATATAGCTTTAACATTGTATTCTTTGAAAACAAATCAGTCAGATTTTACAGAGGATTCTAATATATTTTTTTCAATTTCGTTTATTTTTTTTATGAATGTAATTATAATAGCTGGGATTTTGTCGTTGCTTTCTTCAAAGGTTAATTTTTTGGATTTTTTGTTAAATACACTGAAAGGGAGTTATGGTATTGTTATAGAGATTTTTAAATTTATGGATAAAATACTAAAATAAATTAAATGGAAGGTGAAAAAAATGAATTCTGAAAAAAAACAAATTGCAATTGTTGCTGCAAATTTTGCCCATGTGTTTCCGTCACAGATTTTAAAATTAATTGATATTAAAGCAAAAGAAGCGGGATATACACTTTTGCAATATTCAACAAGCGGCATGGAAGACAGGGAAAATCAATTATTAAAACGTATCCTTGAAAAAGAACAGCCGTCCGCTTTAATCCTTGTTTGTTTGAATCCATATAAAGGGATTCTTCTTGATTTTAAACTTGCAGAAATCCCGGTTGTTATTATTGATGAAATAGTTGATGGTTTTACAACAGTTACAACAGATAATTTTTCCGGTGGTTATATTGCAGGAGAATATCTTGCAAAAAAAGGCAAAAAAAATATTGCAGTTATATCAGGCAGATTAAATTTAGAAGGTGGTTACAATGCAAGGCAGAGATATGAAGGTTTTTTAAAAGCAATTAAAGAAAACAAGATAAATTATAGTGAAAAAAATTTATATGAAATTGTAAGTTATTCATATAATGAAGGAATAGAAGTAATGGAAAAGATGATAAAAGAAAATAAAATACCAGATGCGATTTTTTGTGCAGCAGGGGATATGGCAGCACTCGGGGTTATAAAAGTTGCAAGAGAGCATAACATAAAAATACCCGAGCAGCTTTCTATTATCGGATATGATGATGTCGAGCAGGCAAAATCAGCAAAACCACCACTTACAACTATAAGACAACCAATTGAGCAAATGGCGTCTGCTGCTTTTCTTTATGCAGTGAATGAAGGAAAAAACATTTTAAATAATCCAAAGAAAATAACATTTAAAGCAGAACTTGTTGAAAGAAGCACGGCCTAATAACTACATTGTCGATTGCTGGTTGCTGGTTGCTGATTGAAAAAACAAGAACTGGATTCCTGCTGGAGTTTACACCTGATTTATTCAGGTGCAGAAATGACAAATTAAAGCAGCGTTGCAAACAAGAAATGTCATTCCCGTCCCTGATTTCTCAGGGATAAACTTAAGCGGGAATCCATTAATTTAAAAGAGCGAGAGGCGACAGCGAGATTATT
>JGI24721J26819_10004178_pt1 | contig 15125 bp, 21 predicted proteins | sample YelNatPaOPGAMG01_FD_26819 | JGI IMG/M metagenome (IMG submission 26819)
TTTACACATATTCGTATACACGTCTTCAAGCTGTTTTATCTGAGCCAGCTTTGCCAATCCTCAGCATCAGGAGGTTGCCAGGGTTCATCAAGAAGTTTGACCTCTACCTCCTTCACGCCTTCTATTTGCTCTACTGCATTTTGGATACTTTGAATAATCAAACCAGCTAAGGGGCATCCAGGAACAGTAAGTATCAAGTCGATGAAAACTTTATCACCTTCAATCTTAATTTGCTTCACCATATTTAAATCGACTACACTTATTCCAAGTTCTGGGTCATAGACATTACGAAGCACGTCCATCACTGCTTGTTCATTTATTGTTGGCATTTTTTACTCCTGTAACATTCCTCGTATAATTATATCAACAGCCTCCTCCTGGCTAAGTCCACGTGCCATAAGGGTTTCTAATTCTTTATGATTTACCGTTCCAATAGCTGCTTCATGAGTTACCTGTGCGCGTTCATCGCGAACGATCACCACAGGAACATTTTTAGCAATTGCATTACCTTGTATAATTTCAGTGCAATCCATATGACCGCGGGCAAAAGGAGCGTTGCCTTCAGCAGTTGTATAAACTTCACTTTTAGCATTTTCTTTTACAGCAGCGCGTGTCTTTGTTAATCCTCGTGCACCTTCCCCGTTTAAATGCAATGTTTCTTTTATAATAACCTGATCATCTCCAAATCCGTATGCCTTTGTAACCAATTCAGCTGAAGCATTTTTGCCCACTGTTACATCGTAATCAATTTCAAGTTTTCCTAAACGACCATGGGTTAGACTAAAAGTAGCGAGATAATGTGCTCTTTCTTCAATATTAACTTCGGCTTTAGGCACAACTTCTACTCCACCTGTAGTTCCATGATAATGAGCTTCTTTATAAGCCATTCGCGCTCCTTGACCTACATTAATCTTTGCGTTCATTAAGTGAGTAAGACGAACGGCGTTTGGAAAAGTGCAGTGAGCTAGAAATTCTACCTTAGCACCCGCGCCTATATTATACTCTGCAATAATTTCCTGGATGCCTTCTGCGGGAAGCATTCCGAAGCAAAGATGTACTGTTTTTTCTATAACGGCTCCGGGCTCAACATTTATTAGTGCGCGCACACCTTGTGGCAACTCTTCAGCTTCAAAATGGATGCCTGGAATTTCATTTGCAAGAAGGACACGATTACTGCTTACAACCAGAGTTGCGACATTAGTCTTTTTTAAATCCTCTACATTCCCACCACCTTTGCTGTATGCATCTAATATAGCTTCAAGTTCTTTAGTCCAGGCTGGCTCAACCTGTTTCTTACTTTGGTGTAATGGTTTAACTTCAGATGTCATGGTAGAACCCTCATATCTTTTTCGACAGGTTGAAAATCAACTTTCTCACTATGTATCCTGCATCGCTTACGGAAATACTCGCGAACTTCATTTGCAGTTCCGTGGTAAATAATTGTTCCACGACACATAAGCGATGCATTATCAGCCGCTTCTACCATTTCATCCCGATGAGTAATGAGCAATATAGCACTGCCATTTTTTGCCATTGATTTAGCAAGCGATATAACATCGCTTAAAGAAAGCATATCAATGCCCGAATCTGGTTCGTCTAGAATTGCAAGTCTTGGCTGCATCAGATAAACCGCAGCGAGTTCAATTCTTTTTCTTTCACCGCCCGACAATGTACGGTCAATGGGACGCTTTAAGTAGACAGCAGGCGGCAAAGCAACTGCTTCCAGAGCTGATTCGATTGCCTCTTTCTTACGATCCTTTGCGCCCAATGCAAGATAGACTCCCACTGGTAGTCCTTCGAACCGTGCAGGCTCTTGCCATGCTAACGTAATGCCAAGTTTGGCTCGTTCGTTTATAGGAAGATGAGTAATTTCCTTGCCATCAAATTCAATTAAGCCCTCATCTGGCTCATAGCCTTTACAGCCCATTAGTGCATAAGCCAAACTTGATTTGCCAGATCCATTTAAGCCGAGCAAACCGTGTATTTTACCAGGCTGAATCTTTAGATGAACATTACGTAGAATGTCATGTCCATTCCGTTTTATAGTTAGATTTTCTATTACAAGAAGCTCTTTATTCATATGATGCTTACTTTTAGTAGCCTTACACTATTCTGCTTAAAGTTATTACCATATAAGATACAGAAAATTTTTGACCATCTAAACAATAATATCTTCCATCAAAATTTTTATGGAAAATTGATTGCAAGATACTCAAACTGCATTCTCTTTCTTAAATTTCTCTACCGCATCCAGAATATCCTGCTCGCTTATACCGATGGTATCGACATTTTCAATCATATCATGCAATGTTTGAAAATCGGGCAAAGTACCAATGGCTACCAATTTATCATTAATGTAAATTAATGGATATATTCTGTCACCAAAATGTTGCTCTGCAAGCGATGCTAACGGTTCTAATTGGATATTTGTTTCAATTCTGTCAATGACTTCAATTTCGGTATCCTTGTCTTCTTTGAACCAGCTATTCATGGCATTTCTTACCATATCTGAAGGATATGTCTTACAGCAGGTTTTTAATCCTTTGTTTAATATGACTTTTATTTTCATGTTAATCCCTTTTTGAATTATGAAACTATTGGATCATAATGATAGATCAAAAGCATTCAATTTAGTTTTGCTGTTCCATTTGATCTATTTGCTTCTGGATCTCGGCTAATTCCTTCTCCAGTTCTTCTTTGCATGATTTTAACCAGGATAACTTTTCTTCCTTACTGGGTTCGTGCCAAGACCAGTGGCTACAACAACATGTCGTCATCATAGGGTGATGACAAAAAGGATGCTTAAAGGATTCGCACATAGGGCAACCCCATTTTGTTGTTTTATTTATATGAATTCTCAACCCAAGACCTTTTTCAAAGAAGACAAAAACACCGCAAAAGCTGGCATACCAGCCACCGGAATAATTGTAAAAGCTGTTTCGAGAAGTTCCTCTTTTGAAGCGCCGGCACGTACTGCACCTGAAATGTGCATGGTAGTTGCCGATTCGTCGTGAAGCGCAGCTGTAATTGCCGCATGCATTAGAAATTTATGCTTTTTTGATACCACACCTTCATTCAGTGTCAACTCATGAAGTTTCAGAAAAGCAGAACAAAGTTCTGGATTCTTTTCATTTATAAATGCAACTGGATCTAGAACCTTTCCAAATTCCTGACGGAAAGATTCTAAACTTTCGTTTACTGGGTTTTTAGTTTTGTCATCTTTCATGTTTTGTTCCTTTCAATTACTAACGTTACTATTATAATTTTTTCTGAATCTAATCAATCTAACAGCTTCCTTACTGTATCAAAAATAACATCTGATATATGTTTTATCTCATCATTTGTGAATTCAAGACTGCTAAAAGGTCCTTGCTTGGCCAGGTGTAAATCTTCTTCAAGATTCAAATAAACATCTGGCACTATTCCTTTCTCTGCAAGCAGAAGCTTAGCACAGGAATTATGACATCCATCAATTACTATTAGATGCCCAATTTGCTTTATCAAAGCTGACTGTCTTGGCACTTCGTTTAAAGTTGCTGGCAAGGAGCAAATACCAACGGTTTCTTTGCCAAGACGTTTTACAACATCCAATGCAGCCAAACCAGTAAGTGTTCCGCTGTTTGAACCACCACTAAAGCAAACAAATAATCCTACTTTTGGTAAAGTCGGCTTTAGCATGGAACCTGATTTTTCGTTTGCTCTTTCTTTATTTAATGATTCCATATGCTTTGTTTTTTATTTCAATCTAGTCTTTCAGTACGGTCAATTAGTTTACCTTCAATATATGCTTTTACGGCGTCATCGATATTAGTGATTTCGGTTACTATTGGTTTAATACCGGCATCTTTCATATTTTCATAGGCTCCTGCGCCCATACCACCTGCAATTAAAATCTCACAGTCTGCAATTGCGGCCGCCATACGGGCATGCTTTGATTGTGATTCAGGGCTGAAGCCATGCCCACGGCCTTCTTCTACTTTTTTATGTGATGTAGCTGCAAATTGAGCATGTCCAAGTTTTTCGCGTTTTTCACGAGATACTATTTTGCCGTTCTCAACCGTAACAACTATGTAAAATGGTGCACGTCCAAAATGTTGACTTATAGTCACACCATCTTCAGATACTATTGCGATTTTCATGTCTTTCTCCTTTATATTACCTTACTACTAGCACAGGACAGCCGGCATGTTTAGTAACATTTGAAACAGTAGATCCCAGTAAGAATTCTTCTAAACTATGCTTACCATGCGAACCGATCACAATCAGTGTTACACCTATTCCATTTGCTAAATCTACAATTTCTTTCCAGGGAGTACCAACACGCAGAAATTTTTCTACCATCACCGAAGAACCATTTATCACTTGCACTTCATGATCGAGGTGCTCTAAAACACGTTTTTCATATTCGGCCTCTAACTTTAGATTCAACTTTTCAATTGCATCTGCCTTAATAAATGGATCTGGAACATCTTCAAGAATAAATGGCAAGTCTTCTGGATTAACCACTGTCAAAGCGTATAAGGCACCTTTGGAACATTTTGCACACTCAACAGCTTTTTCCCCGGCATTACGTGCATGCTGGGAAAAATCAGTTGCCCATAAAATTTTTTTAAACACTTTATTATCTCCTTTATTAAAAATTCATTCCATCAAAACAATGTCTACAAATTTATTATTGATTTGTAATGGAACTGACTTTATCAATGTTTCCACTTTTACATTCTACTTTTAGGATTCGCTTAATTCTGATACTCCAAGAGCTTCTTTTGCAATCTTTTTAGCAATTCGTTTAACATCAGCTTTGTCGAAATCGAGCGTTGGAATTTTCTTTACGCCTTCATTAGCTATAATTGCTTCGTAATGATACTTTATGCCAAGTTTTTCCAGGACCTTACTTGCACAACGGTTTGGACAACCATTTATAACAATGAGCTTTCTGGCTCGCTTGGCAATATCTACGTGTGCCTTTGACTCTGCAGCAACAGCTACCATACAGCACATGCGGGCTTTCTCGTGCGAATTTGTTAAGTCTATCGCTACATTATTCCCTACTTGACCTACGCTTGCCGCTCCATCGCAGGTTAAAATTATATCTAAGTTCTCGGGATCTTTTGCGCAAACAGGGAGTAATTTTACTTTTTCTTCTGTCATGGTTTAATCTCCTTATTATATTTTATGAATTTTTATTGATTACTTTTAGTGATGTAATTTCTTCTTTACTGAAATAACGCCGCAGCCAATTTGCCATTCTGAGATATAACACAAGAAATACTATCTGAAAGATTGGCATTGTTGCAGCGGGGATTGCCACAAGTGGAGAAAATGCAGTGGTTGCTATGGCAATTGCTGTTCCATTATTCTTACCAGTGCTCGCAAAAACCACAGCCATGTGGTCACGGTATGTTAATCCCAATTTCCTATTTACCCATGTTGAAACTGCCAACGTGATACCAATGAATAGAGCATTAGGTACGGTTAGCATTAAAACCATTGTCCACTTATTTACTATCATCGTGGCTTTCATTAGAAAAATTAAGAATACGATGGCGTACAATGAAATTAAAGATAGCGATGGAAACAAAGGCTGCAATTGTTGAAATTTTTCCTGCCCTAACCAATGGACAAGCACGAAGCGCGTAAGATAACCAAAAACCATTGGTGCAATTAAGACTGTTAATATTGACATTAGCATATCATTGATTGGTACAACAACATTGTAATGAGATGCAAAGAGCAGCATCCACACTGGCACAGCAACTACAGCAAGAACAAAACTGAGCGCAACAGTGACAGTGGCAAGTTCTAAGTTTCCCTCCGATAAACCTGTATAAGCGATGCTCATACTGGAACAAGGAACAACCATCACAAGNAAAAAGCCCAATGATAGCAATGGATCTGGCAAAAATATTGCTGCCAACANCCAGCCAATAAGTGGCGCCCACACAAAATTGTACAACGCTGCAAGTGATAGGCTCTTAATATTCTTCCCAGCTTTAACCAATGACTCCAATTTCAAATTTACCATCATCGGATAGATAATAAAGAATACCGATAACGTAATCAGATTGTCGATAAATGATTTGTTGGCTTTGGTCCACGATTCATTTGGATAACCAATTGCAATGCCCAATACCATTGCCATCAACACGTAAACTAGCAGCCATCTATTTAAATGTTCTTGGATTGCTTTCATTAAAATTTCCCTTTAGTTCATTTACGATTTGTTTGCTTTTTTGCGATATACTTTTGGTATTCTCTATACAAAGCATCTTTGTAATCGTTTTCCGTGCCGCGCGAAATGTAGTTTCCAAATTCCTTGATCAATCGCAAAAGCTCTTCTTTAATTTTTTCTTCGTTCTTAATGCCCAATATGTAAACATTCTCAAATGCTACTTCCAAACCTGTAATGCCAGCCTCAAAGTTACCTACTTTGATAATCTTAGCTATTGGTTTAACGCAACACTGGCGAGCCATATTTTTTTCCTCTTTTATTTACTAACATTACTTCGAAGATTTATCTTTTGAACACTCTTTTTGCAAAAAGTGTTTTATATGTTCTTTTGACCAGATGTGTCCCTGGCAAATTATCTTATCATTAACAATAAGCGCTGGAGTTAGTATGATTTGCCGTTCTTCTATTTTGAGGACTTCTTTCATTTTATGAATTACATCCAATTTACATTCTAGCTGTAATTCATGAATAGCATCCATTACATTTTCCAGAAGCTTCTTTTGCATAGGATCATCTGGACCAACAACCATTACTTTCATAGCATTACTCCTGCTNTTAGTTTTGAAATGTTGCTTGATACAACTTTGGGAATTCATTCATAAAGGTATTGAATGCATCTTTTGCATCTTCAATATTATCTCGACTTACCGCTGTGTACCACCGTTTATAAATACTCATTAAAGATGTATTGAGACTTTTTATTTGCTCAGAAGATCTTAAAATTTTCTCCTCAATTTTTTCATGTTGGATAGAAATGCCCTTTAGCTGTTCCTTTGCTCCTTCATAATTACCAGCATTCACCATATCCATAGCATCACGAATTGACGCACGAAAGCTAAACAACATATCTGTAAGTTTTACTCTGCCATTTGTTCTATGCATTTTGCCAAATATCGTACAAAATTGTGCGCAATATTTTTGTGCAAGCCGATATTCTTTTTTTTCTACACGTTCTCGCACGATTTTAATATTATCCATAAGGTCTTCGAAATATGTTTTCCACAATGGATCTTTTGCATATTCAGCAGGAGGATTGGAAGAATATTTCTCCATTATTTTTTGCAATTCTTTCTCAAGCTCGTTGAGGCTTGCAATCATTTTATCGGCATTAAAGGTTTTCATATCACGAAGCATGCCACAGGTTTGAGTTGCCTTTTGATGCCACGGCTCAACTTCTTTATCGAACACAGATTCTTGCTGCGCAAGTAGTTGGAATCCAGCTCCCATTAACATCAACAAAATAAAAGTTAAAATTCGTTTCATAACATATTCTCCTTGTAGAAGTTTATAATTTTATTTATTCGTTGCTTTTCTTCCTTCAAAAATGAGATAGAGTGGCGGCATAAAAAGAAATACAAGCATTAATCCAATAATTAGTCCGCCTATTACAGCAATTGCCATTGGTTTCAGCAATTCCGTTCCTTCGCCAATGCTTAAGGCAAGCGGTAAGAGTCCAAAAATACCCACAATATCCGTCATCAAAATTGGGCGTAAACGAACAGTTGCAGCTTTAGAAATTGCATCATGCAATTTGAGCCCTTTCTCTCGGAGTTCATCAATAAATGTTACAAGAACAACACCTTGATTTACTTCGATACCTGCAAGGACAATGAAACCAATCATAACGGTAACGCCAATAGGTTGTCTTGTTAGCCACAACGCAAATGACACACCAATAAGCGAAAGTGGGACACGAATGAGAATCATAAACGGTTTGATAAAGTCCTCAAAGTTTACAACCAGAACAACATACGCGAAGAACATTGCGATAATGAGAATGAGAATCATTGCATTAATATTCTCTGCAAGCATTTGTGATTGTCCGCCATACTTAATTTGGTAAGCAGGCGGGAGTGAAAATTCAGCCAAGGCTTTTTGTACTTTTGTTGTAGCTTCTCCCACCGAACCCGTTGCTACCGTAGCAGTTACTTTTATCATACGNGCNTGATCTAGCCTGTCTATTTCAATAGGTCCCGAAGACTGAATAACTTGTGCAACGTCACGTAAAAAAACAACTTTACCATTTGGAAGGAAAATTCTAAGGTCTTCAATATCCTTTTTGCTAATTACATCTTTCTCATTGAGAACGACCCGAATTGGATAATAATATCCTTCTTCTTTAAACCGAGTCGGTACCGCTCCATCTATCATTGTTTTTACAGTCGTTGCAATTTGATTGACACTTAACCCCAAATCAATAGCGCGTTTGCGATCAACCAATATTTGATANTCTGGCTTTGTTAAATCAATAGATATATCGAGATTACTCAGTTCAGGAATCGATCGCAAACGATTTGCAATGAGCGAAGCATATTCATAAATATTTTCCATTGGCTCACTGCGAGGAGCAAGTAATTCTAATTCGATATCGAATTCACCTATACTACGTAATCCCTTTAATTTGGTGTGAAAAACTTTAATCTTCGCACCTGGAGCTTTTACCTGCTGTTGTATTATAGGTCCAAGCCTCGTAACATATTCATCCGTTGTCATTGGTCTATGCTTAGATGATACAAGCTGAATATCGACTTCACCTTCGTTGGCAAGTTCATAAGTTACTAATCCAATTACTTTTGCTCCAGAGAGAATTGAGTACCTATCTACGTAAGGTTGGTTTTTTACGACCTCAGCAATTTGCCGTAATGTTTTATCTGTCTGTTCCACAGATGTGCCAGATGGCATCTTGACTTTTACAGTAATGAGTCCGTCATCGGCACGAGGTAGGAATTCCGCACCAAGCAAAGACAAAAAGTAAACTCCAGTAACAAAGAGAATAAATACAACGAGCATTACAATCCATTTATGTTTAAGCGCCCAATCAAGGAGAGGCTTGTAAAATGTAACAATACTCTCCATTGTTCTTTCTGTAAGGCGATTTATCAAANCTTGCCGAGCGGAAATAGGTTTACCTTCTGGGAAGAAAAGTGCAGTCAATGATGGAGTTACTGTAAGAGCAACAATTAAGGATAGTAATATAGTAATTGCCACTGTAATAATTAATTCTTGGAACAGGAGGGAGACGAGACCAGGAATGAGTAAGAAGGGAAGGAAAAGCGCTACGAATGTAAGTGTTGCAGTAAGAACTGCACCTGCTACTTGTGAAGCACCCTTTTGAACAGGAGTTCGCTCATCTGGTTCCTCTGTCTGCAAACGGGTAATATTTTCTAAAACCACAACTGCATTGTCAAGCAAGACTGTAATTGCAACAACCAAGCCGCCAAGTGAGAGAATATTGAGTGAATATCCAAGTATTTTCATGAAAAAGAATGTTCCTAATAAGGTAACAGGCAAGGTTAATGCGATGACAAGAACTCTTCTCCAGCCGGTCAGGAAAAAAGCAGTAACAAGCACAACGAGTATAGCAGCAATCAATGCCGCATCTCGTACACCAGAAACTGAAGCTCGTATATATTCTGCCTGGTCATAGATAACTTCCATTGTAACATCTGGTGGAAGTATTGAACGCAGTTCTTTCATCCGTTCTTGAACCCTATCAGATACCTCTACAGTATTTGCACCTGCCTGCTTGAATATTGAAAGCTTAACACCCTCAGTTTCGCCAAGCTTAGTTTTTACACGTTGAATTGCGTAAGCATCTGTAACTTCTGCAACATCTTTTAGACGAACTGTTGAGCCGGTTTTATTTGTTTGAAGAATAACATCTTCAATTTCTTTTACAGTTTTAAACTCACCTACAGTACGTGCAATAAAATCTTTTCGTTCGGAGATAACGCGTCCACCAAGAAGCTCAATGTTTTCTTCACGGAGACGTTGACTTATACGCTCCAGGGTGATGTTGTATCCTTGAAGTTTTTCTGGAATAAGGTGAACTCGTATNTCTCTTTTTAATCCTCCAGAAACATCGGTTCCGGCAGTACCTTGGACAGAAACAAACTGATCCTGCAAGTAATTCTCAACCCATGTGCGGAGTTTCACAAGATTCATATTTTTGGAAGTAATGAGCAAATCCATAACTGGTAATTGAGAAGGATCTGCTTTTATTATCAAAGGTTCTTCGGCATCTTTTGGCAGTTGTTTCCGAACCAAACCCATTTTTGCAAGAACATCTTGATATGCGATGTCACGATCCGCACTGTAATCGAAATTTACCATCAAGCTGTACATACCTTCTGTACATTGCGATTCCAGATAGTCAAGATTATCGACAGTTGCCATTTTACGTTCAATAACGCTTGCAACATTATCTTCAATTTCTTCCGGTGTAGCTCCNCTCCATGTTANATACACTTTTATTAGTGGATANGTAATATCNGGAAGAAGATTGGTTGGAAGTTGTGAATAGCCAAGTATTCCAACCACTGCTATAGCAGCCATTAGAATAATAGTTCCTGCAGGCCGCTTAATTGCTGTGATAGATAGTTTCATTTTGTTAATTCCTTCTTATCATTTGCAACTTTTACTGCTCCCTTTTGCGGCTGAATCTTTACTGGAATACCATCTTTTAATAGTTCTTGTCCAAATATAACCACTTGATCACCTGCTTGAATGCCCTCTGTAATTTCTATTTCAGTCTTTGTATGAATTCCAGTTTTTATATTACGCTGATATGCCGTACTATCTTTTACAATGAAAACAATATTTTCGCCGTCTGCGCGGTTTAAGATAGCATCGCTTGGAATAGCTAATGCATGCTCTCTTCTATCTGTTACAATTGTTGCAACAGCAAGCATACCAGGCTTTAATTTATTATTTGCGTTGAAAACACGAATTTCTATGTCTGCTGTACGAGTGGAAGGATTTACCTGCGGACTTATGAGTGTTATAACGCCGGTAAAGGGCTGTTCTGGAAATGCATCAATACGGACTTGGAGTTTTTGTCCAATATATATTTTTGAAAGCAGTAACTCTGATATAGCTGTTCGAATAATAAGATTGCTCAAATCGGCTACTGTCAAAAGCGGTTGTTTTGCGCTTACAATTGTACCTACTTCTATTGGTTTCTCAATTATGTAACCATTGATTGGTGAGACAACTGGGGTACCTAAAAATAATCTTTGCGCTTGTTCATAGTCTTCTTTTGCACGGCGTAACTCTGCTTGAATACTTTCACTATCCATTGAGTCTTTCTTGGTTTTTAGCAAATTTTCTAATTGTTCTATTCTTGCTTGAGTCTCACCGAGAAGTGCAATACGATCTGCTGAACTTATGACTCCAACCACCTGGTTACTTCGCACGAAATCATTTTCTTTCACATATAACTTTTCAATAACTCCATCCGATGGTGCAATAATTTTTGCTGATATTTTTGGCTCAATCGTGCCGACAAGCTCCACAGTTGTTTCGAGTGGATGCGGTGTAACTTTTACTGCCTGAACAAGCACGGGCTTGGGTTTGCCTGCTTTCGAAGATTTTGACTCGTCTTGCTTGCAGCCAATAATAGTAACCAATGTTATTATTGTTACAGCGAAGAAAAATTTAATCACCCATTGTGTTTTCATTTATGTGTCTCCTCATTCTTTAAAGGGAAGCTCCGAAGAGCCAATGTTGTAATACAATTCAGCAACTGCAATTGCATAATCTGTTAATACTTGTGTATAATTGATTCTTGAATTTGTAAGCAATAGTTCAGCATCTAAAACATCTAAGCTTGTGCCTTTGCCGGTTCTATATTTCAAGTTTGCTACCTTTTCAGTTTCTTCTGCCAATTGCATAGTTTCTTTAGCACTTTTAACACGACTCCGTGTATCATAGATATTAATTAAAGAAGACCGTATAGCAACAATAAGTTTTTGCCGAACTGCTTGTACTGTTGAAGAAGAAGCTTGAAAGCGAGCTTGTGCTTGCTGTACTGCAGAGCTTGTTGCCCACCCCTGGTAAATTGGAAATGAAAGACCAATTCCAACATTCCAGTTTTTGTGCCCNGGTGGAATCTGGCTACTTTCCCANTTNTAAATTCCTTTCAGAAACACTGTAGGATAGTAATCTGAGCNTGCTAAACTTACTTCTACTTCTTTACCCTGTGCATCTACTCTCGCTTTCTCCAAATCAGGATGGTATTCAAGAATTGTTAACAGAGAATCTTCATTATACATTTTTTCTTTTTCGTGCTCCCACAAAGATTCAACGAAGTCTACAGTCTGAAAAGCGAATGTACTGTCAATTCCCATAGCTCCTAACAACTCATGCCGCCGAATTGTTACAGCGTTTTGTGCTTTTACAAGTTCTTCATTTGCCAGTGCGAGTTGAGTTTGAGCTTTGAGTACGTCAAGCTGGGAAACTTTTCCAGATTGATACAATAGATTTGCCATAGCCGCATGTTCCCGCAAATTAGCCACAGCAAATTCCTGAACTTTGACAAGACGTTCAGCTTTCAATAACAATAAATACGATCGNGTAACTNAAAAAGCAATTGATTGCTGCAGGCGCCGATTGTTTAAACTTTCAAGNGAAACATTATTTTGAGCAATGTCATATTGAAGAGAAGTTTTTCCGCCANTATAAATTAACTGTTGCAAAGAAAACTCAGCATAAATATCGTCAAGAGAATTGCCCAAAAAAATGCGCTTATTAGGAAGTATCCAATCCCAACGAGTGTACGAAGTATTGAAAATTAATTGCGGAAAATATCCGCTTTTAACCTGCTGAACTTTAAACCGAGCAGCATCTACAAGATATTCCGAGCTCTTCAATATCGGATGCTGTTGAAATGCTGTACTGACCGCCTCGCCAAGAGTAAGCGTTTTTACAGATTTTTCTTCTTGGGAATAAAGAAAATTAATACTTATAAGAAGACCTATCGCTATAATTGATGCTTTCATAAGAACTCTTTTCATAAATAGTTTTGTGTAATATTAAAAAGCATAGATTGTGTATACTCCACCTAATAAAACTAAAAATCCTGCTACACGTTTTGTCCATAGTACTGCATTGGATTTATTCGACCAATCGAGATAAGCCTGGATTCTCGACGCAAGCCCGCCTGCTGCAACAATAACGCCACAATGTCCTAATCCAAAAGCAAGCAGTAAAAGAATAGCAGCAGGTATATTCGAAGTAGAAAGTTGATAAACAATACCGAGGATAGGTGCCATGTAAGCAAACGTGCATGGACCTAATGCAATACCAAAAATTAAACCAAGCGCAAAAGCTGAAATGATAACTGAGCGAATGCCAGGAACCCGTAAGCCAACGCCGGTATCAGGCAATCGGATAATGTCCATTAAATATAAACCGACGATGAAAAATATGATAGCGACAAACCATTTGCCATAGGGACCCACATCGCCCATTATTCTGCCAAGTGCGGCGGTAATTGCTCCAATAACTGCTATCGTAACAAGAATGCCAAGAGCAAAGATAAATGACAAAAGTACTGCGCGTGAAGTTTTCTTTTCACCTTGTGATGTAAGGAAACCAATAATCAGCGGAATGCTTGAAAGATGGCAGGGACTTAGCAGTATGCTCAGAATTCCCCATGTAAAAGAAGCAAACAGTGCAAGTCCGAAACTGCCGTATAAAGATTCAGTTAGAAATGTGAAAAGATTTTCAAGCATACTTCCTCCAGTTAAAGTGAAGGTGAAAGGGAAAGATGGAGGAGGTTACTTTTTTTTCTTCTCCAATATTTCTATAGATTTTTTTATCATATTCACTTCACTTGTCCCTTTTACTTTTTACTTTTAAACCCTTTGATTGCAAAAAATCATCCAATTCTTTTTCGGGGAAATAGCCCTCGTGTCTAAAAATTTCCTTGCCGTCTTTGTCCAGAAAAACTTGAGTCGGAATAACACGTATATTGTAAATCTGGCCGTATATTGCTTGTTCTTCTCTCCATACATCGTAGAATACCACTTTAATCTGGTCGCCGTATTTTTCTTCAACGGACTTCATTACAGGCTGCATCATTCTGCAAGGAATGCATCTGACTGACCCCAGCTCAATAAATGTTATAAGAGGTTTTTTATCAACTGCTACAGTGTCTTTTTTCGCAATCTTGCTTTTCTGTTTTGATTTTGTCTGTGATTCTAGATTATCTACATTAATAAAAAGGAATAATATTGCGAATAATATTACTTGTTTTATCATATTCATCCTCCGTTTAACCATTCGAGAATATGTTCATCCTTGGGTATGTAACCGACGCTTTTAACTTTGCCATCGACCACCAGAGCTGGAGTCATCATGATACCATACTTCATCATTTCGGTTATATCGCTTACTTTTTCTACTTCTACAGGTAGTTTATTGTCTTCAACTAATTTCCGCACCTTTCTTTCAAGTGCCAGACATTTTGAACATCCGGGACCTAATACTTGTACTTTTCTCATAATAGACCTCATTTATTTGTTTCAATTTTTAAAGCTTCTTCTAACCAATGTTTTACAGTACTTTTAGTGGGGATTTTACCACTGCTGACCAACCTACCATTGATAACCAATCCAGGTGTCAACAAAACTCCGTATTCTAGAAATTTATTTCTGTCTGTAATCTTTTCTATATTCGCGGGAATATTTAACTCCGCACACACATTCCTGACTATTTGTTCCACTAACTCGCAATATCTGCAACCAGGACCAAGAACTTTGATATCAATCATAATATTTTTCTCTTTCTGATTAATTTATCCTTTCTTCTGTTTCAGTCGTTCCATTAGTTCTTTTTTTGCCTGTACTAATATTTTTCTTTTTTTAATAAGTTCTTTTATAGACATTGGATCCGGAAATGTAATTGCATCAAAATAACACCATACCGCGCACGAAGTGCAGCCAACCATACATTGAAGAGGTCGTGCAACAATGGCGACATTCTTTTCTTTATCAAAATCGAACACATCTCTTCCACAGCTTACAACGCACATTCCACAACCGATACATTGACTTTCATCTATTGTAGGATTCCAGTTAATTTCTCCACGAGGTACACCTTTCCATTTTGC
>JGI24721J26819_10004204_pt1 | contig 15069 bp, 11 predicted proteins | sample YelNatPaOPGAMG01_FD_26819 | JGI IMG/M metagenome (IMG submission 26819)
CCGGCGATGCCGACGCGGTCCAGCTCCTGGTCGAGGACGGCGACCACGCCCAGGTCGACGGAGACGACCAGCAGGACCGGCGCGTTCGCCAGCGGCGCGACGAACGTGTCGGGAATCTCGGTCGCGTCGATCATGTCCTGCGGCACCCCGCTGGGCCGCAGCGGATTCCACGGGCTCTCGCCGGCCATGAGCTGGGCGACGTAGCGGCGGGCGGCGGGCGCGCCCAGCTCGGCGAGCCGGCGGCGGGTCCGCGCGTCACGCACCACGGTGATGTGCGCGCCCTGCCGGTTGCCCCCGCTGGGGGCGAACCGGGCGTTGTCGAGGATGCGCGACAGCACGTCGTCGGGCAGCGTGTCGTCGGTGAACTCGCGCGCCGCGAACGCGGTTCGCATGACGTCGTAGAGGTCCACGGCGGGCCGGCTCACGAGGCCGCGGCGGCGCGCCGCTCCAGCCGGAAGGTGCGCCGGAAACCGGCCGGCTGCGTGGTGAGCGTGACCTGCACCGCACCGCCGGGGGCGATTTCGTAGCGCTCCTCGACGTCCGGCCCGTCGGTCCACCGGCCGACGGCGTGCCGCCCGAGGTCGGGGCGGTCNTNCAGGGCCGGGTCGAACGGGAAGTANACCGGGTCANACGGCATCACGTCCCCGTCGGGACGGCCGTCGACCATGCGGCTGCACTCCACGAACCGGAAACACCCGATGTTGTGCGCGGCCCGGTAGCTGCGCCGGACGACCAGCGGGGANTGCGCGTCGGCCGGCAGGGGCGCGTCCTTGGGCACGATCGGGTCGAAGACCACGCCGGTGCCGGCCTCGGCCTCGCGGAACACCCCGAAATGACGCGAGAAGCGTTCGGAGAGCTCGAAATCGGCCTCGGTGTCGAGGTGGACGGCCAGGCCGATGGCGGTCGCGGCGAACGGGTGCGGCGAGCGTTTGACGCGCTTGTCGCCGAAGGCCGCGCGCAGCGCCCGCGAGACCGGCGGGAAGCTGCCCGCCCCGCCCACCACGTAGATTCCCGCCACCTCCGACGTCGTCACCTCGTCTCCGGCGGCCGGGTCGCGCAGCACGCGACGCAGGATCTCGACGGTTTTGTCGACGAGCGGTGCGCAGGCCGCGTAGACGTCGTCGATCCCGCAGGCGAACGGNGGCCGGTCGACCGCCGTCAGGTCCACCAGGAAGCGGCGGGTCTGCGGCCCGACGGCCTCCTTGCGGGCGGCGCACTCCTCCCTGAGGAGGTCGCGGCGGCCGTCGTCCACCTCGCCCAGCCCGGATCCGGCGAGGACCAGGTCGACGATGGCCTCGTCGAAGTCGTCGCCGCCCAGGCGCTGGATGCCCTCGCTGAGGACGACGTCGTTCGCGGGCCCGGTCATCTTCAGCAGCGAGGCGTCGAAGGTGCCGCCGCCCAGGTCGTAGACGAGGACGTACTCGCGTCTGGCGGTGATGGTGGAGCGGTACCGGTGGGCGTACTCCAGGCTCGCGGCGGACGGCTCGTTGAGCAGGGCGACGACGTGGAAACCGGCCGCCACGAACGCGTCCAGGGTCAGGAACCGCTGGGCGCTCGAGGCATTGGCCGGNACGCTGATCGCGGNCTCGACGGTCTCACCCGGTGCGAGCCCGGCGTTGGACCGGTCGCAGAGGTCGCTTCTCAGCCGGGCCAGGAAGCCGGTGAGCAGGTCGGCCAGGCGGTGGCCGCGGCCGGCCAGGGTCACCTCGGTCTGCGGTCCGGCGTCGTTGAGCAGTCGCTTGAACGACCGCAGCACCGACCATCCCGGCTCGTGGCGGACCGCGGCGGCGTCCGCCCCGAACCGCAGCTCGCCGGCGGCGTTGCCCGCGACGAGCGAGGGCCAGGTGTCGACTCCGTCGAAGGACACGACCGGGTAGTTGCCCCTGTCGACGACCGCGGCGACGGTGTGGGTGGTGCCGAAGTCGATGCCGACTCGCATCGCCCGATTTTAGGGCTCTGCCACCGGTTTGAGCACATCCTTTCTGCGGCGCGCCGCCCGCCCCGGCGAGCTGTGGGTACGTTGGCAAGCGGGATGCCTTGTCATCTGCTTGAATAGGTCCGCTCTGTGACGGGCTTACGGATGACTCGACCCGACGCTGTCAGCCCGGCAGGCGGCGGGTGTCTTCCGGATCAGGCNGTCGGTCGCACGGAAAGCAGGGAAGCAATGATCCAATCCGTACTCGTCGTCGGCGGCGGCAGTGCCGGCCTGCTCACCGCGCTTGCGCTCAAACAACAGGCTCCTGCGCTCGAAGTCCGCGTCGTGCGCAGCAAAGACATCGGCGTGATCGGGGTCGGCGAAAGCACCACGCCGCAGATCGTCAACCTGCTGTTCGACTACCTGAAACTGCCGCAGAAGCAGTTCTATTCGACCGTCCGGCCGACCTGGAAGACGGGCATCCACTTCCTCTGGGGGCCACGCACGTCATTCGACTACGGGTTCGCATTCCAGCTCGACGGGTTCTACACCGACCTCGATCGCTACAACGGCTTCTATTGCGGCGACGATTTCGACAGCGTCGACATGAACGCTGCGCTGATGGCTCAGGGCAAGGCGTTCGAGAAGCATCCGAGCGGCCAGGGGCCGTTGATCACGCCCAACACGGCACTGCACCTGTTCAATCCCGCGCTGGTCGAGGCGCTGGAGAGCGCGTCCGTCGCGCGCGGCATCGAGATCGTCGACGCGCGCATCACCGGCGTGCCCGTCGATGAGCAGGGCGTGCGGGCCGTCGTCCTCGACGACGGCCGCACGTTCTCGGCCGACTTGTACGTGGACGCGACCGGCTTTCGCTCCGAGTTGCTCGGCCGCGCGCTGGGGACGCCGTTCCTCCCGTACGACAGCTCGCTCTTCTGTGACCGCGCCATCGTCGGCAGCTGGGACCGGACCGACGAGTACATCTACCCCTACACCATCGCCGAGACGATGGAGGCCGGCTGGTGCTGGCAGATCGACCACGAGCACGCGATCAATCGGGGCTACGTCTATTCGTCACACTTCCTCAGCGACGACCAGGCGCGCGAGGAGTTCGTGCAGAAGAACCCGAAGGCCAAGACGTGGGATCACGTCGTGAAGTTCCGCTCGGGGCGCTACGAGAAGGGCTGGGTCAAGAACGTCTTCGCGATCGGCAACGCGTGCGGCTTCGTCGAGCCGCTCGAGGCGACGGCGCTGATGGTCGCGTCGTCGCAGATCAAGGCGATGGTCGAGATGCTCGTGCAGTCGCAGCTCGACCCGACGCCGAGCCTCAAGGCGCTCTACAACACGCTGTTCGTCGACTGGTGGGACGGCATCAGGGATTTTCTGTCGGTCCACTACCGGTTCAACACGCGCCTCCAGAACGAGTTCTGGACCGCGTGCTGCAACGAGGTGGACGTGACACCGGTGCAGCCGCTGCTGGACTTCTATCGCGAGAACGGGCCGACGGGTTTCTGTCGGCATTATGTGACGAGCACGATCGGGCAGGACAATCAGTTCGGGCTCGAAGGATATCTGGTGATGCTGGTGGGGCAGAAGGTGCCGTATCGCGATGCGCATCCGCCGAGCGAGGCGGACATGGCGATCTTTCGTCGTCACTGTGCGGACAACCGCGCCCGCGCGGCGAGCGGGCTGACGGTGGCCGAGGCGCTGCAATACGTCCACCGGCCGGACTGGCGGTGGAATTCCGATGCGCAGTAAGGCAGATGCGCAGTAAGGCAGATGCGCAGTAAGGCAGATGCGCAGTAAGGCAGATGCGCAGTAAGGCAGATGCGCAGTGAGGCAGCGTCGAGTCGTCACTGCTGCGGCGCCGCGCGAATGTGAATTCACCGACGCCCGATCGGCGTGTCGCGTCGTGATTTTCACGCTCGCGGTGGGGGCCGCGCCGGCGGCTCAGTACAGCGCGCGCACGGCGGCGATGGTGTCGGCGTCGGCTGGGCCCTTGTCGTCGCGGTAGCGCACCACGCGGGCGAAGCGCAGCGCCAGTCCGCCCGGATAGCGCGACGACTTCTGCACCCCGTCCAGCGCCACCTCGACCACCTGCTCGGGGCGCAGCCGCACCACGTGACCCTCGGTTCCGCCGACGGCCAGTTCGGTGAACCGGGCCGTCTGCCAGTCGAGCATGGCATCGGTCATGCCCTTGAACGTCTTTCCCACCATCAGGAATTCACCGGTGGCCGGGTCGCGCGCGCCCAGGTGGANGTTGGACAGCTTGCCGCGGCGGCGCCCCGATCCCCACTCCACGGCGAGGACCACCAGATCCAGCGTGNGTACCGGCTTGACCTTCAGCCAGCCGGCCCCGCGGCGGCCCGCCTGATACGGCGCGTCCGGCGACTTGGCCATCACCCCCTCGTGGCCGGCGGCCAGCGTCGCGTCCAGGAAGCGGGCCGCCTCGGCGGGGTCGGACGTCAGCAGCCGGTCGACCCGGAGCCCCGGCGGCGCCAACGCGTCCAGCGCGGCCAGCCGTTCGGTGGTCGGCGCGTCGAGCAGGTCCACGCCGTCGCAGTGCAGGATGTCGAAGAGGAACACCGAAAGAGGCTGGGCCGCAACGGCTTGGGCCACGTCGACGGACCGGCCGAACCGGGAGGCGGTGACCTGGAAGCGGTGCGGCCGGTGGTCGGGCCGCAGCGCGATCGCCTCGCCGTCGGCGATCAGGTCGTGCACCGGCAGGGCCAGCGTCGCCACCACCACCTCGGGCAGCCGGGCGGTGACGTCGTCGAGGCTGCGGGTGTAGACGCTCACCTCGCCGCCGGCCCGGTGGATCTGCACCCGGGCACCGTCCAGCTTCGCCTCGAAAACCGTTGCGCCGCCGTGTCGTCGGAGNGCATCGGTCACACCGGCCGCGGTCTGCGCCAGCATCGGTCCGACCGGCCGGCCGACCCGCAGCGCGAACTCCCGCAGGGCCGGCACGCCGCCGGAGAGCGCGGCCGCGGCCACCGCCGGCAGATCCCCGCCCAGCATCGCGGCGCGCTGGACCGCGGCGGCGGGGACGTCGGCGGCCCGGGCCACGGCATCGGACACGACCCCGGCCAGCGCGCCCTGCCGCAGCTCGCCGCCGAGCAGCCGCACCAGGAACTCCTGTTCGGGTTCCGTTGCGGCGCAGAACAATCCGGCCACGAGTTCGGCCCGGCGCGGCTGCGATCCCTTGCCCGCCACCGCGCCGATCTGTGACAGGGCGGCGTCGACGCCGGTGACGGTGAGCGAGGGCTCCGGCGCGGGCGCCGGCCGCGACCGCAGCGACGCCCAGCCGACACCGATCTGGCGCTGCGGCAGCTCGCCGGACAGCCAGGACACCACGATGGCGACGAGTTCGGCGTCGGGCGCGGCGCGGCGCAGCAGCTCGGCGATCTGGGCGACCTTGGCCAGGCGCGACGAGGTGGCGCCCACGGCGAGCGACGTGGCGGCCACGTCGAGAAGGAGCACGAGACCAGCTTGGCACGGCTCGCCGACAACCCTGCCGGGCGGACCCGCTAGCGTGCCCACGTAACGTTACAGATTCCAGGCATTCTGACAGGGAGAACCGGATGGAGATCAACGGAAAGAAGGTCGTCGTCATCGGCGGCGCGTCGGGGATGGGTCGCGCCACCGCCGAACTGCTGGCGCAGCGCGGCGCCCAGGTCGCGGTCCTGGACCGGGAGAACTCCGACGGCAAGAGCGTGGCCGCGGGCCTCGGTGGCGCGTTCTACCCCGTCGACGTCACCGACTTCACCGGGACCGAGCAGACCCTGCAGGGCGCCGTCGACAAACTGGGCGGCCTGCACGTCGTGGTGACGACCGCCGGCGGCGGCATCGCCAAGCGGACGCTGACCAAGGAAGGTCCGCACGACCTCGAATCCTTCCGATCCGTCGTCGATCTCAACCTCATCGCCACGTTCAACATCAGCCGCCTGGCCGCCGCACACATGGCCCGCAACGAGCCCGAAGACGAGGAGCGCGGCGTCATCATCAACACCGCGTCCATCGCGGCCTTCGAGGGCCAGATCGGCCAGATCGCCTACACCGCCGCCAAGGCCGGGATCGCGGGCATGTGCCTGACGATGGCCCGTGACCTGGGGTCGCTGGGCATCCGGGTGCTGGCGATCGCGCCGAGCCTGTTCCTGACCGGCATCACGTCCATGGTTCCCGACGAGATGGCGGCCGCCCTGACCCGGGACGCGGCGTTCCCCAAGCGGATGGGCCGGCCCGTCGAGTACGCGANGCTGGCGGCGGCCATCGTGGACAACCCGATGCTCAACGGTCAGTGCATCCGGCTGGACGCCGGGCAGCGGTTCGCGCCGAAGTAGCCACCCCGGGTCCGGGCCCGAGCCGGAATAAGTACACTCTTTAGGCAGCCGCCCCGCTCCCTTCCGGAGCGGGGCAGGCGGTCACATTCCAGTCGCGAGGAGGCCCCATGGCGATTGCCCTGACCGACGACCACCGCGAACTCGCCGAGGTGGCCCGCGCGTTTCTGACGTCACAGAAGGCGCGCTGGGCGGCGCGGTCGCTGCTCGACGCCGCCGACGAGGTGCGGCCGGGCTTCTGGCCGAACCTCGTCGAGCTCGGCTGGCTCGGCCTGCACATCGACGAGGAGCACGGCGGCTCGGGCTACGGCCTGCCCGAACTCGTGGTGGTGATCGAGGAACTCGGCCGCGCGGTCGCACCGGGCCCGTTCGTGCCGACGGTGATCTGCTCGGCGGTGATCGCCAAGGACGGCACCGCCGCGCAGAAGTCGCGGCTGCTGCCCGGCCTGATCGACGGCACCGTCGCCGCGGGCATCGGCCTGGACGGCCGCGTCGAACTGAAAGACGGTGTCGCCGCGGGCGAGGCCGGGATCGTGCTGGGGGCCGGGCTGGCCGACCTGCTGCTGATCGCCGCCGGTGACGACGTCCTGCTGCTGGAGCGCGACCGCGCCGGCGTGACGGTCGACGTGCCGGAGAACCTGGACCCGACCCGGCGTTCGGGACGCGTGCGGCTGCACAACGTCACGGTCACCGCCGACGACGTGCTGGCGGGTGCGCGGGAATCGGCGCTGGCCCGGGCCCGCACGCTGCTGGCCGCCGAGGCCGTGGGCGGGGCGTCGGACTGCGTCGAGTCCGCCGTCGAGTACGCCAAGGTGCGCCAGCAGTTCGGCCGCACCATCGCGACTTTCCAAGCGGTGAAGCATCATTGCGCGAACATGCTGGTGGGCGCGGAGTCGGGGGTGGCCGCGGTGTGGGACGCCGCGCGTGCGGCGGCAGAGGACTCCTCGGCGGACGAAGCGCAGTTCCGGTTGTCCGCCGCGGTCGCGGCTTCGCTGGCCTTCCCGGCGTACGCGCGCAACGCCGAACTCAACATCCAGGTCCACGGCGGAATCGGCTTCACGTGGGAGCACGACGCGCACCTGCATCTGCGCCGGGCGCTGGTCAGCGCGGCGCTGTTCGGCGGCGACGCGCCGCCCCGCGACGTCTTCGAGCGCACCGCGGCCGGGGCGACCCGGGAAAACAGCCTGGACCTGCCGCCCGAAGCCGAGGAGCTGCGCACCCGGGTCCGCGCCGACGCCGCCGAGATCGCGGCGTTGGACGACAAGGCGCAGCGCGACAAGCTGCTCGAGACCGGCTACGTGATGCCGCACTGGCCCAGGCCCTGGGGCCGCGCCGCCGACGCCGTCGAGCAACTGGTGATCGAGGAGGAGTTCCGCGCGGCAGGCATCAAGCGCCCCGACTACTCGATCACCGGGTGGGTGATCCTGACCCTGATCCAGCACGGAACCGATTGGCAGATCGAAAGATTCGTCGAAAAGGCGCTGCGCCAGGAAGAGATCTGGTGCCAGCTGTTCTCCGAGCCCGAGGCCGGCTCGGACGCCGCGTCCGTCAAGACCCGCGCGGTCCGGGTGGACGGCGGCTGGAAGATCAACGGCCAGAAGGTGTGGACCAGCGGGGCCCAGTACTGCGCCCGCGGCCTGGCCACCGTGCGCACCGATCCCGAGGCGCCCAAGCACGCCGGCATCACCACGGTGATCATCGACATGAAGGCGCCCGGGGTGGAGGTGCGGCCGTTGCGGCAGATCACCGGTGGCTCGGAGTTCAACGAAGTGTTCTTCAACGACGTGTTCGTTCCCGACGAGGACGTCGTCGGGACGCCCAACTCGGGATGGACGGTCGCGCGCGCCACGCTGGGCAACGAGCGGGTCAGCATCGGCGGTGGCAGCGGGGCGTCCTACGGCGGACTGGCCCCCGCCCTGGTGCAGTTGGCCGGGGAGGGCTCCGACCGGTTGGCGGGCGCGCGGGCCCGGGTGGGCCGGTTCCTCGCCGAGGATCACGCCCTGCGGTTGCTGAACCTGCGCCGCGCGGCCCGCAGCGTCGAGGGGGCCGGTCCCGGCCCGGAGGGCAACATCACCAAGCTCAAGCTGGCCGACCACATGGTCGAGGGCGCCGCGATCTGGGCGGCGCTGGTGGGACCCGAGGTCGCGCTGACCGACGGGCCGGGTGCGGTGGTCGGCCGGATGGTGATGGGCGCACGCGGCATGGCCATCGCCGGCGGCACCTCGGAGGTCACCCGCAACCAGATCGCCGAGCGGATCCTCGGCATGCCGCGCGACCCGCTGATCAACTGAGCGCGCCAGTTACGCCGAGCAGACGCAAAAGCACCCCAAAATCTCCGATTTTTGGGGCTTTTGCGTCTGCTCGGCACCCTCAGGCCGGCGCGAANACCGGGGCGCCGCCGCTGCCCTGCTCCGGGCGGATCTCGACGGCCATCCCGCACGCCACCGAATCAGGTTCGCAGTCAACGATATTGCCGGCCACGCGCAGACCGCTCTGCTCGGCGAGCTCGACGATGGCGATCACGTAGGGGAGCGGGATCTGCGGGTTGTACGGGTGGTGGTTGACCGTATAGGTGAGCACCGTCCCGCGGCCGGCGACCGGCCGGGCGACCAGCGTGCCGCCGCAGTCACGACATTGGCCGCTCGGCGGATGCACCCAGCGCGCGCAGCCGTCGCAGTGTTCGATGAGCAGCTCGGCCGCCACGAGCAATACAGTACACTCAATTCCTCATGAGTCGGTTTACGGCGGTGCGGCGATGACGTATTTCGAGAAGGACGCGATCGTGTCCGGCATCGGCATCTCCCGGATCGGCCGTCGCACCGGCATCCCGGGGCCCGAACTCACCCTGGAGGCGGTCCGGGCCGCCATCGCCGATGCCGGCCTGCGAGCCGACGACATCGACGGAATCGCGAGCTTGGGCGACACCTCCCCGGGGGTGGTCAACGCCGAACTGCGCATCGAGGCCCCCGACTGCGGGTCCGGGTTCGGCACGGGGGGGCTGCTGAGCCCGGTGATGTCGGCCTGTCGCGCGGTCGCCGAGCGGGGGGCCCGCCACGTCGTGGTGTACCGCACCGTGCAGATGCTCGGCGGGACGGTCCCGGTGCGGCCGCAGGGGGATGACGCCCCCGCCCCGCCGCTCGCGCGGATGTTCGAGGCGCCCGACGGGGCGCCACGCCCGGCGGTCGGCCCGATGGACGACGTCAACGACCTGATTGCGGCGCACGCCTACTCGGCGGCCAACTGGCTGGCGCTGAACTGCCGCCGCCACATGGAGCTCTACGGCACCACCAAAGAACAGCTGGGCTGGGTCGCGCTCAACGGCCGGCGCAACGCGGCGCTCAATCCCCTTGCGGTTTACCGCGAACCGATGACGATGGCCGACTACCTCGGCGCGCGTCCGGTGTCGACACCGTTCGGGCTGCTGGACTGCGACGTCCCGATCGACGGGTCGGTCGCGGTGGTGGTGTCGAACGCGGAGTACGCCCGCGACTGCCCGCACCGCGCGGTGTCGGTGGAGGCGATCGGCGGGTCCGACGGCGCCGGTGGCTGGTTCCACCGCGACGACTACCCCAAGATGGCGATGTCGGATGCCGCGGCCCAGATGTGGTCGCGCACCCAGTTGACGCCCACCGATCTCGACGTCGCGCAGTTGTACGACGGCTTCACGTTTCTGACGATCGCGTGGCTGGAAGCCCTCGGAATCTGCGGCGACGGCGAGGCCGGGCCGTTCGTCGACGGCGGGGGGCGGATCGCCCGCGACGGTGCCCTGCCGCTCAACACCTACGGCGGCCAGCTCTCGGCAGGGCGCATGCACGGCTACTGGGCGCTGCACGAAGGTTGCCTGCAGTTGCGCGGCGAAGCCGGGGAGCGGCAGGTGGCGCGGCGCCCCGAGGTCGGCGTGGTCTCCGTGGGCGGTGGTCCGGTCGCGGGGTGCATGCTGCTGACCTGCTGACCTGATGGAGATGCCGGAAATGCTGGAAAGTGGTTGTCGGAGGGCGCAGTTGAGCGTAGCGGTCGGCCAGGCCGACAAACTGGCCGCCAAGGTCGCCCGTGACATCGAGGCGGACGTCGTTCGCCGCGGCTGGCCGGTCGGGGAGTCGCTGGGCTCCGAACAGGCACTGCAGCAACGCTTTCGGGTGAGCCGATCGGTGCTGCGCGAGGCGGTCCGCCTCGTCGAGCACCACCAGGTCGCGCGGATGCGGCGCGGGCCGGGCGGTGGGCTGCTGGTCTGCGAGCCCGACGCCGGTCCCGCGACCCGGGCCGTCGTCATCTACCTGGAGTACCTGGGCACCACGCCGGGCGACCTGCTCAACGCGCGCAGGGTGCTGGAGCCGCTGGCGGCCTCGCTTGCCGCCGAATGCATCGACGAAGCCGGGATCGCGCGGCTGCGAGCGGTGCTGCGCGCCGAAGAGCGGTGGCGGCCGGGCCTGCCGGCGCCGCGGGACGAGTTCCACGTCGCGCTCGCGGAGAGGTCGAAGAACCCGGTCCTGCAGCTGTTCGTCGACGTGCTGATCAGGCTCACCGCGCGGTATGCGCGCACGGCGCGCACGGACTCGGCGAGCGAGGCCGTCGAGGCGGTCGAGCACATGCACGGCGACCACTGCGAGATCGTGGCCGCCGTCACCGCCGGCGACGTGGCGCGGGCCAAGACGCTCAGCGATCGCCACGTGGAACGGGTGACCGCCTGGTTGCAGCAGCATCACCCCGGCGGGGCAGGTCCCGGCGCCCGAGCGGGCCGGCCACGCGCGCCCCGCGTCGACCCCGAGGCGCCGCGCGGCAAGCTGGCCGAGGGCCTCGCGGCCACCATCGGCGACGACATCGCCGCCAGCGGGTGGCACGTCGGTTCGGTCTTCGGCACCGAGGCGGCGCTGCTGGAGCGCTACGGGGTGAGCCGGGCGGTGCTGCGCGAGGCGGTGCGGCTACTCGAACACCATTCGATCGCGCGGATGCGGCGCGGACCCGGCGGCGGGCTGATCGTCACCACACCGCAGCCGCAGGCCAGCATCGACACGATCGCGCTGTATCTGCAGTACCGCAAGCCCAGCCGCGAGGACCTGCGCTGCATCCGGGACGCCATCGAGATCGACAATGTGGCCCGGGTGGTCCAGCGGCGCACCGACCCGGAGGTGGCGGCCTTCCTGAACACCCGGAGCGGCATCGACCACCAGGCCGCCGGCGACGCGGGCCGCGCCGCGGTCGAGGAGTTCCGCTTCCACGTCGGCCTGGCGCACCTGGCCGGCAACGCGCTGCTCGACCTGTTCCTGCGGATCATCGTCGAGTTGTTCCGCCGGCACTGGTCCAGCAACACCGGCCGGCCGCCGCCGACGTGGGACGATGTCGTCGCCGTCGACCACGCCCACCTGCGCATCCTGCAGGCCGTCGCGGCCGGCGACGACAGTTTGGCCCGCTACCGTCTCCGGCGCCATCTCGACGCCGCCGCGTCCCGGTGGCTGTAGCGGAGTTCGCGCGCATAGCCAAGGCGCTTGGCGGGTATGGACACAGCAACACGCGACACGGCCGATCCGGCAGGGCCGGCATCCTGATCGAAAGCGAGAGCGCCAAGGTGTCCTTGGACATGAGGAACGAGCGCCAGGGTTTCCTTCACTCCGCGCTTGTCTACCGGTCCGAACGCGAGTGCGGGGACCATGTCGCCCGCTTCGTCGCCGAGGGTTTGGCGGCGGGTGAGCCCGTGCTGGTCGCCATGCCCGAAGCCAACCTGGCGACGCTGCGTGACGAGCTGTGCGACGGGCCCGGCCGATCCCGGACCGGGCTGCGGATGGCCGACATCGCCGAAATCGCACGCAACCCGTGCCGGTTTTTGGCGGTCGCGAGTTCGTTCGCCGAGGAGCATCCGGACCGACGGGTGCGGATCGTCAGCCAGCTTGCCTGGCCCGGCCGCAGCGCCGACGAGTTGGTCGCCTGNGCACAGCACGAAGCGCTGGTCAACGGGGCGTTCGAAGGCCGCCCGGTGACCGGGCTGTGCCTGTACGACGCAAGCCGACTCGACGACGACGTCCTGGCNAGCGCCCGCACCACCCACCCGCTGCTGTGGAGTTACGGTGCGCTGCAGCGCAGCACCGAGTACGCGCCCGACGACGCGCTGGAGGCCTGCAACCAGCCGCTCACGGCCAACCCGAGGGCCGTCACCTACACCGTCAGAAAATCCGAGGATCTGCGTCCCGCGCGGTCGTTCGCCGTCGACTACGCCGGCTGGGTGGGATTGCCGCGCGACGGCATCGCGGACCTGCAACTGGTCGCCACCGAACTGGCGACCAACAGCCTGACGTACGCCGACGGCGCCTGCCGGTTGTCCTTCTGGCGGGAGGGCGAGCACCTGATCTGTGAGGCGCGCGACAGCGGGAGGCTCGACGATCTGCTGGCCGGGCGATTGAACCCGGGCTCCGCCGGCCGCGCCAGCCGGGGGCTGTTCCTGGTCAACGCCCTATCCGAGCTGGTGCGTACCCACACCAGCGCGACCGGCACGACGATCCGGGCGTACCTGCGCTGCGAGCCTTCGCCGCGGTCGGCCGGCTGAGCCCCGGCGGGACCGCCGCCGCCGGCCGAACCGCCCGCTTTGTGACCCTGTCGTGAGTTGTCCCGGACCGTACCTTCCCCGCTAGGGCGCGGGGGACTGCGACACCGGGGCCACGCCGGTGCCCGTCGTCGGTGCCTGCGCCGCGCAGCCCGCCGACAGCACCGCGAACAGCGTCGCCCCCGCGGCAACCAGGATCTTCACCGTCTGCATCCCCTTACCCGTCTTCTTCGCGTTCATCGAAGCGCCTTTCGTTGCCTGGTGGAACATCTGCCCGTACGATTTCCGCCGCACCGCATGCTATCGCCGGCACCGCGCAGCGGGAGCCGTTTTGGAGCCCGGTCCGGAAAGTGTTGGCCACCAATACTTTCGCGGGACCATCGTCGGCGACACGACGACGATACCGGGCGTTGAGCCCGGGAAGGGTTGCGCCACACGACAGTGCATCCGAAGTTGCATCGTCCGAATTTGCATCGTCCGAATTTGCATCGTCGCCACGCGGCGTCTAACGTTCGGCACGTGCGTCTTCTCGTGCGTGCCGTAGTAGCCGGCACCCGCAGCGGGGTCTGACCCGGACCGACCCCCCCGCTGTGGGCCGCAAGCTGCTGCCGTCGGTCGCTCCTGTCGACCGACGAAGAAGACCGAAATGCTGGTTACCCGGCCGAGTCCCCGGCCTCCTCACCGCGGCGATGCCGGCCTGCCGCGCGGTCTGCGGGAGGAGGCCGACGCCCTGTCCTGGGAGGCCTTCGTCGCGACCTACGGTCACACCCCGGGCCCCGTGCGGCTGGGGCAATGGGAATGCACCGACGCGCCGCGTGCCGCCGGGCGCCTCGGTCCGCAGGCGCGTAACTTCCGGGCCGTGATCGCCGTCGGCGACCGCATCGGCACCTCGACCGCCGCCGCGAGCGGGCCGATCGCCGCCCTCACCGCGATGCTGCACGAACGCGGGATCACCGTGGAGATCCTGAGGTTCCACCAGACGCGAGCGGGCGCCGACACCGTGACCTTCGTCCGCGGCACCGACGGCGTGCGCGCCCAGTGGGCGCTGGGCTGGTCGGACGATCCGGCGCAGTCCGCGCAGCGCGCCGTGATCGCCTGCGCCAACCGGCTGTTCGCCGCGGCGGCCCTCAGAGCGGGCGCAGCATGATCGGCATGCCGTCCTTGGGCACCGGCATGCCGCCGTAGTCCCACACGGCCCGGTATCCGGGCCGGGGCGGCTCGAGCCGGTATCTGCGCAACAGGCGGTGCAGGATCGTCTTGATCTCCAGCGTCCCGAACACCGACCCGATGCACTTGTGCGCGCCGCCGCCGAACGGGGTGAACGCGTAGCGGTGCCGCTTGTGCTCGTTGCGCGGCTCGGTGAAGCGGTCCGGGTCGAACTTCATTGGGTCCGTCCACAATTCGGGCAGCCGGTGATTCAGTCCGGGATAGGCGATGACGTTGGTGCCCTTGGGGATGTAGTGGCCCAGCAGGTCGGTGTCGCGGACGGTTTGGCGCATCGCCCACTGGACGGGCGTCACGAGCCGGATCGCCTCGTTCATCACCAGGTCGAGCGACTCCAGCTTCTCCAGCGATTCGATGTCCAGCGGCCCGTCGCCGAGCCGGTTGGACTCGTCGCGGCAGCGTTGTTGCCATTCCGGGTTGCCGGCCAGGTGGTAGATCATCGTCGTCGCGGTCGACGTCGAGGTGTCGTGCGCGGCCATCATCAGGAAGATCATGTGGTTGACGATGTCCTCGTCGGTGAACTTGTTGCCGTCCTCGTCGGCGCTCTGGCACAACACCGACAACAGGTCGTTGCCGTCCTTGCCGCGCTGTTCGGCGACCCGCTCCCGGAAGTAGTGCTCCAGCAGTTCGCGCGCCTTCAGCCCGCGCCACCAGGTGAACGGCGGCACCGGGGTACGGATGATCGCGTTGCCCGCGCGCGTGGTGACGGTGAACGCCCTGTTGACCTTGGTCACCAGGTCGTGGTCGGTGCCCGGCTCGTGGCCCATGAACACCATCGAGGCGATGTTGAGGGTGAGTTCCTTCATCGCCGGATAGAGCAGGAAGCGCGCGTCGTCGACCACCCAGTCGTCGGCGACCACCTGCGAGACGACCTTGTCCATCTGCTCGACGTAGCTGACCAGCCGGGAGCGGGTGAACGCCTCCTGCATGATCCGGCGGTGGAAAAGGTGCTCCTCGAAGTCGAGCAGCATCAGCCCGCGGTGGAAGAACGGCCCGATCACCGGGACCCAGCCCTGCTGCGAGTAGTCCTTGTTGCGGTTGGAGTAGATGACCTGCGCGGCGTC
>JGI24721J26819_10004236_pt1 | contig 14999 bp, 15 predicted proteins | sample YelNatPaOPGAMG01_FD_26819 | JGI IMG/M metagenome (IMG submission 26819)
CACCTTATAGAAAGGTTGAGAAGGGAGTTTTGCAGGATAAAGTTGATTTTCTTACAAGCGAAGAAGAAGAGAATAAAATAATAGGACAGTTTACAACAAATGTAGATGAAGATGGAAGAATAAAAGATTATGAGATATACGCTCGTTATAAAGGAACATTTCTAAAAGTAAAACCGGCTGAGATAGAGTATATGGATATATCTCCACAACAGATAATTTCGGTTTCAGCATGTTTAGTTCCTTTTTTAGAGCATGACGATGCAAATAGGGCTTTAATGGGTTCTAATATGCAGAGGCAGGCTGTTCCTTTACTTTTTCCAGAAGCGCCGATAGTTAGCACAGGTTTAGGTAAAAAAGTAGCTGTAGAATCAGGATATGTAGTGGTAAGTAAAGATAATGGCGTAGTTGAAGAAGTGGATGGAGATCATATAAAGATTAGTGGTTATAATTATAAACTTAGAAAATTTGAAAGGTCAAATGCCAATACCTGCATACATCAAAGACCTTTGGTTAAAAAAGGCGAGCAGATAAAAAAAGGAGATGTTATAGCTGACGGTCCTGCTACATCTAACGGAGAATTGGCATTAGGCAGAAATATACTTGTGGCTTTCCTTCCTTGGAGAGGTTATAACTTTGAGGATGCTATTGTTATAAGTGAAAGATTAGTGAAAGAAGATATACTTACATCTGTTCATATTGAAAGATTTGAAATAGAAGCCAGAGAAACAAGATTAGGTAATGAGGAAATAACAAGGGATATACCACATTTAAGTGACGAGGATCTTAAAAATTTAGATGAAAATGGTATTATAAGGATAGGTGCTGAAGTTAGTCCTAATGATATTTTAGTTGGTAGAATTACTCCAAAAACAGAGAAAGAACTTTCTCCGGAAGAAAGATTGTTGCATGCTATTTTTGGTCAAAAGGCAGCAGATGTTAAAGATACTTCTTTAAGGGTTCCGTCTGGAATATATGGTACTGTTATACATATAGAAGTTTTTCAGAGAAGAGACAGAGGAAGGCAATCTAAAAAAGAAAAGACCGAAGAATTAAAAAGATTAAAAGAGATAGAAAAATATTATTCAGAGGAAAGAGAATTATTGGAAAAAGAAAAATTAATGCGACTTTCAGGTATTTTAGGTAAGCCTGCTGAGAAAATAAAACCCACAGATTACGAGGAAAATGAAGAGGTAAAAAGTATTATTTCTTTTTATGAAGAACGCTTAAGAGATTTGATGATAGAAAAAGAACTTGAAATTTTAAAAATAAAAAAAGGAGATGAACTTCCTACAGGTGTGTTGAAAAGGGTAGTAGTTTATGTTGCAATGAAAAGAAAAATTTCAGTTGGAGATAAACTTTCAGGTAGGCATGGAAATAAGGGAGTTGTTGCTAAAATTCTTCCCCAAGAAGATATGCCATATTTAGATGATGGGACTCCTGTTGATATAATTTTAAATCCTTTAGGCGTTCCTTCGAGAATGAATGTAGGACAATTACTGGAAATGCATTTGGGTTGGGCAGCTTATAAACTTGGTATTAATTTTATATCTAGTCCTTTTGATGGAGCAACTAAAGATGATGTGGTCAGGTTCTTAAAAGAAGCAGGTCTTCCAGAGGATGGAAAAGTTGTTTTATATGATGGTTATACAGGAGAACCTTTTGATCAGAAAGTCGCTGTAGGTTATATGTATATAATGAAACTTGTTCATATGGTAGATGACAAGATACATGCAAGGGCAATAGGTCCTTATTCATTGATTACCCAGCAACCACTTGGAGGAAAGGCTCAATTTGGAGGTCAACGTTTTGGAGAGATGGAGGTTTGGGCTCTTGAGGCATATGGCGCGGCTTTTACATTGCAAGAAATTCTTACTGTAAAAAGCGATGATCTTGAAGGTAGGAATAATGTATATGAAGGTATTGTAAGAGGTGAGCAGAGATTTACTCCTTCTATACCTGAATCGTTTAATGTTTTAGTTAAAGAATTACAGGGTTTAGGTTTGGATATAAGGACAGAAAAGAGTTCAAAACCTCAAGAACAGGAAAAGGGATTAAAAACTAAAGAAGCAAAGAAAGAGGCAAAATGATAGAAGAACTTAATTTTTTTGATCGTATAAGTATAAGATTAGCTTCACCTCAGGTAATACGTAGTTGGTCTTATGGTGAGATAAAAAAAGCAGAGACCTTAAATTACAGGTCCTTGAAACCAGAAAAAGATGGTCTGTTTTGTGAAAGGATTTTTGGTCCGACAAGAGATTGGGAATGTCATTGTGGAAAATTAAAAGGAAGAAAGTTTAAAGGTTTAAAATGCGATAGATGTGGAGTAGAAATTTTACCTTCATCTGTAAGAAGACAGAGAATGGGGCATATTGAATTAGCAGCACCAGTCACTCATATATGGTTTTTTAAAGTTATACCATCAAGAATAGGTGCTCTTTTAGATTTAAGCATAAAAGAATTGGAAAAAGTTATTTATTATGAGGAGTATATAGTAATAGATCCGGGAGAAACAAAATTGAAAAAGAAACAACTTCTNAGCGATGAGGAATATTTAAGTCTATCAAAAGAATATCCTAATAAATTTATAGCTAAAATNGGTGCAGAAGCTATAAGGGATTTGTTGAAGGAAGTTGATTTAGAAAAATTAAGTCGTTCACTAAAAAAAGAAATTGAAGAAAACAAAAAACAGGATAAAAGATTAATGAAACGTCTTAAGATAATTGAGGATTTTAAACGTTCTCCAAATAGGCCGGAATGGATGGTTCTTGAAGTATTACCAGTAATACCACCGGATTTAAGACCGCTTGTTCCTTTGGAAGGAGGAAGGTTTGCTTCGTCTGATATAAATGATTTATATCGAAGGGTTATAAACAGAAATAATCGTCTTAAAAAATTAATTATGTTAGGTGCTCCTGATATCATTATAAGAAATGAGAAAAGAATGCTTCAGGAGGCAGTAGATGCTTTATTGGAAAATGGAAGACACGGCAGACCTATTATGGGTTCTCAGAATAGACCACTTAAGAGTTTATCTGATATGTTAAAAGGAAAGCAAGGCAGGTTTAGACAGAATTTATTGGGTAAACGTGTTGATTATTCAGGAAGATCAGTGATAGTAGTAGGACCTCAACTTAAACTCCATCAATGTGGATTACCTCAACAGATGGCTTTGGAGTTGTTTAAACCATTTATTACCAAGAAACTAAAAGAGAAAGGTTTTTCAACAAGTATAAGGGGCGCAAAGAGGATGGTTGAAAGAGCAAGAATTAAAGATTGGAATATATTAGAGGAAGTTATTGAAGGACATCCTGTTTTATTAAATAGAGCTCCAACTTTACATCGTTTAAGCATACAGGCTTTTTATCCTATTCTTGTAGATAGCAAAGCGATAATGCTGCATCCTTTGGTTTGTGCGCCTTTTAATGCTGATTTTGATGGAGATCAGATGGCAGTTCATGTTCCACTTTCATTGGAGGCACAGGCAGAGGCAAAGATTTTGATGTTATCTGTGAATAATATTTTTTCTAGTGCAGACGGAAGGCCGATTTTAACTCCAAGCCAAGATATGATAGTTGGTTGCCGTTATCTTACATTAGAGAAAGAAAATGCAAAAGGAGAGGGTTTGTGTTTTTCATCCTGTGATGATGTTATAACAGCTTATCAAGATCAAGAGGTTGAATTACACGCAAAGATTAAAGTTAGAATTTTTGAGAATAATGAGCAAAAGATTATTGAGACAACAGTTGGAAGGGTTATTTTTAATCAGATTCTTCCAAAAGGTTTTAGATTTGTTAATCAGGTTTTAGGCAAAAAAGATATTTCAGAGATTATATCTGAGTGTTATAAAAAATTTGGCCACAATGAAACTATTAATCTTTTGGATAATATAAAAGATATTGGTTTTGAGTATGCAACATTGGGTGGGGTTAGTATTTCAGTCGAAGATTTAAAGATACCGGAAAAGAAAAAAGATGTAATTAATGAAGCAAAAGAAGAAGTTTTAAAAGTTGAGGAACAGTATAAAAGAGGAATAATAACAGAACGCGAAAGGCATAATAAATTAGTTGATATATGGACGAGAGCAACAGATAAAGTTTCAGAACTTGTTTTTAAAGGTATGGATAAATTTAATCCAATTTTTATGATGACAGATTCAGGCGCAAGAGGTTCAAGAGATCAGGTAAAACAATTAGCTGGTATGCGTGGTCTGATGGCAAAACCCTCTGGTGAAATTATAGAGACACCAATTATCTCTAATTTTAAAGAGGGGTTGTCTATACTTGAATATTTTATCTCAACTCACGGTGCAAGAAAAGGTTTGGCTGATACTGCGCTTAAGACAGCAGATGCTGGTTATTTAACAAGACGTTTAATAGATGTTGCTCAAGAGGTTATTGTTATGGAAGAAGACTGTGGTACAGTAAATGGNATAACGGTTTCAGAAATAGTTGAAGGNGATGAGGTTGTTGTTCCTCTTAAAGAGAGAATTGTTGGAAGGATTGCTTTGGATAATATAGTAGATATAGTTAGCGATGAAATTATAGTAAAATCTGGAGAAGAAATTACAGAGGAAAAAGCAGAAAAGATAGAAAGATTAGGTTTGGAAAAAATAAGGATAAGAAGTGTCCTTACTTGTGAATCTAAAAGGGGTGTTTGCGCAAAATGTTATGGTAGAGATCTTTCTACCGGGAAATTAGTTGAAGCAGGACAGGCTGTTGGAATAATAGCTGCTCAATCAATCGGAGAACCCGGAACCCAGCTTACAATGAGAACATTCCATATAGGTGGAACCGCCTCAAGGGTTGCAGAAAGGGCATTTATTAAAGCAAAGGAGTCTGGTTTTGTAAAATANCATAATCTTAAAGTTGTAAAGAAAGGAAATCAATTTGTTGTTTTAAATAGAAATGGAATGATAGCATTAACAGATGAACATGGTATAGAAATTCAAAGAAATCCTGTTGTTCAGGGAGCATTTATATCGGTTGAAGAAGGCNCTAAAGTTCAAAAAGACAGTATTTTTGTAAGATGGGATCCTTATTCATCACCGATTTTAAGTGAAGTCAATGGCTATGTTAAATATGAGGATGTTATAGATAAATTAACTGTGCAAAAAGAAACAGATTTAGCAACCGGGAAAAAACAATGTATAGTTATTGAATTTAAAGGAGATTATCATCCTCAGATATTAATTCTTTCAAAAGAGCAGGAGGTTTTAGGCATTTATCCACTCTCTGTTGGCATGCATATTGTTGTTGAAGAAGGTGCTTACATAGAAGCTGGAGATGTTATTGCAAAGACACCAAGAATTATTGCAAAAACAAGAGATATCACAGGAGGTCTTCCAAGAGTTGCCGAATTGTTTGAAGCAAGACGTCCAAAGAACCCAGCTATAATTAGTGAAATAGATGGTTTTGTAGAATTTAAAGAAGAAAAAGGAAAGAGAAAGATAATAGTAAGAAGCGAAACAGGCATGCAGAGAGAATACGAGACTCCACCGGGAAGAAGGCCGATTGTTTATAGTGGTGATAGAGTTATAGCAGGTCAAGAGTTGACAGAAGGACCTGTAGTTTTGCAGGATATTCTGCGTGTATGCGGAGACAAGGTTTTGCAGGAGCGTTTAGTAAACGAGATACAAGAAGTGTATAGATTGCAGGGCGTAAAAATAAATGATAAACATATAGAGATTATAATAAGGGAGATGCTTAAAAAAGTAAAAATTATAGATCCGGGGGATACATCATTTTTACCCGGAGAGGCTGTAGATAAATGGGCATTTAGAGAGGAAAATGAAGAGATTATTAAAAAAGGTAAAAAGCCGGCTACAGCATCTCCATTGCTTTTAGGTATTACTAAAGCATCTTTAAGTACAAAGAGTTTTATTTCAGCAGCTAGTTTTCAGGAGACTACAAGGGTTTTAACAGAGGCTGCTTGTGCAGGTAAAGTAGATGAGTTGGAAGGTCTAAAAGAAAACGTTATTGTAGGACATCTTATCCCTGCAGGTACTGGTTTAAAAAGACATAGAGAGATTGAAATAGAAAGGAAAGAATAATATGCCAACTATAAGTCAATTATTAAAAAAACCAAGGATAAAAAAAATAAAAAGGAGTAAATCTCCTGCATTAGAGAAATCTCCACAGAAAAAAGGTGTTTGTATTCAGGTGAGAACAATGACACCTAAAAAGCCTAATTCTGCAATAAGAAAAATAGCTAAAGTTAGATTTTCTAATGGGAATGAAGTTATAGCGTATATTCCCGGAGAAGGACATAATCTTCAGGAGCATTCAATAGTTTTAGTAAGAGGCGGAAGAGTAAAAGATTTGCCGGGTGTAAGATATCATATTATAAGAGGAGTTTATGACTGTCAGGGTGTTGCTAATAGAAAAAGATCCCGTTCAAAATACGGAGCAAAAAGACCGAAGGAATAGAGGTAATTATGAGAAGAAGAAGAGCACCAAAAAGAGGATTAAGACCTGACCCAAAATATAATTCACCAGTAATAGGACATTTTATAAATATTATAATGAAGAATGGTAAAAAAACAATTGCTCAAAAAATAGTATATAAAGCATTGGATATAATTTCTCAGAAATTAAAGGAAGATCCATTGAAGATATTTTTTGCCGCTTTGGATAATGCAAGGCCAAGACTTGAGGTAAGGCCAAGAAGAATAGGTGGAGCTACATATCAGGTTCCTTTAGAGGTTTCTGAGGAGAGAGGCATATCTATAGCTCTTCGTTGGATTGTAGATATAGCTTCTTCAAAAAAAGGTAAACCAATGTATATTAAATTGGCGGATGAATTAATCTCTGCTTATAAAAATGAAGGTTCTGTTATTAAAAAGAGAGAAGATACTCATAAGATGGCTGAAGCAAATAGAGCTTTTGCACATTTTAAGTGGTGATAAAAATGCATAATTTAAAAATTAAAATTATGAGTCCAAATTTTTTAAATATGATTACACAAATTAAATTCCAAATTCCAGATACCAGATACCAGATAATTACTAAAATATCTAAATATATAAATATTTTTTGGTTATTTTTTGTTTCAGTAATTGGTATTTTGCATTTGGGGTTTAGGATTTTGATATCTGGGTTAACATATAAAACATTAAATAATGAATTGCATAATTTCCAAACAACCTAATATACAATACAAGATGAAGGAAAATTTAGAATTTATAAGAAATATTGGTTTTGTTGCTCATATAGATGCGGGTAAAACTACAACTACAGAGAGATTTCTTTTTTATACTAAGAGGATATATAAAGTAGGCCAAGTGGATGAGGGCACAACAACTACTGACTGGATGGAACAGGAAAGAGAAAGAGGTATAACTATAACTAGTGCTGCTACATATTGTGAATGGAAGGATTATTATATAAATATAATTGATACACCGGGACATATTGATTTTACTGTTGAGGTTGAAAGATCTTTAAAAGTTTTAGATGGAATAGTAGTTATATTTTGTGGCGTTGGGGGCGTTGAACCGCAATCTGAAACGGTTTGGTATCAGGCAGATAAATATAATATTCCAAGAATAGCATTCATAAATAAATTAGATAGAGATGGGGCTGATTTTTATAGTGTTGTTGAAGAGATGGAAAAGAATTTCGCTACAGTTATTTTGCCTGTTCAGATACCAATTTATGAAAATGATGAATTTGTTGGAATGATAGATTTAATTAAACAAAAAGCAATATATTATGAAGATGAATTAGGTTTGGTTTTTAATTATAAAGAGATACCGGAATTTTTACAGGATAAGTTTAAATTATATAGAGATAATCTTATAGAGAAATTAGCAGAATTAGATGATGAATTTATGCATAAAGTTATTGAGACAGATAATATAGAAGAGAATGACATTATAAAGTTTTTGAGAAGAAATGTTATAAAAAATAAAGTTGTTCCTGTTTTATGTGGTTCTTCTTTAAAAAATAAAGGGATACAGCCGCTTTTAGATGCGGTTTGTGATTTTTTGCCTTCACCTTCGGATTTAAATGAGATTGCTGGATTTGATTTTGACGGGAATAGAAAGTCTGTAAAGATTTCAAAGTCAAGTCCATTGTGCGCTTTATGTTTTAAAATTTTTACCGATCCTTTTGTTGGAAAGTTATTTTATATCCGTATTTATTCCGGCAGTATAAAGAGCGGTTCTTATGTCTACAATTCAAGAACAAGATCCAAAGAAAGGATTTCTAAATTAGTCAGGATGCATGCAAACAAACAAGAGATAATTTTTGAAGCAGGCGCAGGAGATATAGTTTGTTTTATTGGCTTAAAAGATACAACAACAGGAGATACCCTTTGCGACGAGAACTATCCTATAATGTTAGAATCAATAAAGTTTCCGGAGCCGGTTATTTCGATGGCTATAGAGCCCAAAACAAAAGCAGATCAGGAAAGATTATTTGTGGGTTTAAGAAAATTACAAGATGAAGACCCTTCATTTAAGGTTTTTTATAACAGAGAGACTGGTCAAAATATTATCTCTGGTATGGGAAAACTTCATCTTGAGATTATGGTGGATAGACTTCTTAGGACATTTAATGTTGATGCAAAAATAGGAAAACCCCAGGTTGCTTATAAGGAAACAATTACAAAGAGAGTTGAATCAGAAGGTAAATTTATACATCAAACAGGTGGTCATGGACAATATGGCCATGTTGTATTTATAGTAGAACCACTCGATAAAGGTTCTGGTATTGTTTTTGAAAATAAAATAAAAGGAGGCGTTATTCCAAACGAATTTATAAATTCAATTAAAGAGGGTGTGATTGAGGCTTCAAGCGCTGGTGTTTTAGGAGGATATCCTGTTATTGATGTTAAAACCACCTTAATAGATGGTTCTTATCATGAAGTAGATTCTTCTGAGTTTGCATTTAAAACAGCTTCTGAATATGCTTTTAAAGATGCATTAAAAAAAGCAAATCCAGTTATTTTAGAACCTATTATGAAACTGGAAGTGTTTGTCCCAAACGAATATTTAAGCATAGTCATAGCCGATTTGAATTCAAGAAGATCAAAAATTTTATCTATATCTGAAAAGAAAAATTTAAAAGTAATAAAAGCAGATGTTCCTTTGGCAAATATTTTTGATTACGCCGATATACTAAGAAACTTGACACAAGGCAGAAGTTTTTATACAATAGAGCCTTCTTATTACGATAAAGTTCCGATAGAACTTATGAGTAAGATTTTAGGTTTATAATAGATGAAATTAAAGAGGAGGTGTTATAATGGCAAAGGAAAAATTTGTAAGAACAAAACCACATGTTAATGTGGGAACTATTGGACACGTAGACCATGGAAAGACTACTTTAACAGCTGCGATAACAAAAGTTTTATCAGNTAAAGGATTAGCAAAATTTGTAAGTTATGATGAGGTTGCAAAAGCATCGGAATCGCAAGGTAGAAGAGATGAGACAAAAATTTTAACTATAGCGATATCTCACGTTGAGTATGAAACAGACACTCGCCACTATGCTCATATAGATTGTCCAGGACATCACGATTATATTAAGAATATGATTACAGGAGCAGCNCAGATGGATGGTAGTATACTTGTTGTCTCAGCAGTAGATGGCCCAATGCCACAAACAAGAGAACATATTCTTTTAGCAAGACAGGTTAATGTTCCGGCAATAGTTGTGTTTATCAACAAAGTTGATTTGATAGAAGATCCGGAATTAATAGACTTGGTAGAAACAGAAGTAAGAGATCTTTTGTCTAAATACGATTTTAAAGGAGACCAGACTCCTATTGTAAGAGGTTCTGCTTCAAAAGCTTTGGCTTGCGGTTGCGGAAAAGATGACTGTCCAAATTGCAAACCAATATTAGATCTTCTTAAAAAAGTTGATGAATATGTNCCGACCCCAAAAAGAGATGTGGATAAACCTTTTCTTATGGCTATAGAAGATGTTTTTTCAATCTCAGGAAGGGGAACAGTTGTAACAGGAAGAATTGAAAGAGGAAAAGTAAANGTTGGTGATGAAATAGAGTTGGTTGGACTTCATCCTGANACAAAAAAGACAGTTGTAACAGGCGTTGAGATGTTTAGAAAAATTCTTGATGAAGGTTTAGCAGGCGATAACGTTGGTTTACTTTTAAGAGGAATAGAGAAAAAAGATGTTGAAAGGGGTATGGTTGCAGCTGCTCCGGGCTCAATTACGCCACATACAAAATTCAAAGCTACTGTTTATATTTTAAAAAAAGAAGAAGGTGGTAGACATACAGGTTTTGTAACCGGTTATAGACCACAATTTTATTTTAGAACAACAGATGTTACAGGAACAGTTAAGCTTCCGGAAAAAGTGCAGATAGTTATGCCCGGAGATAATGTTGAGTTAGAAATAGAATTAATTCAACCTGTTGCTTTGGAAAAAGAATCAAGATTTGCTATAAGGGAAGGTGGAAAAACAGTAGGCGCAGGTGTAGTAACAGAGATTTTAAAATAATTTTTAAAAAATTTTAAAAAAAATATGGCAAAGATAAGGATAAAGCTAAAGGCTTTTGACTATAGGGTTTTAGACCAATCTACCCATGAGATAGTTGAGGCGGCTTTGAGGACAGGCGCTAAAGTAAATGGTCCTATTCCGCTTCCAACAGAAAAGAAAATATATACAGTTAATAGGTCTACAAATATTGATAAAAAATCAAGAGAGCAGTTTATGGTCGCTGTGCATAAAAGGATTATAGATTTAGATAACCCAACTTCAAAAACAGTTGATGCTTTAAGAAGATTAAATTTACCTGCTGGGGTGAATGTAGAAATTTTGCAAAAGGTTTAGTATGCTTAAGGAGATTTTTGCAAAAAAATTAGGTATGACGCAATTTTTTGATTCCGATGGCAATCTTATACCAACTACATTGCTTGAGGTCGAAAAGGCTTTTGTTTTTGAGAACATAAAATATCCTAATAAAACTAAAGCAAAGATTGGATTTTGTAAATTAGAAGAGAATAGAATAAATAAGATATCTAAACCACTTTTAGGATGTTTTAAAAAATTAAATACCTCTGTATATAAATTTATTAAAGAAGTTTTAACATCTGGAGATGTGGAAACAAACAAGGAATACGGCGTAGAGATTTTTAATGAAGGAGATATTATAGATATAAGAGGTTTAACAAAAGGAAGAGGTTTTGCAGGAGGAATTAAAAGACACAACTGGCATGGTGGTCCTTTAAGTCATGGTTCAATGACACATAGGCGTATTGGTTCAAATGGTTCAAACACTGATCCGGGTAGAGTTTTAAGAGGCCATAGAATGCCCGGTCATTATGGAAATGAGTATAGGACTGTTAAGAATTTGAAGATAGTTAAGATAGACAAAGAGAAAAATATTCTTTTTGTAAAAGGTGCTGTTCCTGGAGCAAAAGGAAATCTTTTAAAGATAAAGAAGGTATCTTGATGCTAAATATGGTTGATATAGATTTATTAAATATGGAAGGTAATGCAAAAGATAAATTTAAGTTAGACCAAAAAGTATTTGACGGCAAGATAAATTATGATCTTATGCATCAGGCAGTTGTTATATACTTAGCTAATCAAAGAAGTTATACTGCTTCTACAAAAACAAGAGGAGAAGTAAAAGGAAGCAATAAAAAACCATGGCGACAGAAAGGAACAGGTAGGGCAAGGGCTGGCAGCATTAGATCTCCATTGTGGCGAAAAGGTGGTGTTGTTTTTGGTCCTAAACCAAAAGAGGTATACAAAGAGCTTTCAAAAAGAATGAAGATTTTGGCTTTAAAAAGTGCTTTAAATGCAAAATTAAAGGACAATGAACTTATGATCTTGGATAGTTTAAGTTTGAATTCTTGCAAGACAAAAGAATTTTTTAAGATTTTGACTAATTTAAAGGTAGAAGAAAAAAGAAACACTTTTGTTGTAGATTCTTTAGAAGAGAATTTAGTTCTTTCTTCAAGAAATATAGAGGATATTAAATTAGTAAAAGCAAACGATTTAAATACTTACGATGCTTTGGATTGTAAAAATTTAATTTTTACTAAAAATGCTATTCTTGAGGTTCAAAATAGGATTTTAAAATGGCTATAAAAGATATATATAGTATAATTAAAGCGCCTGTTTTAACGGAAAAGGCTACAAAGCTTTTAGAAAATAAAATTTATACTTTTTATGTTGATATAAATGCCAATAAAATAGAGATTAAAAACGCAATAGAAAAATTTTATAATGTTAAAGTGGAAAGTATTAATTCTATTATAGAAAAAGGCAAGACTAAAAGATTGCGTTTTAACGAACCCGGGAAAACTAAAACATTTAAAAAAGCAATAGTTAAATTAAAAAAAGGTTATGAAATTAAATTAGGATAATTATGGGTATAAAAAATTTTAAACCTATTTTACCGTCTCTTAGATTTAAGGTAAACTCGGATTTTTCTGAGATAACAAAGTCTAAACCAGAAAAGAATTTAACAAAGTCTTTGCATAAAAGCGGCGGTAGGAATTCTTATGGTTTAATTACTGTAAGAAGAAGAGGCGGAGGTCATAAGAGAAAATATCGTATTATAGATTTTAAACGTGATAAATTTGATGTAGTTGGCAAGGTTATAGCTATAGAATATGACCCAAATAGAACAACAAGAATTGCATTAATAGAATATCCGGATAAAGAAAGAAGATACATCCTTTGGCCGGATAAATTGCAAGTAAACGATACGGTTATTAGTGCAAAAGACGGTCAAGTCGATATTAAACCCGGCAATTGCATGAAGTTGGAATATATACCATTGGGAACAATTGTTCATAACATAGAGCTTGAGCCAGACAAAGGCGGAGTTTTAACTAGAAGCGCAGGCAGTTGGGCACAAGTTATGGCAAAAGAAGGTGGTTTTGCTCAAATTAGGCTTCCTTCCGGAGAGATTAGATTAATAAAGACTTCTTGTAGAGCCACTGTAGGACAAGTTGGTTTAATTGAGCATTCTTCTTTTGTTTCTGGGAAAGCAGGAAGAACAAGATGGCTTGGAAGAAGACCTAAGGTGAGGGGTGCAGCAATGAATCCAATAGATCACCCACACGGTGGTGGTGAAGGAAAAGCAGGCCAAGGTAATCCTCACCCTGTTACACCATGGGGTAAGTGGACAAAAGGTGGTAAGACAAGAAAGCCTAATAAGTTTAGCAACAGGTACATTATAAAGAGGAGAAAATAAATATGTCACGTTCTTCAAAAAAAGGTCCTTATGTGGATCCTAAATTGTTGAAAAAGGCTTTAAAGGCAAGAGAAACCCAGGATAGACGTCCTATAAAAACTTGGTCAAGAGATTCTGTTATTTTGCCTGAATTTGTCGGATTAAATTTTGCAGTATATGATGGCAGGAAGCATATCCCTATTTTTGTGACAGAGTCTATGGTTGGGCATAAATTAGGTGAATTTGCTCTGACAAGAACATTTAAAAAACACGGTGGAATAAAAGTAAAGAAGGCTTTGGAAAAGACATAATATGGTTTCAAAAGCGCATTTTAAATACGTAAGGATATCGCCTTTTAAGGTAAGAGAGGTTATAAGGCTGATAAAAAATATGCCAGCAAAAAAAGCTTTATTTGTATTAGAGGGTATAAATAAGAAAGCGAGTCTTATACTTAAAAAATTAATTAAATCTGCTATTTATAATGCAAAGAATAAAGGTTATGATGAAGATAAGCTTTTTATTTCAAAATTAATTGCTAACCCCGGACCATTTTATGAACGTTTTAGGGCTGCTACATTTGGAAGGGCTGTTATGATAAGAAAGAGAACTTCACATATTTTTATAGAATTAGATACAAAAGAAAAATTAACAAAATAATTATGGGACAAAAAGTTCATCCTTATATTTTAAGAATAGGTTTTGCAAAAGATTGGTTGTCTAAGTGGTTCCCTTTAAATAAGAAACAGTTGGCAGATTTTTTAGAAGAAGATAATAAGATAAGGGAAATTATTAAGAAAAGTTATCCAACAGGGTTAATTTCTAAGATTTACATTGAAAGAGTTTTACCTATAGCTATTAAAGTGAAGATAAGAACATCAAGTCCCGGAAGACTAATAGGAAGAAAGGGTCAAGAAAGAGAAAAGATAAGACAACAATTGGTTGATTTAACAAAAAAAGAAGTGAGAATAGAAATGGAAGAAGTTGAAAATCCTGCAGTTGAAGCACAACTTGTTGCAGAATTGATAGCTTTTCAAATTATAAAGAGGGTGAATTATAGAAAAGCAGTAAAGAGGGCATTACAACAGGCGGAAAGTTATAATTGTGAAGGTGTAAGAATTAGAGTTTCCGGAAGATTAGAGGGTGCTGAGATTGCAAGGAGTGAAATTTATAAATATGGTAAAGTGCCTCTGCATACCTTTAGTGCTGATATTGATTATGGTTCTGCTTTTGCAAGAGCAACATATGGAACGGTTGGCATTAAGGTTTGGATCTATAAAGGTCATAAACCTTTGGGTAGTTATTTAAATAAAGAGACAGAGGTAAGAGAAAAAGAGTTTGTTGAGGAATAAGTATGTTGTTTCCTAAAAGAGTAAAATATAGGAAATGTCAGAAACAGAATAGAAAGGGTTTAGCTGTCAGTGGTTCTACTGTCTGTTTTGGTGAATATGGTTTAAAGGCAGTTGAAGCAGGTTGGCTTAAAAGTTCTCAACTTGAAACAGCAAGAGTTATTCTTACAAGGCGTCTGCGTAAAGGTGGAAAGCTTTGGATAAGAATTTTTCCTGATAAACCGATAACAAAACACCCCGTAGAAGCAAGAATGGGAAAAGGTAAGGGAGAGGTTGATACTTGGGTAGCAGTGATACGTAGAGGAAGGGTTTTATTTGAATTAGGTGGGGTACCGGAAGATTATGCTTGTGCTTCTTTTAGATTGATTGCGTATAAATTACCGTTTAAGACTGTTTTTGTAAAAAGGATAAAATGAAGGCAAAAGAATTAAGAGCATTAAGTACAGTTGAGTTAAATCAAAAACTACAGGAATTGAAAAAACAACTTATGGATTTAGA
>JGI24721J26819_10004245_pt1 | contig 14981 bp, 15 predicted proteins | sample YelNatPaOPGAMG01_FD_26819 | JGI IMG/M metagenome (IMG submission 26819)
GTTGAAACTGAAATCGAAGATCTTAAACAAGAATTAAAAAGGGTCAAGGGCGTGCCTTCAGGGAAAATAGGTTTAGCGTTCATAATTTCAGGTGTATTGGCACTAATTTCTTCAATTTTAAATAACTCTAATATTTTAGCCTTCATAGGCTTAGGCTTAACTTTCTGGGGTGTCCTATTCTTTTTTGTAAGACCTGTAAGATACGTGCAAAGCAGCCTGCTAGACTCTACGGCGATCTCAACGTACAAAACAATTGACAGAATAATAAAGGATCTAAAGTTTAAGGGCAAAAGCTATTACATACCGCCTTACCCAAAAGAAGTTTACCTTCCAGACTATTTGAAAGGCCTAGAAGATCCAGTGGTTTTCATTTCAGCAGATGCAGGCGGCATGCCCTCAATAGAGGAACTTGCGAAAAGCAAATTTATCCTAAAAAACCCGAAGGGAATATGCGTTGCCCCGCCGGGAATAGGGCTTTTGGCACAATTTGAAAGAGAAATTAGAAAGGATATAGCGAAGCTTCAGTTAACAGAGTTATGTGAAACCCTACCGCCGATAATTGTCGAAAGCTTACAACTGGCAAAGGAAATCGAGATGAAAATTGAAGACAACCAGATTTACGTTAAAATACTTGACTCAACATACAAAAACCTGTATAGACTAGAGGAAAACCTGAAAAGCGTTCACCTCCTCGGATGCCCACTTGCAAGTGCTATAGCATGCTCCCTCGCAAAGGCTTCTGGCAAAATGGTCACAATACAGAGGGACAACGTGTCCATCGACGCACAGACAATTGAGGTTTGGTACCACGCTGTTGAGGGTTTAACATGAATTTCCCAATGAACTTGTCAGACATAAGCCTCTGGCTAGCCGTTATGGCAATAATTCTGCTCATAACATCTGAGCTTATATCTTCTGCAACGGAATATTCAAGGAACATAATTATTGAAAAGAAGCGTCTTCGAGTAGTCGCACTCACGTTAGGTTTAGGGTTTATGGCTACAGTAATCATGCGAGTGTTTCAACCTTTTTAAACCGAACAGCGGTTCTAAAAACCAGCCGATTAAAAAAGAAGGATTTTTATTGTTCTGTCCCTGTTATGACTATGTTAAATGTGAAAGACGTAACTCCGCTGATGCTTGAGCTTACACTCATGCTTAAAGCTGCACAGACAACAGAGTTTGGAGTTAACGCGGAGCCTGTGCAGTTCCAATTTACTGTTATGTAGTTACTGGCTGCTGAAGGGTTCCAGGTGTTTGTCGCCATGCTTAAAACTACTGGAACGTTACCATCGTTGCGTATGTAAATAGTTTGAGACGCTTGCCCTCCAGGGGATATGAGCCCCCAATCTATGCTTGTTACAGAATTGGTGCAACTCCTGTCCCAATAAACGCTCACACCCACTCCCTTAACAGTTGCTGTGTTAGGAATTGTATACTGCACTACAAGTGCGCCTAAGACCGTTGCGATAAAACCTGCTACAGCTACCGCCAATATTGCTCCCATGTTGATTTTGCGCATTGCCATTTTTCATCACCGCATAGTAGTGAATCGTACGTCTTAATAAACATTATTGTACTCCTGACCAACACAACTACAAAAAATCGAAAAGACACCACCACGCGCACACATAAGCAAGCACCGTGTTAACAGCTATTCTGTCGGCAAAAGTCTGGCGGCTGTTAAGCACGTCAAACGTGACTATAAATTTATCAGTATGCGCGCATCCTTACGCGAAGAGGGGAGGAAAAGAAAACGTTTGCAGTTGGGCACTTCGCCTTCGGATACCTTCTCGGCAAGTTAACATCACACTTAACCGGAACAAAAATAAACATTCCCCTCATCTTGATGCTTTCAGTTATCCCTGACATCGACATTTTAATACCTTACGTCGAACATCGCGGTCCATTCCATTCAATTATCATGGCAGCCATATTATTCATTCCAATGTTCGCTCTCTATCGCAAACATGCATCTCCATACTTCATAGCCCTAATTCAACATCCACTAATAGGAGACTACATTGCAGGCGGACAAGTGCAGCTTCTATGGCCTCTAACATCTCAAACCTTCGGAATCGAGATAAGCATTAAAAGCTCAACAAACATAACTTTGGAATGGCTAGCATTCACAGCTGCAGCCATTGTGATGACAAAAACCAGAGACATCAACGCGATCTTTCAGCCCCAAAACTCTAACCTAATCCTCGCCATACCAACATTCACCGTGCTCCTACCAACATTCTTAGCCTTTCCCATGGAAGTTCCAATAGCACTCATACCACTCCACATCGTTTGCCTATCACTCTTCTTAACATCACTCTTAATATACATAAGAAAAATCATAAACCAAGCCTTAAACAGAAGATAAGGTTTACATCCTTTCTTGCGTTTTCGGCGCGCTCGTCATACTGGTGGGGTAGCTGGGATTTGAACCCAGGACCGCCAGCGTTCTGGACACGCAAACGGCGCTCCCCAGGCTGGTATCCTTGACCAAGCTAGACGACTACCCCCATAGACTTGGACGAGTGCGCTAATAAGCGTGTAAAATAGAATTGTGAAATTTAAATTGTTTCGCTTTTTCAAGCAGAATAAGTGTTGGCAGAACTTTTTATTTTTCTTTCAGGATTTGAAATCCTGTCAGGTGGATTTGGCTTTTGCAGTTGTTGCATCGTATTATTACCTTTTCTAAAGTTTCTCCGCTTATTATCGGCTCTATTATTGTGTAGACTTTTTCGGTTTTGTCGTCTGGTGAAATTTCGATTCCGCATTTTGGGCATTTGAATTCGCCTTTTCCATCTATCATTGTCAAGTCTATTATGTAGCATTTGGTTTTCTGCATTTTCTCATCCTATTTGCTTGCTGATACTATCTTGTATCATTTTTGGGTTTAAAACTTTGATGGAACAATTTTCTCGATGATAATTATAGAAAATTATTAAGCGTTACTCGTCGCGCTCTTCTTTTTTATTCTCCTTTTTAAGCGTCTTTGTTGAGATTTCCCTTATGAGCGGTTCCATTTTGCCTCCTTCTATCTCTATTTGCGCGTTTGGATATTCCCTCTGAAGCTGCCTTTTCAGCACGTTAACATCCACGTCTTTTCCAACCTTAGCTTTGACTTTCGTTCCCTCTGACGTTTGCACAACACTTATGGAGTATCCTCCTTCAAGCGCTTCCTTTGGAAACTCTTCGAATATTGACGTACCGAAAAGTTCATCTATTATGCTTCTTCTGCGCTTTCTCTGCAATGACATGGCGTTTTTCCCTCAAAATTGAAAAAGATTTTCCTTACTTAAAAATTTAATTAGTCGGTTGAACCTTTCTAGCTGTATGACGTTTAGGTGTAAGCGATGAAAGGCAAAGTTATCATTTTGATGGGTTCGGAGAAGGACTTTGAATTTAGCCGCGAGATAGCCAACCACCTAAAGGCTTTGGGTCTGGAATACGAGTTTAGGGTTGCATCCGCCCATAAGACTCCCGAGAGGGTTCTGGAGATACTTCGCGAGTATGAAGGGGAAAATGTTGTTTACATAACTGTAGCTGGAAGGTCAAACGCTCTAAGCGCGTTTGTTGATGCCAACACCGCCAAACCTGTCATTGCGTGTCCACCATACTCTGAGAAGTTCGGCGGAGCGGACATTTACTCTTCGCTTAGGGTTCCGAGCGGTGTGGGTACACTTGTCATAATTGAGCCTGAAGGTGCAGCGGTTGCCGCTGCGAAAATTTTCGCTTTAGCTGAAAAGGAGTTGGCGAAAAGAGTTAGAGATTATCAGTTGGCGAAGAGAAAGGAGATCGAAGGAGCTGATATGTCTCTGAGAAAGTTGAAGTAGAGGCCAAGCAATGGGAAGCGTAAAGGATTTAGAAATTATTAAGAGGCCAACAAAGGCTAAGATGGGCGTTGGGCGTTTCCATTTTTCCGATCGCTATTCGGTTTTTGATTGGGGAGAAATGCCAGACCATATTGATGGGAAGGGCGCTGCTTTATGTATTATGGGCGCATACTGCTTTGAGAGGCTTGAGGAGAAAGGCGTTAAAACGCATTATCGCGGGTTGGTTGACGCTGACGGACGGGTTTTGCGCTTCGACGAGTTGAAGGAGCCCACAAACATTATGGAATTCAACATGGTTAACGTTTACAAGCCCAAAGCGTATGTGGAGAATGGCAAGCTAAAATATGACTATGGCTTTTTCACACCAACGCTTAGAAACTTTCTAATTCCACTTGAAATAATTTATCGCAATGGCTTGCCAGAAGGCTCATCAGTTTTCAAAAGGCTTGAGCAAGGCTTAGTTACGCTTGAAGAGCTTGGCTTAGACCATTACCCAAGGGCTGGAGAAAGACTTGCAAAACCAATTTTTGACGTAAGCACGAAGTTGGAGCAGAGCGACCGATATGTAAGCTGGAAAGAAGCGCAGCAAATTGCTGGTTTAACGGACAACGAGTTAGCTGAAGTTAAAAGCTTGCTTTTAAAGGTGGATGAGACGATTACGGAAATAGCCTCAAAGGCTGGTCTGGTGAACGAGGATGGAAAGATAGAATTAGCCTTTGACCCGCATAGAAGGTTTATGGTTGTTGATGTTGTAGGCACATTGGACGAGTGCAGATTCACATATAACGGGTTGCATGTGAGTAAGGAAATAGCGCGTACATATTATAGGCGGACAGGATGGGCCTTGGAAGTGGAAGAGGCAAAAAGGAAAGCTAAAGAAAAAGGCATAGAAGACTGGAAGAGGCTGGTTAAAGCTAAACCGTCAAAACTAGACCCAAAGCTGAAAACGTTAATAAGCCAAATGTACATGGCAGCAGCAAACGAGTTTATAAGGAAAAAAATGTTTGTTGTTCCAACACTTGCTGAGGTTATCGGTAAATACAGGAATTATTTATAGGATTTCTATGTTACTAATTCGCTTAGTTGGCCTGTTTTCCATGCGCGGCGTATTTCTAGGGCTATGCGGTCTCCCATGCTCATTGTCTTCTTATATTTTGCGTTAGCATACTGTGCACCTAAACCCATGTGAACATTTGTTCCACCACCATGCCTTAAGGCTACATCCTGCGTTACCGGAATATGCATGTACGGATCGCACGCGTCAGGCGCGTCGTACAAGCCGTAATCAACGGTTTTCTTTGCCTCCGCACCCAAAGTAACGTCAAGTTTTATTGCTGGCTTAAGCTCGTACTTGCCAATGCGGTCCCAAGTTATCAGCGTTTGTAAGCACCAAGCGCCGATGATGCCTGGAAAGGCGTGTTCTCTGCAGGCAAGCAGGAAACGGTCAGCGTAGCGGTGCAGGTCCTTAAGCAGCGATTCTCGAAGGCTCAGGATGCCGTGAGCTGTAACTTCAAATGATGGCACCTTCTTAATCTTGCTCTGTACATCCGTCGGCAAACGTTTTAAGCCGTCGAGGATTGTCTCTCGCCTCTCGTCTATGGACAAGAACTGGTTTGCAAGGCAAATCCTTGCCTCTTCGATGCTGACGTTATAAAGCTTAGAAAACCATTTTTCAGCGTCTCCCCAGTTGCTTTTTGCGTCTAAAGGTGAGAAGAAGAAGTTAAAGTTCGCATGCGGACCAAGCACTATTTGCTCAACACGAGCTTTTTCCAGGGATTCCCTGTTCAAGTTTCCAGCCTTAACCTCTTTCGCAACTTTCTCCTCCAAATCCCGAGAATCAGCAGCAAATATGAATTCTCTTTCAAATGCTCTGTGCGCATGTTCCGCCTTCAAAATCATGGGTTCATCAATGAACTCTTTAAAGTGTACTCCATTCTCCGTAACTTCGTACTTGTAAGATTTCGGATAGGGAATTCCAGCCTGTTCAGCAAACCAGTAATAGTCCTTTTCAATCTCGCCTCTGTTCTCTATTTTCAAAAGCGTTCTTGAACCCAGTATTGGAACAGCATACTCGTTTTCGATTACGCTGCAGTATTCGTCGCCCCCAACGTAGACGGCGAAAGCCCTGTTCGTTATTTGAAGGCATTCTAAATCCACAAGCTCGTCAACATATTTAACTATATCCGAGTACTTATCAAGAATTAAGATGATGCTTCGCCAATCGTCACTCTTTCTTATATCCCTAGGATCGTTCACAACACGTAAGTCTCTCCTAACTAGTCTAGGTAAATCTTCAACAACTTCATCCTGTTTGCCAACCATTGGGTTTTGAAGGTAAATGCGTGCCCTTCCAGGTGTCGTGTATATTATGCTTCTTATACCGTAATTGCGTTGTCCCTGCCAAGCATCTAACGCTGAATGTGAACCCAAATTCAGTCCTACCGGTTCTTTGTAGCGGTTAACTATCTCCTGCATCTCCTCTCTACTAACAACCATATCATTCACCCAGTTAGGCTAAAAGTCTAAATTTAAAGTTTTAAACCTTTTCGTAATTAAAGTGCAAAACGATAAACGAGTTTTCTTCTATAACTTTCCTCTATCAAATTTTTACATACATGATTATAAGGGCAAAAACGTCTTTTTTATCATTAAGGGAGAGAAAAGGAGAGGCATGTATGGCTGAGGATTTCGGCTGGCTTTTTGTTGGTTCGATTCCGTTGCTCTTTGAAAAGCGGAGAGTTGCGAGGCAGCTTCAAGTTGAAAATTGGCTTGACCTTGCACAAGTTTTGAAGGAGCTTGAATTGGAGAAGCTTGAAAAGAATGGGCGAGGCGCAAACTCTGCCGTAGATTATGTTGTTTAGGCTAAGCCGCAAGCCTCTAACAGTTTTTCAAAGTTTCCTCGCGTTCTATCCATCTTATAACGTTTTAAAGCCTCTATTATGGCTTTTTTGCTTCTTACACCGATTCTTGCAGCGATTTTCTTCGCTGTTTGACCACTTATGAAGAGGAATTGACAGATGGAAGTCACGTTTGACGGTCGCCTATTTAGGCTGGCTGTTTCAAAATCAACTATGCATGGTTTGCATGCGCTGTTTATGATCACGTGTTTTGGGGCGTGGCTTAACTCGCCATGGTCTAAACCAACATTATCTAAAAGCCAACACTGCTCCAAAATTCCACGCAGAACATTTTTAACAACGTCCTTTTTCACACGTTTTTTCAACCAGTTTGGAAGCAGTTCGCCATCAGCGAACTCCATCAAAAGAAAGTTTCTAGTCACGCCTAAAATCTTTGGTCCAACGCCTACGGCATTCGCTTTCCTAAGTTTTTCCGCCTCTTCAAGCATGCTTTTTCTATCTGCGTCAACCCTTCGAATTTTTAATGCCGCCTTCTCTTCATCTTTATAAGCGATAACCACCATTCCAACGCAGCCCTTGCCCAAAACTGGGATGTTAAAAGCCTCCTTTTCGCCAGAGAACTCTATGGCTTTTATGCGGAGCCTCCGCATTTCTTTAAGGCGCTTTTTCAATTCGATTTTGCTTGCTTTTGGATAGCAGATTATCGAAGCGTATGGCTCCTTAATCAGTTCTTCTGTTTTTACAACTAGTCCCCTCTTCAACGTCAAATCCTCACGTGGCCCATTTTGCTCTGCACAAATAAGATGGCAGTTCCGTAAATCTTTATATGGAAACACAAGCGTTTTTCGAAGAGGAGCTTGAAGGATGCCACGGTTTAGGCGCATAGAAGAGATTTTAGGGCTTATGCGCAACAAGGATGCTGTCCGTAACATAGGCGTAGTTGCCCACATAGACCACGGGAAAACAACGCTTACCGATTCACTTTTAGCTGATGCTGGGCTATTATCGCCAAGCGTTGCTGGAAAGGCAAGAGTTTTAGACTATCTGGAGGAGGAACAGAAGCGTGGAATAACAATAAAAACAGCAAACATTTCGCTTCTACACAAGATAGGCAACCGACAGTGCGTCGTTAACCTTGTTGACACTCCTGGGCATGTGGATTTCACTGGCAAGGTTAATAGAGCTTTACGTGCCATAGACGGCGCAATAGTCATTGTGGATGCTGTTGAAGGCATGATGGCTCAGACAGAAACGGTTGTTCGCCAAGCCCTTGAGGAGAGAGTTAAGCCGGTTCTCTTCATAAACAAGGTTGACCGCCTAATAAACGAATTAAAACTTGACGCAGGTGAAACTCAAGATAGATTTGTCAAAATAATAAATGAGTTTAACAGCCTAATCGAGGTTTATGGAGAGCCAAAGTTTAAGGACGAGTGGAAAGTTAGCTCGGAAAGAGGATCCGTTGCCTTTGGCTCGGCATTGCACAGATGGGGCTTCACCATAAAAACCGCGAGGCAAAAGGGAATAAAATTCGCCGACATAATAGAAGCCTATTTACAAGACAAGCATGAGGAACTTGTAAAAGTTATTCCAATAGCTGACGCCATACTAAGCATGGTTGTTGAGAATCTCCCAAACCCGATGGAAGCCCAAAAATATCGTATTCCAAAAATCTGGAAGGGCGCATTAAATTCTGAAATTGGCAAGGCCATGTTAAACTGTGATGATGAAGGACCAACAACGATGTGTGTAACAATGGCTCAGCTGACCCGAAATGAAGGCTTAGTTAATACGGGAAGAATTTTCTCCGGATTTGTGGAAAGTGGGGAAAGCGTTTACCTTGTTAGTGCAAAGCGAGAGTTTAAGATAGAAAATGTTTCAGTTTATATGGGTGCCTCTAGAGAAACAGTCGAAGCAGTTTACGCTGGGAACATAGCCGCCCTAAGCGGATTGGAAGCGGCGAGGGCTGGAGAAACCATAGTTAGCACGGAATACAAAAGCCTCATGTTTCCATTTGAAAGCATAAAATATGTTTCGGAGCCCGTTGTGACAATAGCTATTGAGCCGAAGAACCCTATGGATCTGCCACGCCTAATTGACGCTATGAACAGTATTGCCATCGAAGACCCAAACATAGTTGCCACGATAAACAGGGAAACTGGACAATATTTGCTCAGCGGGTTAGGTGAGCTTCACCTTGAAATTGCCTCAAAATTCTTAAGGCAACACTTGGGTGGAACAGAAATTGTCGTTTCAAGTCCCGTTGTGGTCTATTGCGAAAGTGTCTTGAAAAGCGGGAAAATTGTAATGGCAAAGACCCTAAACAAACAGAACGCATTTTGGATGCAAGTTGAACCCTTGGAAAACAATGTTCTAGAATTTATTGAAAATGGAAGCCTCACCTCGGAGATGAGGAAAGAGAGAATCATCGATATACTGCATGGGAATTGCGGTTATCCATTAGACGAAGCCAAGAAATTTTTGGCTTTAAACGAGCATAGAAACATTCTACTAAACTTGTCACGGGTTGCTGAAAGTTTTACGGAAACAGAGGCAAGCATAATTTCTGGCTTTAACTGGGCTTGTAAAAATGGACCATTGTGCGGAGAACCCTTAAGAGGCGTCAAAGTTAAGCTCGTTGACGCTAAACTTCATGAAAGCCCAGAAAAGCGTGAGCCGGAGCAAATAATGAGGGCTGTTAGCAGAGCAGTTTTAGGCGCTTGTTTAACTGCCAACCCATTTCTTCTCGAGCCAGTTTACAAGATCGAGGTTTCCGTTCCAACAAGCCTTTTTGGAGTATGCACAAACATTTTGACGCGTAGAAGGGGAAAGATTCTCGCTTCTGAGCAGAGGGGCTTTCTAACGGTGATTGTTGGTTATGTTCCAGTTGCTGAAACTTTCGGTTTGGCTGAGGAGATGCGCTCTTCAACTTCTGGTCGTGCATTTTGGCAGTGCGCTTTTCACCATTGGGAGAAAATCCCAGATGATGTGGCGGACACTACGATAAGGCGGATTCGTGAAAGGAAGGGGCTTTCGCCAGAAATTCCCAAATTAGAAAGATTCGTAGATAAGATGTGACAAAATGTAAAATTTAAATTGTAGGATGAGGGAAACTCTGGGTTTATAGGAGTTCTACTTTCGCGTCGCCTCTTTCTCTTTTTCAAGTTCTCTTACTCTTGTTTCAATGAATTCTGCAACTTTTTCTTGGCTGTACTTCTTCTCTTCTTCTTGCTTCTTCAGTTCTTCCTTGATTGTTGCGAGAACCTTTTCCATGTCGAATGGTTTAAGTATGTATGCGTTTGCACCGCGGTTTACTGCGGCTATTGCGTTTTGTATNGTTGGGTATCCCGTGATTATTATCTTGCGCATTTTCGGCACAGTATCCCTTATCTTTGTTAGGAGTTCTATGCCTTCCATGTCTGGAAGCCTAATGTCTATTAGTGCTATGTTATAGAATGTTTTCTTTGTTTTTTCTACGGCTTCTTTCGCTGTTTCTGCGGAGTCAACACTGTATCCTTCCTCTTCAAGTATCGTGGTCAAAACTTTTCTTATGTTTTCGTCGTCGTCAACGACAAGGATTCTGGCAGTTTCAACCATACTTTTTCACCTCCTTCTTCTATTTTAGGCTCAACTGGAATTGTAACCGTGAAGGTTGTCCCCTTACCAAGGGCGCTTTCTGCGGTTATGCAGCCTCCGTGGGCTTCAGCGAAGCGTTTACAAATNGGCAAGCCGAAGCCCATGCCCTTAGCCTTCGTGGTGAAAAGTGGTGTCCAAAGCTTAGCCAATGTCTCCCTTGACATGCCAACTCCGGTGTCTGTAAACGAGATTTCCACTTTATCGTGGATCTTCCTACTTTTTATTGTTAGTGTTCCNCCATTGGGCATTGCCTCAAACGCGTTCTTAATTATGTTTGTAAAGATGCGCTTGATTTTTTCAGGGTCAACCTTCACTTTTGGCTTGTGTGCGGTTAAGTCTTTTATCTTTACGTTTTTNGGAATTTCAACTAGGGATAATGCTTCTTTTACAAGTGATTTTGGAGTTTTTTCAACAAGTTCAAGCTCTATTTCTCTTGAGTAGTCTAGAAGATCGTTTATTATCTTGTTTGCGTATGCTATGTTCTTCTCTATTAGCTCAAGCATCTCCCTTATCTTGTCATTAGCCTCCAGATTCAAACGCTTTTTAAGATAGTATTGGGCTCCAGCTATGCTTGTTAATGGATTGCGCAAATCGTGTCCAACCATACCGGCCAATTCGCCTATGACGGCGAGCCTCTGCGCCTTCAGTAGCTGCTCTTGGGATTTTTTGAGTTCGTTGGTTCTCTCTTTCACCTTCTGTTCGAGCTGGTCAGCATATTCTTCAAGCTGTTTTCTGGCGGTCTCCAAGTTTTCAATTAGCTGCGCGTTTTCAATTGTTATTGCTGCTTGATGTAGGAAAAGCTCCAGTGGTGCTAATGATTCTCTTGTTGGTTTCTTGCCATCAACAGGGTCATCCATGCTTAGCAAGCCGACTATTCTTCCACTAGGTGTGCGAAGTGGAGCATAAACCATGTCTTGTGGATGCCAATCAACCATTTCCTCTTCAGACATTCTACTTGGGACTGCGCTCATGATTTTTAAGGCTACCTCTGCTGGTGTTCCAGGTGGGAATTAAAAGCGTGTTCTCTGACCCACGGGTCGTTCCAAGGTAAGTAATAAAACTCTCCTATTCTGTACCTTTCAAACTTTGGACCTAAACGTTCTTGCCATACATGTCCAGGCGCCCTTCTTTTCATCAGCAGTCTTCTATCCTCCGCTGTGAGTCCAGCTGTGACGATTTCTCTTCTGTCAAGATTTTCGTTTGTTAGTGATATTACGACCCTGCGCCAGCCGAATTTTTGTATGGCTTTCGCTACTGCCTTCAGTCTTTGGCGCATATCTTTGATATGCATGATCTTAGTTGAGCTCTTCATTAGATTTGTCATTTTNTCTGATAACGTTTTCAGCTCTTCTCGTCTTTCTAAATTGCTTATGGCTGTGGCGGCGTGTGAAGCCAATGTTTCCAATAGTTTCCTGTCTTCCTCATCGAAGGCTGCAATTTTTTTGCTCTCAACATTTAAGACGCCTATGACTTTACCTCGCGCTTTAATCGGAACTGCAAGCTCAGAGCGTATATTTTCTCCGCCTCTAACGTAGGCTTTCTCTTTACTTACATCTGGTACGATTATCGACTGTCCAGTTTTTGCAGCCTTAACGGTTATGCCTTTGTCTCCATCTAAAGGCAGTTTAAGCGACAAAACTTTTGAGTATCCTCTATAAGCCACTAAGTTAAGTCTCTTTCCTTCTACTATAAGGATGGAAGCGTATTCAAATCCTAGGATTTTTTCTATGGCGTCTAACGTTAGCTTGNAAATTTCATTCATGCCCTTTGCCCTGTTTAAGTTTCTGCCATACTCGTTTAGTGCAGAGAGCGTTTTCCNTATCCTTAAATTGATAATTGCGGTTGCAGCGTGTGAAGCCAGTATCTCCAGCAGTTCTCTGTCATGCGGGCTAAAAGCTGCAAGTTTCTGGCTTTCAACATTTAATACGCCAAGAACTTTTCTTCCAACTTTTATTGGAACTGCAAGCTCTGAGAGTATTTTTTCTCCGCCTTTCACGTATGCCTTATCTTTTCTTACGTCTGGAACCAGAACAGTTTTTCCTGTCCTTGCAGCTCTTACGGTTATGCCCTTATTTCCATCGAGGGGTAGGTCGAGTTTCAAGATCTTTGAGTAGCCCCTATGCATTGCGAGACGGAGCGTGTTTCCATCGACTACGAATATGTCGGTAAATTCGAAGCCNAATGTTTTCATCATGGCGTCTAAAGTTAACTCGTAAATTTCTTCCACGCTTTTTGCCATGTTTAGGCTTCGTCCATNCATGTTCAAGGCTGAAAGTTTCTCCGCTAAATGTCTACGTTCTTCTTCTATTTTCTCGCTTTGAGTAACATCAAGAAGTTGAGCCACTGTGAACGTTTTTCCGCTTTCACTCCTTAAAACTGTAGACTTTGCCTCAACATCTCTCTTTGTTCCATCCTTACAAATTATTTTGAACCTGTATGTTGAAGGAACCAATTCGCCTCTCTGTCTGCGTAGATAAATATCTTCAACAGTTCCCTTACTTTCTTCATCTAGAAATTTTCTAAAATCCTGTCCGAGAACCTCTCTTTTTGAGTGCCCACTTAGGCGTTGCACCTCGTCATTGACATAAACAATCTTGAAGTTATCATCTACTATTAAGATGCAGTCGTGGGNATTCTCAACCACGGAACGATAGAGTTTCCCATTTTCCCTTAATATTTTCTCAAGTCTCTTCTGTTTTGTAATGTCAATTTTTGAAACAAAAACCTTTGCTAGGCTTTGCTCGTAGCCAGGCGCAACAGACCATGTTAAGGCGACATGTATTTTTTCGCCATTTAAAGTTCTCGTCATTGATTCACATTTGAAATTCGTTCCGCCCTCTGCTATGGCTAATAACTCTTCAACAAACTTTTCACGGGCTTCATNGTCTAGAATCTGCTTTAATCCTCCCGTTATAAGCTGATTTTTGCTTTTAGCCTTGTAAAGCCTCAAAGTTGCCTTGTTCACGTCAATAATGCGGACCATTTCTATGCATTTATCAACTGCCTCTGGGTGTTCCTTAAAGTAGGCTTTGAAATCTCTAATTCCAGAAGCGCGCAAATTTTCAATGTAACTTTTGACTTGCGAAAAGTCTTCTTCCCATAAGGAAATCGGCGAATATTCAAATATGCTTTTGTAGCGTTTCTCGCTTTTACGCAGGTCTTCTTCAACTTCCTTTTGTTTAGCGATGTTAACGCTTTTCATTTTAGGTTTATCCCTCTTTAGACAACAAGCGCTTTTTCAACTGGTCTACATGTTCCAAAAAATCCATTTTCTCCANGTCTTTGTATGCCAAACCAAGCTTTTCGTTGATGCGTTTAACAATTAGCTTTTCAAGATGGGATGCTCCTGGTCCAAAAATTTCTTCCAGAGCCTCTGCAAAGTACATTATGTTTATTGGAATCGTCTCCTCCTTTATTTTGAATGAGTTTTCCAGGTGAAATAGTATCGCCTGTTTCGGTGAATTTCCAAGCATGGAGAGGCTTTCACTAACTGCAGATAATAGAATTTTGCTAAATCCATTTTGAGACACTAATGAACCCTCAAGGACTGTTAGGTTTTATGAATGAAATCAACAATGCATTGATAAAATGTTTGTGAACTCTAAATACTGATTATAAAAGCTTATTATTCAAGTCTTCTTCTTCGCCTCAAAACTCTCTTTAGCAACCTTCACGTAATTGACAAAAACAAGTTCTTTCCTTTCATCCCACTCAACCGGTTTACCAATTTTTTCATGCAACTTCTTCATTATAAGAATTTCTATGAAGTGAGCCCCCAAACCAAAAATCTTCTCGATGCCATCTGCAAAATCCTCAATGCGCCTTGGAATCTCCTCCTTAGATACTTTGAACTTATCCTCTAAATGGAAGTAGATTGCCTGTTTGGCCGAGTTCCCCAACGATGTTAACGCTTCATCTATAGATTCCATGAGAAGCTTGTCAAAGTCTCCCTTTTTCCCCTTCAACTTTCATACTCCACGCGCAGTCTCTTAGGGTTTCTTTAGATGCTTTTGCTTCTTTAAATAAATTGTTTATGCCTTTTTAAATTTTATTAGGCTAATTTTAAACCTAAATTCAAATTAAAATTATCCAGTTCAGAATTCAAAGGCGTAAATGTAAGATAACGGCTTATCGAAGACATCGCAAATACCTCGTGAAAAATTTAGAAAATCAATGTGATCGGAAATAAAAGTTCAAATTGGTAATAAGTAGGAGTGGCCCTTCACTAGGATATGTCTTAATGATTCGCTACGTTTATTTACATAGAACTTCACTTATAAGAGTGAAAAGCGTGGCGAAAAGGGAAGAGTGTCTAATGTCAAAAAAGAACCCAACAAAAGATGAAGCCCTAGAAGCATTAGATTTTATAGTTAACGTCCTAAAGGAACATGAAAAGGATCTGGACAAGCTGATAAATGAGTTGGGCAACATAACTGAAAGGCTTGGGGACACGGGTGAACTAAGCAGCAAAATTGAAAAAGTGGAAGAAAGGCTAACAACACTCCAAAGCGAGATAACAAATCTAATCACATACTTATCAGCCCCACATGGAGCATCACCAGCACCAGCGCAAGCTGTCCAAGAACAAAAGGTCACGGCTACAGCTGAAACCAAAGAACTTCGCGGTCCACCAGTAATTTTAAGGTGTAAGCAGTGGGAGG
>JGI24721J26819_10004261_pt1 | contig 14911 bp, 9 predicted proteins | sample YelNatPaOPGAMG01_FD_26819 | JGI IMG/M metagenome (IMG submission 26819)
GTATCGGCTGCTCCAAGATAGACATTTTTGCCTGCCTTCTTAAACTGATACGCCAATTTGCCGATGGTGGTCGTTTTTCCAACTCCATTCACCCCAACCACCATGATCACGTAAGGTTTTTGACTCAGCGCCTGTTCAAAATCACTTTCGGACGTCTGATTGTTTTCAGCCAGCAANGCAGCAATTTCTTCCTTTAAAATAGCGTTCAGCTCAGAGGTATTTATATATTTATCACGAGCCACTCGTTTCTCAATGCGATCGATAATGCGAAGAGTCGTTTCAATACCGACATCCGAAGAAACCAAAACNTCCTCAAGTTCATCCAACACCTCTTCATCCACTTTGGATTTACCAACCACAACCCTTGAGAGTTTAGAAAATACATTCGTTTTTGTTTTTTCCAACCCTTTATCCAACGTTGCCTGCTTGTCTTTCGAAAATAGGTTAAAAATTCCCATAATACTGTTTTATTGACACGGATTTCATCCATTTCTTAGGACAAAGATACAAAAAAAGACCTTGTAATCAATCTCATTGAACTCTTTCTTTGTAAATGACAAAAAAAATGAAAGGCAACTTCGTCCTTGAAGTTGCCTTTATAAAAAAAGATCCTTAATTCAACCTTCGCATGTACAAATAATTAATTTTCAGATACATAAAAGCTGTATATATTTTATCTACGTGCACTGAACTGTTTCCCTCTCCTCGGGAGAAGGATTAGAAGTGAGGTCGGATAATCTAAACTTGAAAAAACTAAATTTTATATATTAACTTGATTTCAAAACACATACATTATTAATTATAGCTATATCATGCCATTAATTACGTGTGAAAGTTGAATCCTTAATCATTTATTTCTTGATTCTCATTTTGTAGAACGATCTCCAGACAAAATAAAAGGCAATGACAAGGAACGCCACGCCAATGTAAGGAGCAACCGGACGGAAATTGGCAGAAATGGCAATTTCCATGGCAAGCAGACCAAACAACGTAGTAAACTTGATGATCGGATTCATTGCTACGGAGGAAGTGTCCTTAAAAGGATCTCCTACGGTATCGCCAACAATGGTAGCATCATGCAAATCAGTACCTTTCATTTGTAAATCCACTTCAACCACTTTTTTGCTGTTATCCCAGCAACCACCGGCATTGGCCATGAAAATAGCCTGAAACAAGCCAAAAACAGCAATAGCAATCAAATAACTGACAAAGAAAGAAGCTGCAGCAAACTGAATCGCAGGCGTTATCGCCCCGGTGATTTCAGTCCCCGAAATGAAAGCAAAACCTAATGCAAAACTGAAAATAGCCGGGAAAATATTCCACATACCATGTTGAGCATACTGAGTACAGATTTTTACCACTTCTTTTGATTTATCCATCGACGCTTTCTTTTCAGCACCCGGATCAAGGTTGATGTTCCGTTTGATATATTCTACGGCTCGATAAGCACCGGTCGTTACGGCCTGCATCGAAGCCCCCGTAAACCAATAAATGACGGCACCACCACACAGGAATCCAAGGATTGTCCATGGATTCAAAACATTAAGAATTGACTCCGGATCAACACCCAACACATTTTTAATCACTAAAATAATGGAAAAAATCATCGTGGTAGCTCCCACAACAGCCGTACCGATNAACACCGGCTTTGCCGTTGCCTTAAATGTATTTCCCGCTCCATCGTTAGCCTCCAAATAATGTTTGGCTTTTTCAAAATCAGGCTTAAATCCAAATTCTTTTTCAATTTCAACAGCTACGTTCGGAACATCTTCTATTAAGGACAATTCATAAACAGACTGTGCATTGTCAGTGACAGGGCCATAACTATCCACAGCAATGGTCACAGGACCCATTCCCAACAATCCGAATGCCACCAATCCGAAAGCAAAAATAGACGAATAGGACATAAATTGTTCCAGCCCGAAGGTACTGGCCAGATAGGCTATCAACATCAACAAAACAAAGACCATTCCCATCCAAAATGCTGAAAAATTACCGGCAACAAGGCCTGATAAAATATTCAATGAAGAACCACCTTCTTTACTGGCGCTGACCACTTCCTGCACATGCGACGACTTAGGACTGGTAAATAACTTAGTAAATTCAGGAATCAAGGCTCCGCCCAATGTCCCACAACTGATAATGACAGAAAGAATGATCCAAAGATTAGGATTAACACTGCCTAACAACGAATTGGGACCAACCATAAAATAACTTGCAATAAAAGTAACCACAATACTTAACAAGGAGGTAATCCAAACCAAATTGGTCAACGGTCGCTCAAAATCCAACTCATCTTGGTGTCCGTATAATTTCTTACTGAGAGCTCCATTTATCCAAAAAGCAACGACAGAAGTAATGATCATTAAAATACGCATGACAAAAATCCAAGTCAAAAANCTGGACTGCCATTCGGGATTTGAAATAAACTTATTGTTTGTAATGGTACCGACAGCCAAAACAATAAATGAGATGAGTGCTACTCCGGTCACACCGTAGGTTTCAAAACCATCAGCGGTAGGCCCAACGCTGTCTCCTGCATTATCACCNGTACAATCGGCAATGACACCGGGATTGCGCGGATCATCTTCATCAATCTTAAAAACAACTTTCATTAAATCAGACCCAATATCNGCAATCTTGGTGAAAATTCCACCTGCAATACGCAATGCCGAAGCGCCTAAAGATTCGCCAATGGCAAAACCTACAAAACATGAACCGGCAACATGACGCGGCATTAACACCAAGATAATCAACATCATAATTAATTCGATGCTTACCAACATCACACCAATACTCATGCCTGCATTTAAAGGAATATTTAAGAGNTTCAACGGTTTACGCTCCAATGAGGCAAAAGCCATCCGACTATTGGCTAACGTATTCATGCGAATGCCAAACCAGGCTACACTATATGAACCTAAAATGCCAAGGATCGTCCATGCCAAAATCAACAAAACTCCCCAGGCACTTTCGCTTTGTAAAAAACCAAAATAAAAGGTGACGGCTGCTGCAATGATTAAAAACAACCACACTAAAAATTTTCCCTGTTGCAACAAATAGGTTTTGCAGGTAGCAAAAATAACGTTGGAAACATCCAACATCGATTGATGAGCACGGATCGCTTTGACTTTCAAAAATTGATATAAGCCAAACAACAACCCTAATCCGCAAATAACAAAACCCCAAACCAAAAGTGAATTTTGATCCGNTGACAACGTGGGAATTTTGAGATTGGCCTCACTGGCCCAACTCATCATGGGCAAAGCTAAACCGATCATTAGTACGAGAACTTTTTTCATAAATTGATTCTTTAAGTGTTAGAGATTAGTTAATTTATTTGATAATCACAACCGTGTGATCATATGCAAATTTCGTGCTTTTGATAATTTTCCGTTAATCAATTCTATTTTTTGATGCAACGAAAGTATGAATTATCCACAACATAAAACGTTATTAAAAAGTAAATATCAACCTCCGTTGTTCAAAATAATTTAATTTCATTATTTAGCTACCTTTTCTGCCATTAATCCGGTGCTGAGACACCCATATTTCTGCAAAATTGTAGTTTAATGTCGCATTGATTAAAACATCGGCGGGGGATTGAAAAAAATAACGAAAAATAAATCAACCTTTCTACCCAACATCTGAAAAAGTTTTTTTGTAAATAGAGAAACAACATTGAAAAGAAAGCCCTTTAGTCCATGTTTGCTCCGTATCAAATCCATATCAAGTCCAAAGGTCGTGATGCCGACAATAAGCTTCCATCAAACCTCGTCATAAAGACACTTCAATGAAATGAGTTAGCATGACGCAACCTGGGTGATAAAATCCCTGCAACCTTGTGCGCCTTGAACAACAAATCATAAACCAACGCTGAAAACACACAAAAAAAAACAGGAAACAACAAAACTGCTGCTTCCCGTTCCATATAATAATGAGCAAATTGGATGAGAACAATCAAAAGCGATATCGAACACTTAAACCAACATTAGTGGATCCAAATTGACTGTCATAAGTTCCAAAATTAATGATTGGTCGCCAATCCAATGAAACCTGAAGGGGAATATCAAAATTATATTCCATGCCTACAATACCACCAACGCCAATATCAGCACCACTGTGATTATCTTTACTGTAAATTCCAAGACTTGCTCCGGGGCCGATGTACCATTTCAATCCATTGGTGATATGATAGTCCCATTGATAAAAACCCGAAAGAGCCGAAGTATTCCAAGTCCAACCTAAATCAAATTCCAATCGATTATAACTGGACAATTCACGTTGATAAGACACCTCTGTTCCTCCCGTAAAGCGTAACCCTAACGCATTCTTTTGTCCAAAAGCAAAAGAAATGGTACACAATGAAATCATGAAAATTGAAATAATTTTTTTCATATTTTTAATTTTATTTTCAACACGAGGGTTGTATAAACTTTTTAAGCATTTTCAATACAAATATAGCATGAATATGCCCATCAATCATGCATTAAGAAGACTAAAAAAGTTAAAATGATCAAACATCCTTCATTGATAATTGAATTCTTTTTCGTTCATAATCAATCCCAATCACTTTTACCGTCACAACTTGCTGCAAAGCAACAACTTCTAACGGAGATCGGAGAAAACGATTAGCCATGTTCGAGAGATGAACCAATCCACTTTCGTGAATACCAATGTCAACAAAAGCGCCAAAATTGGTAATATTCGTAACTACACCCTGAAGAATCATCCCTTCTTTGAGATCGTCCATTGTTTGAATGGTTCGATCAAACGAGGGTGATGCTAACATTTTTCGCGGATCGCGTCCCGGTTGAATCAGTTCATTCATAATATCCGTCAACGTAGGTATCCCAATGGAATCATTGACATATTTTTCTATGCTAATTTGCTTTTGCAATGATTTATTCTCAATGAATTCTTTTAATGACACGCCCAAATCACCCGCCATCTTCATCACGACCGGGTAATTTTCAGNATGAACGGCACTGTTATCCAAAGGATTTTCAGACAATGCAATACGAAGGAATCCGGCAGCTTGTTCAAATGTTTTTGGACCCATTTTTGGAACCTTTAGCAATTCTTGGCGAGAATGAAACGGTCCGTTTTTGGCACGATAGTCAATGATATTTTGAGCCAATTGCGGGCCTAACCCCGAAACNTACATCAACAAATACCGACTGGCNGAGTTCAGTTCAACGCCCACCGTGTTAACGCAATGCATGACGGTTTGATCCAACGCCTTTTTAAGTTCCACCTGATCTACATCATGTTGATATTGCCCGACCCCAATCGATTTCGGATCAATCTTTACCAATTCTGCCAAAGGATCCATCAATCGACGCCCGATCGAAACAGCGCCACGCACGGTGACATCATGATTCGGAAATTCTTCTCGTGCAATAGCGGAAGCAGAATAGACCGAGGCTCCATTTTCACTGACCATGAAGACCGGAAAATCTTCAGGTAAAAATTCACGAAAGAATGCTTCTGTTTCACGACCAGCGGTACCATTTCCCACAGCTATCGCTTCAACTTTAAAAGTGTGAATGAAGTCGAGAATGGTTTTTGAAGCTTCTTCACGTTTTGCATGCGGAGGATGCGGAAAAATGGCCGCATGATGCAACAAATGACCTTGCGCATCGAGGCAGACCACTTTGCAGCCCGTGCGAAATCCGGGATCAACAGCAAGAATACGCTTGTTGCTTAAAGGTGGAGCCAACAATAACTGTCGAAGATTGTCAGCAAAAATAGCAATGGCTTCTTGATCAGCTTTTTGTTTACTTTCAATGGCAAGTTCATTTTCGAGACTTGGTTTCAAAAGCCGCTGAAAAGCGTCGTTGATGGCCATTTCTACCTGCACTGATGCAGCACCAGTCGAAGTGACAAAAAGACGTTTTAGAACGTTCAGACATTGCACGACATCCGGTTGGAGAGAAACCCGAAGTATTTTTTCATTTTCCCCGCGACGAATGGCTAACAAACGATGAGAAGAACATCGTTTCAACGGTTCTGAAACATGAAAATAATCGCGGTATTTAATTCCTTCCTCCTCTTTTCCTTTTACCACGGTTGCTTCGATAGTGGCCGTTTGCCGAAACAAGTGCCGAAGTTGTTTTCTTGCTTCTTCATTTTCATTCAGCCATTCAGCCATTATTTCACGTGCTCCCTGCAAGGCTTCCTCGACGGTTGTCACCTGATCGTTGATAAACGAAAGAGCCTTCTTTTCCACGTCGGTTTCTTTTTGCTGCCACAACAACCGCGCCAAAGGTTCTAATCCCTTTTCACGAGCAATGGCTGCTTTGGTTCTCCTTTTGGGTTTAAATGGTAAATAGATATCCTCCAATTCAAAACTCGTCAATGTTTCATTGATTTTTTGGCGAAGTTCATCGGTCAAAACACCCTGCTCCTCCATGGAAGAAAGAATATAAGCCTTCCTTTTCTGCAATTCTTCCAACTTCTGATTGGCTTCCGCAATGGCCGCCAGCTGAACTTCGTCCAGACTTCCGGTTCGTTCTTTTCGATAACGGCTGATGAAAGGGATCGTTGCCCCCTCGTCAAAAAGTTTCAAAACATTCACCACCTGCCATTCGTGCAGTTGAAACATAGCAGCAATGCGTGCTGAAATGGTATTCATCCTATTTATCCTTAATCAAATGAAACACGCCACCAAATAACACTTCTCAACCACAGAAAACAAATTTACAAATTCAACGAATCCTTAAAGAAAAACCCTCTAAATTAATGAGTTGAAATGTCTCCTTTCGGTCAAAAGTGTCCGAGATACTAAAAACAGCGAACGTTGTTTTTCATACGTTCGCTGCTGTAAATACAATGGATAGAAGACTAAAAACATCTATCCGATGAGTGCATTAAAATGAGTAGCTTACTTTAACAAAGCATCCAACTTTGCTTGAAACGTTTGTTTAGGCAAAGCACCTACCACTTTATCCACTAATTTTCCATCCTTAAAATATAATATGGTAGGAATATTGCGAATCATAAATTTGGAAGGACTTTCAGGATTTTCATCTACATTGATCGATCCAATGTACGCTTTTCCTTCGTATGCTTCAGCTAAATCTTCCATAATGGGTGTTACCATGCGACAAGGGCCGCACCATTCTGCCCAAAAATCAATCATTACGATATGGTTATTTTCTAACACATGATCGAGCATTTGATCAGTAATTTCGTGTGTCATAATCAATTTATTGTTGAATGTTATTTATTGTTACAAAGTTAATGCAAAAAAAGGCATTCCCGTTACTTGACCTTCAATTCTTCTGATTTTTTTTAGAACGCAAGTAATCATCCATTGCAGCAGCTGCTTTTCTGCCATCGCCCATGGCCAAAATAACGGTTGCCCCGCCGCGAACAATGTCTCCTCCGGCATAAATGGCAGGAATAGACGTTTGCAGATGATCATCCACCACTAAAGTTCCCCATTTAGAAACGGATAAGCCGTTGATGGAAGAAGGAATCAACGGGTTTGGCGAAACACCGATACTGACAATCACCGCATCAACATCAATGGTTTCCACTGCGCCCGGTATTTCAACAGGACTTCTGCGTCCTGAAGCATCAGGTTCTCCTAACATCATCTTTTGCAAACGCATGCGTTTCACTCTTCCGCTTTCATCTCCTTCATATTCAATAGGATTATGCAAGGTCAAAAATTCAATACCTTCTTCTTTGGCATGTTTAATCTCTTCAATACGCGCGGGCATCTCCTGCTCAGACCGACGATAAACAATCATGGCACGCTGTGCACCAAGTCGCCTTGCCGTTCTGACAGCATCCATAGCGGTGTTGCCACCGCCAATGACGGCAACATGTTGACCTGTCAACACAGGCGTGTCGCCACCTCGCGATGCACCCATCAGATTGATACGTGTCAAATATTCATTGGAAGACATTACGCCAATCAAATTTTCACCGGGAATATTCATAAAACGTGGCAATCCGGCTCCACTACCCACAAAGAGTCCTTCATAGCCTTCATTTTTCAAATCCTCATACGAAATGGTTTTCCCAACTATGCAATTAGTGATCATTTCGACACCCATTTTTTTGATATTTTCAATCTCAACATCAATGACATCATTGGGAAGACGAAATGCCGGAATCCCGTATTTCAGTACACCGCCGATTTCGTGCAATGCTTCGAACACAGTCACCCGATAGCCTTTTTTAGCCATTTCACCGGCAAAAGAAAGACCGGCAGGACCTGATCCGACTACAGCGACTTTAATCCCATTGGAAGGCGCACAAACAGGCACCGACAGTTTTCCGCTGTGACGCTCATAATCTGCCGCAAAACGCTCCAGGTAACCAATTGCCACTGCTTCCTTGCCTAATTTCTGCGTATAAATGCACGAAGCCTCGCACTGTTTTTCTTGCGGACAAACCCGACCGCACACAGCAGGCAAAGCGCTCGTCCGTTTCAAAATGGAAGCCGCTTCCAATAGTTCATTATTTTCAATGCGTTTGATAAATCCGGGAATATCTATTCCAACGGGACATCCTGAAATACAGGTAGGATTGGGACAATCCAGACATCGTTTTGCCTCGAGGAGGGCTTCCTCAAGCGTTAAACCCATATTCACTTCTTCATTGTTGTGACTGCGAACTAAAGGATCGAGTTCGTGCATATGCACACGCGGGATCGATGTTCTTTCTTTGGTTGAAACAGACTTCCGCAATTGCTCACGCCATGCAGCGTTGCGGGATGAAACGGTTTGTTCAGACATAATCAAAATATATTCCGAAATTTAAAAGAAATGATGACAAGCTATCGCGATCCTGTTTGAGCTAAATATTCCTCCATCGCTTTTTGTTCCAAAGGCTTATAAGATCCAAGACGCATTTGCATTTCGTCAAAATCTACCTGATGTGCATCAAATTCAGGACCATCAATGCAAACAAATTTAGTTTTACCGCCAACAGTCACCCGACACGCACCACACATACCGGTTCCATCTACCATAATGGTATTCAATGAAGCCATCGTTGACACATTGTATTTTTTGGTCAGCAAAGCAACATATTTCATCATGACAGCTGGTCCGACAGTAACACACATGTCCACTTTCTCACGCAACAACACCTCTTCAATGCCAACAGTAACAACTCCTTTTTTTCCATAACTTCCGTCATCGGTCATGATAATAACTTCATCGGAATTGGCACGCATTTGCTCTTCCAAGATAACCAAGTCCTTTGTTCTCGCTGCTAAAATGGTGATCACACGGTTTCCCGCATTTTTCATCGCTTCAACGATGGGCAATAAAGGCGCTACGCCCACTCCACCACCAGCACAAACAACGGTTCCGTATTTTTCAATGTGAGTTGCTTTCCCCAANGGTCCAACCAGATCGGTGATGTAATCACCTTCATTCAAAGCACACAATTTGGCGGATGAAACACCTACTCGCTGAACGACTAACGAAATCGAACCTTTNGTTATATCGGCTGCTGCAATAGTAAGCGGAATTCGCTCTCCTGATTCACCCACTTTCACTAAAACGAAATGACCTGCTTTTCGGGCNCGCGCAATCAATGGAGCTTCCACTTCAAAATAAACAACATTCGAAGAAAAAAACGCTTTCTTCAAAATTTTATTCATGGTTTGGTTGAATTGAATGTATATTTGATGATTGGTTTAATTTTTATCGCTAAAAATCCCTATTTGCGGACAAAATTACTATTTTTGCTCCATGTTGACAAACAAACCATTTTCTTGCTACATCTTCAAATGTTAAAATTAGCCGCAGAAATGTCATTATTTTGCATCAAAACATGTTGTAAAGCATAAAAAAAAGTTTTGTATCCTCCATAAAATGGACGAAATTTGCAACTGTTAAAACTACACAATCTTTTTTGCCTTAAAAAACTAATACCTATTAGCAACAAAAAAGCAGGCCTTTGAGAAAAGACCTGCTTTTTTAGTTTTTTTTTATTTATGGTAAAGTTTGAACTGAAGACCGAACTTCAACGAAACACTTACAGGATGCACTGTTCGGTAACTTTCCGGCTGGTCGCAAGGGATGTAATAAGCACCTCCGGTTTCCATGTAAATGAACAAAAATCGATACAAACGATAAGTAGCTCCAACATTAGCATCTAACGAAAATTGAAAACCATGAATGCCTGTGGAATAAGAATCTTGAAGGATAGCAGCATTCTGACTGTTGTAGTTATAAATTTTTTCAACCAAAGAAACGCCTTTCTCAATGCTGCCGCCGGAAGAAACATACAACGAAAACGAAGGTTGATTCACAAAAGAATAAGCGATTTTGATTGGAATTCCCAAATAATTTTGTTCAATTCGTCCTGTAGCACGATTGCTCAAGGTGGAAGTGACCTCTCCCGTGGTTACTAATTGCGTAAACGACAATCCGGTTTGCAAATCCCAACGTGAAAGTAAAGGTTGACTGAACGTCACACCCCATGATATTGGGAAAGCATATGTTTTTTTATCGATAAACGTAATCATTTGTGAGGAGGAAGATGCATGTTGAACGGGAGCTGCATTCCGATTCACCTGAGTCAAAAGTCTGTAATCTAAGGATGCCGGTTGCATCCATGCATTGGCGTTACTAAAATTGGTTGGAAGACCATTGTTGCCTTGTACATGCAATGCCAACCATCCCACTGATGAATGGTGCTTCGTTGTGTTAGTTGAATGGTTCTGATCTGCCAAACTCGGCAACTCAGGAAGATTTTCTAGATGTTGCATCTGAGCAGCGCTGTCCTGTTCGGAAGTTGTTTTCTCCACAAATTGAGCGGCTAAAGCTTCAGACACACCATTCGTTATGTTCTCAACAAGTGCAATCGACGATGGAAACATTATTTTATTGGCATTCAATGGTTTATTTAAGTTCTGTTGTAACCCGACACATTTTTCTTGCAAAGTGGAAACTGATGAATGAAGGGCAGAACTGTTGGATGGTTCAGACACGACAGGCGTTGCATTGGCTAAGACGAGTTTCCCCTTTTTGATAGATTTCGAAGACAATAACACCTGATTCTGATGCTTAACCGCTATTTTCAAAGACGAAGGTGAGAGGGTAGATACCATAGGCTGTTGAACCTCGTGATGAAAAAACAAAGCAGAAAAGCCTCCGATCATCAGACTGATAAGGCACGCTGCNGCCAACCACCGAACAATCAAAGCACGGCGATGTCGTTCTTGTGCGACACGTCGTTTGGCAACAAACATTTCCCAATCCTCATCGGGCAAACGAACATCGTAATGCTCAAATTTTTGAGAAAACAATTGCCTCAAATACTGATCATCCCTATTAGCCATACAGCGTTCTAATTTTTTGTCTAAGCAATGTTTTTGCACGAGCAAACTGCGATCGGGAAGTACTTTCGGTTATGCCCAACATNGCAGCTATTTCTTTGTGACTATATCCTTCTACTGCATAAAGGTTAAAGACCGTTCGAAATCCTGTTGGCAATGAACCGATAATCTCTCTCAATTCATCAGCTGAAAGTCGTTCCATGATCGATTCATCTTCAGACTTCACATCGAAAAGATTTGAAAGGTCAGCATGTTCATTCATCACATCATTTCTTCGCAAATATTCGAGTGCCGTGGTAACAAAAACACGCCGCATCCACCCTTCAAAAGAACCTTCACCTTGAAACGATCGAATATACCTAAATACCTTGATAAAACCATCGTGCAAGAGATCACGTGCCGTTTCATAATCGTTGACATAACGATAACAAACACCCATCATTTTTTGAGCATACTGTTCATACAGATACTTTTGAGCTTCAACATTCTCCTGCTGACAGTCACGAATGAGTTGTGCTTCGTCGTGTACGATGTACATGCACTATTAATATAGATGATTTATCAATTCAAAACGTTGCATTAACAACAACGTCTTTTTCTGGTTCTGGTTAGTCCGCGACGGATATAATCCTTGATATTCAAATCATTCACTGGCTGCCGGCGCCTGCAGCAACTCCAAAATTTTGCTTGCGGCCATTTCTGATGCACCTCGTGCACCTAACATCTGACGAATGACATTGTAATCATTCAATATATTGGCACGAAATAGCTCATTTTCTGTTATTTGCCTCAATTCATCCACCAATCGCCGCGTGGTTACTTCCGCACCAATCAATTCAACAACTACCTGCTTTTGAGCAATAATATTGACCAATGAGATATACGGAATTTTAATGATCCACTTTTTCAACAAAGGAGTTAGACGAGCCGGTGTCAAATGATACACCACAACCTGAGGAACATTCAATAATGCGGTTTCAAGCGTGGCAGTTCCTGAAGTAACAATGGCGGCAAAAGCAACATTCAACAGATCGTACGTTTGATTGAACACCACATGAACATCTACATTTGGTTGCAAAAAAGCGTTATAAAATTCTTTATCAATGCCCGGCGCACCGGCAATCACAAATTGATATTGCGGATAATGAGCAACAACTGAAAGCATTAACGGCAAATTATCCCGTATCTCTTTTTGACGACTGCCTGCCAATAATGCCACAATCGGTCGATTATCGAAGGCATTGCTTTTCAAAAATGAAGCGGTCTTGACCGATGCGCTATCGGGATCAGGCACGGCATCCATTAAAGGATTTCCGACATAAAAGACATTAAAATAATCATGTTGTCGGTAAAACGCCACTTCAAACGGGAAAATTACCAAAACCGCATCAATATATCGTTTAATTTCTTTAATGCGAAAAGTCTTCCAAGCCCAAATTTTGGGTGAAATATAATAATAGACAGGCACATTGAAATTTTGTTTCACAAAACGGGCAATGCGCAAATTAAAGCTGGGATAATCGATAAGAATGATCACATCAGGATGGAAAAAGCGAATGGCTTCCCGAGTGATCGACATGTTTCGTAAAATAGTGCGTAAATGCAACAAGACAGGAATAAAACCCATGAAAGCCAANNGTTTGAGATGGATCAAAGGTTCTCCACCTTGGGCTTGCATTAAGTCACCTCCCAAGAAACGAAATTCGGCATCTGCATCGTTTGCTTTGATGGCGCGCATCAAATTGGATCCATGTAGATCGCCCGATGCTTCTCCGGCAATGATAAAGTATTTCATCGTTCCTCCGATTTGACAGGCTGTTAGAGGAGATGAGCGTCAACTATCTCTTTTTCTTTGCATTAGCACTTTGCTGCATTTGTTCACGTTGCATCTTCTCTAACCGATCCAAAAATCCGCTTTTTTTCTTTAATGGTTTTTTCTTGTTGGCTTCAAGTTGAGCTAACAACTTTTCCTCATCCACAAAATAGCGAATGGTATAGGTTTGAATAATGGTGATGAGCGTTGACAAGAAATAATAATAGCTTAAACCGGAGGCATAATCATTGAACCAGACCCACATTAAAATAGGAGTAAAGTACATCAATAAATTCATTCCCGGGATTTGCTGACTGCTTTGCATCTGCTGCGACATGTTAATTTTAGTATAGATAAAACTAACAATAGTCATCAACAAACAGAATAAACTAATGTGATTCCCAAAATATTGCGTGATGAAAGGAATATTGGCATGCCATGAAATAATGGCATCGTAAGAAGACAAATCCTTAGCCCACAAAAAAGCCTGATGCCTCAACTCAATAGATGACGGAAAGAAATCAAACATAGCAATCAAAATAGGCAATTGCAAAAGCATGGGCAAACAGCCGCTCATAGGACTAACACCCACCTTTTTGTAAAGATCCATGGTGGCTTTTTGACGTTCCAATGCTTTTTCGGCAGGAATTTTAGCATTGATGGCATCTATCTGCGGCTTCAACACACGCATTTTTGCCGACGACACATATGATTTGTAAGTCAATGGGAACAATACTAATTTAATGACAATGGTCATCAATAAAATAATGATTCCGTAACTGGAAATGAAACCACCAAAAAAGTTGAACATCGGAATAATGGCGTACTTATTGACCCATCCGAAAATTCCCCAACCCAACGGAATCAGCTTAGTAAGATGCAATTTCTGATCACTTGAAATATGTTTGTCATAGGAAGATAACAAAGGATATTTATTGGGCCCAAAGAAGAAACGAAATCCGGGTCCATCAGGATTCTTGGGATTATAGTTAACGAACAAATCCGACTTACACGACATGATGTAAGGCACATTCGGATCTTCTTGTGCTTTACTTTCCAAGGTGGCTGAAAAGAAAAATTGATCAGCGATCAGTACCGAACTAAAAAATTGATCTTTAAAAGCTACCCACTGAATCTGATTTGGTGGAGTTTTTGTTTGATCGCCCGAAGGACTTAAATTATTGACATCAGCGCCAACAAATTTATAATAAAGACCGGCATAACGGGATTCAAATTTACGACCATGCTCCTGTTGTCTGATTTTAGAATTCCAATTCAGTTCAAGTCGATCTGTATTTTGCGCCAACACACTGTTCATGTTGTGATTTTCCAATTTCCATCCCACCATGTAATCGTTTGGCTTCAGAGTGTACACATAATCGAGATAGGCTCCATTGTCAGCACGAAGTCGCATGGTAAACGACATCGGTTTTGTAACCATCACAGCATGAAGGCTGTCAAATCCAACCGGTTGAAAGTAAAGATCCTGAGTGCTCAACACGCGATTGTTATTCGTAGCCAATGTAAATCCCATCGAGCTCTCTTTTTCATCAAAGAGCACAACCGGCAATGAATCATAAGAGTGATAATTTTTTAAAATAGCTGAAACAATGCGGCCTCCTTTATTGCTGATGATTATTTTAATTACATTATTTTCAATGGTATATAAATGTTCACGACCTTCTGCCGAAGGAGCAAAAGGACCAAATTTTGAACTGTTCAGCGAAGTATCNGCTGCAGATGCCTGCAACGAATCTGTCTTGGCTAAAGAAGCGCTATCGGGCATA
>JGI24721J26819_10004263_pt1 | contig 14905 bp, 9 predicted proteins | sample YelNatPaOPGAMG01_FD_26819 | JGI IMG/M metagenome (IMG submission 26819)
CTCGGGCAGCCTGCCAGTTGAGGGTGTAGTCCTGCGGAGCGCCAGCTGCGAGCTTGACGGCGTTTTCGTAGGCAGCTTTGAGCTCGGCTTCGGTCTGGGCGATGACAGGGATGAGCGCAAAAAGCAAAAGAATCGCGGCGATGGGCAGTCTCCTCTTCATAAAAAATCCTCCTTGATGCGCAATGGGGCGCTTGAGAACGCATGAATGGGTATGCAAGCGAAATGCCTGCATGCATTGAAAACGTACCTTGTGCACAGGCCGAGGTCAAGGGCAGGCTTGCTCATCCCACATGGTGGGGTTTACTGCAATTTCGGATCAAATGCTGCGCGCAAACCATCTCCAAAGATATTGAAGGCGAGGACCGTCAGGAAAATAGCGATACCCGGGAAAATGGTCAGGTGGTCAGCTACACCGATATAGTCGCGGCTTTCGGCAAGCATGGCGCCCCATTCGGGAGTTGGAGGCTGGGCGCCAAGGCCGAGGAAGCTCAAGGAGGAAGCGGTAAGGATTGAGGTACCGATACGCATTGTGAAATACACAATGGCTCCGCTGAGAGTGCCCGGCATGATGTGGACAAACATGATTCGTTTGTTTGATGCTCCCATGCTTCTGGCCGCGCGGACATAGAGGCTCTCTTTGAGCGAGAGGGTATTGCTGCGGACGATTCTCGCAAAGGTCGGTATGCTGAAGATTGCTACAGCCGCGACGACGTTCACGAGTCCTGGCCCCAGTATTGCGACGACTGCGATGGCGAGCAGAATTCCCGGGAATGCGAANAGCACATCGGCGCTGCGCATGATTATTTCATCCAGGAATCCGCCGAAGAATCCACTGAGCAAGCCAAGGCTTACACCGACGATTGCNCCTATTGTGACTGANGAAATGCCGACGGTCAGCGAAATGCGCGNNCCGTAGATGATNCTGCTCAGAATATCGCGGCCATAGATATCGGTTCCAGCCCAGTGCTGGGGGCTTGGCGGCATCATGGCATTGCCGTAATCGATCGCGTAGGGATCGTATGGAGCGATAAAAGGCGCAAAAATTGCGGCGAGCACGAGAAAGAGTATGAATATTCCGGCCACCATAGCGGATTTCTGTTTCTTGAATTTCTGCCAGAAGATCATGAATGGTGTAATTGTTTTCTCAGCCATGGTCTATTCCTACTTATACCGAATTTCCGGATTGATTACCGCATATAACATGTCGATCAAAAGATTTATCACGACGAACTGGAGCGAGTACAGCAATAAGAGTGCCTGCAGAACAGGATAGTCGCGTACGCTTACCGATTCGATCATGAATCTCCCAAGGCCTGGCCACGCAAAAACAGTTTCTACCACAACCGAGCCGCCGAGCAGAAAACCAAACTGGAGCCCAACCATCGTTACTACGGGAATAAGGGCGTTACGGAATGCATGCTTCCACATTACGACGCGCTCGGAGAGTCCCTTTGCGCGCGCAGTATTGATGTATTCCTCCTGGAGGACATCGAGAAATGATGAAAGGGTAAACCGTGCGATAATGGCAGCAACCGTTGCGCCCAGCGTAAGGGAAGGCAGGATCAGTTCTTTGAACTTGCCGGTGAAGCCCGTTACCGGGAGCCATCCCAAGTGCACAGCGAATAGCTGCATAAGCAGCAAGCCCAGCCAGAACTGCGGCATCGAAATTCCTGAAACCGCCACAAGCATCGCCGTGTAGTCCTGCCATTTTCCTCGATGCATTGCTGCGTATGCTCCGAACAGGACGCCAAATAATATCGACCACACCATGCTTGCAAGCGCGAGGTACAATGTGGGCGGAAATCTCAGCGCAATTTCTTGAGCTACTGGCAGCTTGCTGCGCAGACTTTTACCAAGATCGCCCCTGAACAGGCGACCCATGTAGTTCAGGTACTGTTCAGGAAGCGATTTATCGAGTCCAAGTTCGGTACGGACCCTGTTGATGGTTGCCTCGTCTGCATCGGGGCCTGCCATAATGCGCGCAGGATCACCGGGCAGCAAATGTACAAACAAGAAGACCAATATCGAGACAACCAGCAGGACCGGAAGGATGGATAAACACCTTCGAATGAAATATTTCAGCATAAATTACTGTACAATCTCTGCTTCTTCTACCGTAAATGCGCCATCTGCCATCGGGTAGATGCCTTTGATGTTTTTCGACTTAGCCGCGATAAGCGTATCTACAAACAGGTAGCCCCATGGAGCTTTTGACCATACATAATCCTGAAGCTGGGCATAGGCATTCGCCCGAACTTTCGGATCAGCAGTCGTCAGACCTGCCTTGATGAGATTATCGACGGTCTTGTCTTCGAAGAAACCATAGTTGGACATGTTCGGCGGGAAGGCTTCCGTAGAGAGAAGCGGACGGGTTGCCCAGTCGGCATCTCCTGTGGACGAAGACCAACCGCCAAATGCGATGAATGGTGTATCGCCGACAGTCTCAAGCTTGTTTTTGGCCAGTTTGTCATAGAAGCTTGCGACATCCATGGACTGAATATCACCGGTAATTCCGATAGCCTTGAGCTGCTGCTGAACCATTTCTGTTGCCCTGAGGCGGGCGCTCGCATTCGGGGTGAGGAAGACAACTTTAAAGCCGTTTTCGTAGCCAGCTTCTTTCATGAGCGCTTTGGCTTTTGCAAGGTCATACGGCCATGGTCCCTGTTTCTTGAAAAACGGGAGTGCAGAGGGGAATATGGAATCGGCTTCGGTGGCTGCGCCGCCCCATGCGATGTTGATGATCGCTTTTTTGTCGAGCGCATAGTTGATTGCCTGGCGGACCCGTTCGTCGGAGAGGGGTTTGGACTTGGTGTTGAGGATGAGATAGCGTTCGATAATAGAGGGCTGCTTAATCACTTCGATGTTGGGATCGTTTTCGACAAGCTTGAGAAGCTCGGCAGGCATCGGGTAAATGTACTGAGCCTGGCCTGCCCTCAGCATAGCAACACGAGAGCCATTTTCAGGGATTGGTACAAACTTGATGGAATCGACTTTGACGGTACCGCGCCAGTAATTGGGATTTTTCTTTATGAGCACATAGCTTCCGGATACCATTTCGCTGAACATGAATGGNCCAGTGCCAACAGGATGCTTGCTTACATCATCGCCATATTCCTGCAAGGCTTTGGGGCTCAGCATCAAGGCTCCTGGATGCGCGAGAGCATTCAGGAATGCGCCGAATGGCTCTTTAAGAATGAATTTGACAGTGTAGTCATCGATGATTTTAACTTCTTTCACCGGAGCCATGAGACTGCTTCGCACGTATTTCCCTGTCATGAGGCGATCGATATTCACTTTGACAGCTTGTGCGTTGAAGGGAGCACCGTCATGGAAGGTTATGCCTTTGCGCAGTTTGAAGGTGAATTCGGTTGCGGTATCGTTGTAAGTATATGACTCAGCAAGAAGTGGAATGATATTCAGATTCTTGTCGAATCCCAAGAGTCCCTGGCAGATTGCCCGCTCGATTGCGCCGGAATATGTATCGGATGTATCGTGCGGGTCCAGCGTTTTGGTCGTAGAATCCGATGCATAGACAATGTCTTTTCCGGCCGCAAACAGGGGCATTGCAGAGATGATGAGTACCATCATCAGCGCAAGTACCAGATGTTTTGCTTTCATCGTAAGCCTCCTCGAAAGATAGAATATATAGACTTCTGGCGTTGACCGACGGTCATGCGCCAAAGCTAACTCCTTCCTTGGTCGATGCGACGAAATGCCCCGGCTCGACTTCGATATATTCGATTCTGGGCGTTGCATCCTCGATTCTATGAATGGTGCTTGGAATTTCACCGCTCAGCATACTAAAATTGGACCGGCGAGTCGGGTCGGGCACCGGAATTGCCGCCAGCAGCTTTTTTGTATAGGGGTGCATGGGATTTTCGAACACCTGCATGCGAGTGCCTGATTCTACGACTTGCCCGAGATACATGACCATGACCCGATTGCTCACGCGCTCGATGACGGCCATGTTGTGCGAAATGAAGAGATAGGACAGCTTGAATTCTTTTTGAAGCTCAAGCATGAGATTGAGCACGGTCGCCTGAATTGAAACATCGAGCGACGATACTGCTTCGTCGGCGATGATGATTTTTGGCTGGGTGGCGAGTGCTCGCGCAATGGCGATACGCTGGCGCTGNCCGCCGGAGAATTCATGCGGATAGCGGTCTTTGTGTTTTGGGGGGATTCCTACACAATCGAGAAGGAATTCGACGCGTTTTTTACGCTCTTCGGGCGTGCCGATGTTGTGAATAACGAGAGGTTCTTCGATTGCGGCGCCTATTCTGATACGCGGGTTGAGCGAGGCAAATGGATCTTGAAACACGAACTGAATATCTCTTCGGTATTGTTTCAACTCTGAATCAGGGAGGGTCAGGATATCTTTCCCCATGAAAAGGACTTTGCCCTGCGCAGGAACAAGTTTCAGAACCGAATATCCGGTGGTTGATTTTCCACAGCCTGATTCGCCAACGACGCCGAGCGTCTCGCCTTCGAAGAGGTCGAAATTGACATCCTGAACGGCTCTGACCACATGGGTGGTGCGGCCGAAGAATGTCTTGTCAGCGATAAAGTGGGTTGTAAGATTTCTGACTTGCAAGAGCGGCGGCTTTGTATAATCGGCAGTATCGATAGTCTTTTCTTCGGGAGCGGCATCGCCAGGCTTTCTGCTCAATTCTTTTGACATCTCAAGAATAGGAAGGGTTGCAGGGAAAGGCCTGCCAGTCATCGAGCCCAATTTGGGCACAGCTTTCAAAAGGGCTTGCGTATATGGGTGAGAAGGCGAAGAAAACAACGAATGAACATCGTTTTCTTCCACAACCTGCCCTTGGTACATCACTACGACGCGATCGGCGATTTCCGCGACCACGCCCATATCATGGGTAATAAATACGACCGAAATATGCAGTTTTTCTTGCAGTGATTGTATAAGCGCTAGTATCTGGGCCTGGATTGTCACATCGAGGGCGGTTGTCGGTTCATCAGCGATGAGCACCTGCGGATTGCATGCAAGTGCCATTGCAATCATNACGCGCTGGCGCATGCCGCCCGAAAGCTGGAAGGGGTAATCCTTGACGCGCCGGGCCTTGTCGGGGATGCGGACCAGTTCAAGAAGCTCCATGACTTTCTGCATCGCCTGGGTTTTTGAAATGTGNTGATGTATAAGCACAGCTTCGAGGAGCTGGTCTCCAATAGTGAATACCGGATTGAGCGAGGTCATCGGCTCCTGGAAGATCATGGAAAGGTCGGTACCTCGGATTTTGGTTGCGTCTTTGTGGCTGATNTTGGTGATATCGAGAACAGTGCCATCGCGTTTTCGGAGCAGAATGCGGCCTGAGTCGGTACGCACGTTGGCGAGCAATTGCATGACCCNGCGCATAGTGACAGTTTTTCCGGAGCCGGATTCTCCAACTATGGCGAGTGTTTCGCCCTTTTTGACTGAAAAGGACACATTGTGCAGCACCTGGGTATAGCCATGATAACCAGGAAAACTGAGCGACAAGTCTTTTATTGTGAGGATTTCGTCCTCATGCATGAGTTGATTTGTCACTGCCATGCTCAAAATATCCTTTTTTCTCGACGATCTTGTTTCTGACGGCAATCGAGCCGAGAGCGATGACATCGCGGATTTCAAACGAAGCGGGGTCGATGGTGAGCAAATCTGCATCCATGCCGACGCGTAGCGCACCTTTGCGGTTTTCAAGGCCGTAGAGACGCGCGGGCGTGGTGGTCAGAGGCATGAGGGCTTGCTCGAGGGGCACGCCTTTTTTGTTCGCGAGGAGGTCGAGCTCGAATAGGAGCGAAGAAGGCATGCCGACCCCCATGCCAATGATGCGGCTGCGATCCTGGTTCCATATCGGCATNGAACCGCCCGCATCGGAACTGAAGGAGACCTGCCCCAATAGGCCGTTGTCCCTTGCCATGCAGGCAAAATCCGCGGCGGTAAGGCGGGGAGAATCCGGCTCGAGCGGCGCCTGGGAGCAGGTGGCATCGACGACGCAGCCTTTTTCTGCAAGCGCGAGTGCCTGGCTGGTAAGCTTGCCGCTCTTGCGGTTGATGTGGGTGGGAACAAAAATGCTTGCCCGGATTTCGAATTGCTCGACAATTTCAAAAATGAGATCGAGGCCTTGTGTCCGTATGCCGGTGTGAACAGTGATAATGCCTGGTTTGTTTGCGACGAGTGCGGCAACCTGNACGTCAGAGGCAAGTGCGGCCAGGTCTTTTGCATCGATATGCGGCCCCCGCGAGTCGGCGAGCGCAAGTTTGACGCCGATAACCGGCTGAAGGAAAACCATGTCGCGCGCGACGGAGCCNGTGAGCGTGGGNGAAGGATACCAGTACGCGCCAGTGAGCATAAAAGCAGTCAAGCCCTCGGCATTGAAGGCTTGGGTTTTGGCATAGAGATTTTCAATAGAGCGAGTGAGGGAGTCTGTGCCCAAAAGACCGACCGCGGTCGTAACGCCATTCCGGAAATTCATCGAAATAGTGAGTTCAGGAACGCGTGTTTGGAATCCGCCTTCCCCACCGCCGCCGGTAAAGTGCTGATGCCCGTCGATAAAGCCTGGGACGAGCAACATTCCGGACGCGTCGAGCACTTCTGTCTCACCCGGAAGCANAGCTGGATCGATATGTGGTTCCATGGCGAGGATTTTTGCGCCNCCAACAAGAATATCCAGCTTGCCAAGAGGCGCTGGCGAAAACACTTCCGCATTTTGGATTACGAGCATGATTGTTCTCCTGCATCTGCGATGATGGAATAGCCCATTTTTTCCATTTCGAGTCCGTTTCGTATGCTTTTNCCGCCATTTTCCGAAGAGAGCAGCAACATATGGATGAACACATGAATGACTGAAACAAGGCCGACAAACGAATTCGACATAAGGAGCGAATTTGTTGTGCATTTTATNACGACATCGGCTTTGGAATAGACAGGGCAGCTCGCCGAATCGGTAAAGAGACAGAGAAAGCCGCCTCTTTCTTTCGCAACACTGGCGACATGCTTGACTTCGGCAGAATAGGGCGGAAAGGTCATGAGAAACATGATGTCGTCTGCGCTAAAACTTTTCAGCTGGGGAGAATAATCGGAAACTGAGCCGGTTATGAGAAAGACATCTTTCCCCTGGCTTGCCAGAAAGGTAGTCTGCAAGATTTGGGCAAAATGGCGCGTGATGCCAAAGCCCGCAATGAAAATTCTACGGGCGCTCTGCACTGCGCCGATAATTGTTTCAAAATCCCTCAACAGGAGATTGTTCAGAGTGCTGCGCAAATTGTTGTATTCATTCTGTATGAGTTTTTGAAGGCGCTTTTCCTCGGGGAGGCTGCCGAGTTTCGATAAGCTCACCTTGTCGTATGGCTGGAGTCGGTGCTGGATTTCTTCCTGAAGGTCTTTCTTGAAGCTTTGATATCCTTTGTAGCCCAGACTCTTTGCAAATCTGACAAGGGTGGCGGTGCTTATACCCAAAGTCTCGGAGAGTGAATAAATTGAAGTGAAGGCGACATTGTTGTCATTATCGAGGATGAACGAGGCGATTTTTCGGAAATTGGGCGACATGCGAGGGAGTGTTTCTTTGATTTTCCCCAGGATCATTGGCGCGAGCCTCCAATTTCAAATTTCGACAAAGAGCTGCCGAACGCGCTGCGAAATATATGTTTCGGTATTATTGCTAAGTGAAACTATGGTGTCAAGCATAAAAAACAGATTTTTGAATTAAAAGGGGTCAGACCCCTTTTTCTTTTTCTTTCCTTTTCCTTTTAGCTTTGCGTTGGGTGGCGGGAATATGGGCCGGCACGCTATAATTACATTCATGAATAGGAAACGCTTATCAATACGGGGCGGGCAAGGTCTGGTGCCTGGCAACCTAGACTCTTACGAAGAATACACGCTCAGGGACTTTCAGAGGGAATTCGAGGCGGGGAGGCTCAGCGCAGCTCAGCTTGTCGACTATTATTTGGAGCGCATTGAGGTGCTCGACTGCCCGGGGGCGGGATCTGGCCGTGAAGGGCAAGCTTTGCAGTCTATTCTCTATCTGAACCCCGAGGCGCGTTCGATTGCCGAAGAGAGGGACAGAGAGCGGCGCGCGGGAATCGTGCGTGGGCCTTTGCATGGTATTCCATTGGTGCTCAAGGCTAATATCAATACTGCTGACCAAATGCCGACGACTGCGGGTTCGCAGGCGCTGCATGGTTTCTTGGCTCCTGAGGATGCCCCGCTTGTGGCAAAGCTCCGCGAGGCGGGTGCAGTGATTCTGGGCAAGGCAAATTTGAGCGAGTGGGCGAATTTTCGTTCCACACATTCGAGCTCGGGCTGGAGCAGCGAAGGCGGGCAGACAAAGAATCCGTACGTGCTCGAACGCAATCCGAGCGGGTCGAGTTCTGGGTCCGCGGTAGCGGTGAGTGCGAATCTATGTGCGCTCTCGGTGGGGACAGAGACTGATGGATCGATTATTTCGCCTGCATCGATCAACGGCATTGCGGGTATCAAGCCGACAGGCGGTCTTGTGAGCGCGGAAGGCATTATCCCGATTTCATTTACGCAGGATACGGCGGGGCCGATGGCCCGGACGCTCGAAGATGCAATTGTGCTGCTCGAAGCGATGTCGGGGAGGGATTATTCTGGTGTTTTAGGCGCCAATCTGGCAGGGCGTCCTCTCGAAGGCATGCGTTTGGGGTACGCTGAGAAGCTTTCGCGTTTTTTGCCGCAAGTCGAAAATATAATGAAAAAATCGCTTGCTGTGCTCGAGGATATTGGGGCGGAGATTGTGCCGGTCGATATCGAGCCGGACGAGGAAGTGCAAAAGGCTGAATATCAAGTTCTCTTATATGAATTTAAATACGGAATCGAGCAATACTTTGGCGAGGTATGTGGCAGCGCGCACAGACTCAGCCTCAATCTCATGGCCGAGAACGCTGCAAGATATCATCGCATTCAATACTTCCCATGCGGATACCGTCATGCCGCACTTTGGGCAGGAAATTCTCATCGAGGCAGAGGGGAAAGGCTCGCTTGAAGAATCTGAATATAGAGACGCGCTCGCGTTGTGTCGCACTTTCGAAAAAGAAAAGGGAATCAGCGCATTCACAACGAAATATCGGCTCGACGCGATTGTCGCGGCTTCGAATTCACCCGCCTGGAAGACTGACCATTTGCTCGGGGATCATTATGTTGGAGGGAATACTTCGCTCGCTGCCATTGCAGCGGCTCCGCATATCACTGTGCCAGCTGGCTTCGTGAGCGAGCTTCCGATAGGACTTTCGGTTTTCGGCGTGCCGCACTCCGAAGAGCTGCTTTTCCGGATCGGACTTGCGTTCGAGCGGGCAACGAAAGCGCGCAAAGCGCCCCGTTACAAAGGGGTCTGACCCCGGGGTCAGACCCCTTTGTCCTTTGTTTTACCGCGGGACGACTTTCAGGAAAAGCGGCAGGTACGAGTCCCATTCCGAAAGCATCTGCTTGGCGCGCGGGCTGCCGGTGAGGTTCTGATGGCGCTCGATAATCGTGCGCAGTTGGTCGATGTCTTCTGCGCTGGTGACCGCTGCGATATCGACGTCGGAAAGATTGCAGCGTGTGTCGAAAAGCTGGTCTTCATCGAAGACATAGGCGACTCCGCCCGTCATGCCCGCTCCGAAATTGATGCCGGTTTTCCCCAAAATAACAACAATACCTTCGGTCATGTATTCGCAGGCGTGGTTGCCCGTGCCCTCTGCGACCGCGAGCGCACCCGAATTCCGAACGCAGAAGCGCTCGCCGACCTTGCCGTTCAGGAATACTTCGCCGGCCGTTGCACCATAGAGGCATACATTGCCAGCAATGACATTGCGCTCAGGCTGACAGCGCGATTCACGGCGTGGGCGCACAATGATCCGCCCGCCGGAAAGCCCTTTGCCAAGGTAATCATTCGCTTCTCCGAAAAGCCTGAAAAGGACTCCCTGCACAAGAAATGCTCCGAAACTCTGGCCAGCCGTCCCGCGGAAGGTGACCGCAATCGCATCCGGCTCGAGCGTTAGTCCTGCACGAATGATCTCGCCGCTCAAAGCTGCACCCACAGAGCGGTCTGAGTTGCGGATTGGCAGGGAAAGTTCGAGGCGGCTCGTCGATTCTCTTTTTTGAAAAAGTTGAGCACATTTTTGCAGGAGGGCAGCTTCAGCTTCCGAAATTGAAAAATCTTGACGTTTTTCTGGACGGAAATTGCGCAACCCTGCTTCGGGAAGAGGGATAGCAGGCATCTCTTCGCTTCCGATGTCCCGCTCTTCAACAAGAGGATAGCGCCGCGCGATTTCGAGGGCTTCTTTGATATGGTCGAAATCGAGTTTTTTCTCTGGCAGTAGATGCTCGTCCAGAAAAATCGAGAAGTTCATATTTCCCAAGAATTTCATCGATGGTTTTCGCACCGAGCGAAGCGAGAATGGTGCGTACGTCTTCAGCCAGGAACTTGAAAAATGCGACAAGGTGTTCGGGGCGGCCTTTGAAATTTGCCCTGAATTCAGGCTCCTGTGTTGCAATACCGACCGGACATTTGCCGAGATTGCACTTGCCGCACGCAATACAGCCCATCGCAATGAGTGCTGCCGTCCCGAATGCGAATTCGCGCGCTCCCAGAATGGCTGCAATAACGACATCGCGCGCGGTGCGCAAGCGGCCATCCACCTGTATGACAGTGTTCAGGTCGAGGCTGTTCATCGCGAGAACCTGACGGACCTCCGGAAGCGCAGCTTCCCAATAACTACCGGCATAGTCGAGCGATGAAAGAGGGGCAGCTCCTGTTCCCCCATCGCCGGACGAGATGATAATGCAATCGGCTCCAGCCTTTGCAACGCCTGCCGCGACTGTGCCGACGCCCGCCTGCGCGGCCAGTTTGACCGCAATCCGAGCACCCGGGTTTATGCAGNGCAGATCATGGATGAGCTGGGAAAGGTCTTCGATGGAATAGATGTCGTGGTGGGGCGGTGGGCTGATAAGCGTGACGCCAGGCTTCGAATGCCGAAGTTTGGCTATGTAGTCATTCACTTTGGCGCCGGGAAGCTGGCCGCCTTCGCCGGGCTTGGCTCCCTGGGCGATTTTGATCTGCAATTCCAGTCCTGTGGCGAGGTATCGCGCAGTAACGCCGAAACGCCCTGATGCGATCTGCTTCGAGGCATTATGCGAATCAAGCCCTCTGTCTTGGTAGGTATGGCGCTCGCTGTCTTCTCCGCCTTCGCCTGAATTACTCCATGAGCTTATTGCATTTGCTCCCGCTGCCAGCGCCTCGTGTGCTTCAGGGCTTATGGCACCGAGCGACATGGCCGCAATCGAAAAGCGCTTGATGATTTCTTCAGCAGGCTGAACTTGGTCGAGCGGCAACGGGCTTCTTGATACAAGCGATCCATCTGATTTAAAAGAAAAGAGATCGCGCAGGGCGAAGGGCGGACGGGCGGCGCTGTCCATGCCGTCGGCGTATGCGCGCCATGCCTCTGCATCGAGCTCACGCACTGCTTTGGTCAGTTTGGCGGCGAGCGAGGGCGGCCAGGGGACGGCAGGCGGGCTTGCTGGTTGGTTCGCAATTTTGGGCTCGACTTCAAAAGCCGCTCGGTGCCGGCTCAGCATATCATCTGCAATCTCATCGAGCCCGATGCCTCCGAACCTGCTTTCAGTCCCGCGAAAATAGCGTTTGACGAGGCCTTCCGAAAGCCCGACAGCCTCGAACATACGCGAACCGCGGTACGACGATACCGTCGCTATTCCAAGCTTGGACATGATTTTCAGGATGCCTTTGTTTACTGCTTCGATGTAATGATCGGCAAGTATTTCAGCGCTGGGTCTTTCTTCAAGCTGGTCGGAAATCGAAGGAAGCAATTCGAAAACCATCCAGGGATTGACGCCGCTTGCGCCATACGCCAGCAGCACTGCAATTTCATGGACATCGCGCGCTTCCCCTGTTTCAACGACAAGGCCTGCCAGATGGCGTTTTTTTGCATCGACGAGATAGGTATGGACGGCTGCGGTTGCGAGAAGAGCGGGGATAGCCGCATGCTGTTCATCCAGTCCTCGATCACTCAGGATGATGAGATTCGCGCCCTGGTCGATATGGTGTTCGGCTTCTCTGCATATTCTGTCGAGCTCCTCTTCAAGTCTGATATTTGTCGCAGGCGTGAGCATGAAAACCGAAGCTGAAGCAAATCCAGGTACTCTTGAATTTTTCAGTTTTTCCATGTCGGAATTGGACAAAATTGGCCTCTGAAGCTTGAGTTGCCTGCAATGTTCGGGAGTCTCTTCGAGAAGGTTTTTTTGTGTTCCAATATAATTATCGAGCGACATGACTGCCGACTCGCGGTATGGGTCGATTGCAGGATTGGTCACTTGCGCGAATCGCTGACGGAAATATGCGTAGAGCGGTACTGGTACGCGAGAAAGAATTGCAGGCGGCTTTTTTGTCCCCATCGCAGAAACCGCTTCCTGCTTTTGCAGGAGCATCGGCTTCAGGATATTCATTGTTTCGGTATTGTATTGGAAATACGACATGAGATGCTTAAGTTCGGTGCTGGAGGGTCGGACATCTGGAGCCGAGAAGAGGCCGCGCAGTTCGATCCGATTTGTTTCGAGCCAGCGGCGGTAGGGTTTTTGTCTGCTGATTCGCGTTTTGATTTCTGCATCATTGATGAGCCGGCCATTTTCGAGATCGGCGAGCACCATTTCGCCAGGCCGCAGAATACCGCGCTCGACAATATCCGATTCGTCGATGTCGAGTACGCCGGCTTCGCTTGCTCCGATGAAATAGCCGGATTTGGTGAGCAAATAGCGGAAAGGACGCAAGCCGTTGCGGTCGAGTGCCGCACCCACCACACGCCCATCGGTAAAACTCATGGCAGCAGGGCCGTCCCATGTTTCAAGCATTGCCGCATGGAAGTCGTAGTATGCTCTTTTGTCGTGCGAAATCCGCAGTCCTTCGCCGAAAGGCTCCTGCACCATCATCGCGAACACCTGCTCGGGACTTCTTCCCGCATGCACGAGAAGCTCGAAAATATTGTCGAAAATTGCGCTATCGGAGCCGGCTTCATCGAGTATGGTGATATCTTTGAAAAAATCCGCGCCTAGCAGTGGTGACGCCATGGTCGCCTGCCGGGCTTTCATGGAATTGATGTTCTTGCGCAGTGTATTGATTTCGCCATTGTGGGCAATCATGTGGAAGGGCTGGGCAAGAGGCCAAGAAGGTAAGGTGTTGGTGCTGTATCGCTGGTGCACAATCGCGAATTGGCTTTCGAAAAGGGGGTCTCTGAGGTCAGGGTAGAAATTTGCAAATTGCGAAGCGACGAACATGCCTTTGTAGACAATGATGCGGGACGAGAGCGAGGGNATATAGAACTCTTCGAAGGAAAATCCGGCTCGTTTTGCTTCCTGCTCGATGTATTTTCTGAGAATGAAAAGGCTGCGCTCGAAATCGTCTGGTGAAATGGAACTGCTGGGGTTCCGTACAAATGCGGCCTGGCAGATGCGCGGCATTGTCTTGTTGGCGCGTTCGCCTAGCACTTGGGGAAGGATAGGCACATCGCGCCAGGATATGAGGGCAAAGCCTCGCTCGGCAGCGATTTTGGAGACAAGCTTTTTCGCGCTGAGGAAGGCGTTATGGGCGGCCGGCAAGAAAAACATGCCGATTCCATATGGGAGGTCTGAAGGATGGCTGGCATTCGGCAGAGGTGTGCCAGTGTGCACAGCCCCCATGGAGACTTCGATGCCCATTTCGCGGCGGAAAAAGCGGTCTGGAATCTGACAGAGAATGCCTGCGCCGTCGCCCGTTTTTTTGTCGCCTCCGACGGCGCCCCGGTGTTCGAGGTTCTGCAGAATGGTGAGCGCATCGGAAATGACGGAATGGCTCGATTTCTTTGTGAGATCAGCGACTATTCCGATGCCGCACGCATCGTGCTCGTGCTCGCGAAGGTAGAGGCCGCTGGGACTCGGTGAAAGAGGACCGAACGCGGGGGAGCCTCCATGCTCGAGCTGCGGCTGTAGTGTATCGGCTTGCTGCTCAGTGTTGTGTGCGCCCGGCTCGCGCCTGCACAGTTCAGGTGCGCCAGGCTCATATGCGCCCGACCCCAGCCTGCCTAAGCCATGTGCGCCAGGCTCATATGCGCCCGACCTCAGCCCGCCTACGCCATGTGCGCCAGGCTCATATGCGCCCGACCTCAGCCCGCCTACGCCATGTGCGCCCGGTCTGAGCGCACCTTGCCCGCGCCCGCCAGAGCAAGAATCCGGTGTTCCGATGCGATAATTATGCACCTCTTTCTTCCCATGCTGCATATTTATGCCTTCCTATGTGTTGCTGTCGATAGTAACAATACTAGCTTGATGAATCAAGAGGCCGCAGCGGAAGGGGTCTGACCCCTTTTGAAAAGTGAAAAGCAAAACGGGGTCTGACCCCTTTTGATTTTACACTTCTTTAATTTGCCAAGAACCTGTATGCCGGTACAGAATATCGCGTGTCGGAAGGCCTTTGTGTCTGATCCATTGAATGAGTTGATTTTGCCAGCTTGCGCCTAAGTCGACGCCGAGCCCCAAATCTGCATAGCATGTGAAGTTGTAGAGCTGGTTGCGGACACCGAAATCCCATGCCAGTTCGAGTAAAGGCAGGGGCGCCGAGTCCAGATGTGGTGTAAGGGTTTTGCCCCAGGCGGGGTCTTGCAATGCACGAGCAAGCGGGTAGAATTGGGTTCTCTTGATTGTGTCATAGCGGCCCTTTCGGGGCAATGAGCCTGCCTTCTTTTCGAGAATGTGCACTACATATTCGGCAATGGCAGGCGCTGCAGTGAGGCCGGGAGAACGTATGCCGATCGCATTGATAAAGTTTGCCGGTGCAGCATAGTCTTCCAGAATGAAGTCATTGGTATTCGGCTGTGGACGAAGTCCAGCGAATGTCTTGACTGCCAGTTTCGTCGATAATGTTGG
>JGI24721J26819_10004272_pt1 | contig 14887 bp, 12 predicted proteins | sample YelNatPaOPGAMG01_FD_26819 | JGI IMG/M metagenome (IMG submission 26819)
TCATAGAATAGGGATATGGCCAAATGGAATAAGCTTCCACATGTGGTCTATCAATGCAGCTACCATATCGTATGGACGCCACAATACAGGTACCGGATTCTTGAAGGAGACATCGCGAAAGCAGTAGAAGAGAAGATACGGCGATATGTAAAATACTAGGGAGAAAAAGAATTAATGGAGGAGAAGAACTTGAAGAAGTATGGCCTATTGTAGAGGCCATACTTCTTCAAGTTACCTCCTTTGGTGGTGGTAATTGACCGATGTAAAGCCCTTGTCCAAAACCTCCGTCCCCTAAGTTGCTGCGAAATGCATAGTTGGTTTTGTAGTCACTGAAACAATTGCTTTATAATTGCATGCAACACTAAGACATTTGATTATAAATTAGAGGCTGATGCTGCGTAGCCATTGCATAGTGCTTGTGATCATTTCGATATGAAGGATGCTCTTTCAACTTTTTATTGGTCATGTATTCGCTTGCATTCCTTGTAGTGGTTGTAATATGATGATATTCTTCATGGCGATATTATGAATAGATAATTTCGGCTTTGTTATCACTAGTATGGTGGCTTATATTGCTGTATTTATTGCGTACTATCGCAGCAAGGGCGCACGGCTGGTGATCGAGTCGCTCTTGATCGCTGGTGTGATCGTTTTTGGAATGTATTTCCTGTTCGAAAAACTTTTAAATATGACGCTGCTGTCGAGGGCAACCTAATTTGATAGGTGCAGCCGAAACTGGCAAGGGAGGTGAGAAAGATGCATTTCAACTTGAAGTATGGCAAGGGGGCTGTTGCGCTTGATTTGGATGATTCGCGGATTATAGATGTAGTTCTCCCCAAGCCGCGAAAGCCGCTTGATGATGCGCTTGAGTCTGTGCGGCGCGTTCTTGCTAAGCCCGAAGGCACGCCTCCGCTCGCGGAGATGCTCGTTACAAGAAAACCTAAAAAGCTCGTTATTGTGGTGAACGATATCACNCGGCCAACGCCATACTCTGTGCTTATGCCTCCGCTTCTCGAGGTTATTCAGAAAGCGGGCATTCCGGACAGTCATGTGACTCTTGTGACTGCGACCGGCATCCATGATCCGCATACGCCAGAGCAGAACCTATTGGTCTATGGCGAAGAAATCTGCAGGCGTTTCAACGTTATTTCGCACAACGCAATAGATCCATCAGGGCTTGTCTATAAAGGGAAGCTGCCTTCGGGGTATGATTTCTGGCTCAACAAGCTAGTCGATGAGGCCGATTTTCTCATAACGATCGGTGTCGTAATGCCGCATTATTTTGCAGGTTTCTCGGGCGGGCGAAAATCAATTCTCCCCGGAGTTGCGGGCAAAGAAACGGTACAGAAGAACCATGCGCGCATGGTCGAGCTCATGGATAATTTGCCTCCTATCCGCGAAAATCCGGTTAGCCTCGAAATGATTCATGCAGCGCGTCTTGCTGGTGTTGATTTCATTCTCAATGTAGTCGTCGATGATAATGAGCAGGTGGTGGAGGTTGTTGCGGGCGATCTTGAAAAAGCATGGTACAAGGCTGTGGATGTGAGCGAATCGATGTACATGATTCCAATTAAGGAGCAGGCGGATATCACGATTTCTGCTGCATCCGGGTTCCCGAGGGATATCAATCTCTATCAATCACAGAAGGCGCTCGACCATGCAGACAGAGCAACAAAAAAAGGTGGAACGATAATTCTCGTTGCCGAATGCCGCGAAGGCTACGGCGAAAAAGTGTTTGAAGAGTTCATGAACCGTAGATGGACGCCTCAGCAGATCATGGCCGAAATCAAAGCTCATTTTGTAATGGGTGGACACAAGGCATATGGATTTGCGAAAGTCGCTGCAGAAAAAAACATTATCATGGTCAGTTCGCTTCCGGAAAAGATTGTGGCAAGCTGTTTTGCGCGAAAAGCTGGCTCCATCCAGGAAGCGGTCGAGATGGCGCTGAAAGATCAAGGGACGGAGGCTAGATTCATCGTTATGCCGGAAGGCAGCGTGACGGTACCAAAGCTCTGATGTGCCATGGCGCAAGCAAATAGAATATCGATTCAAATCATTCAAGAAAGCCGTTGCGGAGAACAGACTCGAACTTTTGTACGAATGGCTCATTGTCGGAACATGGGGAAATCTGAAAATCAAGAATCTTGAGTCCGGCCTCTTCTCTATCAAGCCGAATCAAGCAGAGCGGAATGCCATATGGGCATATCTCACTCGAAGATGTAGTGCTCAAGGATTGCGGTTTTAGAGTGGCCGAAGGGCGCCGCAGACTTTCAAATGTAAAATTGCAAGGGATCTTCCATTTGAAAAGACGAAGCTCGAGCAGAATCCTTGCATGTTTTGAGACGTATTGCAAACAGGAATTTATACCCGGACGGCTTTGCCTTCTTGTATCGATTTATATGCTGCCTCAATGATTCGAACTGCCGCGAGGCCATCTGCGCCAGTCACGGCGGGCTCGCGGCCGTCGCGGATAGCCGCAATGAATTCCTCGATCATTGCCTGGTTTGCATCGGAGCCCCAGTAGAGCCATCTCGGCCCGAAACCTCCGTCCCCATGGCTGTGTGCAGTCGTCCAGTCATGGTCGATACTATCCTTGGCTGCAGCGCCGGTCTGTTCGGCTGGAGCTGTTTTTGCTTCGGTGCTCGACTTGNGAGCTTTCNGTGTTGGNTAGAGGGTCAGGTTCTGCTTGAAGGCATCGANGCGAACAGCCCCTTTATCGGTGATGAGATCGAAGGATAATCCGCCCCAGCTCGGCCAGCTCGCAGGCCTTGACCACGAGCAGTCGATCGTCGCAAAAACGCCATTTTCGAACCGTACCGAGACCATGCCGCCAGTCTCCACCTGCACTTCATCGGCATGGAAAATCCGATTGGCTGCCGCATAGACTTCAACAACCTCTGTCCCCAAATACCAGCGCATGATATCTGCAAGGTGAACCACATGGTCCGCAATGGCCCCTCCCCCTGCAAGCACCGGATCCGTGAACCATGCTCTGTCCCCGGGGGGCAGCTGTCCCTGGTTCGAAGCGTTGAAACAGAGAGGCGTTCCCAGCCTGCCAGCAAGCAGTTCTTCCCTGACTGTTCGGACGGGGACAGAGAATCGCATCGGGAATGCGGTCATCAAGAGGACGCCTGCTTCTCTGGCGGCGCGCACGATATCCTCTGCATCCCTCACCTTCGTCGCAAGCGGCTTTTCGCACAATATGTGAACACTGCGCTCCGCTGCCTTCAATGCCAGTTCCCTATGAAAGGCGTTTTCGCTGGTTATGATGACACCATCGAGCTTCTGCCCAAGCAGGGCTTCATAGCTTGCAAAATAGTCAAGACCATATTGCCGAGCGAAGGCTGCGCCCCGTTCGTGATCGTGGTCTGCGATTCCGGCAATATGCACTCCCGGAATCGAACGCAGGCATCCGACATATGCATCAGCATGGACATGCGCAGCGCTCATTATCCCGATATTCATCGCCGCCCTCCTTTCGATGCGATATGCTCGTCAGCCAGCTCGGGCCCGGGCTTCGGCACCTTCTCTCCGCGCTCTCCGCGCGGTTCCAGTTCGACCGCCTGTCCCGTTTTTGCTGATTCGATCGCCGCGCAGGCGATTTTCAGCGCAGCAAGACCGTCCTCGGCGCTGACTCTCGGTTCACCGCCTTCGGTGAGGCATCGATAGAAATCCGCAATTTCGAGGTCGTAAGGGCTTTCTGCCAGAGGGCTTGCAGGCAGACCGACATCGGGCGCCTCGCTTGTTCCCTGCCTGATCAGCGCTTCGATGGGAGATTCCGAATCCGAGTCGTGCTGGATGATACCTCCGTCCCCGCAGATTTCGAACCCCGTTCTGAAAACCGGCGGCGGATAGGCCCAGGCGCCGGCGACATGCGATAAGGCCCCCGATGCATGCACAAGTATCACCATGCCGTAGTCTGCAGGGCTGTCCTTTCTGTATGAAGTCACTTTTCTTGCATGGACCGATACCACATCCCCCGCGATCCATCGTGCAATATCGAAATCATGAATCATGAGGTCGAGCAGAATGCCGCCCGATTTCTCCTCGTCCAGGAACCAGTTGCCGACCGGTTTCTTCGGCCGGTAGCTCAGGCGGCGGTACTGTGCGGTTCCCACCTTCCCGATATCGCCGGCCTGAACGCGGCCAGCCGCAAGGGCATATTCCGGAAAATAGCGCACGACATGGGCAACAAAAAGGCGCACTCCGGCCGTCCTGCACGCCTTCAGCATCGCTTCGCCCTGTTCGACGGTTCTTGCGAGCGGCTTTTCACAGACGATATGCTTGCCTGCGCGGGCTGCGGCGATTGCCATCTCGCTGTGAAGATGCGTTGGGGAGCAGATATCGACGACATCTGCACTTTCTATCAGCTCTTCTAGCGAGGAAAAAGCGCGCGCTTCATACTGCTGGGCAATTTGTCGGGCTTCCGAAGGCGGGTCGGCCAGAAAGCCCACAATGTCGGCCCCAGTTTTCTTCCAGGCTGAAGCATGGGTCGAGCCCATGAATCCTGTACCAATTACTCCGATTTTCATATGCATTCTCCATGTGCGAATTATGCTTTGATGGCACCCGCGGTGACGCTTCGGATCATTTGTCTGGAGAACAGCAGATAGAGCAGAAGCACGGGAACCATCGCGAGCACGAGCGCCGAAAGCACTGCATTCCAGTCGCTGACATACTGGCCCAGGAATTGCTGAACACCGAGCGTAATGGTCGCGGTTTTTGCGCTGGGTGCGACGATCAGCGGGAACCAGAGATCGTTCCAGATGGGGATCATGGTGAAAATGCCGATGGCTCCCAGCGCAGGCCTCACGAGCGGCAGTATCAGCGAATATATCCGATATTCGCTTGCGCCATCGATGCGCCCAGCGTCCTTGAGCTCGTCGGGAATCTGCGACATGAAGCTTGTAAGGATGAAAATCGTAAGCGGAAGTCCTTGTGCGATATAAATGAGGATGAGCCCAACGAGTGAATTCACCAGACCAAGTGAGGCCATGAGCTTGAGGATGCTCACCGTGCCCAGACGAATCGGGATCATGATGCCGATCGAGAGATAGAACCCCAGAAAGGCATTGCCTTTGAATTTATAGCCCGAAAGCGCGAACGCCGCCATCGAGCCAAAGAGCAGAATGAAAAAGAGCGAAACCACGGTCACAATGATAGAGTTGCCGAAATTCACGATGAGATTGGAACGCTGAAATACCGTGTTATAGCCAATCAGACTGAAGGTTTTCGCATTCGGCAGCGCAAAAGGGGCCGCAAAAATATATTTCTTGAGCTTGAATGAATTCATCAGGATGAGGAGAATTGGGAAAAGCGCGATCAGCGAAAATAGAATGAGGATGACATGCTTCAAGAATCCGCGGAATCGATTCCGTAGTGCGTCTTTCGAAGCTTTCGATGCCCTCCGTTTCATAGTGCAGCCTTTCTCTTATAGCTGATAAGTTTTTACGCGCCGCTGGAACAGGAACATGTAGACGAGCACGCCGGTCAGAATAATGAGGAACATCATTGTCGCGACGGTCGCGCCCATCGTCGGATTGCCAAGCTGCAGTTGCTGGCCGAAGAATGTCCGGTAGAACAGGGTGCCCATGATATCGGTAGAATAGGCAGGGCCGGCAAATGCGCCTTTCATTGTATAGATCAAGTCAAACGCATTGAAATTGCCGACAAAGGTCAGGATCGAGACGATACCGATGGTCGGCAGGATGAGCGGGAACTTAACATGCCAGAAGGCTTGCGCCTCCGTGCATCCATCGACGACGGCCGCTTCGATAAGCTCATCCGGAATTCCGATGAGCGCAGTATAGAAGAGAATCATCGGAATCCCGATAAACTGCCACACCGAGATAAGGGCGACCGCAGGCAGGGCATATTCCGGCAAGCCCAGCCAGGGCTGAAATAACTTTCCGAGCCCCACAGCCCTCATCATAGACTCGGCTACACCCCAGAGCGGATTGAGAATGAGCTGCCAGATAAAGCCGATAATCACCACCGACAAGACTGTCGGCATGAAGAGGACGGTCCGATAGAATCCGCGCGCTTTGCCCTTGGTTACCAGAAGCGAGGCGAGCAGAAGACCGATGGGATTCTGNACCANCATGTGAATGATGAAAAAGAGCACATTGTTCTTNAGCGCGCCCCAGAATCGCGGCGCAGTATCGGAGTCNGTAAAGAGCTTTACGAAATTCGCAAAGCCCGCAAAAANATAGGAATTGTCGGGNTGTACCGAAAAGAAACTGAGAATGAGCGATTCAACCAAAGGATATATCATGAAGAGGGTATAACAGATCGCNGCCGGCCCCAAAAAAACAACGAGAAAAAATGGGAATTTCCGGCTTCCTCGTATATCAAGCACAGCGTGTATCCTTTGTTTCCAGAAATATGGCGGCTATGAGCCAGAGAACTCTGCGTTCTCCAAAAGCAGAGCCGGAACGCTTCTGCCGGAAGCATCCCGGCTCTCTTGATTCATTGGTCAAGGCGCGATTATTTCTTGGGCTTGTACCACTTGTCGAGGCCAGCCTGGACTCTCTTGCCAGCTTCTTCAGGCGTCATTGTGCCGTTGATGACCGCCGCGCTCACCTGCCACAGCTCGTTTTCGAGGTTCGGTGCGCCGTACTGGTCGCCGCGCGACAGAATCTGGTAGGAGTTGCGGATGGTCGATTTGCAGGTCGTTCTCCAGGAGAGGAATTCGTTCGCGAGCGGGTCCTTCAGGGTGATTTTATGGTTCGACAGCGTGAAGAATCCCGGCAAGGCGTTGGAGTAGAGGCTTGCGAATTCTGGCGTGGTCATCCACTCCAGGAATTTCTTGGCTTCTTCAGGATATTTCGTCTTGGCGTTCATGCCGAGCGCAATGTCAGTATGGTCGCTGATGTAGACCGTGTCGCCCTTCTTCTCGACTGGAGGCGGGAAAATGCCGAGCTCGAATGCTGCATCTTTCTCGAAGAGCCAGATTTCCCACGAACCAGTGGGATAAATCGCTGCCTTTCCGAGCGTGAACAGCTGCTGAGCATCGGGATATTTCACGGACTGATAGCCCTTGGGCAGGTACGGCGCCCACGCGGCGAGCTCTTTCCATGTCTTGATGTACGGTTCATCGGTGTATTTCTGCGTGCCAGCCAGAAGCGCCTGTCTTCCTTCTTCGCCCTTCCAGTTATTGGGGCCGATGTTCTGGAAGCCCATCGTTGCTGCTTCCCACATGTCGGCAGTGCCCATCGCCAGAGGGATATAGCGGCCGTCTTTCTTGATCGCCTCGAGTACCTGCATGAATTCGGCCTTGGTCTGCGGAACCTTCAGGTTCAGCTTTTTGAAAATGTCCTTGTTGTAGAAGAAACCATGGATGACCGATGCCATGGGCACGGCGAATACATGCTTGCCATCGTCGGTGATCCATGCGCTCTTGGCCACGCTGGAGAAATTATTCATGCCCGGCAGGTTGGTGAGGTCGGCAAGGTAGCCCTTGTTGTACAGCGCCAGCGAGGCATCGAAGGGCCTTGCGGTAATGAGGTCGCCCGCAGTGCCGCCTTCTAGCTTGGAATTCAGTACGCCGTTGTACTCGGCGGGCGGCGTCGGTGCGAATACCACGTGAATGCTGGGATACTTCTTTTCGAAAGCGGGAATGATCTGATCCTGCCAGATCTGGATATCGTCATTCCGCCAGCTTTCGATGGTGAGCGTTACTTTCTGCTGTGCGAAAGCAGAAAGAGCGACCAGTGTGATCATGGCCGCCAACAGCAATCTTTTCATGTGAGCCTCCTGTTCTCCGATTATGGAGCATTACCTATTTTTTGAAACCTCGATCAGTATACGACAGGCATACAGTGGTGTCAACGAAGAATAAAAACCTGGAGGCAGAGGAGTTATTCTGTGTATAAGACCTCTATCGATTTGCAGTTGTTGCATTGTTTTGCAACTTGACTATATTCGAAAAATGGTGTACAAGCATTCTACGCTCGGAGGCGATTTGGCGCGCCCGGACCACAGGCGCAAAATAAGGCAAAGTTGGCGATGGAGCAAAGGAAGGAAGATGAATATCAAGATAATCCTCAATGGCGGATTAAAAACTTGCTGCAAATCCTATTCGAAGGAATATATCCATGATGCGGTCAAATCATGGCTGACTGAAAAGGATGCGCTCGAAGTGATCGATGTCCAGGAACAAGCGTACGAGCTCGATGAACTGGCTGCCTACGCGAAGCAATTCTTTCAGGAGAACACCTTTCCGATCGTGTATATCGATGACCGGCTCATCGCAATCGGACAGATCCCCGATAAGAATTCACTCTTCGAAGTAAGCGCAAAGCTCGACGATTACCAGATCACACGCGAAGCCATCTATAAGGCAGCAAAAGAATATGAACTTGTGCCTGCCGAGCAAGAGGCCGACGAAGTTTGACAATAGCAAAGCAAGCGGCCGCAGCACTCTCTTGTCGAAAAAATTGGCTCTAAGCCGGATACCTCACTTCTGCCCATAATACGCATTTTTGCCGTGTTTCCGTTCGAAATGCCGGGCGAGCAAGCTTGCCTGCATTGGGGACGGAGGTGCAATCATCCTTGATAATAGTGCGATTTTGGCGACCTCTTCCAGCACTGCTGCATTGTGCACTGCTTCGAGCGCCGATGTGCCCCAGACAAATGGACCGTGCGAATGTACGAGCGCCGCGGGGACAGAGCTTGGATCGATTGAGCGGCTTTTGAAAGTCTCAACGATCACGTTGCCTGTTTCGAGCTCATAGTTGCCCAGTATCTCTTCGTCAGTGAGGCAGCGTGTACAGGGGACAGAGCCATAGAAATGGTCGGCATGAGTCGTGCCTTCGGGTGGGAGGTCTTGCCCGGCCTGTGCCCAAGCAGTCGCATACGTTGAATGTGTGTGCACTATTCCCATGGCTGAAGAAAAGGCTGCATAGAGTACAAGGTGCGTCGGCAAATCAGACGATGGTTTGAGCGTACCTTCGACGACCCTGCCATCCAAATCCACAATCACCATGTCTCCTGCAGTCATTCGCTCATAAGGAACACCGGATGGCTTGATGACGATAAGCCCTCGCGCACGGTCGATTGCGCTTGCGTTTCCCCATGTAAAAAGTGCAAGCCCTCTGTCAGAGAGTTCCAAATTTGCTTGCAACACTTCTTTGCGTAGCGATTCGAGCATCCGGAAAACCTCCTTAGTTACTTTCGGTTACATTTCGGGGTCTGACCCCGTGCTTGGCTCTGTGCGGGGGGATGGCCTATCGAAGAAAATCTTTTTCCAGCTCTTTGCGCAGAACGGGGACGGAGGTTTCTTTGCCGATTATCACAGTTTCGATTCCGGCCATTCGTGCATAATCCTCGAGCATTTCGGTTGTTACTGCGTATGAGAAGCTTGTATGATGCGCGCCTCCTGCAAGTATCCACAGCTCAAGAGCGCTTTTGAAATTGGGCAAGGGTTTCCAGAGCGCACGGGCTACGGGCAGCTTTGGCATGGCACGGGGAAGAGCAACCGCTTCCACTTCGTTCAGTATAAGCCTGAAAGAATCTCCCTTATCAATGATAGTCGCTGCGACTGCCATTCCAGGCTTTGCATCGAACACGAGGCGTGCCGGATCATCTTTTCCACCAATCGAAAGCGGATGCACTTCGATTCGAGGTTTTGCAGCAGCAATAGTCGGGCAGACTTCGAGCATGTGTGCGCCGAGCACAAGCTCGTTGCCAGGCTCAAGATGGTACGTGTAGTCTTCCATAAATGAAGTTCCGCCCTCAAGCCCACGAGCCATCGTTTTCATAGCACGCACGAGGGCAGCGGTTTTCCAATCGCCTTCGGCTCCGAAACCGTAGCCATCTGCCATGATGTTTTGAACAGCAAGCCCCGGCAGCTGCGGAAGGCCCACAAGATCTTCGAAAGTTGTGGTGAAGGCGCCGGCTCCGGTTTCTTTCAAGAAATTGCCTGAGTGCGACTTCAATGGCTGCCTGTTCGCGGACATGCTTGAACTGACTGCTATCATGGCGGATTGAATCTAGAATGACATAGCGGCTCTGGTACTGCTCAAGCACTGCATCGACGTCTCGAGACGAAGCATCTGCATAGCGACGGGCAATTTCACCGATTCCATAGCCATTTACCTGCCAACCAAACTGGATCTGGGCTGATACCTTATTACCTTCTGTTACCGCAACTTCGCGCATGTTATCGCCCAAGCGTGCAACCTTGGCTGTTTTTCCGTCTGCAAAGGCCACTGCCGCACGCATCCATGCAGCAATCCGATTCAGTACAAGCTCGTCCTGCCAGTAGCCGACAACGACCTTGCGAAGGGTTTTCAAGCGCGTATGAATAAAACCGTGTTCTCTGTCCCCATGCGCTGACTGGTTCAGGTTCATAAAGTCCATATCGATGGAATCCCATGGAATGTCGCGATTGAATTGAGTGTGCAAGTGCAGGAGAGGCTTTGCATTTTCCGAAAGGCCTTGAATCCACATCTTGGATGGCGAGAAGGTATGCATCCACGTGATAATGCCTGCGCAAGCCGGATCCGCGTTAGCCTTCCTGAAAAGGCTTGTGATTTCTTCGGGCGAAGTGACGACTGCAGGCACGACAGATGCAGGGATGGCAGCATTTTGATTGAGGAATTCCGCTATTCTCAAGGCATGAGCATTCACTTGCTCGAGCACTTTTGGACCGTAAAGCGTTTGGCTTCCAACGACAAACCAGAATACATGGGAATCAAAAGCTTTCATGTGAGCTCCTTTTCGATGAATGATCCGAGTTTGAGATATTGTTGGTACAGACCGTCATAGATCGCGGTATTGGCGGCATTCGGCGTGATGACGGCTTCTACATCAGGTTTCATTGCAGCTTGTGCTTCGGGGACAGAGGTGTAGATTCGGGCGACTACCGCAGCGAACATGGCAGCGCCGAGCGCGACCGACTGGTCACTCGCCACAATTTCTATCGGGCGGCCAAGTACGTCCGCAACAATCTGCATGACGAGGGGCGATTTGCGTGCAACTCCACCAATGGCGCGGATTTTCCGGATCTGAACACCTTCCAGTTCGAATCGTTCAACGATTGCTCGGGTTCCAAAGGCTGTTGCCTCGATGAGCGCACGATAGACCATTGGGGCTGTTGTGCCCAGCGTCAAGCCTATGAGCGCTCCTTTCAGTTTCTGGTTGGCATCAGGGGTACGCCGGCCGTTGAGCCAGTCGAGCGCGAGCACGCCAGATTCCCCCGGATTTAACTGCGACGCGGCTTTTTCAAGCATGAACATGATGCGGCTGTCCAGTTTTTCGAAGAATGCGCGGGTCTGAGCCGCATCAACCTCTGTCCCCTGGTCAACCTCTGTCCCCGTCTGGCGGGCTGTACTCTTTGCAACCTCTGTCCCCTGGTCAACCTCTGTCCCCAATTCGCGCAGCGGCCACATGAGCAGATTCTTGAACCAGGCATAGACATCGCCGAAGGCACTCTGGCCTGCTTCGTAACCGAGCATGCCGGGAACAATGGAGCCATCGACTTGCCCGCAGATTCCTTTCACTAAGTGTTCTTTTCCTGCCGATGGCGGTCCGACAATCATGTCGCAGGTGCTGGTGCCCATCACTTTGACGAGCGTTCCTTCTTCAACACCGCCGCCGACTGCACCCATGTGTGCATCATAGGCACCGACAGCTACCGGAATCCCCCCGGGCAGATGCAGGCGCACAGCCCATTCGTCGGTAAGCGCGCCAAACACCGTATCGCTTGTGAAAGTCTCTGTCCCCAGTGTCTTTTTAATGCGTACAAGCTCGGGATGCAGCGCTGCCAGAAAATCATCACCCGGGTAGCCTCCGAAACTTTCGTGCCACATCGCCTTGTGCCCCATCGCACAGCGGCTGCGCTTGACCTGGGAGAGGGAGCGGGCGCCTGTAAGCAGAGCTGGCATCCAATCGCAATGCTCGATGGCCGAAAAACCAGAGCGCATGACATCGGGCGCAGTCTTTGCGATATGCAGCAATTTTGCCCAGAACCATTCCGAGGAATACACGCCGCCTTCGTACATCGTAAAATCGATGTTCCATTTGCGCGCAAGTTCGTTGATCTGGAACGCTTCGTCAGTCGCGGTATGATCTTTCCAGAGAATGAACATTGCATCGGGATTGTTCGAATACTCCGGAAGCATCGCAAGGGGTTCGATATGCTCGGTGACGAGGCAGGGCGTCGAGCCCGTGGTATCGATTGCGATCGCTTTCACATGCGGCAAAAGCTCTGTCCCCGTCTGAGCTGCCAGCTTCTGCATCACGGCTTCCAGCGACTCGATATAATCGAGTGGATGTTGACGAAACTGGTTTTTCGCAGGGTCGCAGAAGAGCCCCTCAGCCCAGCGAGGGTAGGGGGCAACTGCGCTGGCCATTTCATGCCCATTCGACGCATCGGTTATCACTGCGCGGCACGAATCGGTTCCGTAATCGATACCAATGACATATTGCGGGTTGCGCGCTGCTTCCATTCTTGTTTCTCCTTCGTTCGATTAGGCTGAAAATACTGTGTTCATGATGTTTTCCTGAGAGATGTCATTTTTTTCGAGGATGCTTTTGACCTGCCCTTCGTGCATGACAACCACACGATCGGAAAGAGCGACAATCTCCGGCAGTTCGGAAGAAATAAGGATAATGCTCGTTCCCCTGTCTGCGAGGTCGGTAATTATCTTGTGCACTTCTGCCTTTGCATGCACATCGATGCCGCGCGTCGGTTCGTCGAGAATGAGAATCGACGGTTTTGTCGCAAGCCACTTTGCCAGAACAACTTTCTGCTGATTGCCGCCCGAAAGGTTATTCACAATTTGTTCTGGGCCGCTCGTTTTGATGTCCAGAAGCCGAATGAAAGAATTTGTTACCTCGAGTTCTTTTTTTCGATCCAGCGTACCGAATGCCCCTTTTACGGCGTTATGGATGGCCATTGTGATATTTGCACGCACAGGCATCTGCAGAATAAGCGATTTCATTTTGCGGTCTTCTGACAAATAGGCTATGCCGTGCTGTATTGCCTGCCAGGGAGAACGGACATCTATTTCTTTGCCATGCAGTATCATATGGCCAGAAGTTTTTTGCTCTGCACCGATCATCAATAATGCGAGTTCCGTTCTTCCTGCGCCGATAAGCCCGGCCAGCCCGAGTATTTCGCCTTTCCGCAGCTGGAAACTTACCCCTCGGATGTATGGGGGGCCCGAAAAATTCTCAATTTTGAGAATGATCTCGTCTGATGCTTCCTTCGTTCGCTCCGAAAAGAATGAATGCATTTCGCGCCCGACCATGAGCGCAACGAGCTCATCTTGTGTTGCCTCGCTCGTTTTGAGCTCGCCTACATGTTTTCCGTCGCGCAGGACAACAATTCTGTCAGTTATAATAAAAACTTCTTCGAGTTTATGCGAAATAAAGATAACAGCAATGCCGTGTTCCTTGAGTTCTTTGACGATTTGAAAGAGCTTCTGGACTTCCTTGTCGGTGAGTGAGCTGGTTGGTTCGTCCATTATGATGAGCTTTGCATCAGCAAGGAGTGCTTTGCCGATTTCGATCATCTGCTGAAGGGCAACGGAAAGCTTGCCCACCGGTTTTTCGAGTGGAATCTGCACACCGAGATAAGAGAAAATTTCTTTTGCTCTTTTTTTCATCGCACGGAAATCGATGAGATTGGCGCTGGTTCTTATTTCATGGCCCAGAAAAAGGTTCTCAAGGGCAGACAGGTTCGGGCAATTGTTGAGTTCCTGGAAAATGATCGCGATCCCCTTTTCCTGCGCATCCATGATTGATTTGAGTTTTATTTTTTTGTCTTGCCAAAAAATATCACCTGAATCGGGTGTATATACACCAGAGATTATTTTCATGAGTGTGGATTTGCCCGCGCCATTCTCTCCCAAAAGCCCGACAACTTCTCCTTTCTGAATAGAGAAATCAATGTTGTCCAATGCTTTGACACCGGGGAAGCTCTTTGAAATATGCTTAAGCGCAAGCAGCGGTTCGGACATGGTTTTCTCCATTATTTATTCTTGATTCTGTCGAGTACCGCAGCGAGCACTATGATGATGCCGATGACTGCAGTCTGCCAATAGGGCGATACGCGCATCAGCACAAGGCCGTTACGGATAACACCCATTATCGCCGCGCCTATGATGACACCGAAAATGCTTCCGCTNCCGCCCGAAAGGGAGGTGCCGCCGATAACCGCNGCNGCAATCGCATCGAGTTCCCAGCCGGTTCCCGTATCCGCCTGCGCGGAATTGAAACGGGCAATAAGAATGATGCCTACCACAGAAGCCATCAATCCTGAAATCATATATAAGAACACTTTTATTTTCTTTACGTTGATACCCGAGAGAAATGTCGCTTGCTCATTGCCGCCGATCGCGTAGGTCCGTCTTCCGAATGCGGTTTTTGAAAGCAGAAAGTGAGCGATTGCGGCCAATACAATCATAACCCAGAGAGGGATTGGCAGGCTTAAAAAATCACCCTGGCCGACGATAAGGAAAGGCTTCGGAATATTGGTGATCGGCCAGCCCTTGGTTACGATGAGAATGACGCCCCGGGCAAAGGAAAGCATGCCGAGAGTTACAATAAAAGGTGCAATTCTGACATATGATATCAAAAGGCCGTTGATGAGCCCCAGCAATATGCCGGTTGCAAGTCCCAACAACACGCTCAGAATGACCGATTGCCCAGCAGCCATCGCTCCAGCGGCAACGACGCCGGATAGGCCCATGACCGAGCCAACCGACAAATCGATACCTCCTGTCAGGATAACGAAAAGCTCACCAAAAGCGACCACTGCGACGAACGAAATCTGGCGCGATACAAGATAAAGGTTGCTGCCGCTCATGAAATTCGGTGCAAAGATCGTTACGGTTGCCATGAGAATGATAAGGGCGAGAAAAATCGCCGATTCTCTGTA
>JGI24721J26819_10004287_pt1 | contig 14860 bp, 13 predicted proteins | sample YelNatPaOPGAMG01_FD_26819 | JGI IMG/M metagenome (IMG submission 26819)
GCCCCATTAGCGCAATTACTTTTGAAAATGAAAATAGTACTCCTCATATCAACAGACAAATCTGCAACAATTGTGGAATTTGCTCCAGTGTATGTCCGGCTGAAGCGTTGAGGCTTGTCGGCAGAGAGATCACAATTGAAGAACTGATGAGGGAAATTGAAAAAGATATTTTGTTTTATGATAATTCAGGAGGAGGCGTGACTTTTTCAGGAGGAGAGCCATTACTTCAACATCAATTCTTGATTGAAGCCCTGAAGGAATGCAAGAAGAGGGGCATCCATACTGCACTGGACACCTCGGGCTATGCTCCTGAAAACGTATTTTCATCGGTGCTGGATTACGTAGATGTGTTCCTATATGACCTGAAGCTTTCCGATAACGCAGAACACATAATATACACAGGAGTTTCGAACGCCCTGATTATGAATAACTTGCGGATGCTGGTAGATATGGGCAGAGGAAAGGACGTCATTTTACGTTTCCCTGTCATTCCGGGAATTACTGATACAGAAAGAAATATTGATGGCCTTGTGGATTTTATTTCTTCACTAAAAGGTATACCTGAAATCGACCTGCTTCCTTTCCACGACGTGAGCGAAAAATACAATAGGCTTGGCATAGAATATAGGATGCCTACACAAGGAGCTCCATCACAAGAAAAATTACGGTATATAAAAAGAAGATTTCAGGAAATTGGGCTTTACGTGAAGATTGGAGGTTGAATAAAGTTTCAGGGTTTCTATGAAAGCAAAATACCAAAAACTGATCAAATCAGCCTCCTTTTGCTGCTCCAAAAGAAGTAGCATGGGAGGCTGGCTTTTCGTGTAATCAAATTCTTGACTCCACCGACCCCATACAAAAACAGCTTTACTTTTGCCCTTATTTGGGTTAAAAGGAGTAAAACAAGAGGAGAGGGTGAAAAGTGAACTTAATTAAAGGGATTCTAATTTTTGCCGTTCTGCTTTCTCTGTCCATTTCTCCGCTTACTATTGCATACCGCGGTGGCCCAAGCGTGAACCTGGTAGAGAACAAAAACCCCATAGCTATTCCGGACATCAGTTTGCCGAAGGAGGCAGGGGCCCCTGCCACCCTGGACAAGCTGGCGGTGCTTGTGGGGATCAACGACTACGACGGTACCCAGAATGACCTGCGCTACTGTGTGAACGATGTCAGTGACGTCCAAAGCGCGCTGGTCAAATTTTATGGTTTCTCCTCCAGTAACATTATGGTGCTCACCGACAGCACGGCCACTTACGCTAATGTTTTGGCCGCTTTGGACTGGCTCGCCCAGAATGCCGGTCCTGATTCCACCGTGGTCTTTTACTACTCTGGGCACGGTTCCAGATCCTCCTCCGATCGCGACGGAGATGGGGAAAAAATCGACGAGTGCATCGTCACCCGGGACCTGGCTTTCCTCTGGGACGGCACCCTGGCTTCTAAATTCAGGAACATCAGCTCTTCCAAGATCTGGTTGGGGTTCGACTCCTGCTATTCCGGAGGTATGGCTGACGCTGTCCAGGATGATGGAATGCGAGGAACAGGTCGGGTGAACACCATGGCCTGTAAAGCCAATCAGCTCTCCGGAGAGTCCTCCACTATCCAGCACGGTTACTTCACTTACCTTCTGGTGGACCAGGGAATTCTGGCAGGGAAAGCTGATTCCAATGGAGATGGAAAAGTTTCTATAGAGGAAGCCTTCAACTACGCCCAGGCTAATATCAGGCAATACACTCATTCTCAGACCCCGGTGCTCTCCGATGGATTTGCCGGAGACCTGTTGCCTTAAACACTTGGGTGTGGGAGAAAAACTATGGACTATCAGCGGATTCCTTTAGGCCCCAGGAAAAAAATAGCCTTAGTGGCTCACGATAACCAGAAGCCTAACCTTATGGAATGGGTGAAGTTCAATAAGGATTTGCTTTCCCAGCACGATTTATTTGCCACGGGGTCCACCGGCCAGCTTTTAAAGGAAAAGCTGGGGTTGGAAATTAAAGTGCTGGAAAGTGGCCCTCTGGGGGGAGACCAGCAGATCGGAGCCCTGATCGCTGAGGGAAAGATTGACTTCCTGATATTTTTCTGGGATCCCCTGGAGCCCCTTCCGCACGACCCGGATGTGAAAGCTCTGCTCAGGTTGGCAGCGGTCTGGAACATTCCCGTGGCCTGTAACAGGGCTACCGCTGATTTTCTTATCTCCTCTCCCCTGATGAACGCGGAGTACGATCGTCTGGTACCCGACTATCGGGCTTACCGGGAACGTCTGAAGAAGTAAACGCCCGGATCAGTATTTCAATTTGTTTTCTTGTGAGGTGAAAAAATGAAAATTCCTTTTGGGAACCAGGAACTGGAAATTTTTCCTACAAAGATTGTGGCTCTGGCTAAGAACTACAGAGCTCATGCCCGGGAAATGGGTGGAGAAGTTCCCGCTGAGCCAAGCTTCTTTCTCAAACCACCATCTTCCCTTCTTTCTCATGGAGGAACGGTGATTCTGCCCCTAATTTCCCAGCGAGTGGACTACGAGGTGGAACTGGCGGTGGTCATGGGAAAAAGGGCCAAAAATGTTTCCCGGGACAATGCGCTGGATTTTGTTCTGGGGTACTCCCTCTTGATAGACGTTACTGCTCGAGACCTTCAGGCCAAAGCCATGAAGGAAAAACTCCCCTGGACGATCTCCAAAGGCTTCGACACCTTTGCTCCCTTTGGCCCTTGTGTAGTCCCGAAGGAAGAGATTGATCCTTCGAACTGCGAAATCTGGCTTGAAGTGAACGGGGAGCTAAAACAAAGGGGAAATACTAACGACCTGGTGTTTTCTATCCCGGAACTCATCTCTTATATTTCCAGGATTATGACCCTGGAGCCCATGGACATCATTGCCACGGGCACCCCTTCAGGAGTGGGCCCACTCAAGGACGGAGACCTGGTGGAGGCCGGAAGCCCCTCCATTGGAGTTTTGCAAGTCAAGGTAAAAAGAGAGGACTGAAGGAAAACCCTACTGGATGACTCGATCTGAGCAGGTTTTTACTCTTGCACCTCTTCTGATTTGTGATTTCTTTTGTGATCATTTTGGGTCCAAAAAAAAGCATTTCCTTAATCCTTGAGGGAACCTCCATCTTTCCCTTTTCCCCTCCCTGCCTTTAAAATTGAATTACCATGAGAGAGATTCTGGAATCCTGTTTCCGGGAAGCCCTCAGGGCCCTTGACCCCTATCTGTTAGTCAGGGACAACCTCCGCCTGGAAAAAGAAAGGCTTTACTGGGGAAGCAATTTCCTGGTTGATTTGAAGGATTATCGCCGGGTGCTTCTTGCGGGTTTGGGGAAGGCAGCGCCCTTAATGGCCCAGGGAGTCCTGGATGTTCTGGGAGAGACGGTCCAGGCAGGGCTCATCGTTTCCCATCACTTCCCCTCCAGCTTGCCGAAAAAAATTCGCACCCTCAGGGGCTCTCACCCCATTCCGGACGAAAAAAGCCTTGAGGCGGGGAAAGCTCTCTATTCTTTCCTTTCAAACTTGAACAAAGACGACCTGGTGATCTTTATCACCACTGGGGGAGGCTCGGCTATAGCCATTTATCCTCCAGAGGAGATATCCCTCCAGGATAAGGCTCTGACTTTCCAGGCTTTGATCGGTGCTCCTCTGACCATCAGGGAGATAAATTCGGTGCGCAGGAAGCTCTCCCGGATCAAGGGAGGGGGCCTGGCCAGGGTAAGTTTCCCCGCCAGAGTAATAAATCTGATTATTTCCGATGTGGTGGGGGATGACCTTCCCACCATCGCCTCAGGGCCTTTTGTTTCTGATCCCGACCCTTTCCCCAAAGCCCTGGAGATCATCGCCTCCTACAATCTGGAGGAGAAAATCCCCAAACGGGTGATGGAATACTTGAGACGATTGGAAAAGAACGAGCGGGGTGAGGCCAGGTCCNAANTATTCCAGNANCGCATCAAAAACCTGATTGTGGCCTCGAACCTCCACTTTTTAAAGAAATGCCAGGAGATCTTGAGCGAGAGGGGAATTGAAGCCCATGTTCTTTCCTCTCGCCTTGAGGGGGAAGTGGAACCCTTGGCCCGCTTTCACGCTCAGATCGCTCAGGAGGTCATCTCGAGCGGTAATCCCTTTTCTCCTCCCTGCGCTCTTCTCTCGGGTGGGGAATCCACTGTGAATTTAAAGGGCAAGGGGGTAGGAGGAAGAAATCAGGAATTCGCCCTGCACTTCCTTTTGGCTATGGAAGGCTTTAGAGGGCGCTTCCATATCCTTTCTTGCGGCACTGACGGGAAGGACGGCAACTCGGAAGCCGCCGGGGCTTATGCCGGTTTTGAGGACTATCTGAAGATAAAAGCTCTCAGCCTGGATCCCCGAGATTTCCTTTCGCATAACGACTCCTATCATTTTTTTGAAAAAACAGGAGGTTTGATCATCACAGGGCCCACAGGGACCAACCTGGCTGATGTCAGGATTATCTTTTTGGAGGGTGAATCAAATGCAAAGTAGCGTGGATTTCCTCAGGGAACTCTGTGCTTTTCCCCACAGAGGATCGACAACCCAGGAAGAAAGAAAAGCCGCTTCCTTAATCCGGGGGAAGCTCGAAGAGTTTGGATATAAAGTAATAGTACAGGAATTTCGCGCCACCAAGGACAACTTTTACCTTCTACCAGTTCAAGTGTTGTTCCTGGCAATAGTCGCGGGCCTGCTTTCCCTTTTTTTCAGTCTTTCCTGGCTTTCCCTCCTCCTTTTAGTGTATGGCCTCGCGCTCCTTTTTCTGGAGGTTTCCGGATTTGACATAGACCTGACCGTTATGCCCAGGTTCAAATCGCAGAATATATACACTCTCCCCGATAAACTGCCCTCAAAGCTGGTGATTGTCTCCGCCCATTACGATACTCAGAAGGGGAGTTTTATTTTCCATCCCTCTTTCGTTGACCGGATCCCCCTGCTTTTCGCAGTGAGTTATTTAGGCCTGGGGCTGATATTCCTGGGGGTTATCCTCAGGTTTTTCTCGCTGGTTTCCAGCTCTTTCTGGCTCCTCTCGATGGGAATTATTTTATCCTTTTTGGTTTTCCTGGTTTTTCTCTTTGCCTGGATTACAGGAAGATATACCCAGGGGGCGAACGACAATGGTTCCGGAACGGCCTTAGCCCTTTTTCTGGCCCAGGACTATAAGGTGAATCGTGCTGATTATCCTTCAGATACCGAAGTGCTCTTCCTTTTCACCGGAAATGAGGAAGGAGGAACGAAGGGGATGAAGGCTTTCCTGAGGAAAATGTCTCGGGAGCTCCCTCGAGATGCCACAAAGTTCATCGTATTGGACAACCTGGGGACGGGAAAGGTGACCTTCCTTAAAGGTGAGGGAATGATCCTTTACCGGAAAGCCGGAAATGAGCTGCTGGAAGTGGCGCGGGAGCTTCAGAAAACTTTCCCGGGAGAAATTCAGGAACAAAAGAACCTGCTCCTACCCACTGACTCCCTGCCCGTGGCCACCAGGGGTTTTCAGACCATCTCTTTTTTGGGAAAAGACGAAAAGGGGAGGCTGGGAAACTACCACTACTTCACAGACGTTTTTGAAAACGTGGATCAAGACTTCCTCAGGCTCCAGGAAAACTTCTTTAAAGAGTATCTGAAAAGGATAACCTCCTTAAAGTAGCGGTCAAAGAAGCTCCTCTGATTGAAGCAACCAAAGCTGGAAAAGTCGGCTAAAAAAGAGGAAAAGGGATGGGGCGTCCTCAGGACGCCCCATCCTTAGTTTAATATTCTTTTCCGGTAAACCAGATCAGCTCTGTGGGGTCTCAGGAGGTGGGGGAGGCGGTTGCTGCTGGGGAGGTGTGGGTGGAGCTTCAATCTGGAAACCACAGTAGGTGCAGAACTTGGTTCCCTTAGGGATCTGCTTTCCGCAGTTGGGGCAGAACATGTATCCCGGTGCCGGTCCAGCCTGAGGAGGTGGCGGAGGGGGAGNGTATGGATACCCTCCCTGAGGAGGCCTCCTCTTTCGGGCACTCAAGCTCACGAGGAGTACGATGATTGCCAGGACGAAGAGCGCTCCAAAAGCAATGATGATGATCCAGGTCGTGCTTAAACCACCGCCACCAGAAGGAGCGGGGGTTGNCGAGGGAGAGGGTTTAGGTGTCTGGGTTAAGGGAGGAGGAGAAGTGGAAAAGGGGGTACCCGAAGATGGCGGGGTTTCGGTTGCCGAGGGAGTTGGAGAGACAGAAGGAAGCGCTCCGCTGGGCTTAAAAGTAATCGTTCCTGCTGAGGTGCCTTTGAAAACGGCTGTATCATTGGCCATTTTTTCTCCAGCCGTTTCTATAATGTTGCCCTGTACATGTACTGTTAAGGTTTCAAACGAACTTAAATCTCCTAAGTCTATTGTGACAGTTCCATTAGGATTGACAGTGATGTTTTCCTGACCGAAAAATTTCTCNGGTTCTGTCCACTTGAAAGCTATACGGTAATTTCCTCCACCCAAATCCTGAGCTGATGTGACTTCGGCCGATTCATCCTGCTGCATCTGGGCTACCAGAGCATCTAAAGTNAAACCCATTTCAATGTAGGATTGGGGGACGCTCAAATTCAACACTGCATTTCCAGCGCCTGTGCTCTGAAGCCACATTTCCCCGCTTGCAGTCATGGCTGGCTCTTCAGTTTGGGCGCTGGCTTGAAAAGGTGTAAAGCTGAGCAGGAAAAGCGCTATGAAAACAAGCAGCAAAAACCTGCCGGTAATTGAACTGGCTAACTTTCTCAAAATGACCTCCATTTCCCCCCGTTCGGGGCTTTTGGACTATTATATCAAAAAGAGTTTTCCTGGTCTAATTCCGCTTTCTTGTGAGGAAAATGTTCGGGCTTAAATTTTGAAAAAGTCCCTAAGTTGATAGGCATACTGGCGGAGCTTTTCATAAACTCGAGCGTGGATACTCTCCGGGGTGAACTTTCCGTCAGGCTCCCTTTTTCCGGCAGGAATACCTGTGAGGATTTCCAACCCTTCCTCCACCTTTTCTATAGCCCAAATGTGAAAGAGGTTCTTTCCCACTGCCTCCACTACTTCGTCCTTGAGCATCAAATGCTGAACATTGGCTTTAGGAATGATTACTCCCTGGTTCCCCGTTAACCCCAAAGCCTTGCATACTGAAAAGAAACCTTCAATTTTCTCATTTACACCGCCAATGGGCTGGATCTCTCCGAACTGGTTCACAGAGCCTGTTACGGCAATTTCCTGGCTTAAGGGAACCTCAGCCAAGGCAGAGAGAAGAGCGAATAGTTCAGCCGCAGAGGCACTGTCGCCCTCGATTTCCTCATACATCTGCTCGAAGGTTAATGAGGCGGATAGGCTCAAGGGAAAGTCCTGAGCATATTGGCCTCCAAGATAACCAGCGAGAATAAGTACGCCTTTGCTGTGGATGGGGCCAGAAAGGGCGATTTCCCTTTCGATATTTACGATGCCAGCGCGCCCCAGGAACACCCTGGCGGTAATTTTGTTGGGCCTACCGAAAGAGTAATTTCCGATGGCATAAACCGAAAGTCCGTTAATTTGTCCTACTTTCTGCCCCTTAGCGTCTATTAAGAGCACTCTTTTTTCTATCATTTCCTGAATCTTGTCCTCAATTAAACGGGAGCGGTAGAACTTCTCTTCCAGCGCCTTTTTCACGTGAGAAGCTTTTACGAAGTCGCTCGATTCACTTTTTGCCCAAAAACAGGCTTCGTGAGCGATATCGGCTATTTCCATGAAGCTGGCAGAGAGTTTGTCCTTCGATCCGGCAAGCCTTGATCCGTACTCCACAAGGGCTGCGATGGCGCCTGCATCAAAGTGCGAGAGGGAGGAATTCTCGCTCGTCAATAAATTAATAAAAGATGCATAATCAGCGATGGATTGTTCGTTTCGTTGAAATTCCGTGTCAAAATCGGCGCGTATCTTGAAAAGTTTAGGAAAATCTTCGTCTAAAGCGTAAAGCAAATAGTAATGCCTGGGCTGGCCGATGACGATCACCTTTAAGTCCAGGGGAATAGGCTCAGGACGAAGAGTGGCTGTGGGAACTCCTCCAATAAACTCAGACATATTTTCCACCCTGGCTTCCCCTGAACGAAGCGCCCTTTTTAAAGCCTCCCAGGAAAAAGGAGAGGCTAAGAGTTCTTGTGCCGGAAGAATTAAATATCCACCGTTTGCAGCCTGAAGAGCCCCAGCTTTAATCATGGTCTGATCCGTGATCCATGTGCCGAAAGCCGGACGATATTCGATTTTGCCCATCAAGTTATAGTAAGAGGGGTTGGGCTCAAAAACCACCGGGGCTCCCTTAAGATTGGCCCGGTTTACAAAGACATTCACTTTATATTTTCCCAGCTCAGGGGCCCCTTTCTCCTCCTCACTTTCTTTCTCTTTGAACTCTTTGAGCCTGGAGACCAAATCGTTTTTGACCTCCCTGAGCCAGGAGACCAATTCTTCATGACTCTGAAATGGTTCCTCGTATTTTTGAAAAAGAGGTTCGAGCAAAGAATAGGCTAATTCCTTTTCGATCTTTCTCAATTCCTCGCCATACTGTCGGTCTATCTGTCTGGATTCCAGGACCATTTTTTCCAGCAATTGGTGCAATTTCTGAGAATTTTCTCCGTAAGTTTTCTTCTCTTCCTCAGTCAGCCCCTCGAACTCTTCTGGGCTCAGCTTTTTGCCTTCCTTTACCGGTATGGATAAAATGCCCTGTGGAGTGGGCTCAATGTAGAATCCAAGATCGAGGGCCGATTTTTGAACCTCCAGAATTAAGGCCTGTTTTAAAGACCCAACTTTTTGCTCTAAAGCGTTTTTCCTTTCTTGATAAACGGGCGAGGTGAAAAGTTTTCTCAGTTCTACTTCACAGGAAAAAATCAGGGACTCCACAGAACGAGCAAAGAGAGCCCCTGTTCCTGGAGGCAGAGAAATGGCTTTAGGGCGATCAGGCTGGGTGAAATCGTAAACGTATATCCAATCAGGGGGAACGGGTTCGCTGAGGGCACGCTCTTTAACAAGGTTGGAAACGATTGAGGTGCGTCCTGTTCCTGTCCTTCCAGAAACGAAAATATTAAAACCGCGCGCTTTAATTCCTAATCCTACCTCTAAAGATCTCATGGCCCTTTCTTGTCCTACGATCCTATCCAGGGGTCTTAATTCCATTGTGCTTGAGAATTTTAGCTCCTCCAGGCTTACATGCGCGCACAACTCTTCCGGTTTCAACCTTAAAGATTCTTTATATGGCATATCATCCTCGCCTTCCTCAGGTCTTTTTAAGTTATAATAAAGCGATGATAGAAAATAAGGAATCCTGGAAAGAGGAGATTCTAACTTTAAAAGAGAAAAAAGGCGCCCTAATTTTGTCCCATAACTATCAATTGCCAGAAATTCAGGAAGTAGCCGATTTTGTAGGCGACTCTCTTGAGCTTTCCCTGGAGGCTAAAAAAACTGAGCGCAAATTGATCGTTTTTTGCGGGGTATATTTTATGGCGGAGGTAGCAAAAATCCTCTCCGGGAAAAAGGTCTTAATGCCAGTCCTCACTGCTGGCTGCCCACTTGCCAACATGGCTACCAGGGAAGCTGTTCTGCGGATGAAAGAGGAGCACCCCCGAGCCGCCGTGGTAACCTATATCAATTCCTCGGCGGAGGTGAAAGCGGTTTCCGACGTTATTTGCACTTCAGCCAATGCTTTAAAAATCGTAGAGAGTGTCCCGGAAAAAGAAATTATATTTGTCCCAGATCAGGGCTTAGGAAGCTGGGTGAAGGAGCATACGGACAAACTCGTCTACCTCTGGCCCGGTTTTTGCCCCACGCATTTTCGCATTATGGCTGCAGATATCCAGAAAGCTCGATCCTTGCATCCCGGAGCCAAGGTGTTGGTTCATCCCGAGTGCCGCCCTGAAGTCAGGAATCTGGCAGATCAGGTTTTAGGCACTGGAGGAATGGTTCGTTTTGTGAAAAACGACACCAGTTCCAGCTACATCATCGGGACAGAAGAGGGGATGCTTTATCGCTTGAGAAAAGAGGCTCCTGGCAAGCAGTTTTTTCTGGCTTCTCCTCTTCTCCTTTGTCCAAACATGAAGAAGACCGATGCTTCCGCTCTTTACCAATGTCTTAAGGAGGAAACGGGAGAGGTAGAGGTGCGGGAAGATATTGCCTTGCTTGCCCGGAAGAGCCTTTTAAGGATGTTGGAGCTTACATGAGGAGATACTTGCTTCCTTTTTCCCTGATGAAAAATTTGCCCAGAGTCCAAACTGAAGTCTTAGTGGCCGGCACCGGTATCGCCGGCCTCTTTTTTGCCTTAAATTTTCCAGGAGAGGTTCTCCTTATTTCCAAAGGAAAAGCTTTTGTCAGCAACTCCTCCCTCGCTCAGGGTGGGGTAGCTTGTGCGCTTGGCCCTGATGATTCCCCGGCACTTCACTTTCAGGACACTATCCGCGCCGGAGCGGGGCTTTCTTCAGAAGAGGCTGTTTGGGTCCTGGTTAGAGAGGCCAGCGCCGCCATAAAAGACCTGATTAAAATGGGCGTTCATTTTGATAGAGAAGGGGATCGTTTCTCTTTGAATCGGGAAGGAAGCCACTCTGCCCGCCGTGTCCTTCATATCAGGGACAGGACCGGGGATGAAATTATTAAGGCCCTCTATGAAAAAGCCCTGACCCAGGAGCGGATTAAATTTCTGGAAAACACTTACCTGGTGGATGTGCTCACTCAGGACAATTTTGTCGTTGGCGCGGTGCTCTGTAGCGCCAATGGTTTCTTTTTGGTGGAAACAGGAGCCGTCGTTTTGGCTACTGGAGGCTATGCTTCTCTGTTTACTCCCTCTACTAATCCTGAGGGTACCACCGGGGACGGTTTAAGCCTGGCTTATCGTGCGGGAGCTGAACTTTGCGACCTTGAATTCATCCAGTTTCATCCTACTGTCCTTTATCATCAGGAAACCCCTCGTTTTCTTATCTCGGAAGCAGTAAGGGGAGAAGGAGCAATTTTGCTGAACCATAAAGGCGAGCGCTTCATGCCTAATTATCATTTTCTGGCAGAGCTTGCTCCCAGGGATGTCGTTTCCTATTCTATTTATCAGGAAATGCAAAAAGAAGGAACTGATCACGTGTTTTTGGATATGCGTCCCATCGGTGAAGAGACCATGAGAAAACGGTTCCCTGCAATCCTTGAGAAATGCCGCTCTTTGGGGTGGGACCCGGTTAAAGAGCCTGTTCCTGTTTCCCCTGCTGCTCACTATACCATGGGGGGAATAAAAACCGATACCTGGGGCTTCACTTCAGTCAGCGGTCTCTTCGCAGTTGGAGAGAGCTCTTGTACGGGAGTACATGGAGCTAATAGGTTAGCTTCTAATTCCCTGCTTGAGGGATTAGTTTTTTCCCGACGCCTGGCGCAAAAGCTAACTGAATCCAGGATCGATGTTCGTCCGCTTTCCTTAAACGCAGAGGTTTTAAAACTTTCAGCGCGGAGGCCTCCCTTTTCTCTCCATGATTTGCGTTGCTTGATGGGAACAAGGGTAGGAATAGTGAGAGTTGCCTCTGAACTGGAGGCATCCCTTAAACAGGTATCTAAATGGCAAGAAAAGCTCCAGTTTTCATCTTTCAATAGCGTTGAGGATTTTCAACTTTATAACTCATGTACTCTGGCCTGCTTGATTATCGAAGCGGCTCTGATGAGGGAGGAAAGCCGGGGAGCACATCAAAGGTCGGATTTTCCAGCCAAAGACGATTCCCGGTGGCTGAAGCATATTTGCTTTAAGTGGAATGAAGAAGAGACAGTGACCGTGAAATGAACATTCGGGAAAGGCTTAAAAAGAGCCTTGAAGAGGATATTGGTTCTGGAGATGTAACTAGCGAAGCCCTGATTCCTGAAAGGAGCGTCTCTAAGGCTTACTTTCTGGCTAAGGAAAAAGGGATCCTTTGCGGCTTGCCATTCGCCTTGGAAACTTTAAGAATCCTTGACCCCAATTTACAGGCAGAGATGTATTTTAGGGACGGAGAAGCTCTGGAGCCTGGAACTGTGTTCTGTCGCATACAAGGACTCACCAGAGCAATTCTTTCTGGAGAAAGGGTGGCATTGAATCTTCTCTGCCACCTATCCGGGATTGCCACTATGGCCCATAAGCTGGTGGAGCTGATTGAGGGGACAGGGGCTCGTATTTTAGACACTCGGAAGACCACTCCTTTGTGGCGAGATCTGGAAAAATATGCCGTTCGCCTCGGGGGAGGATTGAACCACCGCCTGGGCCTTTATGACATGGTTCTGATCAAGGACAACCATATAAAAGCGAGCGGTGGAATAAAAAATGCCATCAGGCAAGCGAAAGCGAAAGTTAGGCCCGGGATGCTTGTCGAGGTTGAGGTAACGAGCGTCGAGGAGTTTAAGGAAGCTTTAGAGGAAAATCCCGATTGGATTATGTTGGATAATATGCCCGCATCCGAGATGAGGCGCTGTGTAAGCTTAGGCAAAGGCAGGGTCATCCTTGAAGCCTCTGGAGGAATAAACGAAAGAAATATCAGGGAAATTGCTGACTCAGGTGTAGATTTTATTTCCTTGGGAGCTCTCACGCACTCCGTCAAAGCACTTGATATTAGTCTGGAATTGGAGGAAAATATATAAATCCGCTTAAGCTGGCGGCGAAACCTCCGGAGTTAAGCTCTGGACAGTTTTTCTAAACCGCCCCATTGAGGGCAAGTGTTAGGAGAGTGATTGAAGTGAACGAGTCAGAAAAGGTAAATTTAGAAAAAGAAGTTACGCAACAAGAACCGCAAGAGCAGGTTCCATCCGAGTCCTCACCGGAAACTCTTTTGGAAAAGTACATCTCCCGGACCTTTAAAGAGGGTGAGCTGATCAAGGGATTGGTAGTAGCCGTTGAGAACGATAGCGCACTTGTGGACATAGGTTACAAGTCAGAGGGAATCGTTCCCTTGAAGGAGCTTTCCCGCGAGCCGGTGGCTTCCGCTAAAGAGGTGATAAAGGTGGGCGATGAGCTTACNCTCTACGTGCTAAAAGTAGAGGATGACCAGGGCAACATTATCCTGTCCAAAAAGCGCGCTGACTATGAAATTGCCTGGGCACGGATCAGGGAGGCCTTCCAAGAAGGAAAGGTGGTGGAGGCTCCAGTTGCCAGACACGTCAAGGGAGGAGTTCTCGTGGATCTTGGAATCTGGGGCTTCGTCCCTCGTTCCCAGATAGGTTCCAAGCTCAGAGGAAATAAAAGCTTGGTCGGAGAGACCCTGAGGCTGAAGGTAATTGAACTGGATGAGGAAAACCGAAAATTTACCTGCTCTGCGCGCAAAGTAGAAGAGGAGGAAAAGGAGCTTAAGAAAACCCAGGTCTTCACTAAAATCAAAGAGGGAGACATCATCACGGGTAAAGTTTCCAGGATCGTGGACTGGGGAGTTTTTGTGGACGTTGGAGGAGTAGATGGACTGATCCACTTCTCCGAACTCACCTGGGGAGCTCCCAAACACCCTTCCAAATTCGTAAGCGTAGGGGAAGAGATCAAAGTCAAAGTCTTAAAGGTCATCCCAGAAGAGGGCAGGATATCCCTCAGTCTTCGTCAGACGGAACCTGATCCCTGGGAGAAAGTGGAGCTCAAGTATCCTGTGGGTTCTACTGCTCAGGGCAAAGTGGTGAAGCTGGGAAAGTACGGTGCTATTGTGGAGTTGGAGAAGGGAATATCCGGGTTAGTTCACATCTCGGAGTTGGCCGATGAAAAGGTTAGCAAACCAGAAGAAGTCGTGAAACTCGGGGATGAAGTTTTGGTAAAAGTGATCAATTTGAAGAAGAAAGAAAGAAGGATTACCCTCTCCATGAAGCCCACAGAGCTGGAAAAGGAAACTCCGCCCCCCTCCAAAAGCAGGTCGAAGAGCCAGGAGAGAGCAGAACATCTGGCGACATTAGGGGACATCTGGAGAACAGCCTCTAAGGATTGATTCGCATCCTACCGAAAGGATTTTTTGAGGAGCTTCACTCCAGATTAAAGAATTTTTACGGGGAAAAAAATCCTTCTCTTCCTGATCCTACGGAGGAATTAATATCCACCATTCTCTCCCAGAATACCAATGACCGAAATCGGGATTTAGCATTTACCAATTTGAGGTCAAGGTTTTCCTCCTGGGAAAGCGTGGCTTTCGCTCCTCTTCCTGAGTTAGAGAGCGCTATCAGGGTAGCTGGTCTTGCCCCTTCTAAAGGGCCAAGAATCCAAAAAGTCCTCCGTTTAATTAGCGAAAAATACGGCCAATTTTCTCTTCCTTCCCAGGCAAGGCCTGAAGAACTGCTGGATTTCCTCCTTTCCCTTCCTGGAGTTGGCCCCAAAACCGCCAGGTGCGTTCTTCTTTTTTCTTATGGTTACCCCGTTTTTCCAGTGGATACGCATATCCTGCGCGTGGGCAAGAGGTTGGGGTTTATCAAAGAAAAAGAAANCCCTGCAAGGGCCATGGGCAAGCTGGATCGCTTAATTCCTGCAGGACTTCACCTTTCCCTGCACCTCTTATTAATTGAGCACGGAAGAAAGACTTGTCGGCCNCGCCCTCTTTGCGGGGTTTGCCCTCTCAGAGATATCTGCTCATTCTATAGAAAAATCCCCTCTTCAACTCCGGGAAAAGCTTAAAAGAAGTCAGACCTCTTTTTTATTTAGTTATTATTTCCTTCTTCTGCCTCTTGCGTCCGCTTGATTTTCCTACTTTACTTGAAGTGAGGCAAAGATGAGCGATATTCAAGCTTCCCTGCGTTGGAGAGGATTCAGGGTAGTGGCTGCCAATAGCCTGGAGAGCGTTATTCTCCCACCGGAGAAGAAGGACTGGGAGGAATACTACCAGCTTCTCCGGGATTATTATTTCCGTCGCATGCTAGCGGACATCGTCCAGTTGAAGACCATAGGCAAGGAGGAGCGCCAGGCTCTGG
>JGI24721J26819_10004299_pt1 | contig 14832 bp, 15 predicted proteins | sample YelNatPaOPGAMG01_FD_26819 | JGI IMG/M metagenome (IMG submission 26819)
CTTTATAAACTGCTATTTTTGGAGTATAATAAAAATGATATGCGCATTTTAATTAAAAACGGTAATATTATTGATGGCTCAGGCAAACCGCCATATCAAGGNGATATTTTANTTGAAAACGAAAANATAAAAGAAATNTCAATTAATCAACCACTTAACGCTAAAGCTGANAAAATTATTGACGCCAAAAATCTTTTAGTAACACCGGGTTTTATTGATATTAACAGCGAATCGGATCATTGGTTAACAATTATTTCTCAACCTCAACAAGAAAGTTTAATTGCTCAAGGCATTACCACTGCCATTGTAGGTAATAATGGTTCATCGTTATCACCGATGTTTAAAGATAGTCTTAAAAGCATTCGCAAATGGCAATCGCCAAATATTAATCTTAATTGGCAAACAACAAAAGAATTTCTAGAATTTTTAAAACAAAAGAAATTGGGTATTAATGTTGGCACGCTTGTTGGTCATGCAACCATTAAAAGNGGAATTTTGGGTGAAGAATTCCGCGATCTGATTGATCAAGAAATTGATGAACTACTTTATTTAATTGAAAAAAGTTTGTCCGAAGGAGCATTGGGAGTTTCATTTGGTTTTAGGTTTAATCATTCGCGCCAAACTTCTTTTTCAGAAATTTTTGCTATTGCTCAATTGGCTAATAAATATAACGCTTATCTTAATTTACAACCGCGCTGGGAAAAAGAAAATTTATTATCTTTTGCTAATGAAATTTTAAATCTTACAAGCACTTTAAAAGCCAAAAACAAAATAAGAATCCTTATTTCTTATTTGCGTCCCTATCCTCAAAATCTCGACGAATTAAAGCAAACTTTAGGATTATTAAAAAGCATTAATGAAAAAGGTCTTGCTGAAATTCATATTGATATCAATCCTTATACCATCATCACCAATCAACTCTATCTTTATTTACCAAAATGGTTACTTTATGGCAGTTTTGAAATAATGCTTGAAAATATTGAGAAAAATTATAACAAGGTTGTTTCTGAGCTTAAAAACTTAAACTATGACTTTTCAAAAATGATTATTTCTTCGGCCCAAAACAACATCAAATATTTAAATGGCAAATCAATCAATTTTTTGGCGCAGGAAAGGGGGAATGCCAGCTGAAAAAATGTTTTTAGAAATTTTTAAAATCAGCCATGGCAGAATTACGATTTTAAATGATGAATTATCTTGGCCCGAGCTTTTAGGTATGATGGAAATGCCTTTTTCCATTGTCAGTACTCAAAATCCCGGTTTAAATTTTATCAAGTTGACTTTTTGCCTCATCCTGCTTCTTTTAATACTTTTCCAAGATTTTTAGGATTAATTAAAACCGGTGCTTTGGATATTTCTTTAATTGAAGGAATTAAAAAAATTACTTCTGAACCAGCTTTAAAAATTGGCTTAAAAAATCGTGGGCTTATTCAAAAAAATTACTTTGCTGATCTGATTATTTTAGATCCACAGAAATTGGATTATATCATCGATTATAAAAATCCTTTTCGAAAACCATCGGCTATTAAAACTGTTTTGATTAATGGGGAAGTCGCTTATGATGATGAAAAGTTTTTCAATTGTTCTGCTGGTCAAGTTTTAACTCGTTAATTTGCAATGAAATATAGTTCAAAAAACATCACAAAAGTTTTTATTATTAATGTCTGGATCTTAGTTGTTTTGGGGCTTTTTGCTTTAGCAAGCGCCTCAATGATTTTAGCAAAAACGCAATTTAACGATCCTTACTATTATCTTAAACAGCAATTTATCAAAGGCGTTTTAATTGGCATTGTCTTTTTTATTATTGCTTATCTACTGCCTTTAAACTTTTATAAAAAAACAGCACCTTTCTTTTTTGTGGCTTCATTAATTTTAGTCATTTTGCTTTTTACACCCTTAGGAATGGAATTAAACAATGCTCGCCGCTGGCTTCATATAGGACCTATAGTTTTTCAACCAAATGAGCTATTAAAATTAGCCTTTATTCTTTATTTAAGTTTGTGGCTTTCAAAAAAATCAAGCAAAGAAAAAAATTCTTTTGCAACCATTTTTGCGTTTCTATTCTATTTAATTATTATTGGCTTTCCCATGTTTTTAGAACCAGCCACTAGTTCTTTGATTATTTTATTAGCAGCTTCTTGTATCGTATTTTTTGCTAGCGGAATCAAAATGAGGTATATGCTTATTACCATTCTCATCACTTGTTTAATATTGGGGCTGGCTTATATTGCTTTAAAACATTTAAATCCTCAAGATTATCGACTCCAGAGAATTGTCCAATATCTTAACTTTCATAAAAGTGGCGGCCAAGTCAATGCCCAAGATAAAAATTACCAACTCAATCAAGCAGTGATGGCGATTGGTTCAGGCGGATTAAAAGGCGTTGGTTTTGGTCAGGGCGTTATTAAATACAATAATTATTTGCCCGAACCGATGGGCGATTCCATCTTTGCAATTATTGCTCAAGAATTTGGCTTTATTGGCAGCATTATTTTGGTTATTCTTTATCTTAATTTATTTCTTCATGGAATAAAAATTAGCATTAACGCCTCAGATGAATTTTGTAAATTGGCCTCTTTAGGCATTGTTTCGTTAATGATGATCCAGATGATAATTCATATTGCTGCCATTTCCGGAATTTTTATTCTCACTGGCCAGCCATTGCCACTCATTAGCTATGGCAGCACTAATTTAGTGATTCTTTTGACATCTTTAGGAATTGTTGCTAATATATCTAAATATAGCTGATTTTTTCAAATTTATGCCTAAAGAAGTTAATTTAAAAGAACTAAAATTAAAAGTGGCTTTAGCTGGTGGTGGCACTGGTGGTCATACTTATCCTTTAATTGCTGTTTATCGTGCTTTAAAGAAAATCACGGATTCTCGATTGGTAACGCTTGATGCTTTTTATATTGGTCCTAATACTTTTAATGAAGAAATTTTTACCCGCGAAAATATTAAGGTTGTTAAAATTATTAGCGGAAAATGGCGCAATTATTTTTCGCCTTTAAATTTTATTGATGTTTTTAAGTTAATAATTGGCATTATTCAGAGCTTCTTTAAACTTTGGAGCCGAATGCCGGACATTGTTTTTAGCAAAGGCGGCTATGGCGCTCTACCAGTGGTCATTGCTGCTTTCTTTTTGGGTATTCCAGTGGTAGTTCATGAATCAGACAGTGTTCCCGGTAAAAGCAATAAAATTGCTGCTGGATTTGCTAAAAAAATTGCTCTTGCTTTTGAAAAAGCAAAAGATTATTTCCCACCAGAAAAAGTTGTGGTTGTTGGTAATCCTGTTAGAGATACCATTCTTCACAATAATATTTCTCAGGCCCAAGCTAAGAAATACTTTAATCTTTTAGAAGATAAGCCGGTTGTTCTTTTTTTGGGTGGCTCGCAAGGCAGTCAGCGAATTAATGATTTAGTTTTAGATTCAATTGAAGGTCTTTTAAAAAATGATATACAAATTATTCACCAAACCGGCACAAAAAACTTCCGCGAGATTTTCTTAGAAGCCAAAGTTATTTTAGAATTTTTACCCCAACCGTATCCCAATTTTTATCAACCGCGCGCTTTTCTTGATGAAAAAGATTATTTAAATGCGTTATCAGCCGCTGATCTTATTGTGTCCCGGGCAGGAAGTGGTGCCATTTTTGAAATTGCTGCCTCAAAAAAGCCAGCTATTTTAATTCCATTGCCTGAAGCCGCTCATGATCATCAAAATTTTAATGCCATTGAATATGCCCGCTATAATGCTGCTGTAATTTTAGAAGAAAAAAATGCCACGCCCAATTTGCTTATAAAACATATCTTGGATATTTTAAATAATAAAGAGGCAATGAATATTATGATCAATGGTGCTAAATTGTTTATCAAAAAAGACGCTGCTGAAGAAATCGCTAAGATTTTATTAGAAGTTTTAGGTCTTGAGCTTTAAATTTTAAAACTATGAGTCCGCAAAAAACAATTAAAAATCCACGCGTTCGCATCGCTCCTTCNCCAACAGGGTATTTTCATATTGGCACAGCCCGTACTGCTTTATTTAATTATTTAGTCGCCAAAAAATATGAAGGGAAATTCATTTTGCGTATTGAAGATACTGATACTGAACGCTCCAAAGAAGAATTCGAAAAAGATATTATTGAAAATTTAAAGTGGCTGGGGCTTTTATGGGATGAGGGCGTTGAAGTAGGTGGACCATTTGGTCCTTATCGCCAAAGCGAAAGACTAGATCTTTATGAAAAATATTTACGCGAATTAATTAATAAAGGATATGCTTACTATTGTTTTTGCACACCAGAAGAATTAGAAATAAAACGTCAAGAAATGATGAGTAGGGGAGTGGCGCCAGTTTATGACGGCACCTGTCGCAATTTATCAAAAGAGGAAGTAGAGAAAAGATTAAAGGAGAAGAGACCTTATGTGATCCGTTTAAAAATGCCAGAAAAAGAAATNGTTGTGAATGATTTGATTCGCGGAAAAGTGAAGTTTAATACAAAGCTGATTGGCGATTTTATCATTGCCAAAGATTTTCGTAGCCCGCTCTATAATTTCAGCGTTGTCATTGATGATCACGAAATGCAAATTAATTATGTTATCCGCGGTGAAGAACATTTGCCTAATACGCCAAAACAAATTGTTTTATATGAGGCTTTTGGCTGGGAACCACCAGCTTTTGCTCATTTACCATTAATTCTAAATCCTGACCGCAGTAAAATGTCAAAACGATTTGGTGATGTCGCCATGAAGGATTTTCGCAAAAAAGGATATTTGCCTCAAGCAATTATTAATTTCCTTGTTTTTTTAGGTTGGCATCCAAAAGAAAAACCCGGTGAATCAATTAACGAGATAATGACGCTTGAAGATNTAATTAAAGAATTTGATTTCTTTAGAATTCAAAAAGCCGGTGCNGTCTTTAATNTTGAAAAATTAAATTGGATTAATACGGAGCATATTAAAAGATTGTCGCTTGATGAACTGGTAAGCCATGCCTTGCCATATCTAAAAGAAAAATTTGGCGAGCAACTTTTGTCTGATATTAATTTTGTGAAAAAAATTGTTGACCTTCATCGGCCAAGAATTAAGACATTGGCTGAATTAACGGAAATTACTTCCTATTTCTTTGTTTTGCCTGATTATGAACCTCAATTATTGCTCTGGCAAAATATGACCAAAGAGGAGCTAATCACTAATCTTGACACAATTTATAATTTATTATCAAATTTAGATAGCAATCTTTTTACTAAACAGCAGTTAGAGTTAATTATTATGCCAGAAGCAGAAAAAAGAGGTAGGGGAAATGTTTTATGGCCTTTAAGAGTGGCTTTATCTGGCTTAAAAAATTCGGCTGGGCCATTTGAAATTATGGATATTATTGGCAAAACCGAATCTCTAAGACGAATTAATCTGGCTAGAGATAAGGCTAAACAATTATAAAATGTTTATTTTTAAAGNAAAAACTAAATTATTGATTGTCTTTTTGTTAGCTGTATTTTTATGCAATACAGCACCTCTTTATGCTATTACTTATCAGGAATTACAAAAAGAAATTGATGCCAAAAAGCAGCAAATTAATCAATTAATTCAACAAGCCGAGATTTATAATGCCGAATTGGAAAAAACGCAATCAACAAAAAGGACTTTAAGTAATGAATTAAAACAAATCCAAAACAACCTTAATAATCTCAATTACAAAATTAAAATTAATGAAATTCAAATTGAAAAACTAAATTTGGAAATCCAACAATTAGAGATGGATATTAGCAATACCTCTGATGAAATTACAATTAAAAAGGAGATCTTAGCAAAAACATTACAAGATCTTTATGAAAAAAATCGCGAACTTAATCCTTTGGTTATTGTTTTAAAGAATATAAAAATATCCGAAGCGCTCTCAGAAATTAATGGAATTCAAAACATCAGCAGCAACTTACAAATAACGCTTGATGAATTAAATAATCTTAAAGAAGATTTGAGCAATCGAAAAACCAATTCGGAACAAAAAAAGGCAGAGTTAGAAAGAGTAAAAGAAGAACTAAATAACCAAAAACAGATAGTTTTAGCGCTCCAAGATGAAAAAACAACTTTATTAAATAAAACTAAAGACCAAGAAAAAAACTATCAGGCTTTACTTGATAATATTGAGAAGCAAAGAGCAGAAATTGAATTAGAAATTTCTCGATTAGAAGAAGCATTAAAAGCTCAAATTGATCCATCGGCTTTGCCATCAGCTCGAGCTGGTTTACTTTTATGGCCAGTTAGTAATCCGGTTATTACGCAAGGTTTTGGAGTAACGATTTCTTCAAAATATTTTTATAATATCGGACGGTATAAAACCCCTTCACATAATGGCATTGATTTAAAAGCCAGCATTGGAACGCCCATTTATGCAGCTGAAGATGGTGCAGTGATAGCGGTTGGCAATCAGGATTTATATTGCTATAAAGGTGCTTATGGAAAATTTGTTGTTATTAGGCATTATAATAATTTAACTACACTTTATGCACATCTTTCCTTGTATATTGTCAAAAAAGGTGATATAGTAAAAAGAGGACAGGTGATAGGCTATAGTGGAAATACGGGTTTTGCTACTGGTCCTCATTTACATTTTACTGTTTATTTCTCACCAACCTTCCAAATGACCCAAAGCAGCAGTTGCGGACCAATGCCAATTGGCGCTCCAATTAATCCATTACCATACCTACAATAAAAAACCTTAAAAATTGTGCGACGTATCAATAAAAATTATGAAAGTTTTTCATAATCAACCAATTTATGCACTTATTTTAATTATTTTTTTGGTTTTTTCGTTGAATTGGCAAACCGCAAAAGCCAGTAGCAATCCAGGTTTAGATTCATTTATCAATATTTTGCCACAATTTTTACAGAACTTCATTAAAAATGTTACTAATTTTTCTACAGAAAAAATTGAACCCGGTCTTGAAAAAAAGCGGCATTGAACAAATCATCTCTAATCCCACTAATACCCCAGAGCAAAATAGTTTCTTTACCCGAGTTAAAAATTGGCTGCAAGGGTTATCTCAAGAAATTAACCAATTTTTCAAAACAGATATTGGTTCGGCTTTTTCAAAAATAATGAATTTAATGATCTATTGGTTTAATAAAGGGGTAGGGTTTATTAAAAATTTATTCTCTTAAATTTAGTTGAATAACTGAAAAAGAATTAGCTAAGTATATCTCATAAAGAGCAATGAAAAAGAGCCAGGAATAGCCAAGGGATAACTTAAAGCCCTAAATATATGTCGCAAAATCTACCTTGTGCGACGTATTGCTATTTTTGGTTTAAAGCCAAAACTGCCTCTCCCTACTAATAAGATATGAACAATATCTCTTTTTATTTTTTAAAAACTTTTTATAATTTTATTTATGAGAACTTCCTACTCTAATTTAGAAATTTTCGAAAATTGTCCGAAACGTTACGAATTTCAAATTATTGAAAAAATTACAGTTCCTAAATCTAAGGAACAGATTTTTGGTAGTTTGCTCCATAAGTGTTTAAAACATCTTTATAGAAAAGCCCCGATTTTCCCCTATTTTGATGAATTAATAGATTATTACTCAATTTTATGGAAAGAGGTTGATAAAAAGATTAAATGGCGAGATGAAAAAGAAAAAGAGATATATTTCAATGAAGGCAAAAGGATTTTAGAAGACTTTTATCGAAAAAATATTCCTTCTGTATCTTTACCTCTTGATCTTGAGAGTTTTTTTGAAGCGGAAATTGAAGATGAAGAAAAAGGAACAAAACATATTTTAGCTGGTTACATTGATCGTATTGATAAGCTTGGAGATGAAAAATTTGAAATTATTGATTATAAAACAGCTAAAAAAATGCCGGCGGAAAATAATTTAAAAAATAATTTACAATTATCCATTTATGTTTTAGGATTTTTAAAAAAGTGGCCAAATTTAACTTCTATTGATAATATTTCTTTAAGTTTATATTTTCTTAAACACAGCGAGAAATTATCCAGTCAAAAAACCCAGGAAGATTTATTTTTAACAAAAGAAAGGATATTAAAAAATATCCACGAAATCGAGAAAAATTACTTCCCGCCTATCCCTTCAAAATTATGTGGTTCTTGCCCATATCGAAAAATTTGTCCGATGTGGTCTCATTTATATCAAAAAGAAAATACACCCCAAGAATCGGAAATTAAAGAATTAATTAAAGAGTATTTCANTCTCAAAGAACAGGTTGATNNCAATAAAGCCAAATTGGATTTAATTAAAAAGCAAATTAATGCTTATGCNGAAAAAAAACAATTNGGTCGTATTTTTGGTGAAGAAGGATTTTTTTCTTATCAAATTCAATCTGTTAAAGAATACGATCAGGAAANATTAAAAGACCTTCTGATAAAAACGGGTTTGTGGAATGAAGTTTCTAATTTAGATAAAAGAAAATTGGAAAAATTATTAAAAAAAATAGAACCTTCTCTTATTCAAGAGATTGAAAAGCTGCAAAAAGTTAAAAATCGCAAAATTTTGAAAGCGGTTAAAAAAGATATCGAGGTTATTAAAAGCGAATTAGACGATGAATAATAATTAATTTGGACATTTCTCTATTATAATCGGAACTGGTCTTACTAACTTTAAAGCTGTTAAATACCCTAGCCCAAAACTAATTGTGACAATTAGAAAAATAAATATAGCAAAGATAATAATTTTTTTATTTGATTGGAAAAAATTTTTGGGTTGCATTTTTTAAAAAAATATTTAAAATACGGAATTAATCTCAAATGTCGTTTATTATTAATTATTATAAACTAATTTTATGGCCCATACAAAATCTGGAGGTTCAACAAAATTAGGAAGAGATTCTGAAGCCAAGCGTTTGGGCGTTAAATTATTTGACGGCCAAAAAGCTAAAAAAGGCGCTATTATTGTGCGTCAACGCGGTGAAATATTTAAACCGGGAAGGAACGTTGGAATCGGTAAGGATTATACTCTCTATGCTTTAAAAGAAGGATTTGTTAAATTTTCTGAAAAACAAAAAGTTAATTTTAATGGTTCAAAAAAAAGAGTTAAAGTAGTATCAGTAATTTAAAAAGGTTTAATTTGTATTTTTAATTCAGTCTCGAGTTCGGGACTGAATTTTATTTTTATTAAATACTCCCCTACTTCCTTAATGGATTTATCTAAAATTATTTGTTTCTCCTGGAGTTTGATATCAAATTTATTTAATTCCGCAATAATTTCTTCTTTATGTAAAGAACCAAATAACTTTCCTTTTTCGTCAGCTTTAATTTTAAATTCTAAATTAATACTTCTTATTTTTTTAGCCCATTGTTCATATAGGGCTAATTCCTGTCTTTTTTTCATTTCTTCCTGCTGTTTTAATCTTTCAATTTCTTTAATTTTTTCAGGCGTAGCTAAAATTGCTATATTTTTAGGAATCAAAAAATTGCGCGCATATCCATCAGCCACCTCTTTAATATCATTTTTTCTTCCTAATTTTGGAACATCGGCTAAAAGGATGACCTTCATTTTATTTACTTTTTATTTGTTCTTTTAAAATCTCCAGAGCTTTCTCTAATTGTAAATCTTTTTCAGAATTTTCTTCATTTTTAATATTGTAATCCGGCTCTAATCCTTTTTCATTAATTTGATTACCATCCGGAGTTAACCACTCAGCAATAGTTACCTTAATCATTGAATTATCTATTAAAGGTAGAAGCGTTTGAACTGAACCTTTACCAAAAGTTTTCTCTCCAACTAATTTAATTTTTCTTAAATCTTTTAAAGCGCCAGCTAAAATTTCAGCAGCTGAAGCAGAACCCTCGTTTACTAAAACAATTACTGGTGTATTCAAAAACATTTGATTACCGCTTGCTTTAAAAAGTTTCTCACGACCATCTTTTTCTTTTTCTCGAACAACTACTTCGCCTCTTTTAACAAACCAACCAGCTAAATTCACTGCTCCATCTAAATAACCGCCCGGATTATTTCTTAAATCTAAAATAATTCCTGGCGAGTTTTTCATTACAATTTGAAGCGAAGCGCGATAAAATTCTAAAGGCGCATTTTCATTAAAACTTAATAATTTCAAATGAGCAATATTATTATCTAAAAATGAAATTTTTACCGCTGGCACAGTAATGCTATCACGAATAATTGTAAAATCTTTAGGTTGATTAAAACCTTCCCTCATAATTGTTAAAGTTACTGATGTGCCTTTTTCACCTCTTATTTTTTTCACCGCTTCTTCAAGTGCCAAACCATCGGTTAATTCCTTATTAATTGCTAAAATTTTATCTCCGGCTTTTAATCCTGCTCTCCAAGCTGGAGTATCTTCTAAAGGCGCAATAACTGTAATGATACCATCTTTCAAACCAATTTCAATTCCCACGCCACTAAAATTACCACTAACATCTTCAGTAAACTTTTTAGCATCATCAGGATCAAAAAATACGGTATAAGGATCGCCAAGTGAATCAATCATTCCTTTAATTGCGCCATAAACCATTTTTTGATTATCTAAACTGTCTGATTTCAAATAATATTCCTGAATATATCTCCACGCATCCCAGAATAAAGAAAAATCAACTCCTTCTGGTTTGTTAAGGTTTATATTTTCAATGCCATTGATAGTGTTGGAGGTTTCAAATGTTGGCAATGTCTTTTCACCGGTTTTAAAACCTAAAATAAAAGCTAAACAAACCAATATTAAAACCGCTGCAATAATTAATGTTGTTTTTGATATTTTTTTAAATTCTTCTTTGATTTTTGTTATTAATTTTAAAATGGAGTTTTTTAAACTAGAAATAATTTTATTCATAATTATTTTATTATATTCTTTTATTATTTTTTTTCAATTTAAGAAAGCACATATTTCCGAAACGGGATATAAACACTATGAGGTTTTTGTAATTTACTTTCCATTAAACATATCTCCGTTGCCCTAAAATGAATGGGAAAGTCAATATTTTTAAAAATAAATTTTTGTGGTTCAAAACGAGCTAAAGTCAAATGAATTTTTAATTCCCTTTCTTCTAATTTAAAATTAACATCGGCTGCCTTAAGATTTTCTTCTAATTTTTTCTTTAAATTATCCAACTCCTTATTAAATTTAAAATTTAACCAAAGCATTCGGCTAAAATTTTGATTAGGAGCTACTGAAATATGAGTTCCACAAAGTTCAATTGGCTCGCAACTCTTAAAAGTTTTTTCGCCCACTTCCATTACTTTAGTCAAATCATCCATTTTAACATTGCCTAAAAACAAAAGAGTTAAATGTAAATTTTCTTTTGGCGTTAATCTGGCGTTAATTGGCAAGGCAATTTCTTTAACCTTTCTTTCTATTTTTTCTTTTAAAGAAAAAGGTAAATCAATAGCGAAAAATAATCTTAAATATTCCATATTTTTTTGTATTTATTTCATTCTACTTTAAAATTTTAGATTTGTCTATTTTGGTTTATAATTAAATTATGTATCTCATTAATGTTTTACCAATTACTTATTTACCACGGTCCCAAAATAAATCCCTTCTTTATTTCTACTCCCAAAAAATTAATCCTCATTGTTTAATTTGGGCTTCTTTTGGTCATCGAAAAATTGAAGGCATTGTCATTTCTTCTGAACCCATTCAATCAAAAATTGCTATTAAAAAAGCTAAATTCCAAATTAAACCATTAGGAAAAATAATTAATGAAAATAAAGTTATTACTCAACAACAATTAGAAATTTTTAAATGGCTTTCTGAGTATTATTTTAATCCCCTGCCCTCTCTTATAAAAAATGGTTTGCCAGCCATTAATATTCTAAAAAAAATTAAATTAGAAGATGAATCATTTATCTCAAGAAAAAATAAAATTAATGTTTTATTTGGTGATAATTTCCCAATTTTAGAAAAAGAAGTTAAAAAACATCTAAAAAATAATGGCCAAGTTTTATTCATTTTTCCCAATCAAATTAAATTGGAATTTTATCTTAAAAATCTGCCAAATTTAGCTAATTATATCGCTATTTTTGAAAAAAAGAGCTCTAAAAAAATTCTCAATCTCTATGAGAAAATTAATCAGGTAAAAATCCCTATTATTTTCGGTAAACGATCAGCTATTTTTGCACCTTTCAAAAACTTAACATTAATTGTAATTATTGATGAAGAAAATTATAGTTTTGAAACATTTGAAACAAAAATTCATTATAATGCTAAAACAGCTAGCTTTAAACTAGCACAAATTTTTAATGCTGATATTCTTCTTATCACTTCCTCGCCCTCTCTTTCAACTTATCAAAAAATTAAAACAAACAATTATCAAACTTTAAATTCGATTGATGAAATTAAAAATTTGATTAAACCAATTGTTTATAATATTTCTCTTAAGCAAAATGAAGTTTTTTCAAGCGAAACTAAAGAAATAATTAAAGACACTCTCAAAAAAAATAATTCTATTCTTATTTTCAATAATCGTCGCGGCCATTCACCAGCTTTAATTTGCGAAAATTGCGGATATATTTTTAAATGTCCGAACTGCGACGCAGCTTTGGTTTATCATCAAAATGAAAGTAATAATTACTTAATGTGCCATCATTGCGGCTATAAAATTGAAGCGCCAGATATTTGTCCTAATTGCCAAGGTTATTTAATGAAATTCATTGGTTTTGGAAATCAAAAGATTAATGAATTCTTTAAAAAGAATTTTTCTTCTATTAAAACAGCAATTTTTGACACTGATCATCTTAAAAATTTAAATCAGGAAAAGGAAACTTTTCTTAAATTTCAGCAAAAAGAAATTAATGTTCTAATCGCCACCGAACTTTTTCTTAAATTTCTTGATGAAATATTAAAAATTGACTTAGTTGTTATTCCTCTCTTAGAACAAATGCTGGTTGTGCCAGATTTCCAAAGTGAAGAAAGAATTAAACATTTATTTGATGATTTAAGCACTAAAGCTAAAAATTTTATTGTTCAATCTTTTGATGCTCAAAATAGTCTAATTAACACTATTACCGCTTCTAATTTCTATGATCAACAATTAGAAATTAGAAGCAAAACTTTCTATCCGCCCTTTAGTCAAATTATTAAAATTCAAATAGCTAAAAGCAAACCTCAAAAACTTTTTAAATTATCTGATTATGCCTATCAACTGCTTGAAAAAAATATTCAAAAACTATTTTCTCAAGAAAAATGGCATCTTTCAAAACCTATCTCTCCAATTGTTTCAAAAATTCAGGGATTATATTTAAAAGAGATATATTGGCGAATTGAAGTCAATGAAAAAAATTGGCCGGAAATTATTAAAAAACGCAACGCTATCCTTAAACTATTACCTGATGAAATTAATATAGAGGTTGAACCACTAACTCTTTTCTAATTTAATAATTTTATTATACTCAAGATATGCACAAGATTTTTACTGTTTTGAATAAAAATGAAGAAAAATTCTTACACCAACCCACTAAGGAAGTGGTTGATGTTTCTGATTCAAAGATTCAAGATTTAATTCAAGAAATGTATAAAATTATGAAACAATCCGATGGCGTTGGTTTATCAGCTAATCAAATTGGTGAAAGTTATCAAATTATTGTTGTTGAATATGAAAACAAAAAACTCGTCCTTATTAATCCTAAAATTACTAAAGCCTCTAAAAAAATTACTATTGAGGAAGAAGGTTGTTTGAGTGTGCCTAAAATTATTGCTTTAGTGCCCCGCTCCCAAAAAATCAATATTGAAGCTCTAAATCAAGATGGTAGAAAAATAAAAATTAAAGCTAAAAATATGCTGGCGCGTATCCTGCAACACGAAATCGATCATTTGAATGGTATTCTTATGATTGATAAGGCCGTAAAAATTTATAAAATTACTCAAACCAAAAATGGTTTCTAATAACCAAGCTAAAATCATCTTTTGGGGTACGCCGGAATTTAGCGCTCGAATTCTCGAAGCTTTGATAAAAGCGGATTTTTGCCCTATTTTAGTGGTTACCGCACCAGATAGCATAAAAGGCCGCGGCCTCAAGAAGACCCCTTCAGAAGCCAAAAAAATGGCTAAAAAATGGGGTTTAGAAGTAACTGAACCAGAGAAAATACGCCAAAATAGGGCCTTTTTAAGCCAAATTCAACATTTAGAACCAGATCTTTTTATTGTTGCTAGCTACGGCAAAATCATTCCTAAAGATTATTTAGAAATACCGAAAAAAGGCGCTTTAAATATTCATCCTTCGATTTTGCCTCAATGGCGCGGCCCCTCACCTATCCAAGCCACTATTCTTTCTGGCCAAACCGACACAGGCGTAACCATTATTTTAATGGATGAAGAAATGGACCACGGTCCGATAATAGTAGCAAAAAAAATTAAAATAGACAATAAAATTACTTATAGTGAATTAGAGAAAAAAATAATTGAAGAAGCATCAACCTTATTAATTGAAACTTTACCAAAATGGCTAACTAATCAAATTCAACCAATACCCCAAAACCACAATGAAGCCACCTATTGCAAAATAATTAAAAAAGAGGATGGCTTAATTGATTTTAATGAACCGGCAGAAATGATTGAAAGAAAAATTCGCGCTTTTGAGATCTGGCCAAATGTATATTTTAAACGCCAAGGAAAAAATTACAAAATTTTGGAAGCAGAAGTTGTTAATGATGAAAATTTATTTATAGATAAAAAAATTGGCGACTTCTTTTGTTTTAATAAAAACTTATTTGTTCGCTGCGTTAAAAAGGGTTTGTTAATAAAAAAAATTCAACCAGAAAATAAAAATCCGCTTGATGGCTATGCTTTTTGGTGTGGATATCAGAAGAAATTATAAACCCTGCACTTTTTTAGGATGGTCATGCAATCCTCGGAAGGTGCGGAGTAAAAAA
>JGI24721J26819_10004300_pt1 | contig 14827 bp, 13 predicted proteins | sample YelNatPaOPGAMG01_FD_26819 | JGI IMG/M metagenome (IMG submission 26819)
GAGATGTTTGAAATCCTGACCCTGTCGCAAACCAACAAGTTGGCCAAGAAGATCGGCATTGTGGTCTACGGCTCGTCCTACTGGAAGAAGGTCATTGACCTGGATGCGCTTTTGCAGAAAGGAACCATCTCTCCAGCCGACAGAGACTTGTTCCAGTTTGCGGACAACCCTGAGGAGGCATTTACGTTGCTGCGCGATGGACTGATTCGTAACCATCTGGAAAAAGAGCACTTAGCTCCCAGCGTAGAGATTGAAGTACCGGAGATCGCGCATACACGGCGCTAATACTGGGGGCGGTACCGCACCTGGCATTTTTGCCCAGCTTTCTTTTGCCGCTAATGTAGCCTTCATGTTGGGGGCGGATACTAAAGGAGTAGTTGTGGAGGAGATTCAAGCATGGTAGATCGAAATCACATCTCCTATTTCTGGAAGGATAGCAAGGCTGCGCGCTCCTACAAGACCGGGGTTTCGCTGCACAGCCACACCAACCAGTCGAGGGAGACTCTGGATTTTGTCGCCAACTGGAGTCGTCAATTTCCCTACCTGCGTCCTTTTCTACAGCGCGCGGAGTCTAAAGCTGAGGACAATCACGGCGTAAAGGTCGACTACTCCCACAGTTACTGGACGCCGCCCCTGACTCCGATTCTGGCTTTTGACCTCGAGCGGGGTCAGGTTGAAAAGAAGCTCGACCTGGCGGGGCTGGTCTCTATTACCGACCATGACAGCATTCAGGCTCCGCTGCTCCTGCGGGCCGTACCCAGCGCACGGCATATTCCAGTTTCGGTGGAGTGGACCGCTCCCTTCGGCGGCGATCAGGCGTTTCACCTTGGCATCCACAACCTGCCGAGCGATCAGGCCGCAGCCTGGATAAAGACGCTCAACGAGTACACGAAGAACCCGCAGCAAGCCCGGCTGACCGAACTCCTGGAAGCGCTTCACGCACTGCCCAATGTGCTGATCGTGTTCAACCATCCGGTCTGGGATCTTTACCTGATCGGCCGCGAGAAAGCCCAGCAGCGCGTCCATGACTTTTTGACGGCCAACCGCCAGTTCATTCATGCCCTTGAATTGAACGGCCTGCGCAATTGGGACGAGAATCGCCGCGTGAAGCAGTTGGCAGAAAAGTGGAACATGCTGCTCATCTCGGGCGGCGATCGCCACGGCCGCGAGCCGAATGCCAATGTGAACATGACCAACGCAACCTCGTTCACTGAGTTTGTTCATGAGATTCGCGACGGCTTCAGCCATGTCATGTTCATGCCACAGTACGCCGAGCCCTGGAAGCATCGCGTGCTCGAGTCCACGCTCGACGCCATTCGTGACTACCCTGATTTCCCGCAGGGATCACGCACCTGGGACGAACGCGTCTTCCATCCTGATATCAATGGCGTGCCCCGCCCCTTGAGCGAGCTTTGGCCCACCGGCCGCTCCCCCTGGTACATGCACTATGGCATTCGTATCGTCCGCATGATGGGCAGCCGCCCTTTGTCTGGCGGTCTGCGCATGGCCTGGAGCGACGCTCACGAACACAACTACACGCTGGGAGAAGAGCGGGCCTGAGGCCTGCTCTTCTTTTCCTGGGCTCCTCCCGCACGCTTCGCCTCTCCATCCTGCCTGCATCCGGAATGCTCTTTGTGGCATCCTGACAAGTGGGAGAGTAACCATGGAAAAAGCAACATTTGGAGCAGGCTGTTTCTGGGGAGTAGAAGCCAGCTTTCGGCAGCTGCACGGCGTTCAGGATGCGGCAGCCGGATATGAGGGCGGAAAACTCGACAATCCCACCTATCGCGACGTCTGCACTGACATGACAGGACATGCCGAGGTCGTCGAAATCGACTACAACCCGGAAGAGATCAGCTACGAGCAACTGTTGGAGGCCTTCTTTGGCCTGCATGACCCCACACAGTTGAACCGCCAGGGCCCGGACTGGGGCACCCAGTATCGTAGTGCTATCTTTTACCACTCACCCGAGCAGCAGGCAGCGGCTGCGGCCTTCATCGAACGCCTGACCGCGGAAAAGCGCTTTCCGCGCCCGATTGTTACCCAGGTAGTGCCGGCCTCCACCTTCTGGCGCGCGGAAGAGTACCACCAGCGATACCTGGAAAAACGCGGTCTGGCGACCTGTCATATCTAATCCGGCCGCCCGGTTAGACGTTTTTCTGAAGCAACAGCAGAGACTTTGCACCCGGGCAATTTTCTTGCTCCAGGTCAAAGAAGCTCGCTCCCGGCGGTTTCCGCACACCGAAAGTGCTTAAGGCACTGGAGAGCTGGCATGGCGGCGACAGAGCGTCTTTATTACAACGATTCGTTACTCGTGACCTTTACGGCGACGGTCACTGATATCCGCGAATATTCGCGTGACGACCGCCAGTCGCTTTGGCAGGTGGCGCTTGATCGCTCGGCCTTTTACCCCACCAGCGGTGGCCAGCCCTTTGACCTTGGGCTTCTGAGAGCCACGTCGCGCCTGGGCAATGTGCTCGAGCTGCCCGTGGTGGCAGTCGAAGAGGACGAGCACGGCGAGGTCTGGCACTTTGTACAAAAGCCGCTGATCAGCGGCACGCAGATTGAAGGTCTGGTGGACTGGCCCCGCCGGCTCGACCACATGCAGCAGCACAGTGGACAGCACCTGCTTTCAGCCGTCTTTGCCCGCGAACTGGGCGCGCATACCCTGTCCTTCCATCTGGGCGAAGAGACTTCGAGCATTGATCTGGATTGCACTGCACTGGATGAGTCGGCGCTGACCCGCATGGAGCGCATTGCCAACGAGCAAATCGCTGAAAACCGCCCGGTTCGTGTTCGCCAGGTAACGCGCGCAGAAGCTGAGACCCTTCTGGCGGCCGGGGAATTGCGCAAACTGCCGGAACGCGACGGCGATTTACGCATCATCGAGATTGAAGAGTATGACCGCAACGCCTGCGGGGGAACGCATGTACAGGCCACCGGACAGATCGGCAGCCTGCTGATACGCGGCACGGAAAAGGTAACCCGCGGACTGCGCGTCCATTACGTCTGCGGGTTGCGGGCCGTCAAGGCTGCGCGTCACGATGCAGAAATTCTCGCCGTCACCGCAGCCCAGCTCTCAGTAGGAGCGCCGGATGTACCAGCATCGGTGGAGCGTCTGCGCAGCGAAGCCAAAGCCTCTGCCAAGGTAAACCATAAGTTGCGGGAGGAATTGGCACACTATCAGGCGGCGCAAATTGCGGTCGAGGTACCCATCCAGAATGGTCTTCGCTGGGTAGACCGCGTCATGAATGATCGCGACGCGGACTATCTGCGCATGCTGGCTTCCAGCCTGGTAGCCGCCGTGCCGCGTACCATCGCACTGCTGAGCTGTGTGCAGGGGCAAACCGCGCGCCTGGTGCTGGCTAGCAGTCTCGATCTCAATCTGCATTGCGGTGAGGCTATGAAGCGCGTTCTGGCACACTTTGGACTGCGCGGCGGCGGCTCTCCCGGGCTTGCACAGACAGATGTTCCGCTCGGTCAACTGGCCGAGGTGCGAGCGGCGCTGCAGACAGAACTTCGCAAGCCGCCTGAGGCATGAAGCTGCGCGGTCGCATCCCCCTTTGCACTCGCGCGCTTCACTGCTAAAATCACTGAAGTTGTTCCTTGTTTGTGGGGCTATAGCTCAGCTGGGAGAGCGCATCGTTCGCAACGATGAGGTCGACGGTTCGATCCCGTCTAGCTCCACCAATTACACATTTCAAACAATCTCATGAAGTCCTAAAGCCAGCGTAAATGCTGGCTTTTTCTGCGTTTATCGTCCCAGTGTGGCTAGGGACATCCGTTGACATCCGGGGGCATGTGGGGGCAATAATGGGGGCATCTGCCCTTCTTGGGCATGGAGATGCCCCCACAATGCCCCTAACCGATGTAGTCGTAAGGAATGCCAAACCGAACGGAAAGACTTGCAAGCTCTCCGATGATCGGGGGCTATACCTGGAAGTGTCGCCAACCGGAAGCAAGTGGTGGCGGCTGAAATATCGCTTTGAGGGTAAGGAGAAGCGGCTTGCCTTGGGCGTGTATCCCGATGTGGGGTTGAAAGAGGCCAGAGAGCGTCGGGACGACGCGCGCAAGCTCCTGGCGAGCGGGGTTGATCCGGGGGAGCACCGCAAGGCGCAGAAGCAGACCCGGCATGAGCAAGCAGCCAACAGTTTTGAGGTCATCGCGAGGGAATGGTTTGCCAAGTACGGGACGACCTGGGCCGCTAGCCACAGCGACCGTACCATGCGGCGGCTGGAGCGCGATGTCTTCCCGTGGATTGGGAGCCGACCAATTGGAGACATCCACGCGCCGGAGATTCTAACGGTGTTGCGCCGGATTGAGGCGCGTGGGGCTGGGGAGACGGCGCACCGCGCTCTGAGCAATTGTGGGCAAATCTTCCGGTATGCCGTCGCTACGGGGCGTGCGTCGCGCGATCCGTCCGGCGATCTTCGCGGGGCGCTGTCCAGGGTGAAGAAGTCCCACTTTGCCGCCAAAACCGATCCAGAGGCTGTGGCGGGGATTCTGCGAGCACTGGACGGCTATCAGGGAACGCTACCTGTCCGCTGTGCCATGCGCCTTGCGCCATTGCTCTTTGTGCGTCCCGGGGAGCTACGGACGGCCAAGTGGGCAGACATCGACCTGGAAGAGAAGCAGTGGCGCTACACCGTCACGAAAACCAACACGCCGCATATCGTCCCGCTTTCGCGGCAGGCCATCGAGATTCTAAATGAATTGCAGCCGCTCACTGGCAACGGGACTTACGTATTTCCGAGCGCGCGGACCAGCTCCCGTCCGATGAGCGATAACGCCATCCTTGCCGCGATGCGTCGAGTTGGAATCGACAAAGAAGAGATGACCGGCCACGGGTTCCGAGCGGTTGCACGGACGATTCTGGATGAAGTTCTGGGTGTCCGCCCTGACTTTATCGAGCACCAGCTTGCCCATGCTGTGCGTGATCCCAACGGGCGAGCCTACAACCGGACGGCGCATCTTCCTGAGCGCCGGAAGATGATGCAGCAGTGGGCGGACTATCTGGACCGGCTGAAGGCAGGCGCGGAAGTCGTCCCGATCAACAAGGGTGCCTAGGGGGTGTCGTCCACCCGCGCCACTGAGTCCAGCGCCTGCAATACGTGATTTATTGATTCTGCGGCTTAACGGCGTGGGTTAGGCAATTCCTGCATTTCCAAACGCAGCAACTGCATCATAGAAGCTTTTGGGCTTATATCGCTCCCAGTCTTCTTCGCGGACAAATAGTGCCCGGTACTGCTGCCCGACATCGAGCTTGCTGGCATCTTCGCACCATTGCTGTAGGCGCTCCCCTTTGCAGGGTTGGTTCAGGCCTTCTCGACCACAGTATCGTAAAGTCCGTAATGAGTGAGTCCGTCGTGGCTCTCGATGCCCGTGTATCGCAGTGACGCATCCTCGTACCGACGGAACGCAAAAACGGCCTGGTTCATCTGCTCGGTATTGAAGACTTTTAGCCGCACGAGCAGGTGGAAATCCTTCACCGTGAGGCCGGTTACGGCTAGAAATAAATCCGGCTCCAGCTTGGTGATTACGTCCTGCAAGGTGTTCTCGCGGAAGTCCGTCAGGTACATGAAAGCCGGGATGCGCGTCGCGAATTTGATCAGCTTTTCTTGCACGAGCTTGCGCTTGGACTTGTACTCTTTTTCCTCTTCGGAGAGCTGCTTCTGCTGCTTCTTCGTCAGGTCTTTTTCCTTGGCCTTCTTCTTGAGTTCCTTTACCTTCTCGCTCTTGTTGATGATCGTCTCGATGACGTGGTCGCCAAGCGCGCGCCAGCCCTCAATGCGTTCTACCGCAGCCATCGCCTCAGGGCTATCAAGGACGCGGCGTAGCGTGTCATTGTCAACGTTCACCAGCAGAGCGCTCTCCCATTTGCGCGCCAGTAGCGTGGCGGATGTGCCTGCCATAGCGATATCAAGAATGCCGCCCGCATCGATCTGAACCATGACCGAACCGTTATAGGCCAACACAGGCAGAAACGATACCAGGTCCCTGACAGCTTGTTCGGGATCAGACTCATTGGGCGAGAGGCCAATGCCGTACTCGGAGAGTTGCCGAAGCGCCCGCGTCGGGGCAAAGTCGAACACGAAGCACGCAGGCTTCAGAATCTCCTCTTCGTTTGGATCGTCCCCATTCGGGTTCTTAATCGACCACGGAGACTGCACTCGGAACGCTGCCTGAAAGTACGATTCAGGGCTCTTCAGATTGCGCAGCATCAGAATGGAAGACCATTGCGGCACGGTGACGCCGGTGGTGAGCTTACCGCATGAGAGCGTGATCGTCTTTGTCTCGAAGCCGCTACCAATGGCCTCGCGTACTGGTGGCAGTGCCGCCAGGCCAATACCTGCGGAGGCACCCGCCGCCACGACGACCTTGTACTGATGCCAGAAGACGTTGTGTTTCTCTGCAAGCAGGTTCGCCATCGCTCGACAGGCCGCCACTTTTGGCAGAAACCAGAACGAGTGCTGCAGGTATGGGANAAGCCGCGCGTCCGAATAAGGGAAAGGCGGCGAGCCCGTCTTAAGGCCATCCACAATCTTTGGCGCATACTGACCGCGGATAATGTCCAGCCATTTTTGTACGTCGCTCTTGTGCGTGAACTGCGTAGACTTGCCTTCACCCGTCGCTGCAAAGAACTCGTTCAGGTCGAACTCGTCGAACTCTCCGGCGCTAGCGACGGCCAGCAGTTCTTCCGGCATCTTGTAGGTAAGCAGACGCATCTGCGGCAGAGCGCCGTAAGGGTTCCACTTGCTGGGGTTCTTGTCGGCGAACACTTCCTTGGCACGCTGTTCGTCGGTGTAAGTCCAGTTGAATATCTGCTCTTCGATGAATTCGCCGGTGGCCAGCGCTTTAAACGGTGTACCGGAAAGGTAAAGGTAGGCCCTGGTCGTGATGGGTAGAAACTCGGTTTCCTTCTCTGACAGAACACCGAGGTCTTCGTTCACATCTTCGAGTCCAGCGGCGTATTCGAGTTTGGCTTCCTTCTTGGAAACCGCTTCATCTTCACCCTCGAACAGTTCTTTGGCGGTCTCTCGCCAAGCCCCGAAATGATACTCGTCGAACACCACGAGGTCCCAGTTCTCTACGTGAAGCCATTCATTCTTGGACTTGATGTTTCCCGCCGCATCGCGGCCTAGCAAATCTTGAAAGGAGCCAAAATAGACGACGTGCTTTTTGCGATCGATCTGGGTTGGGTCGGAGCCGGATGACTTCGAGAGGTATTGCCAGCCGTCGAAGTCCACATGACTCTCAAGGTCGGTCTGCCATGCGTCCTCAACTGCCGGCTTGAAGGTCAGGACGAGCACGCGCTTGGCACCGAGTTTCCTGGCAAGTTGGTAGGCGGTGAAGGTCTTACCGAACCGCATCTTCGCGTTCCAGAGAAAGCGCGGTACGGCGTACTTACTCTCAGCCCATATCGATTGAAAGTAGTCGAAGGTCTTGTCAACCGCCTCACCCTGTTCGCGCCGCATCGGGAAATCCAGATGATGCGTGCCTGTGAACTTCTGCCCGGTGCGCAGTTCGGTGAGGACAGTCTTTACGTCTTTGACCGTGCAGCGCATCCATTCCAGTTCTTCATTTGCGAACTTTTTCCTGACAAGCGCTGCACGTACATCGTGGTCGCTGAATATGGTGCCGTCGTCGCGTGCGGCGGATTCGTCAAGTTCGATCTTGTAGTTCTTGATACCAGCGGTCTTGAGCTGCTCGGCGATGCGCTGCTTGACGTCGCGCGTTGTCTGCCCAACCTTGAGAAGACCCTTGTGCGCCTTATCGTCTATCGAGTAGGCGTAGATGCGTGGCCTTGCAATTGACTTCGGTGTGAGGATCTCTTCGGTCGTTTTACTCATCGTCAGTGGCGTCCAAATTCATCGGGCGTACAAGCTTCTCGACGAACGCTATCTCATTACTTGTCAGGCCGTACTTCGCGTACAGGTCTTTATCGGTCCACCGCTTCGTCCACTTTTGTTTCGGCACGAAGGTGTAAACCTTGCGCGTCGTGTCTTGGGACGGTTTGTGAAGCAGGATGAGGAGTCGCGTCAATCTGCAAGACAGATAGGACAAGGCGCTCTCAGCCTCAGTCTTAGAGTCGAACGGACCGATACAAAGGTAGGTTTCCGAGGAGATGGTGCCCGGCTCTCCTAGAAATGGTGTGCTGAGTATTCTGTGTGGATAGGTGTCCTTGTTTCCCGTCCCCGGAGCGGCACGCCCGGTGTATATCTTCCATTTGTCGATGAGGTGAAGGCCCGCTGTTACGGAGTCTTTTGGCGTGTAGCCTATGCCGCCGTTCTGATAAACCAAAACATCGCCTTTTGCCTTTGCCATCTTGCCCTTGAAGGTTGTCTCTAGAGCGAATGGCTTTCTTGAACTCACCAGTCGCTCAAAACGTTTCTCTTCAGGCAGGAGCAAAGACCTCGCGCCGCCAGTCTCTACGGCGACGACTTTTTTCAGGATCGCCAGACCCTCATTGAACCGGATGAATACGTCTACGCCCTCTTCGAGGAGTTGACGGCTCGTTGTCGAAGGCGTCTCTTCCTTGAAATGGGTCGTCACGCGGCACCGTCCGGGATTGTCTCGATCCCAAAGGAAATAGCAAACTCCACCCTTCAGGCCCACTCCGGGAAAGACATCCGAAGCGCTCAGAAAGTCGTCTATCGAGCGGAGGCGATCATCGGTAAGCATCGATTCTCTGAATTCATCAAGCCCCTTGCCGCCCGCGAACCAGCGAGCAGGAATGACCATCGAAAGATATCGCGGCCCTAGGGTCTTCGCTTGCTCTACGAAGAGCTGATAAATGGGTAACGCGCTCGTTCCAAAGCCATCATCGCTCAATTGATAGGGCGGGTTTCCAACGATCACGTCGAACTGCATATCGCCTCCGTACAACTCATCTAAGCGGGCCTTGATGTTATCGGTGTGAATGAACGCATAGGCATGAGTCTCAAGTCCTTCGCCACGATCCAACGCCTTCTGGCTTGCACCGCAAAATTTACACCTGGCCTGCACCCATGTATGTTCCGTGCGCTCGAACCAGATGTTGCCAGCGTCACTGGAAAAACTTTTCGCAATCGAATGTGGGCCGTTGGCGTGCTTCGAGCAATACAGACTGCGCCGCGCTAACAGGCTGGTTAGATAGGTGGTGCCGATCCCGAATACCTGCTTGGTAAGGATATGATCGACGCGTTTTTGGAGGTCGGGCATTTCATCAGCGAGACCCTTAGTAAGGCGGTTGGCTATCTCGCGAAGGAAAACTCCCGACTTCGTGAACGGATCAAGGAACTGCACCCTGCTGTCCGCCCAGATGTTCGCTCCATTGTTGTTGGCCGCCCATGCCTCGGCCAGAGTATCGAGCATCCGGTTGGCAAACTCCGGCGGTGTGAATACTTCGTCATTGGAAAGATTGGCTATGCACGTCAAAACATCCGGATTGCGCCCGCGAAGCGTAAAGCTCACCTGATCGTTCATACGGTTGTCTCCACCGCGTCATTCGGAACGAGATAAGCAAGCTCCCGCATTGTGATCGGCGGGTAGGATTTGAGCGGCGTAAATATCTCATGTTTGCCGAGATGGGCAAAAAGGGCACCCTCCTGACTATAGGAAGACATCTGCGTCAGACCTTCGAGACTGAAGTCGCGGCGCTGAAACTTGCCTTTACCCAGATAACCCCACTCTGCGAAGGTAATGGGCTTTCCGTCGTGCATGAGCATAGTGAGCGCGTCGCCATGCACCAAGTTCTGGGACAGGACATAGAAGCCAGCAAGAAAAAGTTCATCCGTTTCATCCAGACCCAAGTAGTCAGCCAACACCTCAAGCATGTTCGCGCGGCACTCGGCGATGTTGTCCGCCAGAATCTCGATCCCGTAGGTACACATCACCGCCAACAGGGCATAGTGTCGCCGCTCAAAGTCGTTCTTCCCGAACTTCGCCTCTACTGCGGCCAGTTTGCGCTGCAAGACGGGAACCAGGAAGTTCCCACTTCCGAATGCAGGCTCCAGAAAACGAGAGTCAATGCGCTCGGTTTCACCCTGGACGAGGTCGAGCATATTCTCAACCAGCCACCGAGGTGTGAACACTTCCCCGTGATCGGCAACGCGTCTTTTGGACTTAATTAAGGTCATGTGATGGCCCTTTGTTGTGCAATCGTTGGAGAATTTCCGTTGCGGTCCAGTTCCGGCTTTGTCTTAACCCAGGAAGACAGTGAGCGATACTGGTCTGGCGAGGTTTGACCGACCTCAATATACCGGGTGACTTCCTGCTGTCCCTGTTCGGTGAGCTTTGCCATGAATCGCGTCTCTTTAGTTGTCCGCCGTTGTTAACACCAGAAAATCTTAACCATAATTGGAAGGGCTGGTGCACAAAAAGCCTTGCACTGGGTTTGAAAGTACAGCAACATCCTACTATGTCCAACAGCGCAGAGGCTTTGCGCGGGAAGGCGAGGGGATATGGGGCGTCACTATTCCGCGCGGGATTTTTTTCGGCAGATGCCGAATGCGCTGCTGGCCCGCTACTTTGCGTCGCACGGTGTTCTGGAGCAACTGGACTTTGCGGCGATGAAGGAAACGCAGGTAGAGGAGTTGTTTGACGCATGGCTGGAACTGCCAGAGAGCCAGCGCAACAGGATGGATGCAGACTTCAGTGAGATTCATGCGCTGAGCTGCGAAAAGGGCTGGTGCGCGATACGGGATGAGGCGCAGTGGCAGATGCGAGATACTCCGGAGTTATGCGCGGAATTCATGGAGAAGTTATCGGGGCTTCCCAGCCATGAAGAACGCGCCATGCTTACGTTTTTGGAGTACAAGGACTACTGGCCGGGCGCAATGCACTTCTATCACGCGGAGACGCTGTCTCGCTGGCGAAAGCGGAAGGGGTTCCCGCACCAGCGGGCGTCAGTGCATGAGGATGGGCGGAAGGCTCTGGCGGAGTCCATCCGGAGCTACTTTCACCGCACAGAGGGACGCGGCAAGAATTGCGTGGTGGAGACGTTCCGCCGGGGTGAACGGGACTACTTTTTTGCCTATCCGGAAGACTACTCGCAGCAGAGCGTGGAATGGGTGGACGGTGAGTTTGCCCGCAGATCGCATAATCCAGCGTTTGAGGTGGTCTATGTGTACTTGCAGAGCGAGGGGAGGCTGGACCTGAATTTTCGCGGGTCGAATAAGGCGATTGAGCCGCTGCAAGGGATGTTTGCGGAAGCAATTCTTGGTCTGCCGGAGATGCCGCCGGACCCTGAAGATGAGCGGGTGTATGACCTCAACTCGCTGCGGGAGCGGGGTTTTCAGTTTGTGTACGACCCGGCGAGCGGGATTGAGAGCGTAGCGGTGAAGAAGTTGCGGTTGTCGTCTAAGTATGTGAAGGGTGATCGGATTACGGTGGAGGCCGATGCCACCACTAAACCAGAGGCCATCTACGATCTGCTGGACAAGGTAGGCCGGTCTATTCCGTTGAACTTTTACAACGTGACGCAGGTGGAACTGGCAGCCAAGGTGGCGACTAAGCCCGGCGAGAAGGCGAAGTCTGTGACGGTGCGGATTACCTATCCGAATTCGTGCTCGCTGAAGTATGACGATGTGGACCTGAAGTTGCGCGAAATGCTGGTGGCCTCCGGCATTGAGCCGAGAGAGCCAGGCGAGGGGCTGGAGTTGGCTGAGGCGGAGGCTGCTGAGGCGTGACGCCGCTGGAGGCACTGCTGGAATTGCTGGGGCGCATGGGAGCCAGCGAGGGTGGGGCAGTGCTGGTGAGCGATGCGGAACTGAGCAGGTGGCCGACTGAGGCCGTGCGGAAGCTGAAATCTCAGAAGTTGCTGGTGCGGGCGAGTCCTGCGGTGAGTGTGGTGTGTCCGGGCTGCAAGGAGGAATGCACGATGCCGGTAAATACGATGCCAGCCGGGAAGGGGCCAGCGGCATCGTTTGTTGTCTGCGACAAGCGGGATGATATTAACCGTGTGACGCTGCCAGTCGATTCATTGAAGCAGTGGCGATGCGATGCGGATGCCGTGGGCGCGTTTGTTGCGCAGGGCCTGGGGCTGCGGGCTGAGAGCCAGCGGAAGGGCGATGCCGGACTGCGGGAGCTTGGCTTGGTGAAGGGTAAGAAGCGCAGCCAGATGGTGTGCCTGCGAGCGGGTGAGGCACTGGAACTGGTGGCCGGGCAGAATGCCGTTCCATTGACGGAGCTGGTGAGTTACGGGGCGGAGGGCTTCGCCGTGGACATGGGAGCCATTCGGCAACTGGTGGATGCGGCAACTACTGGCGACCCCCACCATACGCCCAGCAGCGTGCAACGCGAAGCACGCAAACTGAAGACGCAAGCCATTCATGCAAGCTGGCAGAAAGAGTACCGGGCGCTCAAGAAGCGTCGCCCTGGGATGTCTGACGTGTGGTATTCGCAGCAGATTGAAAAGTTGTCCATTGGCAATGAACGCAGCGCCGAGACAATCCGGAAACATATGAAGCGATAAAAAAGTTGGGCGGAATTTTTTCGCCCAGATTGGCAGTGGTCTAAATGCTTGCCTGACGCGGGTTTCCGCAAGCGAGGGGCGAGATTGCCGGTGTGGTGGCGCGTTCCCTTCATGCGCAAAATACCTCGAAAACATTGAAGATTACTGGCCGAACCAGAGCGCGCATCGGGCTTTTATCGCCCAGAGGGCACAGTCACTGTAGTTCCTGAGCGGTCCTGAATCGCTCAGGGAGAATCGACAATGACTCATACCATCTTGAGGCTTCCGGCTGTTAAAGCAGCCACGGGGCTTTCGCGCAGCACGCTGTATCTCCGCATCGCAAATGGAGTCTTTCCGCATCCGGTGAGTTTGGGCGGACGCGCTGTTGGGTGGCCTTCGCATGAAGTAGCCTCGCTCAATGCTGCCCGGATTGCGGGAAGGCCGGACGGGGAGATTCGCGCACTGGTGGCAGAGCTGGAAGCTGCCCGGCTTGCTACAAAGTAAGGGCGGTGGGTTCATGAGTAAACGCCGCCCAAACTATCGGCTCGTGAAAATTCATCGGAGCTATACGGTGGAAGAGATTGCCCGGTTGTTTGGCAATCATAAGAACACCGTGCGCGCCTGGGTGAAGGCGGGACTGCCCACCAGTGACCGAAAGCGCCCCACGCTGATTCTTGGCCGGGACCTTGCAGCATTTCTGCAAGTGCGCCGCGCAAAGAACAAGCGGCCATGCCAGCCCGGAGAAATCTACTGCGTCCGATGCCGTGCGCCTAAATTGCCAGCCGGGGAGATGGCTGAGTACCAGCCCCATACAGAGACTATGGGGAACCTTGTGGGCATCTGCCCTGACTGCGAATTGATGATCTATCGGCGTGCCAGCCGGGCCAAGATGCCACAGATTCAGGGGAAATTGAGCGTCATGTTTACGGAGGCTCAGCGACAAGTAAACGAGAGTAAACAACCCACCGTAAACAGTGACTTCAGTTAGGAGTGAAAAACCATGACGAAACACAATCCCCCAAACGAACGAATCAAGCGGCAATACTTCGCCTATTTGAAGGAAGCCAAGCGGCATAGCGAGCCGACGGTGGATGCCGCCGCGAAGGCCCTCAACCGGTTTGAAGAGTACAACCGATACCGGGACTTCAAGGCGTTTCACTCCCAGCAGGCTATTGCGTTCAAGCGGCATCTGGCAGAGCAAACGGGGCAGCGATCCGGGGAGAAGCTGAGCAAGGCAACCTTGCACGCGACACTGACTCAGTTGAAGAGCTTCTTTTTTTGGCTGGCTGGGCAGCCGGGCTATAAAGCGAGGCTTCAGTATTCCGATGCGGACTATTTCAATCTGTCGGAGAAAGACACGCGCATTGCCACGGCACATCGCGAGCAGAAATCGCCCTCTCTTGAGCAGGTGAAACATGTCATTCAGACCATGCCAGCCCAGACTGAGATTGAGAGGCGGAATCGCGCTCTGGTGGCCTTTACAATCTTGACCGGCGCGCGGGATTCGGCCATCGCGTCCATGAAGCTGAAGCATGTGGACCTGAAGGAAGGTTGCGTTTACCAGGATGCGAGGCAAGTAAAGACGAAATTCAGCAAGACGTTTACGACCTACTTTTGCCCTGTGGGAGAGGAAATTCAGCAGATTGTGGTGGAGTGGGTCCGATTTCTCCGAGAAGAGAAGCTGTGGGGAAATGATGATCCGCTGTTTCCAGCAACGCGCATTGTTACTGGTGCGGGCCAGCATTTTGAAGTGGACGGGCTGGCGCGGAAGCACTGGAGCACGGCGACGCCGATTCGGGCGATATTTCGCGACGCTTTCCAGAGTGCTGGCTTGCCGTACTTCAATCCGCACAGCTTCAGAAACACAATTACCCAGCTTGGCCTGGAACTGTGTAAGTCACCAGAGGAGTTCAAGGCGTGGAGCCAGAACCTTGGCCATGAGAAGGTTTTGACGACCTTTACCAATTACGGAGCAGTGAGGCAGGACCGGCAGGGGGAGATTATCCGTAGACTAGGCGAGCCGGGGGAGCAGTCCAGAGCTATGGACCCTGCGCAGCTTCTTCAGCAGGTGGCTCGAATGTTGGAGCGCAACGGAATGGATGCGCCTGTGCCGCCGCTGCCCTAATTTCGGCATGAAGTTCGCGGTGTCGATATTTATTTTGTGGCCTGTGTGCGGGCAAGTCCACTTTTAAGGGGACGACCCCGATAGCTGGGGGCAACTTTGGGGGCATCTCGGTAACGAGTGCCAACAAATTAGTTTACTAGTCAATGACTTACGGTTATTGTTCGGTTGTGTCTAGCCCACCAATCTTCTCCCTGACCATCCTGCAATGTGTCTTCCTTCGCTCTCCTGAGCGATCACGGGGATGTGTGTTTTCTCAGAACGTAGAGAGC
>JGI24721J26819_10004307_pt1 | contig 14816 bp, 16 predicted proteins | sample YelNatPaOPGAMG01_FD_26819 | JGI IMG/M metagenome (IMG submission 26819)
ATAATGTGTTATAATTTTTTTGTGGGTATGTGTTCACGATGTAGTGAACTTGTACACAATTTGACGTGTATAATTATATATTGAGAATATGGATAGGGCGAAAATTGAAAGGATATGTATAACAATACCAAAAGAGCTTGTAGATTTTATAGACAAAAAAGTAGAACAATCTTATGCATCAAGATCTGAGTTTATAAGGGATTTGGTAAGAGAGGCCATTGTAGAAGATGAATGGGAAGATGAAAACAATGAGCTTATAGGGGTGCTCGTGATAATATATGATCATCATAAAAGAGAGCTTACACAAAAGTTGCTCGATATACAGCACAACTATTATATAAACATTCTATGTACTACGCATATACATATAGATCATAACAATTGCTTAGAAAGCATAATGATAAAAGGTCCTAGTCAAACGATAATAGAAACTGTAAACGTCATAGCAGGTCTCAACGGCGTTAAATTTGCTAAGTTGGTAAAAGCTTCAAAACTATAGTGTCTATCATATTATTTTTCTGAAAAAAATATTACAATAACAAATATTTTAGGGGGTTAATATGAACCAAGCAAAACTTATGCTTTTTGGGCTTTTGATATTTAACGCTATCGTTTGGAGTTTATTTGTAGCAAGCTTTTACAGTGTGCCGGGGCTTTTGGCTATAGGAGGTATGGCGTATCTTTTTGGATTAAGACATGCTTTTGATGCAGATCATATAGCAGCCATAGACAATACCACGAGAAAATTGATTCAGGATGGCAAAAATGCCAACAGTGTAGGTTTTTTCTTCTCCCTTGGACATTCAAGTGTTGTTATAGGGTTGTCAGTAGGTCTTATATTTGCCACAAAGGTTGTAAAAAACTCTATACCCACTTTGCAAAACATGGGAAACATAGTAGGCACTTTCATATCAGCTTTATTTTTAACGCTCATAGGTATTATCAACATATTCATATTTAAAGCCCTATACGATATATATAAAATGTATAAAGAATCTTCTTCTGAATATCAAGAAGAGCTAAACAAGATATTTCAAGAGCTTTTAAACAAAAGAGGTTTTATGGGAAGGTTTTTTAGCTTTTTGTATAAAAAAATAGATGCCCCTTACAAAATGTATATAGTAGGATTTTTGTTTGGTCTTGGGTTTGATACGGCCACTGAAATTGCTATACTTGGTATATCTGTGGCTTTGGCAAAGACAAGTATGAATATATGGAGCATACTGTTGTTTCCTCTGCTTTTCACAGCAGGTATGACGTTAATGGATTCTTTTGATTCTTTTATCATGAACAACATATACGCTTGGACCAACAACGACCCTTTGAGAAGACTATCTTTTAACCTTGTTATCACTGGTGCTAGTATTTTTATAGCCCTTTTTATAGGCATGCTGGAGTTTTTGCAAATCCTAACGAGGCAGTTTATGCCAAAAGCTTACTTTACAAATTTAGTCAACGCTGTTGCCCTTGGTAAAGTTGGTATATTTATTGTGCTTTTTATGATATTTATATTTTTAGGAGCGTTTATTTTCTATGGAAAAGCTATAAAACAAAATATATATCATACAAGAAATATAAATTAAAAATATATTGAGACTAAGTATCAAATGGAGGTAAAAATTTTTTTATGAGAAAAACTTTGTTTTTGGCGTTTTTTCCTTGCGCTTTAGCCTTTGGCGAAAACCTTCCCCCCTGGTTTCCTCAATTCTTAGGTATGAAGGCAACGCTCGTGGGTCAATACTCTACAAACTTCAACTCCCCTTACGAAGGACCTATGACCTTTGGTAATCCGTATAAAAACAACGGTGGTGGAAGATCAGAAGAGCTAACCCAGTCTTATGGTTTATACACAGGAGCACAGCTTACAAAAGATATCCAAGCTTATCTTGATATACAGCTTTTTAAAGGAAACGGCATAGGTGGTGGTCAAGGAATAGGTGGTTATCCAAACTCCCTTTATATAAGAGCAGGGTCATCTGATCTTGGCAAAAACCCATATATAGCAAGAGCTTATATTGTATACACAAAAGCCCTATCTCAATCTTTGGAGTATGAAGCAATAGCTCCAGATCAGCTTCCAGGATATTATCCAAAAGAATACTTTTATGTAAAGATAGGAAAGTTTTCTATATCAGATGATTTTGATAACAACACGTATGCTAACTCTCCAAGAACTCAGTTTTTAAACTATGATTTTAACTACAACGTAGCTTGGGATTACGGAGCAGATACAAGAGGATACACAGTAGGTGTAGAATCAGGTGTTGTTAAGAAACACTACTCTTTTAAAATAGCACTAACAGCAGAACCTACCATGGCAAACGGCAACACCTACGATCAGTCTGGAGCTTACAGTCTAAATACACAGCTTTCACTAAGACCAAACGACATAGGAACTGTGATAAGGCTTCTTGGCATGCTAAACTACGGTAGGATGGGAAGCTATGCTGAGGCTATTGATAATTTTAGTTATTATTATTCTCCAAATAGCCCTTGTTATTACACAGAGTTTGGCCCAAATGGAGCTTTGGCAGGGTATGATTATCCTGTTATATGCACAGAATCAAAAGATCACAAAAGATACAAATGGGGATTTTTCCTAAACTTAGAACAACCTATAGCAGATGATGGTAAAACAGGGCTCTTTTTAAGAGCTGGTTTTAACAACGGACAAACAGAAGATTTTGCCTACACCGATGTAGATAGAGACATAGCAGGTGGTATTTCTATAAACGGTGTTCATTGGAAAAGACCAAAAGACCAACTTGGTATAGGCCTTGCCATAAACGCTCTTTCAAACACCCACAAAAGATATTTGGAATCAGGTACCATCAACGAACCATCATCTTCATTCTTTGTAGGCTCAGGTCAGAATGGACAATTTAACTACTCCTATGAAGAAATAATGGAAGTTTACTACAAATATCAACTAAACAAATATATATCCATATCTCCAGATGCTCAATACATAAGACATCCAGGGTATGATAAAAACAGAGGTCCTTTATGGGTTTATGGGCTTAGAGTTAATGCACAGTTTTAGGGTTTTTATCATGTCAAAAGCCTATAAATTTTATAAATTATTAAAAAACCTTTTGAAGGAGGCGATATGTTTAAACATGTATTCGTATGCGTAAATCAAAGACCACCAGGCCATCCTNTGGGNTCTTGTGCAGAAAAAGGAAGTAGGGACGTTTATACAGCNTTTGCAGATGCCCTTCAACAAGACCCTCAGCTTATGATGACAGTGGCTATAACACCNACAGGTTGCCTTGGACCTTGCGGTATGGGACCAACGGTGGTGGTATATCCAGAAGGCATATGGTATGGCGGTGTAAAAAAAGAAGATGTAAACGACATCATCGAAAGTCATCTAAAAGAAGACAAGCCAGTAGAAAGACTTATCATATCTAAAGGAAAACCACCAGGTATGCTTTGATGAAAGCTCTAATACTAAGGCATGTTCAGATAGAGCATGCCGGTGTTTTTAACAACATACTATCATCAAAAGGTATAGATATTAGATATGTAGACCAGGCAAAAGAACTTCCACAAGAAGAGTTTGATATACTTTTTGTGCTTGGTGGTTATATGGGCGTTTACGAAGAGAGCCAATATCCCTTCTTAAGTAGAGAGTTTAAAATAATAGAGCAATTTTTAAAAGCCCAAAAACCAATATTAGGTATATGTCTTGGAGCTCAGATGCTTGCTCATGTGTTGGGGGAAAGAGTTTACAAAGGACAAAACGGCAAAGAGATAGGATGGTATGAGATAAAAAAAGAAAACGATCATAAATTTTTTAATGGCTTTTCCAGATAAACTTATGGTTTTTCAATGGCATCAAGATACTTTTGACCTACCAAAAAACGCTTTANNAATATACAGCTCAGATAAGTATCAAAACCAAGCTTTTGTTTATGAAAATGCCGTAGGTCTTCAATTTCATATAGAGCTAACAAAAGATATGATAAAAGAGTGGATAGAAGCCTATGAAGAAGATTTAAAACAAGAAAATATAGAAAAAGACACCCTTATAAAAGAAGATTATATAAAAACCACAAATGAACTATCTTACAAACTAATAGAAAATATGCTCNAATGATAAACTTATTGGAAGATTACTTTGAACTACAAGAAAAATTAAACTTAGAAAAGTATAGAATATCTCAAATCAAATCTTGGGCTTTTAAGAAAAAAATAACCGATATAAACCTCATGACAGATATTCCTAAAAGCCTAAGACAAGAACTAAGAATAGATTTTCACGTGCTAAGCTTAGATTCTTTTGTAGAAGGGGAGGATTCCACAAAGTTTGTTTTTAAAACAAAAGATGGGCATTTTATAGAAAGTGTACTGATAAAAGAAAAAGACCATTATACACTTTGCATATCTACACAAGTTGGCTGTGCGGTGGGGTGTAAGTTTTGCGTTAGCACCATAGGAGGACTTTTGAGAAATTTAAGCTTTTCAGAGATAGTAGATCAGTATTTTTACATATCTATACTAAGAAGTATCTTTATAAGAAATATCGTTTTTATGGGCATGGGAGAGCCTCTTGCAAACTTTGAAAATCTAAAAAAAGCATCTTTTATCTTCCTAAAAGAGTTTGAACTTTCAAAAAGACATATAACTATATCCACAAGCGCCTATACAAACTATATCAAAAAACTAAAAGAAGATAGCTTTTTAAACAAACTAAACTTAGCCATATCCCTAAACGCTTCTGATGATGAAACAAGAAAAGCGCTTATGCCAAATGTAATAGGATCTTTAAAAGAACTTTTTGATATTTTAAAAACATACCCGTTAGAACCAAGAAGGCGCATCACAATAGAGTATGTACTTATAAAAGATATAAACAGCTCTTTAAAAGATGCCAAAAACCTTGTAAATCTTCTTAAAAACCTAAAACATAAAATAAAGGTAAACCTAATACCTTACAACGAAAGCCCTATATTACAATTTGAAAGACCAAGCGAAAGCCAAATATACAGATTTCAGCAAGAGCTTTTGAAAAATGATATATCCTGCACAATAAGATGGAGTAAAGGTTTAGAGCTAGCTGCCGCTTGCGGACATCTTAGCAGGATGAAAAATCTTATAAAAATTTAAGAAACTCAAGGGTTTGCTCTTCTATATTGTACATATTATCTATTATGAGCTTTTGGATCTTGTTTTTCTGAACGCTATCTACCAAAAGCTCTATACCTGCAAAAAACTGTTCAAAATTTACCTTGTTAATCCAGGCAAAGCGCACCTTAATTTTTATAATAGTATTAAATATATTAAACTGTATATCGGCGTATTTGCCAGAAAGTTCATCTAAAGCTTTGCTGGTATTTATTACGACGCCAGCCCCTCCCTCTGATATATCTATTATCCAAGTCGGGAAAAACATGTTACCAATCAATAAAGTAGCATCCATGGGCTCTCCAAGGTAAACCCTTAAGAACCTTCTTCTTTCTCTATCCACAGGTGCTATACCACTATATTTAAGCAATACTGTATCTTTTTCTTTGGACTCAAGACTAAAAAGCATAGGTCTTAAAAGCATACTTGTTCTTAGTAAAACATTTTTGCCAGAAGAAATGGAAAATATAGTATCTTTTTTATAAAAAGAAAGCTCAACGATATCACCAGATACATCTACAATTGTTGCTAAGCCTCCGTTTAAAGATTTACCGTCTTGCCAAACTAAAAATACATGTTTGTTTTTGGCTTTTAAAAAAGATAGTATCTTCATTGCATAATCTTTTTCGAGCATTTACGCCTTCAAAATAGACTTTAGAGCTTTTGCAGTATGAGAATGCGGATGATGGATAAGCTCTTCTGGTGGACCTTCAAAAAGAAGATATCCTCCTTTATCACCGCTTTCTGGTCCTATATCTATTATCCAATCTGCACATTTTATAACATCTAAGTTATGCTCTATCACCACTACAGTGTTTCCCTTATCAACCAGCCTTTGAAGTATAGAGATGAGCTTTTTTATATCGTCAGTATGAAGACCTGTAGTGGGTTCATCAAGAAGATAAAGTGTATTGCCAGTATCTTTTTTGGAAAGTTCTTTTGAAAGCTTTATCCTTTGGGCTTCGCCACCAGACAAAGTAGTAGCGTTTTGCCCAAGAGATATATAACCAAGCCCCACCTCTTGAAGGAGCTTTAGTTTCCTTGATATAGAGGGTATATTTTTGAAAAACTCGTAAGCCTCATCCACAGTCATATTTAAAACATCTGAGATATTTTTACCGTTGTATCTAACATCAAGGGTTTCTTTGCTGTACCTTGCCCCTTTACAAACATCGCAAGTCACGTAAACAGGCGGTAAAAAGTGCATCTCAACTTTTATAACACCTTCCCCTTGACAGGCCTCGCAACGCCCACCTTCTACGTTAAAAGAAAATCTACCTGGAGTATANCCCCTCGCTTTTGCCTCTGGNGTTTGGCTGAAAAGCTCTCTTATGCCATCAAAGACCTTTACATAGGTGGCTGGGTTGCTTCTGGGAGTTCTTCCGATGGGAGATTGATCTATATTTATAGCTTTGTCAAAAAGCTCAATACCCTCTATCTTATCAAACTTACCTATGTACTCGTAAGAGCTGTAAAAATGTCTTTTGGCGTATTGCCATAGTATATCGTAAACTAAGCTTGATTTTCCACTGCCAGAAACTCCCGTAACACATATAAAAAGCCCCGCCGGAAGGCTCACCGTTATGTTTTTTAGGTTGTTTTCTTTGGCTCCTACTATCCTAAGGAAGCCTTTTTGGGGTTTTCTTCTTTCTTTTGGTATTTCTATAAAAAGCCTACCAGAAAGATAACCCCCCGTTAGAGATTTCTTATCTTTTTTAATTTGCTCTACGCTACCTTTAGTTACTATATAACCGCCTTTTTTACCAGCACCGGGCCCAAGCTCTACCACATAATCTGCTTCTTTGATGGTATCAAGATCGTGCTCTACCACTATAACGGTGTTTCCAAGATCTCTTAATTCTTTTAATGTATTTATGAGTTTGTTTGTGTCTCTTGGATGAAGGCCAATGGATGGCTCATCCAACACATACAAAACACCTGTGAGCTTAGAGCCTACTTGTGTAGCAAGCCTTATACGTTGCATCTCACCCCCAGATAGCGTGGTGGCACTTCTACCCAAAGATATGTAATCAAGACCCACATCCAGTAAAAACTTTATACGGTTTCTTATCTCTTTTAAAAGTGGTTTTGCTATCTCTTTTTCTTTGTCAGTTAGCTTACCTTCTATACTATTAAAAAACTCATAGGTTTTATCCACAGAAACCTTAATCACATCCCATATATTTTTATCAAGCACGAAAACAGACAATGCCTCTTGCTTTAACCTTGAACCTTCACAAACAGGGCAAGGTCTTTCCCTTATATAGCTATCCAAAATATCTTTTATCCTATCGCTCTCTTCGGCGTTTAGATACCTTTGCTCTAAGTGTGGTATCACACCTTCAAAATAAAAGCTATAATTACCTTTTGACCCATAGAGTATAAGCTCTCTTATCTCCTTTGGTATGCTTTTAAACCTTGCAGAAAATATATTTATATTAAATTTTTTTAAAATCCCTAAAACTGGAGATTTTAAATAATCAAAGATATTATAATCGCTAAAAATCCTTATGGCGTTTACCACTACCGCATTTTCATCCACAAGGGCAGATTCTTCTATTTCCCATTTTACACCTATACCTTTACAAACAGGACAAGCCCCATATGGAGAGTTGAAGCTAAAAAGCCTTGGGCTTAGCTCTTGAATAGAAAACCCATGCTCTGGACATACCATACTCTCACTAAAAAGCTCAAAAGAACCATCTTCCACATTTTCTATCTTTACAAGCCCTTGGGCGTGTTCTAAAGCTTTTTCTATGGAAAGTAAAGCCCTTGGTCTTTCTTCCTCTGTTAGGGTTAGCCTATCTATGATAATATCTATATCGTGTTTTTGGTTTTTATTAAGAGTTGGCACTTCTAATATCCTATAGATATCTCCATCTACTTTTACCCTTGAAAAACCAAGCCTTTCTATATTTTTAAAAACATCTTTAAACTCTCCCTTTTTGCCCCTTATCATAGGCGATAATATATTTACCTTTTTCCCCTCATATTTTTTGTAAACATGCTCTAGTATCTCGTGGGCAGACAATCCTTCCAACACCCTTCCGCACACAGGACATTTTGGTTTTCCAAGGTTTGCCCAAAAAACCCTTATATAATCGTATATTTCTGTGATGGTACCCACTGTGGACCTTGGGTTGTGTGTGGTGGTTTTTTGATCTATGGCAATAGCTGGAGAAAGCCCTTCTATNCTGTCTACTTCTGGTTTATCCATAACATTTAAAAACTGTCTTGCATAAGAAGACAANGATTCTACATATCTTCTTTGACCCTCAGCGTAAACTGTATCAAAAGCCAAAGAGGATTTACCGCTACCAGAGAGNCCTGTTATCACCACAAATTTGTTTTTTGGTATGTCTATATCTACATTTTTAAGATTGTGTTGTCTGGCTCCTTTTACTATTATATGATTATGTATTGTTTTGCTTTTCATGCTCTTCTAATCTTATAAAAGGTGCAAGGTCTTTTAGCTCCACAAAAAGATCGCATATATTTACAAGTTCTATGGAAGAGCTATCTTTTGTAGAAACTACTACTATCTGTTTGCCAAAAGTCCTCAAAACGTTTATAAGCTTTTCAAAATCGCTATCGCCGGTGATGAGTATAGCCACATCGTAATTATCCTTTGTNAGAAGACAATCCATCGCAAGGTCCACATCAAGATTACCCTTCATGCTACCGTCTTTTAGTTGTTTTACAGCTTTTTTTATAACGGTGATACCACCAAAAGTAAGCATCCTATAAAACTTGTTTTGTTTTTCTTCCTCTTCTTTGTAAGCCAAATAAAAAAATGTGTTGTATATGGCAAAATAGTTTGTAAAATATTTAACAAGTTTTAATATATCTACCTTAAAATCCAAAAACTGTTTTTGGATAAANTAAAGGTTNGTCCCNTCTATAAANATACCAGCTATTTTCCTAGAGTTTGGCACCAGCATCATGTGATNTCTTCTCTTGCTACGTTTACCACTACCCTTGCCGGCCTTATAACCTTATCGTGTAATNTATAGCCTTTTGTAATTACATCCACTATNTCATCCGGTCCAAGCTTATCGTCTTGTATTGTATCTANAGCCTCCGCCAACGCAGGATCGAATATCTGACCTTTTAGNTCAAGNTCTTCTACTCCATGCTTTTTAAGTATNTTCTTTAAATCTTTATATATCATATCTATACCTATAAGTATATTTTTTACATTTGAATCTAAGTTTTCAATCGTTTGAAATTGAGCCATCGCCCTTTCAAAATTATCAAGTACATCAAGTATCTCTTTTACTATGCCCTCGTGAGCGTATTTTTTAAGTTGCTCACGCTCTTTTCTATAATGATCTTTTAACTGCTCTAACTCCCTATTTAAAGAAACAAGTTTTTCATTTGAAGCTCTGACAAGAGCCTCTAACTTTGAACATCTTTCTTTCTGGACTTCGTATTCTTTTTCTAAATAAGAAAGTTTTTCTATAAGCTGTTCTTTGGTAAGCTCTTGNTCTTCTTGAATATTCTCATTTCCTTGCTTGATTTCTTCTTCCATAGGTGTTTTNACCTCCTTAAATTATATATTATATCAAAAGCCTTGAAACATATACATGGTGTGGATCGGTGACATAAGCTCAAACTTGTCCAAAGCCCCGCCAAAGGAACTTTCCATAAGCTCTTTCAAGAAAGGTTTTTTCTTTTCATAAAACACCACCACTGGATGCTTTATATGGGCAAGCTCTGCTGCTTTTTTTATAGCATCTTCTAAGTTTCCTATACCATCAACAAGACCCACTTCTTTTGCCTGAACACCCGTTAGAACTCTGCCATCTGCTATGGATAAAAGCTCTTGTTTTGAGATTTTGTTGGACCTATAGGCCAATATTGCATCTATAAATTGCTGATAGGTGTTGTCTATAAGATACTGAAGGTACGCCTTATCGTCTTTGGAAAGCTTCTTCCAAGGCACCAAGATATCTTTGTATTGGCCAGTTTTTATATCCCCTTGTTCTATACCTATTTTTTTAAGTAGGTCTTTGTAGTTTAGATAATCTATTATAACACCTATGCTTGCTGTAAGCGTACCAGGGTTTGCATATATGTAGTTTGCAGGGGCAGATATATAATACCCACCAGAGGCTGCCAAGCTACCCATTGAAACTACAATGGGCTTTTTATGAGCTCTAAATATTTCTAAAGCTCTATAGATTTCCTGAGCTGCTCCCACAGCCCCACCCGGGCTATCTACTCTTAGCACGAGGGCCTTTATATTGGGATCTTTCTGGGCTTTTTCTATCTGTTTTTCTATAGGAAGTGGGTTTAAAATAACACCTCTTACCCTTATTATAGCTATATTTGGAGATCTTCTATTTAAAAACGCAAAAACAAGCGAAAAGACAAATATAACACCTAAAAATATAAGCACTCTTTTTACCATACAAGCTCCTTCAGTTTTTTGGCTGGATCATCTTCTTTCATAATGGATGTACCCACCAAAAATCCGTCATATCCTTCTAAAAACTCAATATCTTCTTTTGAAGATATCCCGCTTTCTGCTATCAAAACAGCCTTTGTATAATCTTTTAAAATAGGAAGCATCTCTTTGCTTTTGTTGATATCTATATCAAGAGTATCTAAATCTCTGTTGTTTACACCTATGATATCAAAATCTTTTACCTTTTCTATCTCATGCTCTTCAAAAATTTCCATCAATATCTCTAAACCAAGCTTTTTTGCCTCATAAGATATATCTTCAATCTGATATTTGTCTAAAATCCTTGCTATAAGAAGTATAGCATCCGCTTTATAAGCTCTTGCCTCGTATATTTGAAGGGGATCTATTATAAAATCCTTTCTCATGACAGGTATATTTACAACGCTTTTTACATCTTCAAGAAAACTGAGTTTTCCATTGAAAAATTTCTCTTCTGTAAGGACCGATATAGCGCAAGCCCCAGCTTCTTGATATATGTAAGCTTGATCTTTTATATCAACATTTTTTATATGACCCATAGAAGGGGATGCTTGTTTTATCTCGGCTATGATAGGGGTTTTTATGGCTTTTGATGATATTATACTCTCCTTTAAAGACAAGGTAGGCTTTGTCTCTTTTATCCTGCCCAAAAGCTCATCAAAATAACTATAGGACTTGTTTAAGCTTTTCTTTTTATACTCTACTATCTGTTCTAAAAAGCCCATCAGCTAAGATGTTTTTTGAAAAAGTTCACGGCCTTTTCCCAGGCGTCTTTTGCAGCTTTTTCGTTGTAAACCTCTGGCCTTGTATCGTTTAGAAAAGCGTGATTTACGCCTGGATATACTATAAACTCTGCTTTTATACCATGCTTCTTACATTCTTCTTTGGCTTTTTCTACATCAGAAAGTGGCACAAACTCATCTTTCTCGGCATGTGTAGCTAAAACAGGTGCTTTTATAGAAGAAAAATCTATGGGAGCAAGTTGATAAAGAGCATAAAAAGGCACCAAGGCATCGGCGTATTTTCCAAAATACCATGTCAAAGTCCCACCACAACAAAAACCTGTTAAACCTATCTTTTTAGCTCCTTGGGATTCTAAATAATCTATCGTTTCTTTTATTATCTCTTCTGCTTTTGACAAATCAGAAAATAGATGCTGCATGAGAGCTCCCGCATCGTTTGGGTTATCTGCAGTTTTACCATCGTAGAGATCTGGGGCTATCGCCATAAAACCTTCTTTGGCAAACCTATCTGTTATGTCTTTTATATGTGGCACAAGTCCCCACCATTCATGAAGAACTATTATAGCTTTATTACCTTCTCCAGACAAATAAGCTTTAGCCGTTTTTAAAGTTAGCTCTTTTCCCATAAGACACCTCCTTCACACATTCTACAAAATATTTTACATTATCTTTAGATACATCTGGGGTTATACCATGACCAAGATTTACCACAAAAGCAGTATCCCTTGGTATGCACATCACAAATTCTTCCACATGCTTTCTTATATTTTCTTTGTCTAACAAAAGTATCTGAGGTTCTAAATTGCCTTGGAAAACCAAATCCGGATAGCGTTTACAGACATCGTTTATGCAAACACTCCAATCCACGCTCAAAGCCTCAGCACCTAAATCAACAGCATCCTCTATATGAGAAGAAGAACCTCTAAAAAAGTATATGATAGGGGTGTTTGGATGTTTTTGTTTTATAGCTTTTACGATAAAAGCATTATAATAATAGACGTATTCTTTGTAGGCAAATCTAGATAAGCTCATACTCCAAGAATCAAAGATTTGGATAACATCAGCCCCAGATTTGATTTGATTATCTATATACTCTACAAGAGCTTCAGATAGCTTTTCCATCAAGATATGAAAATCTTTTTGATTTTCATACATAAATACCTTTGTTTTGGTAAAATCTCTTGAGCTTTCTTTTTCTATTACATAAGAGGCCAACGTAAAAGGTGCTCCGCAAAAACCTATCACAGGCACTGGAGATTTTTCTTTTAATACTTTTAAAAGCTCAAAAACATAAGATAGATCACCAGATATGTCCTTTGATTTTAGGCTTTTAAAATCAAAATTGTGATCTAACTTTGGACCTTCTCCAGCTTCAAAGGAGACTTTTATACCTATTGGTTCTAAAATACAAGGATATCTGAGAACATGATTACAGCATCCACACCCAGTATATCCACCGGCTGAAGGGATACAATAGCGGCATCTTCTACATTTTTACAAAAATCCAAAAAACTTTTATACTTTTGCCTTATGGCTCTATACTCTGGTAAATATCTGCCCGCTTGACGCATTAGCCAAACCGGATACCTTTCTATAGGTTCTTTTTTTAGGCTTTTAAGAAGAAGATCTTTTTGCATCAACGTATTGCATCCAAAAACCTATCGTATTCATAAAGACAATCAAGGTAAGCCCTTTCAACTCTATATTTGTCTAAGTTATATTTTGACTGGTAAAACTCTATTTTTTCTTGGTCTTGAAATTCAAAAGCCTTTACTAAATCAAGCAGATCTGCAAAAAGATTTTTGCCTTCCACAAGCGCTTCTCTTACCTCGGAAGCGACTGGCATATCTTCAAAAATCTCTTCAAAGCTTTTACCAAGGATAACATCCATAAAGGATAATATACCTACCATGTAAGCGGTGGGTGCCTTTGAAGGGTCCATAAGTTTGCAAACCTTTTCCATAAAAAAGGCCCTTGACACAGACTTTTCTACATACACATTCTTATCTGGGTTTGATACTGAAGAAGATAAAAATATCAAGTTTACCCACTTTCTTAGATTTTGAAATCCAAGAAGGGATACGGCAGATTCTACAGAGGATACTTTTGAAGGTATTGCGAAAAAAGCTGCGTTTATAAACTTCAATATGCTAAAAGTAAGCTCTGGCGATCTTTTGATGATGTCCGTAGCTTCTTGCAGATCCTCTGGGGTTTTTAGTTTTATAAAAAGCTCGGTAATAACAGGGGATGGTTTTTCAACCCTTGGCACTTTTATATTTTTAGGAGCTTCTACATAAGGACCCATATAATAAGAGATAAGGTCATCTTTTAAAGCCGATTCCATCTGCTCTAAAGAAGCTATATCCTTGCATATCAACTTTATACCTCTGTCTACATAAGGGGCTAAAATCTTACTATCTGAGGATGCGGGCATCATTATAAAAGATGTGCTATTTAAAACTTTATCGGATATCTCGGAATTTTCTGGATTAAAGTTATAAATACATACGCCTATTTCTTGGGACTTTAACCTAGTAAAAATATCTTCCACATAATCAAGCAAGTATACGTTTGTCAGCTTAGCGTAATCAAATGTACAAACTATGTGAAACTCCCTTCCAATCCTTGGTATAAAATTACTATAGATAAAATCCACATCCACTTCCACATCCACGAAGGTGAGAAAGCCATGAGTTAGTTTCCTAACGTCAAACTCTATAAGAGTGCTTATCACAGAAGCAGCTTCGTTGTGAGGATACTCATCCTGGTTTTCCAAGGAAAACTTGTAACCAAAGGTGGAAAAATCACTCTTTACGATAGCCTCTCTTTTCAATTTTGTTAAAAGCATATAAAATATTATAACTCAAATTGCCATATGATGTTAGTCTTGGGTTTCTTCTGCCATAGAATCTCTTTTTAGGGTTATCTTTCCGGTGGTAGCCATCTCCTTTATGCCAAAGGGCCTTACTAAGTTTAGGAAGGCCTTTATTTTATCGCTGTCACCAGTTAGTTCTATCGTTATACTATCTTGGGAGATATCCACCACTTTACCTCTAAAGATCTGCACTATTCTAAGTATCTCGTCTCTTTCTTTGCTAGAGGGCGCATGAAGCTTTATAAGCATAAGCTCTCTTTCCACCCTTGGCATATCGGTCAGATCTCTTACTTTGACGGTGTCTATCAGCCTTCTTAACTGTTTTATCATCTGGTCTATAACGATATCATCCCCTTTTACTTCTATGGTAATCCGGGATAAGTTGGCCTCGGAGGTATCCCCTACGCTGAGGCTTTCTATGTTGTAGCCTTTACCGGCTATGAGGGTGGCTATCCTGGCCAACACTCCAAACTCGTTGTTGACCAAAATACTTATAATGTGCCTTCTGGTCTCGCCCTTTTTGATCTCTCTTTTAGGTCTTCCGTTTATTGCCTCCATTTTTTCTCCTCTATCCTACTAAATACATTGTTTCAGCTTCTACATTCTTGCCATCGGAAAG
>JGI24721J26819_10004317_pt1 | contig 14802 bp, 13 predicted proteins | sample YelNatPaOPGAMG01_FD_26819 | JGI IMG/M metagenome (IMG submission 26819)
AAATAAGCCTGTCAATATCATTGAAAAAATTTCACTTCATAAAAGTGGGGAGGTAATTATTTATTTTATCAGTAATCGCCCACTTAATACCGATATAATACAAGTAAGAATTTGGAAAAAGAAAAATATAAATTCACCATACGAAGATTTTGTTGATTCAAAAAAATTCAAAATAGAACCAGAATGGTATGATACTTATTTCAAATATCAATTTAACTCAGAGGGTTATTACAGAGTAGATATATTTAATGATAAAGATTTATTATTAAAAAGAGCTTATATTAATGTTGAAAAATAATCATTAGAGGTATNAATGAAAGGAATTGTTCTTGCAGGAGGTTCGGGCACAAGAATGTACCCAATCTCAAAAATTTACAGCAAACAATTAACTTTAATTTATGATAAGCCTTTAATTTATTATCCAATGTCTGTGTTAATGCTTGGAGGAATAAGAGAAATATTAATTATATCAAATTCCGAGACAATTCCACTATATCAAAAATTGTTTGAAGATGGTTCACATCTNGGATTAAAAATAGACTATGAAATTCAAGCGGCACCAAATGGAATTGCAGAATCATTTATTATTGGAGAAAAATTTATTGGGCAGGATTCTGTCACTCTAATTTTAGGCGATAATATTTTTTACGGCAAACTTGATTTCTTTTATAAAGCATTAAGAAATAATAAAAAAGGTGCAACAATATTTGCATATCAAGTAAACGACCCTCATCGTTATGGAATAATTGAATTTGACTCAACAGGAAAAGCTATAAGTATTGAAGAAAAACCAAAACAGCCCAAATCTAATTTTGCTGTTCCAGGCCTTTATGTTTACGACAACAAAGTAGTAAGCATAGCTAAAAATTTAAAACCCTCAGCAAGAGGAGAACTTGAGATTACTGATGTAAATAAANCTTATCTTGAATTAGGTGAACTTCATGTTGAAAAAATTGGAAGAGGAGTAGCCTGGCTCGATACTGGAACCCCTGAATCTTTATTAAAAGCATCTCAATTTTTTGGAGTTATTGAAGATAGACAGGGCTTGAAAGTAGCCTGTCTAGAAGAAATAGCATATCAAAAAGGATTTATTACAAAAGCACAACTTGAAAATGTAATAGCAAATATTCCAAAATCTCTATACAGAGATTATCTTGAAAAAATTCTGGATGAATAAATTTTTAATGACAATCATCTTTTTCTTTGATATTTACCAATAAGTTGAGCTTCTGCCAAAATGTGTCCTTTCATTGCCTCAAGCAATTGTCTTTTTGTTGCACCTTCTTTTAATGATAGCATTGTATCAAGTGCATAGAGTTTGAAAAAATATCTATGAACACCTGAAGGCGGGCATGGACCTCCATAACCTTTTTTATTCCAGTTATTCAAACCTTCAAGTGCTCCTTTTGGCAATAACTTTTTATTTGAAGCAGCTTCTTTAAATTCTTTTGTGTCTGGTGGAATGTTAAATACAATCCAATGAACCCAATCTCCAATTGGTGCATCCGGGTCATCATTTATTAAAGCAAGAGATTTTGTTCCATTGGGTATTTCGCTCCAGCTCAGCGGAGGTGAAATATTTTCTCCATCACATGTATATTTTGATGGAATCATCTCGCCATCTTTAAATGCAGATGAAGTAATTTGAAATTTCATTTTGCTCTCCTCGCTAATAAATAGTATTAAAACAAAAAATAATATTAGTTTTGTTTTCATACTATCATACTCACTCATTTACAATTGTCATTTTGTTTTTAACAAAAAATTTAGGGAATCTGCGAATCACACATTGCCCTATCATCTCTGCAATTTCTTCTGTCTTAAGGTAATTTGTATTAATTACTACATGATACAAAAGCGGGTCTTCAATATCTTTATGAAAATATTTCCAGATATAATTTTTACGAGCTTCATCTTCACCTTTAATGAAATCTGCTGCAGTTTTATAATCAATGTTATAAAGTCTGCATGCATTTTCAATTCTGTAATTTAATGGNGCAACCAGACGAATATGAAAAGTATTGGGCCTTTTAGCAGTAATTATATTTGCTCCTCTGCCNACAATAATTACATTACCATAGTCTGCAAGTTTTAAGATTGTTTGTGATATTTTATGAAGCAACAAAAGTTTGTTTGGATTAATGCCAAGTATTTCTCCGAACCAAGTTTCAATCTTTGGGGGCTTTTCTTCATCAAGATATTTTCTGAAGTGTTCCGGCAAATTATGGTCTGCCATAATTTTTTCAATTAATTCTCTGTCAAAATATGTCCAATCATCATATCCTTCAATTGCTCGGCTGTTAAAATATTCTGTTAATTTTTCACAAATTGCTACTGCCCCAATTCCTGTTTGTCGAGATAAAGTTATTGTTGGTCCGGGATTTAATTTTCTCTTCTGTNCCTTTGCTTCCTCAGATGCTTCATAATGTTTTTCGATATAGACGCGAGCTTTTTCGTANGCACTCAGGACTTTCATATTCACCTCCAAAAAATTTGAGTAATGGAGGAAAGGAATTTTCTAACTGCATTAAGGTTTCTATATAAATGTAATAAAAAGAAATTTTAATGTGAATGAAAATTTCCCCCTCATCAAAAAATTTTATACTAAATAAGAGAGGGGGTCTTATAAATTATTTAAATGCTGGGGGATGATATTTATGAAAATTTGTTACAGATTGAAAAGCTTTTGCAAGTGAAATTAATTTTGCTTCATCAAATAAATTGCCTATGAATGTAAAACTTGTAGGAGTTCCATTCTTTGAAAAACCATTTGGTACAACAACACACGGATGACCTGTTAAATTAGTAGTCAATAAATTATTCCCTTTCCAAGAAGGTGATATGTAAACATCAACTTTATCAAATATTTTTTTCATTTCCTGAATTAACATGTAACGAATTCTATTTGCATTAATATATTCTACTGCAGGAATAAATCTTGCAGCACGAAATACATTGGGCCATGCATTCTTATTTTGTCTCTTCAATAAATCATCTTGATTGGAGCGAGTAAGTTCATCAAATGCAGCTGCAGCCTCTGCTGAAAGAATAAATGCTAAATCTTCAGTTGAAATGTATGGAAGTTCAATCGGGATTAACTCTACACCAAGTTCTTTGAACTTTATTAGTGCAAGTGAATCATTTTNATGGAANGGATAATCGCTATCAAAATCACTCTTTAAATATCCTATTCTCAATTTTTTCAAATTTATTTCTGGTTGATAGTTGAATGATGCATCATAAAGAGTTTGGTCAATTCCATCACTTCCTCTAATTGCATCAAATACAATTGCAAGGTCTTCTGCATATCTGCAAATAACTCCAATTTTATCCATTGACCAGCTTAAAGCCATTGCACCTGTTCGACTTACTCTTCCATAAGTTGGACGTAATCCTGTAACACCACAAACAGTAGAGGGTGAAACAATTGAACCCCATGTTTCTGTGCCAATTGCAAAAGGAATTAAACCAGCTGAAACCGAAGCTGCAGAACCAGCCGATGAACCACTTGAACCTTTTGTTGTATCCCACGGATTGCGAGTTGTGCCGCCAAACCAAACATCTCCCCACGCTAAAGCTCCCATNGAAAGTTTNGCTATTAAAACTGCACCTGCATCATGCAATTTTTTTATCACAGTTGCATCTTCATCTATGATTTGATTTTGATAAGGTTCTGCACCCCATGTTGTTGGATATTTTTTTGTGGTAAGTAAATCTTTGACACCATATGGAATACCATGCAGCATTCCTCTGTATTTCCCTTTTGCAATTTCTTCATCTGCTTTCCTTGCTTCTTCGAGAGCTCTTTCTTCTGTAAGATTTACAACACTGTAAAGTTTTGGACCATATTTTTTCAATCTCTCCAGAAAGAATTTTGTAAGCTGTGTTGAAGTAATTTTTCTTGTTTTTATTAAGTATGCAAGTTCACCAATTGAATAAAATGCAAGGTCATCAAAATTNTCTGGAAGTTTTGTATAACTATAATCACTGTAANGAATAGGTTTTTGCTTATTATCAATTTTAAATCCAACAGGAATTGGATTGAAAAGAATTGCCGGCGGAATGCTATTATCAATCTTGATTTTTCTAATATTCAAATAATTGTTTAACTGTTCATTTAATGCATCAAGCATTGAATCTCTTTCTGCTTCGGTAAATTCAAGACCAATTATTTTTTCAGCATTGCCTACATTCTCTTTTGTGATTTTTTCCTGTGCAATTACATTACACTTTAGGAATAATAAAAGAAACAAAGTTATAACAATTTTTTTCATATCATTTTCTCCGTTAAAAATTATTATAAAACTACTTTTAATACTTTGATTGAATTTTTCCTCAGCTTAAATTTTACTGAATTTTTTTCAAATAAAATTTCTTTCTGATTTTCTTCCAAAAAGTTTGATTCATAAACTTTAGAAGGAGTAAAAGGCAATATTAAGTTGCATTCAGAATCTTTACCTGTTGATTCATAGATTGTAAAAATTAATTCTCGCGGGTTTTCTTCAGCTTTCTTAATAGAAGTCAGAATTACATTTTCCGGTATAATTTGAATAAAAGAATTCTTAACGGGTAAACTGCCTTCATGTATATCTTCAATGACACAAAGAAGAGGATAATTAAATTCATAACCTTTATGACTGTTTTACTTTCCTCTACTCTCTTTTGATGAGGATAAATTGAATATTCAAATGAATGATTTCCTCTGTCTGCAGTTGGATCGGGCCACTTTGGAGAGCGAAGCAGCGATAATCTCAAAACATTTCCTTTAGTATCATAACCATATTTTGATTTATTTAATAATGCTATTCCAAAATTATCATCTGATAAATCTGCCCATTTCTGAGCATTAACTTCCCACTTGCCTTTGTCAATTTGAGATTTCAGCGTGGTCGAACGTTTTATCATTCCAAAAGGAATTTCATAAGTTGCTAAAGTATCATAAACATTTAACGGGAAAGAAACTTTGAGCATTGTTTTATCTTCCCACCATTCCACATCTGTTTTAAAATCAATCCTATCAATTCCATTATATAAAATTATATCCTGAACAAAGAATGAATTTGGAAAATCCTCTGTAGGAAATTCTTTTACTACTCCAGGTTTTAAATAATCTCGGTAGCATCTTAAAATTTTTCTTACAGGACCATCTTCAATCAATTCTGCTCCGCGAAATTTTGATGGATATTCTACACCTGTCAAACCAATGTTCCAAGCATCCCATGCAGAGGGTTTATCTTCCAGCAATTGAAGTTTGTTTGCTTCTTCAGAAATTAATTCCTTATCGAATCTTTTATCCAAAATGCTGCTAATCCATCCAGACTGTGGATTAATCTTTACTTTGAAGAAATCATTTTCAATTTCATAAATATCTTTTGCGGCAAATTTTTTCTATAATTATTTCCATTTTTTTCTGAGCGAATAATGTAAGTTTTATATCCAAGTGCAGGAACATTTCTTGCAATAAAAATTATTTCTCTTCTGAGTTCATCTTTTTGAATAATTTGTGAAGAAATTTCATTTCCTTCAGTATCAAAAATTTTATAATGATTTTTATCACCAGATTCAAGTTCAATCTTTACTGCATCATCCCGTTCCCATGATAACGAATTGAATACGATTAATGCTTTGCCATCTTTGATTGAAGAAGTGTTTACTTTTTTTGCAATATTTTTTAATGAATTAATGAGTGCAAAATTTCCAAGTTCAAAAGATTTTTTGTAATCCAGTTCGGCATCAATATAAATTTCTCGAATTCCAGAACCGGGAAGTATATCATGAAATTGATTAAATAAAACATTTTTCCATGCATCATGAATCAAATTATGAAAATCATCACCACCAATAATGCTTGATATGCTAAAAAATTTTTCTGCATTTGTTAAAAGTACCTCACTTTCACGATTCCACTTTTTAATATTTGATTGTGTGGTTGCTGTTCCTCGATGATATTCAAGATAAAGTTCATCATTCCAGACAGGAAGTTTTCTTAAATCCTGTTTGCGAATCCAATCTATATAACTTTGTGCATTATTAAATTCAATTTGAGGATAGATAAATAAATTTTTTAATTGGTCAATTCTTGCCATCATTTCAAGAGAAGGACCGCCGCCATGATCTCCTACTCCAAATAGAATCAATAGTTTTGTCAATCCTGTATTTGCTTCAAATTGTCTTAACCAATCAACAAGTTGAAATGGATTTTCAATTGTGTTCACATAATTAAATGGAAAGTAAGTTAAAATTTTAGAACCATCGGGTGATTGCCACCAGAATAGCCGATATGGAAAAACATTTGTATCGTTCCAGCCAAGTTTTTGAGTAATAAATGCATCAAGACCACCAAGAAGCATGAATTGTGGAAGATTCCAGTTATAACCAAATGAATCAGGATTCCATCCAATTCGAGCAATAATTCCAAAATTATCCTTAAAGAATTTTTGACCAAATAATAATTGACGCGCCCATGAATCTCCGCCGGGCAAATTACAATCAGGTTCTACCCACATACCACCAGATATTTCCCATCTTCCTGAATTAACATAATTTTTGATTTGATTAAATAAATTTGGATAATCTTTTTTCATCCACTCATACAATGCTGCTTGACTTTGAGTATAAGTAAAATCAGGACGAGCATTGAACATGTTTATCACAGCCGAAAAAGTTCTCTTTGCTACTTCTTCAGTTTCTTTTTTTCTCCATAACCATGCTGCATCAATATGTGCATTTGAAGTAAACTGAAGTGAATATCTTTTAACAAATTCTTGTATTGGTTTTAATTTTTTTATTGCCTGGTTAACTGACGAAACAAAATTTGTTGTGTCGCCATATTCCAATCCATCTGCTTTAATTTCAAGTGCAATTTGCTGAAGAAGATTATTTAATTTTTGTTTTTCTTTTTTATCAGCTTTTGACAAATCAATTTTTGGATCTACTTTAACTCTCTCATTTGTTTGATAAGTATCAAAGCTTAATAGTTTTTGTGCAACCTTAAAACTAAGAGAAAGATTTTGAATTAATTTTTGCAAAGAAGTTTGTTTTTCAAAAGTTAGTTTTGCATTAATTAATCTAAGTGGTCCGCCTGTATTGATTGCTTTAATTAGAACAACAATTTTTTCTCCGGGTAGAGTTTTGCCTGTTAAAGCAAAATCTGCATCCCACATAAATTTTCCTTTATAATCGCCATTAATCCATATAAAACTATAATCATCAACAGTAGCAAAAAATTTCAAGTTATCTTTAACTGGAGTGCCTGCAATAAAAGATGGGATTTCAATAACTTTTCTAAACCAGCATGAATCGAGCTGCAAGCGTTCATCGAGTTTTGCTGATTTCCAATTTGAATCATTAAATTCAATTTTTGATAATTCATCCGGGGAAAAAGTAAAATTGGTTGAATATTTCCAGTCATTGAATTTACACTCAGCTATTAAATCTAATTTTTCTATTAGCTTATCAACATTACTTTGAGCAAGTAAGGAAGAGTAAATCAAAAGGAATAATAAAAATTTTTTCATGATGTTCTCCAGAAAATATTTAAAAATATTTCACGCCAAGACACTAAACTGCAATTTTGCAGCTGTGCCTCAGCGTGAAATTTCTGCTTAATAAATCTTATTTAGAAAATTTTTTATAAAGCAGCCAGGTAAAAAATATAGAGATTGCAAGAATAATTGCGGGGAAAATAACTCCTAAAATTGGGCTGCCAATTCTCTGAGATTGTTCAATCAATAAAATCATTTTTCACCTTTCTTTGAATGTTTGTTATGAGAATACCATGCTAAAATAAGTCCAAGAAAAGAAGCCACATAGGCAATTGACATTCCAATTACCATAGCTAATCCTTTATCCATTTAATTCCTCCCAGCGTGCTTGACGCTCTAATTGTTCAAGATATTCATGTTGTTTCTTTTCGTATTCACTTGAAATAACCTTAAGTTTAGGGTCAATAATCCAGTGCATAAGCCATACTAAAAAAATTCCTACAGCTAAAGTTATGAATCCCCATAAGTTCAGAAGAAAAGTTCCTACTGTGCCAATCATTAAAAATATATAACAGATTGGTGATAAAATTACAGCAAACCAATCTTCTTTATGCCATTCATCTGCTTCCCATGGCGTCCATGTTCTTCTAATAAAACTCATTTATTACCTCCATTATTATTTACAACATGAGTTAATAGACCAAGTCTTTGAGCTTCTCTTTTTACTGGTCCCCACCATCCTATTGGTCTTGCCTGAACATAATATTTAACAAGATGTTCCATTGGTTCAGGTTTAGTCAGAAGAGTAACGGGAATAAATATGACAGCACCAAGCAGCATTAAAAGCCAGAATTGTTGATAATCAGCTAATTGAGGGATAACACCCCAGTGAGGCAATATCCAAACAACAAGCCAGCTAAGTCCAAGATTAGCAATCCAGGCAGATAAATATCCCCATGCATTAAAACGCCACCATACAACCTGTAAAATATTAGGCAGCCAGATTCCCGCAGCCATCAACCATAAAGCAAAAATTAACCATGAAGTTATATCTTCCATCATCAATCCATAGAAAAATGAGCCAAGTAATAAAATTAATGTTGCTAATCTGCCAACCCAAACAAGTTCTTTTTCAGATGCAGTTGGTTTGAAATAATGTAAATAAAGGTCACGTGTAAAATACATTGCACCAAGATTAAGATGAGAAGCAATAGTAGAAACATGAATTGCAATTAAAGCAGCAAAGAAAAAACCAATTAATCCTGTTGGCAGATACTCAAATCCTAATCTTAACCAGCCCAATTCATATTCAGATTGAGAAGAGATATTTGGGAACATAACAAAAAAAGCTAAAATTGCAGCAGCCCAGATTGCATTTCGTGTTAATACAAGAGCTGTTCCCCACCAAATGCTGTAACTGGCATCACGAACAGATTTTGCGCTTTGAATTCTCTGAGCTTCTACATACCAATCGATGCTTGTTCCCATTCCAAATCCACCAAGAATTGCAATTACCATCATTGTAATGAACCAGGCAACTGGAAAATCTCCTTCAAACCATCCTGTAAATGCAAATGGATTTAATCTCCATGATTGACCCATAGCAATTAATTTGTTCTGAATTTGAATGGGTCCGCCCGCAGCAATTATTCCCCAGATTGATACAAGTAAAATCATTAAGAAAGCTATTATTCCCTGTTGAAAATCTGCCATTATAACACCCCAATAACCAGCAGCNAGGACATAAATTGCACATAAAGAAGAAAATACAACAAGACCAATCCATAAATCCCAGCCAAATAGATAATTACAAACTTTTCCCATTGCAATACCAACCCAGCCAAGAATGAACATATTCATAAAAACCTGCCAGCCGGAAATCCAGCCTCTTAACATTTCTGCACCAAGTCCATGAAATCTGATTGTGTTCCATTCAGCTTGAGTGTAAGCAAGGGAACGTCTGAATATTCTTGTTGAAACAAAGGCACTTATAGCACACCATGCNGAAAAGAAAGTGTACCAAAGTCCTGCAATACCATACTTGTAAATAACACCTGTAACCCAAATAGGTGTATCAGTTGCTGTGTGGGTAGCATACACAGAAGAAGCAGGTAACCACCATGGCAAGCCTCTTCCAGCAAGAAAAAAATCTGCTTCTGAACGTTTCCCCAATCGATAAAATGCTACTCCAAGACTAATTGTTACCAGCAGAAATGCTACTACCCAGAACCAATCAAGGAATTGAAAAGTTACCATATAAACTCCTGAAAAGTTGATAGAAATTTTTATGATGATATGAAATTATGGAGAGCAAATTTTGAAATCAATAAAAAAATTTGAAAGTAATCAGAATTTATCTTCCTTTCTGTAATGTNAAATAAACTGATGTGCCTTCGTTAATTTTGCTTTCAATCCAGAGATTTCCTCCATTATGTTCGATATGTTCCTTGCACAATACTAAGCCCAGCCCAGTACCTTTCTCTCCTGCTGTTCCAACTTTTGTAAATTTTGTATCAAGTAAAAATATTTTTTCAATCTCATCTTCACTCATTCCAATGCCATTATCTTTAATACAAACTTTTACTTCCTTTTCGTTCTCTTTAGCAGAAATGATTATCTCTCCTTTCGGATATGAAAATTTAATTGCATTCGAAATTAAGTTTAATAAAACAGAATCTACAGAAGTCTTATCTGCATATACATTTATTTTTTCTGCTTCAATGATGAATTCAATTTCTTTTTGATGTGCATTTGATTCAAGTATTGAGACAACATTTTTTATACTTTCATATAAATTAAAATTCTCAAGTTTATATTCCATTCTGTTTGTTTGTATTCGTGACCACTCTAATAAATTTTCAATCAAATTATATAAAGTGATTGAAGAATTTTTTATTTGAATCAACATATCATCTAATTCTTCAGATGATAATTCATTTCTGTTGTTATATAAAAATTCCGAGATAGAAGAGATTGAATGTNTCGGATTTCTTAAATCGTGAGAAATTATCGAAAAGAATTTGTCNTTTGTCTTATTTACTTTTTCAAGTTCATCTGCATATTTCTTTAATTCATCTGTTCTTAATTTTACCATTTCTTCCAGTTTATGAGTTAATTTTTCCTGCTTGCTTACGCGCCAATTCACATATAAAAATATTAACGACAGAAGTACAACAGGTGATAAAATCTTAAATGCTAAAGTTTGATAAAAGTATGGAGGAATAATAACCTTAACCGATGATTCCTGATTATTCCATTCATATTTGTAATTAGAAACCTTAACACGAAATTTATATTCACCCGGTTCTAAATTGTAATAATAAACTATTCTTCTATTTCTAACTTCATGCCACTCTTTTTCATATCCTTCCAGAATATATTTCACTTTTAGTTTAAAAGGCTGAATGTAAGAAGCAACTATATAATCGATGCGAATTATATTTGTTCCTAAAGGTGCTCTAACTTCTGAAGAAACTTCCACCGGTTCGAAATTACATAAGATTCTGGTTACATAAACAGGCGGAAAGTAATTACTCGCTTTCAATTTTTTGGGATTAACAAATGCAATTCCATCTATAGTAGCAAACCAGAGGTTTCCTTTAGAATCTTTTAATACTGTTCCCTGAAAACCACCATTGCATTCAGAATTTTTCAGTCCATCATTTTTATTAAATATTTCCGGATTAATCTCGGTAATTTTTCCCGAAATGAATTTTTCAAGCTCATATTTCGAAATTCGGAATATTCCATTATTAAAACCACACCAGAAATTTCCTTCGTCATCTTCAAGTATGGTTTGTACCTCATTAGTTGGCAGACCATCTTTTTTAGTAATCTTAGAAAATTTATTCCCGTCAAAATACAATATTCCACTTCCGCTTGCAGTAAGCCAGATTTTTCCTCTTGAGTCAAGATGAATAAAATAAATCAAATTACTGGGCAATCCAGTTTCTTCATTAAGATATCGATAATTTTTTCCATCAAATATTGCTAATCCCTGTCCAATGGTTCCTAAATACAAATTCCCATTTTTATCTTCAGCAATAAATCTTATTCTTAATCTTGAAGATTTTTCGTCGTTGCTTAAACTAATTAGCTCACCTGATTTTAATTGATATAATCCTCCATTCCCGCATCCAATCAATAATCTATTCTTCGAATCAACAAATAATGCTGAAATTGAAAAATTACAATTATCAATTTTCGATAGAGTTCCACTCTTAAATAAATATAAACCTGCTCTTGTGCCAATCCAGATAGAATCATTTTGAGCTACAATTGTTTGAATATTTGAATTCTCTTCTTTTCTTAAAAAGTAATTTTTTATTTCTTTGCCTTTTATTAAGGATAAATAATTATTGTTCGACGCAACCCATATTCCTTCTTTGTTTTGTGTTACTGCCCTAATAAATTTTTCTTTCAAGCCTTCTTCGAGTGAGAAAGTAGTAAAATCACCATCTCTCATTCGATAAATTCCATTGTTATAACTTCCAATCCACAAATTATTTTCTCTATCAATAAATAAATCAAGAAGCAAATTCGTTTCTAAATTTTTATCGAGTGTATAAAATTCAGTTTTGGAGTTTATAATTCTGCATAAACCTTTTTGAGTTGCTAAATACAAATTTCCTTTATCATCAAGAATATCCATTATCTGAACATTCGTCAGGTTCTTGCTAAAAGGTAATTTTTCCACTTTACTGTTAACTACTAAATTTAATCCTTTGTCTGTTCCAACAATTAATTTTTCATCTTTCAAGAATAGTGAACGAACATAATTGCTCATCAAACCTTTTTTTGTATCTATTACTGAAACTTTATAATTGTCTTTTTCAGCTGTATTAATAATTACTACGCCAGAACTTGATGTTGCTAAATAAATTTTACCATTTCTATCACCAATTATTTTGTAGATGATTTCACTATTCAAAAATTTTTCTTTTGTAAACTTCTTTATCTCTCCATTTTCAATGATACTCAATCCTTCAGAAGTTCCGACCCAGATTCTTCCGCTCTCGTCTTCATACAAAGAACGAATCATATTACTTATCAATCCATCTTTTGTTGTATATAATCTTGAATGTTTTTCAGAATATTTTAGTAATCCATCAAAAGTGCCAACCCACAAATTTCCTGCTCTGTCTTCTATTAGAGTTACTACTAATGAAGATTTCATTTCTGGAACAACATCTGGATTGTAGACAATAAATCTAAAACCATCAAATTTTACAAAGCCTTCTTCTGTGCCAAACCAAATATATCCATCTCTTGTTTGAATTATGCTGTAAGCTGAATTTTGAGGCAAGCCTCGTTCTGTTGTCCAATTATCTATCACATGTTGTGTTAAATACTTTTCAGGATTTAACACCTGCCCGTAAAAAATTTGGCGGGAAATTAAGAATATTAAAAACCAATATGGTTTGAATATTTTCAAAATAATCAGCCCTTAAAATTAGAAGCTACTATATTCCATACTATTATCGAAATAAAAATAACGATGTTTAGTTTATATGAAAATATTTTTTAAATAATTTTGTTATTCGTTTAATGGAGAATTTATGGAAATTAAAAAATATAAGCACATAATCTGGGATTGGAATGGAACAATTTTTAATGATGTAGAACTTGGAATTGAAATCATTAATAAACTTTTATCTGAACGAGGGTTAAAAACAATTACCATTGAAGAATATCGAAATTATTTCACAATCCCAGTTAAAGATTATTACACAAAACTTGGTTTCGATTTCGGCAAAGAAAGTTTTGAAATCATTGGCAGATTATGGATTGAAGAATACGAAAAAAGAAAATATGAATGCTCACTTTATTATGGAATTATCGAGGTTCTTGAAAAAATTAATGAAATAGGAATTGAGCAATCAATTCTTTCTGCTTATTCCCAGCACACACTTGAAGAAATGGTAAATTATTTTAATCTAAGAAAATATTTCAAATATATTGTTGATTGGACAATATTTATGCAGCAAGCAAATTACATCTTGGAATTGATTTAATGAAAAAACTTGGAAATGGAAAAGGAGAAACTTTATTAATTGGAGATACATTACACGATTACGAGGTTGCATCTGAAATTGGAGCAGACTGTATTCTTGTTGCAAATGGCCATCAAAGCAGAAATATACTTTTAGAAAGCGGAACAAAAGTCATAAACAATATTTTAGAATTGTTGTAACTGATTTATTGTAAATTGCAGATTAAAGATTTCAATAATTATTGAATAATTTTTACTGACAATAAATTAGTAATTAATCAACAAATCATTCGATTTCTTTTATTTCAAGTAAACTCATCGGGTCAATTCTTTTATTAAGCCATTTAACTCCCAAATGAAGATGTGGACCTGTCGAGCGTCCAGTAGAACCTGCAAGACCTATTACTTGTCCTTTTTTAACCTTATTTCCATTTTTAACAAATATTTTGCTTAGATGAAGATAAATGCTGCTTAAACCNTGACCATGATTTAGCAAAACAAAATTTCCATTGAAATAAAAATTTTCTGCTGCTAATTGAACTATACCATCAGATATCGCATAAACAGAATCNCCTTCATTTGTTGCAAAGTCAACTCCATTATGTATGTTGCCTAATTTCCCGTTTAAAATTCTCTGGCTTCCAAATATTCCTGTAATTTTTATACTATCAACAGGATAAACAAATCCCGAAGAAAACATTGCTGATTTTAGTTGTCCAATTTTCGAATACGCTCTTTTAATTATACTTGCTTCTTTTTTAATTTTTCGTAATTCTTTTTTAGGAGGAACAACATATTTCTTTTGTATAGTTAATTTTTGTTCTTCATAAATTCTTTTTTCAATATCATATTCATACCTCAGCATTTTTCTATTTTTTAATTTTACTTTTAAAATAAATTTCCCTTTTGCATCTCTATCAAAACCAAATATAAAAATGCCTTTTTTGTCAACTGTTAATAGTTTGTTATTAAGCCATGCTGCTCTAACATTTTCTCCCTTGCCAATTATTATTCCTCCTGCTTTTGGTTCTCCATAAAATTTAATTTCCTGTGAATAAATTCTTAATGAAAAAATTAAAAGAAAAATTATATACATCTTAGTTAATGAATTCATCTATTGCCTTTCAATATTAATTTTAGATGATAATGTTATTTTTACAAATGTATAAAAACTTTTGTGTAATTTCGCAAAAAAAATTTGCGGATATGATTAAAAAAATTTTTCTGTTAATACTGATAACTTCTACAATAATTTTTTCTCAGGAAATTAAACGGGAATATTATAAAAATGGCAAATTGAAATCGGAAGGAACTTATGTTAATGGA
>JGI24721J26819_10004321_pt1 | contig 14792 bp, 13 predicted proteins | sample YelNatPaOPGAMG01_FD_26819 | JGI IMG/M metagenome (IMG submission 26819)
AAGCGGGTCGCTCAGAGTGTTTAGGGAGGGTGAGGCGAACATGCTGACAGACTTCATAGAAGCTAGGTTGCTTGACTTCCTCGAGAACCAAACACCGAGAACAAACTGCGGGTACTGTGGTTACGGATCCTGTAGAGCGTTGGTTAAGGCGTACGCCACGGGCAAGACACTTTGGTGTCCCGTCAAGTCCGACGTGAGTTTAACGATAAACGATAAACCGATACCGATGAATCCCTTCGTTAAGAACGTGTTGAGAGGTGTTGTAGAGGGATTCATATCCTCGTTGAAGGGGGTTGACCAGCGTAAGAAGAAGATAGTCATCGAGTTGAATTATTAATTCAAACCTCAAGGAACTTCTTAAGTGTTTTCAAGTCTATCCTGCAACCAGTAATTAGCAAGACCACATTCTTACCTGCGATCATCTTGACGTCATTATAAGGCGAGATATAGACCGCGTTATTAGCTTCAGCAAACCTTCTCGCATAAGCTTCTGTCTCGACAGTATCTTTACCGAGGAATCCTACATCAACATCATACTGCATTAAGTCTTGAATCTCAGCTGACGACGTGTTTTCAGGGAGGAAGACAACCCTCAGCTTCTAAAACATCACTCAATAAACTCACTCAACCACCTCAGACATGCCNACTACCTCAAGTTCTTAAGACTTAACCATGCCGTAACGAATCGCTTACCGAGTGACGGCTAGTTAAAGCGTAAAAGTTTTTAAACTCATGCCCCCTACTAACAACTTGGGGGTTAAAACCCCCGAAGGATAAAAACATGGCTCAGAAGCCACCCAAGAAAGAAAAGAAGAAAGAAGAAAAGAAAGAAGAAGCAAAGAAATGAGTTTGTTTAACTAAATGGCAAACTCACACTAACTAAAAGTTCTTTTTTAATAAATACTTAAATCAACTATTCCCTTNCTTTCCCGCAATCTATTGACCCTACTTATGNGGGCGCGCACCTGCATTTAACTACTTATCTCGCCTAATCCCGTGAGAAACAGCCATCACTTCAAGAAGTTTATGTGGCTGATCACCTACCTGTCCTGGATGACGAGGGATTCCCTTCAGGCGGTTCATCGGTTTAGTAGCTGTTTCGGTCTTCATATTTACTTACAGCGTTTGTGTTTGTTGATGTTATAGAAATTCTTTAACTGGATGTATGGATGGTCTCGATGAGCTAGGTGAGGGGGACTTTAAAGAGCCGTCTTCGGCGGAGGGAGGGTGGAGTGAGCCGCTAGGCGACTAGCGGCGATCGCTCCCGCAGCACGGGGACGGCCTCAGAGGAAGCCGTTGAGAAGTAGGTGGTGAGGATCAAGCAAATGAACCACCACCTACCGAGAAACGGCTGTACGCTCTTAGCGGTCTAATCCGTGATTAGGCCCTCTTAACCACGCTCGTAGATACTTCAGGTAATGTTTGAATGGTTTCTCGATTACTTATTTTGCGAAGATCATTCACTGAAACAGTGTTTGAAGGGTTTAGAGCATGGAAGCGTGTCGGGTTGTCGAAAATCCTCTGAATTTCATGCGTTGATTGAGGATCTTAAACTTTCTTGATGTACGCATCTTACGTAGTGGGTTTCCGTTAACTTCACTAGTTCTGGTTCTTTAGTCACGCACTCTTTCGTTACGTACGGACACCTATTGCTTAATCTACACCCGCTGGGTGGGTTAGTAGGGCTTGGAGGCTCTCCAGTCAGTAGTATCCTCTTTCTTTGCTTCTTAACGTGTGGGTTGAGTTCAGGCACTGAGGAGAGCAGCGCGAGTGTGTAGGGGTGTCTAGGCTCGTTGAATATTTCGTTTGCTGTCCCTACCTCCATTATCTTACCTAAGTACATCACCGCTACGTAGTCACTCATATACCTGACTACGGAGAGGTCGTGCGTTACTAGCAGGTAGGTAAGCCTGAGTCTCTCTTTAAGCTCTACCAGGAGATTCAGTATCTGAGCTTGTACGGAGACGTCAAGCGCTGACGTAGGCTCGTCTAGTAAGAGTAGCTTGGGTTCTATGCTTAAAGCCCTGGCTATAGCTACTCTCTGAGCTTGACCGCCACTCAGACTCGGCGGGTACTGATTAGCTACTGATTCCGGGAGCCCTACAAGAGCTAAGACTTCAGCTACCTTCCTACGTATTTCCTCCCCACCCATATCCGTGTGCGTTATCAGAGGCTCAGCTATTAAGTCCTTAACCCTCATCCTGGGGTTGAGGGAAAGGTACGGGTTCTGAAAAACTGCTTGCACGTTCCTCCTAAACCACTTAAGGTCCCTGCCCTTAAGCTGCGTCACGTTTTTGCCGTCGATAAGTATCTCGCCGGACGTCGGCTCAGTGAGCTTCAGTATGCATCTGAGCGTGGTGGTCTTGCCCGAGCCTGACTCACCCACTAAAGCGAAGACAGTTCCTTCAGGGACCTCGAAAGACACCCCGTCAACAGCTCTCACGTAACCCACTACCCTCCCGAAAAGACCTGTTTTTATCGGGAAGTACTTAGTGAGCTCGTGAACCTTAAGCAATGTCTTCACATCCCCTCACCACCGTATAGGAAGCAAGCTACCCGCCTCCCCCCACCCACGTAAGAGTATCTCGGTAATGAGGTCCTGCACGCAGGTAAGACGGACTCACACCTATCGACGAAGGGGCACCCCGCGGGGGGATTCCTTAAGTCAGGTAACGTGCCAGGTATGTAACTTAGCTTGCCTTGAGTCTTAGTTATCGTAGGGACAGCCTTAACTAACTTCGCTGTGTAAGGGTGTAACGGGTTTAGAACGACTTCCTCCGTAGGGCCTTCCTCAACCAAGAACCCAGCATACATTACCGCGGTTCTTTCACAAACCTCACTAGCGATCCCTAAATTATGGGTTATGAGAATCAGCGTTAGGTTTAGTTCCTGCTTAAGGGAATTTATTAGGTTAAGTATCTGCGCCTGCGTAGTTACGTCGAGCATGGTCGTCGGTTCGTCAGCAATCAATATCTTCGGGTTTGTTGAGAGGGCTGCCGCTATAGCTACTCTCTGAAGCATACCACCAGACAACTCGTGAGGGTAGGCTCGGAGGATCCTGAGCTGATCCGGTAACTGAACAATCCTCAGCAATTCCACAGCCCTACTAACAGCCTCCTCCCTACTCACGTTGAAGTGGTGTCTCAATATATCGGTAAGGTGCTCGCCTACTGTGAAGAGGGGGTTGAACGTGGTTGCAGGGTCTTGAAATATCATCGAGATTTCCCTGCCCCTATACATCCTNGTCTCCGACGGCGTTAGCTTAAGTAGGTCTTTCCCCTTGTAGAGTATGGCGCCGCTGACCACGACGGCGTTCTTAGGTAGGGATAGAGATATGGCTAGGCCGAGGGTTGATTTGCCGGATCCTGACTCCCCCACAACGCAGAGAGAGTCGCCGGAACCAACCTCTAAACTCACGTCCCTCAACGCCTTGACAACGCCCTCAACGGTGTGGTAATGCACTGATAGGTTGCTTACCCTAAGTAGTTTCTCCTCGCTCAAGCTCACACCCTCCTCATACTCAGTAAGTTCCTTAACCGCGGGTCCATCAACTCTTTCACAGCGTCTCCCAGCAGGTTGAAGCCCAGGACAGTTATGATTATCGCTAATCCAGGGAAGAAAGATATCCACCAAGCCTTACTAATTAAGTGCCAACCACTACTCACGAGAAGACCCCATTCAGGCGTCGGTGGCGGTACCCCAACACCCAAGAAGCTTAAGGCTGACGCCTCAAGTATGGCTGACCCTATATCTAGGGTAGCCTGAGTTATGACTGGGGTGAGGGAATTGGGTAGTACGTGCTTGAACATGATCCTTGCCTCACTAATACCGATCACCCTAGCCGCGTCAACGTACGGTAAGTTTCTGACACTACTTACCTGNAGGTAAACCAGCCTCGAGTACCAAGGCCACCAAGATAGTGAGAGAGCTAAGATAGTGTTAAAAAGNCCTCTGCCAAACGTAGCGGCCAGCGCTATAGCTAGCAGGAGTGGGGGGAAGGCTAAGAACATGTCCGTGACACGCATTAACGCGGTACCTACCTTACCCCCAACATAGCCTGCCACAAGACCTACAGGGATCCCTATAGCTAGGGATAGGACTACCACACCAACACCTACCACTAGAGAGAACCTTGTCCCCAACAACACCCGGTTAAATAAGTCCCTACCATACTCGTCCGTCCCGAAAGGATGTTCTAGAGAGGGCGGCATATTCCTCTCACTAACATTGTACGTAATACCCCAAGCATCCCCAGGTCTTGTAAGTATGTAGGGGGNTATTAAGCCTACCACGATAAACGAGGAAACTATTATTAGGCCTNCCAGGTAGACAGGGTTTTTCCTTATCAAGCTTAGGTATAGCCTGAACTCAGACATCAGAGCCTCACCCTAGGGTCTAGCCACGCGTGTATCAAGTCAACCACTAGGTTTATGAATGAGTAGAATATAGCGACTAAAACAACCACACCGATTATTGCCGGGTAGTCGTAGCTGAGGAGCGACATACCGGCGTAATATCCGAGCCCCGGCCACACGAATATGAGCTCAACCATGAAAGCACCGATCAACGTATAACCGAAGGATAATCCCAGGGACGCGATCACCGGAACTATCACGTTCCTCAAAGCATATTTCAGCAGTATAGTCCTCTTAGGAATACCCCATACCTCTAAGCTCCTCACATGATTCTCGTTAAGTACCTCAATCATTAAAGACCTGCTCATCCTGGAGCTGAGGCTTAAGGGATATATCGCTAAGACGAGGGCAGGCATTATGATGTGTTTTAACACGTCTATGAAGACCGGTAGATTACCCTGAATTAGTGAGTCAAGTAGGTAGAAGCCCGTGACTGGTTTGAAGCCCGTCTCGTACACTAAGTAATCATCAACCCTCCCACCGGCTGGCAGGAACTTCACCCAAGTACCTAACACGGTCTGGAATATCAGAGCTACCCAGAAAACAGGTATTGACGCTCCCAAAACAGTTAACACCCTAATTACCTGATCAGCCAACCCACCATACTTTANAGCAGAGTAAACGCCTAGAGGAATCCCTATCAGTGAGGCTAGCAGGAAAGCTACCACCACCAACTCCAGCGTGGCAGGCAACGCCGTGAGTAAGTCGTTTAGTATGGGTGTCCGGGTTCTCCAGGAAACCCCCCAATTACCCTTAAAGAAGTCGAGTAGGTAGTAGTATAGNTGCACGTAGATAGGCTCATCTAAGTGTAGTTCCTGCCTAGCCCTCTTAAGTTGTTCCTCCGTTGCGTGAGGCCCCGCCCAGAGAAACTCAGGTCTTGCCGGGATAACCCTGGTTATAACNAACGTGATTATCAGAACACCNACTATCACGAAAACAAGTAGTAAAAGCCTCTTAACCAAGTACTCCCTAGATACCGGCAAAACTCAGCACCCCTGAGTAAGGACTATTCACTTAAAAATAATTTGTTGTTAAGCATCCTACCTTCTCACGTCAAGAACTTGAGCGAACACTACCGTGGGGTATGCTGGGTTAATAGCTTTATCTAAGTTGCCTATGCCCGCCCTAGCTACCCTCAAGTCTATCATATCCCATAAGGGAACTGCCGGCACGTCATCGTAGAGTATCTTCTGAGCTCTGTAATAGAGTTGTAGAGCTCTAGACTCATTAACCTTCCAACTTGACCGCTTCCTCAATCAACGCGTTAAACTCCGGGTTCTCGTAGTAGCACAGATTAAATATCTTGCTCGCATTGTGGAACATGTTGTATAAGTACGTGAATGGCGATACCACGTCAGGCCACCAGTAGAAGATCAGGAAGTCTTGGGCTGCGTTAGGGTCTTCCCAACCCTTCTGCGCTAGCGCCCACTGCTCCTCCCAGCTGAGGGGTCTTACCTCAACCTCTATCCCTAACTGAGCTAGGGAAGACTTAATTAACTGAGCCGTTCTCGCTTCGTATATGTCCCCCGCCGTGTAGGTTAGTATGAGTGTCCTGTTAATTCCGCTCGGGTATCCTGCCTGAGTCAGCAACTCCCTAGCCAGACTTAAGTTATACTTGAAGGTCAGGTTATCGAAATGACCCCACATACCGTAGGGGACCGGCCCGCTAGCGACCCTGGCCAGCCCGTTCCTAGCTACGGTGACTATGTCTTCGTACGGTACTGCGTGAGCGATAGCCCTCCTAACAAGGACGTTATCAAGCGGGGGTTTCTTCACGTTAATCAGCATCAACAAGTTCTGGAAGCTTGGCTTAAAGACTACCTGAAGGTTGGGGTTCTTCTGGTGTTGCTCTATGTTCTCTAACGGCACGTACATAGCTATGTCTACGCCTCCGGAGAGCAGTAAGGTTTCCTGAGTTACCGCGTCCTTAATTATTCTTATCTTGAAAACGTCCGGCGCGTTATCGGATTTCATGGGATAGTCAGCTAGTTTCCAACCCCACCAATCAGGGAATTTCTCAAACACTACCTCGTTCTCCGGGTCCCACTTAACCATTTTGTAAGGTCCTGAACCCGCCTCCTTACCGCTGTTAAACCAATCAGCTACCTTAGGGTCTGTTAAGTTTGAAGCACCGGCATACTCAACGACTTTAGGACTGAATATGTAGGCCGCGTAAGCCGTGGCAGCGATCTTATCTAGTGCTGCAGGGTATTTGAGGCGGAAGACGACCGTGTAATTATCGGGAGTCTCAATACTCTCAACAGGATCCCAAATAAACGCCGCTCCCTGACCTAACGCGATGGTTCTCTCTATAGATAGCTTAACCGCTTGGGAAGTGACCGGGGTCCCGTCATGAAATACGGCGCCACGCCTTATGGTGAAGGTCCAGACAAGCCCGTCCTCACTACTACTGTAATTCGTTGCTAGCGCGGGGATGAAGGTATCGGTGATTGGATCGTACCAGAGGAGTGGCTCGTACACTAGAGGTAACCACATAACGGAGTTAGAGAATTCCGTGCTAGGATCAGCGGTAGTCATCTCTGAAAGAGAAGCGTAGATAATCATCCTCACGGGCGGGGGTGTGGTAGTTGGTGATGTAGTGGTCGGTGACGTGGTGGTCGGTCCTCCCGGAGGACTTACTAAGTAGTACGCCACAACCCCTGCAATAACCACAATAACTAACGCGATCACCAAGACATAAACCTTGTTGATTGCCAGGTATATCACCGAAAGATATCTTTTGCAGAGTTAAAAAATCTATAGTGTCAAAACGACATAAACATTTATAATGTTATGCGTAGATTATAGTGGTATGTCATATGTGGTTAATTAAAGATTTAGAAGAAGCTAGGAAGTTAGTTCTCGGCTCAACAATCTTAGGTACTGGGGGTGGCGGCGACCCGAGGGAAGGCTTAACGCATCTTAAGAAAGCGTTGGAGGAGGTTGGGAGTATAAGGATCGTGAGCCTTGAGGAACTACCTGAGGATTCGTTAATCGTTGTGCCTTACTACGTTGGCTCTATAGCTCCCGGCCTCAAGAGTAGGAAGCCTGTGAGAATACCTGACCCGATGTTGAGAGCTCTTGAAACGCTTGAGGGTGTGTTAGGTATTAAAGCAAACGCTGTCGTAGCTTCTGAGATGGGGGGTGATAACACCCCTATCGCGTTAAGTATAGGGGCTAGGCTTAACCTACCGGCAGTTGACGGGGACTTGATAGGTAGGGCTGCTCCCGAGCTACACCAGTGTTCAGTCCACATATTCGGCGTGCCCATGTACCCTTCAGTCATAGTTTCCGAGACCGGGGACGTGGTTATAGTTAAGGAGTATGCTGACATAGACGATTACGAGTCTATAGCTCGGTACATGTCCGTATTAAGCGGTAAGTTTGTGGCGGTTGTCGACACCCCATTAANGAAGAGGGTTGCTGAGAGGGTGGTTATTAAGAACACGCTAACCCTAGCTTACAAGCTAGGTGAGGCTGTACTAGATGCCAGAGCTGAGGGGGTGAACCCTGTGGAGAAGGTTGCCGAGATTCTCGGGGGCTGGGTAGTATTTAGAGGCGTTGTCGAGAGATATGAGTGGCGGGACGAGAAAGGCTTCCTGAGAGGTGAGGTAACGATTAAGGGGGTGGACGCTTTCGCTGGACTCACCCTGAGGTCGTGGATAATGAACGAACACATAATGGTATGGTTAAACAATAAGCCTCTGGTGATGCCGCCGGACCTCTTCACCTTACTGAGGGATGACGGGGAACCACTGACTAACACTGACTTGAGGGAGGGGATGTTAGTTAACGGGGTGGCTGCTAAAGCACCGGATGTTTGGAGGACCCCTGAAGGCCTTAAGTATTTCGGGCCTAGACACTTCGGTTTCGACTTTGATTACGTGCCTGTAGAGGAACTCGTTAAGGAGTTGCTTGGTAGATGAGGGTATTAGTCGTTAACCCGGTAGGTCATGACAGGTGGGATCATTCGGACAAGAAGATTTACGAGAGTTACGCCTCAGAGGGGACCGAGGTAGACGTAGTATCGCTTCCTAGAGGACCTGCATCCGTTGAGACAGCTGAAGCGTACGCTGAGGTAGAGCCTTTAATCATCGAGTTGGTTAAGGGGATTCACGCAGGATATGACGCAGTGATAGTGAATTGCTTCCTAGACCCCGGGGTAGCGAAACTAAGGAAGATCCTAGGCAACAAAGTCGTGGTAGGTCCTTGTGAAGCCTCCTTATCTCTGGCTAGGAATCTAAGCGATAAGATTGCCGTAGTCACGGTTGGCGGGGGAGTTGAGACCCTAGGCCTTATCAAGGAGAGAGTCAAGTCTTTAGGATTCGAGAACGTGGTTGTTAGCGTGAGGGGGATTTCCTTAAGGGTTCTTGAGTTAGATAGGGATAGGGAGGTGACTCTACGTCACCTAGTTAATGAAGCCTCTAAGGCCGTTTCCGAAGGAGCTGACGTCATCGTATTAGGTTGTACCGGGCTGGCCGGTATGGCTAGGGAGGTTAGCGATGCTGTGGGGGTGCCGGTCATAGACCCGGCCTGGTCCGCTCTAAAGATAGCTGAATTACTCGCCTCGGTCGGGGGAGTACGCGATGGTTAACTTCATGGATTTCGAGCTCGCCGTAGCCGCGCAGAAGTTAGTTAAGGACGTGTTGAAGGTGTCTAGCGGTGAGGAAGTGGTCATAACAGCTGATACCAGTAGTGATTGGGGCGTTGTCGAAGCAACCGCTAGAGCTGTTGCCGTGGTTGGCGGGAAACCAGTCGTCTTCCTCCATCAAACACCGGTGGGTGTGGGCAAGGCTGCAGACCCTTACCTACCAACAAGATCCCTTAAAGCAGTGTTAAGCGTTGCAGATGTCTGGATAGAGTTTAATAGGAACTGGTTACTCTACTCAACACCTTACTGGGAAGCGATGAGCGTCGGTAGGGTCAGGTATATATGTTTGGTGGGCATGAACGCGGACATGATGGTTAGAACTATAGGGAGGGTTAACGTGGGGCTCCTCTACGATTTTCAGAGGAAGCTGGCTGAGGTAACTCGTAAATCTAAGCACATGAGAATCAAGACACCTGCCGGTACCGACCTAGAGTTCGAGAACGATCCTTCAAGACCTGTATTAGTTGAGGGGGAGGTCACGGGTCCCGGGGAATACATGCTTTTCGGTCAGGTGGATTGGGCTCCTGTAGAGGAAAGCATTAACGGCGTGTTAGTGTTTGACGGTTCTGTTTGGCCCCCCGAGGAGCTCGGCCTCCTCAAAAACCCTATAAAACTTTACGTGAAAGACGGGATAGTGAGGAGGGTTGAGGGAGGCTTAGAAGCAAGAATTTTCGAGAGATGGCTTAAGTCATTCAACGACGAGAAGATGTTCAACGTAGCACACCTCTCGTATGGGTGTAACCCGGGCGCTAAACTCACTGGAAACATCCTCGAGGATGAGAGGGTTTGGGGAGTCGTTGAGTGGGGTTTGGGATCGCAATCACCTACTTTTAAAGGTAGGTTAGGTCCCGCCTCATCACACACAGACGGGATATGCCTTAACCCGACGTTATGGGGGGATGAGGAGAAGATCATAGATGACGGAGAATACGTACACCCGGAGCTTAGGGAGCTAGCGACCAGATTAAGGATTGCCTAGGGGGTTGCCGGGAACGACGCGGCATAAACTACTCGTGTTAAATCCTGTGAGCACCGACGTATGGAACGACCTCACGTTAACGTACGTTAAGAAAATACTCTCACCCGAGGTTGAGGTGTATGTAAGGTCCTTGAGCGAGGGCCCTTCAGCCATAGAGAGCGAGTACGACAGGGACTTGGCAGCACCTCACGTAGTAAACGAGGTGATTAGAGCGTCTGAAGAAGGTTTTCACGCAGTAGTTATTAACTGCTTTGACGACCCAGGTCTTAGAGCTTCTAGGGAAGTCTCGAGAATTCTCGTGCTAGGTATTGGGGAAACCTCCCTTGCCGTGGCAACTCTCTTAGGTTATAGAATCGCCGTTATATCTACTGGGAGCAGGTATTCCAGAACCGCGTATTATAGGAGAGCCATCGAGTTAGGGCTTGAGAAGAGGGTAGTCTACGCTTCAGGCGTGGATATCAGGGTGCTAGATTTAAGGAAAGACTTAGACGCCGTGAAGAGAGCTCTCCTAGATGAAGCTAAGAAAGCTATTAACGAATTCAACGCGGAAGTCATCGTGTTAGGTTGTAGCGGGCTTATAGGGCTGGGTGAGGAGCTTTCGGAAGTTCTTGGAGTTCCGGTAGTGGATCCCACGCTAGTTACTGTGGGAGTTGCTGAAGAGATGATTAAGCTAGGGTTAAGACACTATAGCTATAAGCCATGAAACAATATCGGTTCCTTAAAACTCTTGAGAACTTTTCGAGGTAGGTAGGAATAAGTTCCTCACGTAGATTTTAGTGAATTCCTTGTTTGCCGAGATTTCCACGTACTTAGTTCTTCGAGCTATTTCTTCCGCTTTCTTCCTAGCAATACTTGACTTCAGGATTAGTTTCGCCCCACTTATAGCGGTATTCCCTACGAAAACTGCTTTATTAACCCAGGACTCGTGGATTAACCCTATCGTAGCAGCGTTCTCCACATTCAAGCTAGTTCCGAAAGATCCTGCTATGAAGACTTTCCCCACGTCCTCGAACCCTATGCTCGCCTCCCTCAACACTATCTGCGTTACCGACGCTACGGCCGCCTTAGCGAGTAAGAGAGACTCTATATCATCTCTATAAATAGCTATATCTTCATTAATGCCTGACTCCCCACCCCACACTACCACGAACCTTTGATCGCCTTCTCTCTTAAGTCTCCTAGATACTACGTTCTTAAACCTCCCCTCTCACGTCGATTATCCCGTGCTTGTAGAGATGCGCTAACGCGTCAATATACGCCGAGCCACAAATACCTAGAGGCTTCCCACCACCCACTACCTCGTAACGAACCTCGTAATCTCCTGAAGCTTCATTAAAATATATGAAAATCTTTGATATAGCGCCTTCAACAGCCTTCAAACCATGCCTAGTCCCGAAACCCTCGAATGCTGGCCCTGCAGGAGCTGAGGCAGCGTAGAGTTCCTCACCGTTGTTAACCATGACTTCCGCGTTAGTACCTACGTCTATTAAAACGCATGGCACCTCACACTCGTCAAGACCTACCGCTAGAGCGCCTGCTACGGCGTCCCCGCCCACGAACCCCGCAATACCAGGGCCTACGTAGACGTAGCCGTTAGGGTTGATCCTAAAACCGACCTCCCCAGACCTGAACTCAAGCCCTTGAGTGAATACTGGGACGTAAGGAGCTCTCCCTAGGTTGACGGGGTCAACCCCTAAGAGTAGGTGGGTCATCACGTTATTACCTACTAACACGACCTCATAGATATTCTCCGGCCTCACACCAGCCTTGGAGGAAGCCTCAAGCATTAACTCGTTAATCAAATTTATGACGTCTTGACGCAACACCTCAAGACGTTCCAAGCTACTGGAGACGTACGCTATTCTCGACATGACATCGGATCCGAAGACTTGCTGAGGGTTCAGTGATGAAGCAATAGCTAGCGTCTCACCACTCCTTAAGTTCAGTAAGTGAATAACGATCCTGGAAGTTCCTACGTCAACCGCTAGACCATACAACTCACTTTCTTTATTCCCGCACTCAACATCCAGTAATTCATTATTTCTTAAAGTCGCCGTGACCTCCCACCCACACCCCCTGAGTATTTGAGGGAGTTCCCTAAGCAATTTCAGGGGGATTTTAGGAGCCTCTAAACCACTCAGTAATCTGCTTAAGTCGGATCTCTGATCCTCTAGGCTGGGTGGAGGTATCTTGAGGAAGTGCTTGCGTACGAGCGGTGATAAATCGAAAGGCTTTTCGAAACCTACGTCCACGGACTTATAAGATGTTGTGAGGCTTGATTCAGGGACCTCCACCAAGGCTTCATCACTAATTAATCGTGTTTGGCAAGCTAGTCTGAAACCATCAAGTATTAACTCACCTAAAACTCTACGCTCGCTCAAACTACCCTCCGAGAAAGCCCCTGACAAGACCTTAACAACGCATTTACCGCATAACCCAAGCCCGCCGCAGTCAGACCTAACGTCAACGCCTTGATTCCTAAGTAGATCGAGTAGTACCTCACCACCACCAGACTTAACCAACCTCACCCTCAGAGCGCTATCACCGACCCTCCCAACCGTCGCGGTCTTACCTTCATTTCAATCTCTTCTTACTGATTTATTTTGGACTTAATGATTTATCAGGGCATTACCCTTTATCAGGGTAGATATCCCTGAGAGAGCTTAATAAACTTTATCTATCTTATCCGCCTTAATATTATGTGTGGTGTGAGGTGTTAGCTGAGGATTTAAAGAGAGCCCTGTATAGGGCGGTGATTGAGGGGGATCCTGAGAAGGCGTTGGGGTATGCTAGGGAACTTCTTAACACAGGGTTTGACGTAAAACAGATAGTTACTGACGTGCTAGCTCCGGCGATGAGGGTTGTCGGCGAGATGTATGAGAGGGGTGAGTACTTCATAGCTGACCTAATCGCGTCTGCCGAAGCTTTCAAGCAAGTTTTTGATAACGTGCTCAAACCCAGGCTATCCTCAAGCGCTGCTAGTAAGGGTGTCGTAGCGGTCTTCGGAACCGTGAGAGGGGATATTCACGAGCTAGGTAAGAACATAGCTAAGGCTTTATTCGAGGCTGAGGGGTTTGAAGTCATTGATTTAGGGGTTGACGTGCCTCCGGAGAGATTCGCTGAGGTGGTTGAGTCTAGGAAGGCTAGGGTAGTCGGTCTCTCAGCGCTAATGACGACCACTATGGTCGAGCAAGCGAGGGTTATCGAGGAACTTAAGCGTAGGGGTCTTAGAGAAAGAGTCATAGTCGTCGCTGGCGGAGCCCCTGTAACTGAGGATTGGGTGAGGAAGATAGGTGCTGACATATGCGGTGATGACGCATTCAAAGCACTTAAGAAAGTTAAGGAATTACTAGGTGTTGTGTGATGCCCAAACCCTCCTTAACGACTTTGAGTAGGGGTGAGGCGCTAGAAATACATAGCAGAGCCCTAGACCTGCTCAGCAGGGTTGGTGTTAGGTTCGAGGACCCTGAAGTAGCTAAGATATTATTAGATGCTGGTGCGGCGAGAACTGATGATAGGGTCTTAATTCCTGAAGAGATGGTTGGTGAGGCGTTGAAGAACGTGCCTAAGAAGATTGACTTATACGATAGGGACGGGAGGAAGGTTGCTACGCTAGGTGATGGCGCCTTAATATTCAACCCGGGCTCGGCAGCAATAAAAATCCTTGATTACGGCGCTACGGAGCCNAGGACCCCCACACTAGAAGATCTTAAAAACCTTGTTGTGGTTGTTGAGAACCTAGAATTTATGGATGCTCAGAGCACGGCCCTAGTCCCCGGCGACACACCGATAGAGATTAGNGACGCTGTCAGACTCTACCCTATATTGAGATACTCTAGGAAACCCATAATTACTGGGGCCTTCACCGTGGAGAACCTCCCGGTAATGCTCGAGATGCTTAAGGTGGTTAGGGAGGATGCTTGGAGAAGACCTTTCACGATATTCGACGCTTGCCCATCACCCCCTCTCTCTTGGAGTAGAGTAACGTCGAGGAACGTCGTTGATTTAGCTAAGGCCGGGATCCCTTCCGAGATTATTTCAATGCCTGGTTTAGGGGCTACGGCGCCGGTCACTATAGTAGGTGCTGCAACCCTGCACCACGCCGAGGTTTTAAGCGGTATCGTTCTAGCGCAGGCGGTTTCTAGGGGTGCTCCAGTTATTTACGGCGGGTCACCAGCGCTCATGCACCCGAGGTACGGGACCCCCTTAATAGTAGCTCCGGAATCTCTCCTGGTGTCCTTGATTTACCGAGACCTAGCGAGATTCCTGGAACTTCCCTCACACGCTTATATGGGATTAAGCGACTCTAAGCTAGTTGATTATCAAGCAGGTGCTGAGGAAGCTTACTCAGCGCTCGCAGCCGCTCTAGCGGGCTTTGACGTGGTCTCAGGTCCCGGCATGCTAGAGTTTGAGAGTGTTCAGTCTCTTGAGAAGTTAGTGCTGGATAATGAGGTGTGCGGGCTGGTTAAGAGGGTTTCAAGAGGTTTCGGCATGAGTGTTGAGGAGATAGCTGTCGAGGTTGTTGAGGAAACAGTGCTTAGAAAAGGAGGNAACTTCCTCCTACACCCTCACACGAGGAGGTATCTNAGGAGGGAGGTGCANGTACCACGCGTGTGGGACGCAACCCCTAGATCTAGGTGGGGCATGAGGAGCGTGTATGAGGAAGCGCANGCCACNGTCCTTAAATTNCTTAAGGAAGGCCCCTACCACGAATTAAGCCCTGACGTTCTAGCAGAGCTAGATAAGG
>JGI24721J26819_10004324_pt1 | contig 14784 bp, 15 predicted proteins | sample YelNatPaOPGAMG01_FD_26819 | JGI IMG/M metagenome (IMG submission 26819)
AACAGTAGCTGCCACCCTTGAAAACGCAGTTTCTACACTCTGGTCTGTCGAAAAGCCTTGGCCTGCTCAAAAGTGTTCCACACGAAAAATAGGTGCAACTTTCAATTTAAGTTTTGTGTGTATATTCAATTAAAAGGTTTAGTTCTGGTTTGAATTCAGAATTCATAAAGCCTTTCTTAACAGCGGCTTACTTTACCCCTAGATGGGTAAGCAGGTGCACCTAAACTTGAAAATTGAATCAGCTATTGTTGTTGTTACTGCAGTTTGCCTATTCCTAACTTTTTACTTTTCCATGCTTTCCCTTCAGATGGTTGATGATGCCTTAAAAGGGCAGCTTGTAATTCTTGCCGTGTTGTCCCTTTTAACAGCAATTATAATTTTCGGATGCTTGATAATCTACATTGGCATTAGACAGGTTTTTGTAAGAGTTGAATCGAGGAAAAGCGAGAAGCCTGCTGAGAACGAGTAAGATGGCCTATTTTGTCTTGTTAAATTGCTAAAAGCCATGGTGCATAAAACTTGGCAAGCAGCAGTATTACAAACGAGGATAGGGGCACTGTTATGTTGTCGTCAATGGGGTTTGCTTCAAAATGCTCTATAAATGATGCTGCGGCGCCTGCCATTATCCCAGCCGCTCCCAACACTGCTCCAGTAGGTATTGAAAAAGACGCCATGGCAAGGTTTCCCCACCAAGACTTCGTTCGCTTCTTGTAAAGAAGGTTCCTTACAACCCCTGTGACGGCGTCTCCGACGGACATGAAGATTACAGGCAGAACTCCAAACCAGAAGTTCCCTTCAGAAAGGATCCAGCCAAGGGTCAGTATTGTCCCCCACATGATGCAAAACGAAACTTCATAGGAGTTGTCCCCTGTTTGAAACCAGTACAAAAGCTTCCCCCTCTTATGGGGTATGTAGAGGAAAACCGCCAAAAGCATAGCCATGGTGAAGGGCAGTATAGGAGTTTTAAAGATGAAGGGCACAAGAGTTGCCACCACACCGCCAGTTAAAATGTGTATAACCTTTCTGTTGTAGTAAACTGCAACATTATTTTCTAAGCCGCACTCCTTCATATAGGTATAAAGGTTGGCAGTTAGAAAATACGCCGTGAAAATCACCCAAGCAAAGAGTAGGACCGTTGCGGCAGTTTCCTCAACAGATATCATAATTAACTATATCTACACAATCAGTATAAAAAATTGATGCTTACTTCATCTAAAACTTAGAAAAGTGGTGGGGCCGGCCGGATTTGAACCGACGACCTTTCCCCGAAACAGCCCAAAAGGCTGTTTCTACGGGTTTCTTCCTTTGACCGCTCCAGAACTTCTTCATTCCGCTTTTGGCGGTCCGCAAACCCGTTTGTTGGGTTCTGGAGCCCGTCGTCATACCTGCCTAGACTACGGCCCCTTTCTCTGAGGAATTAAGTAGTTTTAGTGTGAAGAGAAAATATATGCGTTTTTCTGGTTGGTTGAAAATTTCAGTTGCAGAGACGAGTTTGGCATAACATTTATTATCATCTTTGGTGGTATTATGTGGGTTTGGTGGAATTGGCGGCAGCATNGGTAATGGAAGTTTAAAGGAGAAAGCCTATTAGAAATGTATAATGCAAGAGGTAACGACGCTGTGAATGCGTCGGGAAGGTTTGTTCTTTATCAAGATTTAGATGGCAAAACCTATGATGTGGAGTTGCCCTTAACCTCGGTTGTGGAGCCGTCGGAGCTGCGGGAAGAGCTTGGTTGCCATCATATATTGACCTGAAGTATTTTCCTATGCGAAGTGCCATAGTAACCCTATGGGCAGCAGTTAACGCCCATAGACTTCACGAGTTATATCCCAAGGCTTTCGAAAAGAGTATTAGCAAAAACCACATTCCAGCTTTACTGTTTGGCGGTGCAGCCGTTAAAATTCACTGTAAAAGCGCGAATGCCGGCGGGCCTTTGGCTAGGGAAATAAAGGATACGGATTTCATTATTCCCAAAAAGCAGGGAGCCGACTTTTACAGGCTTCTTTTGAACATGGATAAAGCTTTCGGAACCCATTACAAGTCTTTTGCCACGGCCAACGATAGGCGTTTCAACGCTTGGAGGCACGGTGAAAGATATCGCGTTACAACAATTAATGGGGTAACAGAGGAAGGCTTGCCAACGATAACTGTTTTGGACATTTTCTGTGACCGTATAGAGTTGAGGCATAGGGTGGAGGTCAACAACGAGTTTGAAAGGTATAAAGAAAACCTTTACACAATAGGCTTGGAGCCTCTGCTGCTTTCAAAGGCTCAGTTTATTTTTGATGCACCGAAAGAAGTTGCAGAGGAACTTAAGCAACATGGCCAAGATTATAGGATACTATCGTATCCCTACTATGACGAAGACAAAATTATAGTGGGAATGGAGGAAAAAGACGTTAAGGATGTCTGCGCCATATTTTTGGATCATGAAATTGGAAAGGGAACGGAGGCAATTGACCCGCAGAAAATGCGGAGAATCCTAGAGAANGATAAGAAGCTTGCCTTGACTGTTACTTTGAACCTTAGAAACATTGCGGAAAGGACTGAAATGCTTAAAAATTGGCTTTCAAAAAGCGAGGTGGCAAAGGTGACGGAGAGAATNGGGCTTCTCCTNAAAGAGCTGCCTGTTGTGGAAAANAGATGGGACAAACCTTGGTGGNACACTGGGGTTGAAACACCACAAATTTTTTAGACTTTTCTATTTGTCTTTACCCTTTACAAGCCGCAGTATGGTGTTGTAGGCTTCCTTTCGGGATATGCCTGTCCTTGAAATAGGCAAGTCTACTTTTCCCTTTTCCGAGTGAAGTCTTATGCATGTTTCATGACTTGGAGTTATATAAACCGTAACATTCGTGTAATCGGACCATTGGCCCTCTGTTATTTTTTGCCCTTCTTGAAGCTTGAATCCCCTGCCGCTTAAGGTTAATGTTGTATGGTACCTTGTTTTGTAGACTTTATGGCCTACTATAAGGGAAAAAGCGACCAAGAGAATAAGCGTTAGAGGCTGAATGGCTTGAGGAAAACCAGATAGGGCTAGGAAAACCAAAAGCAGAACGCCGAGGAAAAGCACTATGGTGAAGCTTTTCAAATAGTTTGGCAGATCGAAAGCTTCAAACTTGGCTTCTGTAAGTTTAAACTGTTTTGTTAAGCCTTTTCCAAGGACGTTTTCCGAGGAAACTGTTTCTTTTGTTTCAAGGCTGAAGGCTGCTACGCCCACGTTTTTATCCTTAATTTCTGCTATCGCATTTTTAGTTTCTTTTGTAAGAGGTTGGCTTTGGACTAGGCTTAGNAAAATCCAGTCGTCTTTGCCNAACNTGCTTTTTAAAGAAAGCATTATTTTNCTAAAAAGTTTAGAGTCTATGCTTGNAGATTTGTAAAGGAGGAAGTGCACCTTATACTTTGGAGTGACCAAGGCGGAGAATATCCTTGAAAGGAAGAAGCCTCTTTCTTGGAGGCTTCCCGAAGCATAAATGGGGAAAACCGTGTCGCCTACATTGTAGTTTCGGTGGATTTCATTGAAGTTTGCAAGCCACCTTAGATTTCCACGGATGATTTGTTCTTCCACCGCGTCNGTTATAAAGTCCAATTCAAGCATGCAATAAGCCTCAGCTTCAACAAAAAGAAAAAGATGGGATGTNTATTTAAGGCTATTCTGGCGGTATGCTCAAGTAGAGCGTACGCATATCCACGCCGCGCGTTGTGTTCCTGTACATATAATAGACGTACAGGAGTATGCCTACGACGATGCAGCCGATGAATCCAACTGCGCTTACTACGTCTGCTGTTGCTGCTCCTGTTGTGAAGAGCGACCATATCCATGGGGACTCTTTTACGAAGATGTATAGGCAGAAGGCTCCTCCAAGGGTTGCCAAGAATCCTAAGGTTACAACTGTGCCTACTGAATGTTTAACTGCGGCTCTGTCGTATATGTCCTTTCTCTCCAACGGGAGCAACATGCATGAGACACAGAACATAGTTAGGAAGAACGCGTCGAATATGTCTGTTCCAACAACTCCGGCAAACGCCAAGTAGCTAGCGGCACCTGCTGGAAAGTCAGCTTCAGCCATGCATGCGGGAATGGCGAAGACAGCCGTTATTATTATGGCCCATACTGGAGCATGCCACTTTTCGCTGACGTAGGAGAACTTTTCAGGCATCATTCTGTCAAAGGACATGGCAAAGAAAGTTCTAGAACAAACAAGCAGGAACGGCGGAATATCGTTGGCAACCCAAAGCACGCCGCCCAAAGCAATAAGCCATGAAATCCATCCTAGGCCTAATCCTCTAGCGGTCATAGAGGCAATTCCAGTGCTCCAAGCGCTCTGGAAGTTTGGAATAGCCGCTGCTGCAGCTTCTTTTGCCGCAGCTGGACCGTAGCTTAGCCAAGCGTAGGCTTGGAATAGGCTCCATTTATGTCCAGCGGCATCCGTGTAGGTTTCTACGCCCATGGCTGATAGGGCGGAAAGCGATGAAGCCAAAAGGTAAATTATCATTACGACGAATCCCGCTGTTAAAACCACCATGGGAAGTTTCTTGTTTGCCTCTTTGACTTCTCCAGCGAGGAATGTGGTTGCGTACCATCCCATGTAAGCCCAGAAGGCGCCTCCAAGAGCATATGAGAAAGCGTCAAAGAAACCAGCCACATTGCTTGGATCCGTCATCCCAGTGTTTATGGCTGTTTGCATGATTTTGGAAGTTGAGGCACCCATAACTTCTTGCACTCCACTTGCAACTGCGCTTGGGTTAAATATCCCAGCAATCCACATGGCAAAGAAGAGAATTGTTATTGCCGCTGGTATGTAGAATATCACTTCCAGAAGGCGCCCGTAGAGTTTAGTTCCAAGCAGTGCGATTATTGCAAAAATCCAAACTATTGCTAAACCTCCAACAAACAGCTCAAGGGATCCGAAGGCTATTGTCGATGGTGCCAGTGCAATGTTGAAGAATATCATTATAGCCTCAAACACTGCCACTCCAATAAGCCCATANGAGAAAGCNTCTGCNAGGAACATCAGCCANCCAGCGATATACCCAACTACTGGGTGGATAACCCTTGANATTGTTACGTAGCCGCCGCCGGATCTGGGCATTGCCGCTGCAACATATCCCGCTGCATAGCCAGTTATCAACACAACTATTCCAACTGCCAAGAAAGCCCAAAACATGGCTGGAAGCCCAAGGGGCATCATGTCCGTCGGCATGGGTCTTGCTCCAGTGAACTGGAAGACACGTTTCTGCCAGCCTAAGCCCACTACNTGGCTGAGGATTATGATGACGCCTAAGGTGAAGCCAATCTCCCTCACAAGTCCNGTTGCCTCTCTAGCAAAAAGTTCAGGTTTTCTTGAACTCATTTTATTTATAACACCCAATTCCCAATGTTTTAACGCTAAGTAAATTTAAGCCTTTTCCTTANGGCATAATTTTAAATAACTCCGCTGCATCAGTTCATGTAAACTGAACATGGTGAACAAGGTGAGTTTTCTATTTCGAAAGGAAAAAGGCGGAACACTAACAAGGATACTTTTCGCAACCGACATGCATGGATCAGAGGGAACATGGCGAAAATTCCTAAATGCTTCAGCCATGCTTAAGGTTAACGTGGCCATTTGCGGCGGAGACTTAACTGGGAAGATGATTGTGCCAATAGTGGAGAGAAAAGATGGAAAATACACTTATTACCACCTTAAAAAAACCCACACCATAGATTCAAGNGAATTGGAAAAAGCCATTAAAGACGTAAAGGGGATAGGCTATTACCCTTACGTAACCAATGAAAGCGAATATGAGGAAATGTGTAAAAACCCTAAAAAGGTTGACGAAGTTTTCCACAAAGTAATGATTTCAACGCTTAAAGAATGGCTTGACCTAATCCCCCAGAAAATTACAGACGAAACCAGAGTGGTTGTATGCCCAGGAAACGACGACAGACTCGCAGTGGACGAAATAGTCAACAAACATAAACATGTGATAAACGGAGAAGGCAAAGTAGTAGAAATCGACGACGCGCATGAGATGGTCAGCTGTGGTTGGGTGAACCCCACCCCTTGGAATACAGCCCGCGAAGAGGAAGAAGACAAACTTGAGGAAAGACTTGAAAAATACATATCTCAGCTTAAAAACGTGGAAAACGCAATATTCAACTTTCATGCACCGCCATACCAGTCAAAAATCGACGAGGCCCCACTTCTAGACAAGGACCTAAATCCCATAATCCAACACGGAAGCGTCGTACTTGTCCCAGTAGGCTCAAAGGCTGTTAGAAAAATGATTGAGAAATACCAGCCATTCATGGGGCTTCACGGCCACATACACGAGTCTTCAGGCTCCATAAAAATTGGAAGAACCTACTGCGTTAACCCTGGAAGCGAATATGCAGAAGGAATACTAAGGGCTTTTCTAATAGAGTTTAAAGGCAACAAAATCAACAGACTTCAAAGAATAGAGGGTTAGACGGAATGGCTTGGCTTGTGGAAAAGGAAATTAAACGTGAACTGCCAAAAGAGTGGGAAGGCATAGTTCCCACAGAAATTTTCCTCCACGAAGCCCAAGAAATCGTTAAAAAAGCCACGAATGAAGGCTTAACTCTAAGAATTTTAGGCGGATTAGCCATAGCAATCCACAGTCAAAAACACAAGGACTTCGCCAGAAAACTTGGCAGAACAGGAACAGGCATGATTAAGGGACAAGAATACAGCGACATAGACTTTATCGCATACAGCAACCAAAGAAACCGCATAAAAGAGTTCTTCGAAAAACTCGGCTATGCAAAAAGAAGGGCAACCCTCTCAACAGCAGCCTCTGAAAGACAAATATACTATCATCCCAAAGGCTGGTTCTACGTGGACATATTCTTCGACAAGCTCTTNGTNGCAAACCACCCCATCGACTTCAAAGGAAGACTGGAGCTGGACTATCCCACAATCACCGTCACGGACATGCTTCTTGAAAAAATACAGATGTGGGAAGCCTTCAGCGTAAAAGACCTAAAAGATTGCCTGCTCCTCCTGAAAGCCCACAGCATAGGCGAAGGAACAGAAAAAGAACAGATAGACGCTGCTCACATAGCCAAAATTCTAGCTCAAGACTGGGGCTTCTGGTATACAGCTACAACAAACCTCAAAAAACTCCGAAAATTCACATCCGAAATAGAGACACTGGGCAAAGAGGCAGAAATAGACCCAGATCAAATTGACAAAAACGACAGGAAAGAAATAATCCAGAAAATAGACAGCCTCCTAGAAAGAATAGAAAAGGAACCGAAATCCTTCGGGTGGAAAATGCGCGCAAAAATAGGCACTAAAAAGAAGTGGTACAATCCGGTGGAGCGTCCCGAAACTGTAGGCGGGTTCGGAATCTGGGAAGTTCTGCTGGAGAAAGAAAGTTGAAACCTGTATTATGTATAAATTTGAGTATTACAATTGTATAACTTGTAGTATGAAAATGATAGAGGAAGAAATGAAAGTCGGACCAAAAGGGCAAGTGGTTATCCCGCGAACATTTAGAAAAGCGCTTAAAATCCAGGTTCCAAAGTGACGTTCAAAAATCGAAAATGGAAAACTAGTGTTAGAGAAACAATTTTTTGACGCTGTAAGCACTTTAGAGAATATAGCAAAGAAAGGCCCGTCCATAAGCAGAATAGAAGCGCATATTTACGAGGAAGAGTTAGGAGAACGAACGGAATAAATGCTCTACCTTGATTCGAATGTCTTTATATACGCTGCCTTAAACCTTGATGAAACGGGCGAAAGAGCGAGAAACGTCCTTAGAAAAGTGCAGCAAGGCCAGGAAAAAGCATTTTCATCGGTGCTTACCTTTGACGAAATAATTTTGGCTGTTAAAAAGTATAGATCAGTTGAAGACGCAATACATGCAGGTGAAGCATTCCTTAACTTCCCAAATATGAAAATAGCAAAAGTAGATGAAGAGTTGCTGACTCTAGCACTAAAACTTATTAGGAAATATAGATTAGACCCTAGAGATTCAATACATGCGGCAACAGCAATTATAGGAAAAGCTGAAGCCATAATATCAACTGACCCGCACTTTGACAAAATAAAAGAGACGCAAAGAAAACCACTTTAAACAAGAAGCGAAAAGTTAATGAGCAATGGCTTAACGTGTATCTTGGGGTTTGCCGGCCATAGGGCGCGGGACCCACCCGATCCCATTCCGAACTCGGAAGTTAAACCGCGCTCCGTTCCCGGCTGTAGTGTGGTCTTCGGCCACGCGAACCCGGGAAAGCTGGCAGCCCCACTTTAAATTCGCCATTTCTACGCGCGGCCTCTCTTCAATTTTCAATTTGTAAAAGCTTAAAAAAGCACCTTATGAATAATGATATTGTGTTGGAGGGCTGGTTATGGGGATTGTTGTCACTGTAAGGGATGTTATGACAAAAGACATTATAGCCGTGGAAAAAACAGATCCAGTGATTAAGGCTATTGATCTCATGGTTAAAAACGAAATAGGCTCTGTGGTGGTTAATGAAAACGGGAAACCAGTAGGCATTTTAACTGAAAGGGATATCATGAAAAGGGTTTGCCCCCAAGAATTGTGTTCTAGGAAAGTCACAGTTGGAGAGGTTATGAGTCACCCCCTGGTCACTATCGAAGCGGAGGCAAGACTTGGCGAAGCCGCCTTGCTAATGTTAGAGAAGAATATTAGAAGGCTCCTCGTGGTTGATAAAGGCCAAGTTGTAGGAATAATCACGCAAGGAGACGTTATGAGGGGAACCTTAGACACTTTTATGGCTCTAAGCATGATACGATAGCTAAGTTTTAAAATCTTTCTCGGCATTGTAAGCCTTTAACAGTTTATTTAAGGCCCACCCATACTTTTTTCTCAACGTTTTGGGATATAACTTTTCCAAGTTGAAGTTCACTTTTGCAGCCCAGTGGGCGTAAACCCTAGGATCGATGTAGGATTTGAGAGAAGTCGCCAAGTTCCATTCTTTGGTTTCCTTCATTAAAGCTATTTCAAGTTTTGTCTTTTCAATTCTGGCTAAAATAGAATCTTTTTTCCTCCCCTTACCACGTGCCTCCTCCATATGGCGCATTAACTCTTTCAGTTTTGCCTCTTTTTTCGCAAGTCTTTCGTCAAAGTTTACTGGAACTTTTCTTTTGTGGTTGGCGATTTTCGCGCCTTCAAGGTTCGCCATCTTAGCGTGAAACTGCTTTAATGGTTCAGCATCACCTNTTTTGACTTCGCATTTNTCNAAATATGTCTTTACTGCGTCTGTTGTTCTCCATGTTCTGAAGACTTTAGCGGTTAAACCCTTCATCTTTTCAGATAGAAACTTTGAAACTTTTTTGGAGTTTATTCCCTCAAACAAGTATTCCCTGCATGTTTTTAAGTATTGTTCAATGTTTTTCATCACTGTTTGGGGGGCTTTGACCGACTTTTCCCATCTTACAGAGTCTTTTCCTAAAAAGTCAAAATGCAATGTGTCGCCATCTATTCTTATGTGCTCGGGTCTTAGGGTTATGGCGCCCACCGTGTCTGCTTCTCCAGGGTCTTTTTCGTCGCCTACTCGCATGTTTAAAGTCAAAATAAGCCAGCATACCGTTGCTATTTTCCTTCTTTCTTCGTTTTTAGCTTCAAGGTTCTTCATTATATGTTCTTCAATTTTTGGGAGTAATTTGCCAAGTTTTTCAGCTTTCCTAAATTTTTCATATTCGCGCCTTTGCTTTAGAAATGCTGAGTCAGAAAACCACACATACTTCATTTTTCCTGTAAGTTTGTCCTGCCACTTTGCAACATACATTTTGTCCGGTTCCCAAACTATGGCTTTCCAGTTTCCCGGCGGTCTAGGCGCGTCCGGGGAGAGGTTTAGAATTATGTCTTCTTCTTTTGGGCCTTCTTTCCATTTACCCCTTTTCGGGTGGTTTCCTCTCCCCATGAACAGGCAGGACGGTTCCACTGTCCAGTTTGCTATCTCTATCTTTTTCCCGTCGACGAGGGCGTAGCCGAACTTTTTCTTTAAGGCTTCCCTTTGGGCTTTCCTCTGTTTTGCAAGCCTCTTCTTCTCCTTTTTAGTCAAATTCTGCTTTGCCATTTTCTCCTGTTCCAAGAAGGCTAAAATTTCTGAAAAGTCGATTTCCGCGTTAACAGCAGCATTGGGTTCGAAATCGTTTTCTTCTATATTTTTCAAGTGTTCAGTGTAGAAGGCCCTCAAAAACTCCAGTTGCGGGTTTTCGGTTTGCAGTTGTTGCAGAAAATCTTGCATGAAGTTTCTGTAGAAGACTTTGTCCGGTGGCGATGCAGATTGCACTTTTTTGATTAAAGCTAAAGCCATTTGTTCGGTTTTTTGACTAAGCTTTACTGGTTTTCCCTTAATTTTTATGCATAATCCTTTGTAATCATAGCGGGGAACGTAAACGCCGTTGTGCCATAAAGTTTTCAGTGCATGTTTTGCCGTGGTGCATCCCAGAGTTGAGGTTTTTCCTTTTCATTCTTTTGGTTGCTTAAAAATTTCACTGCAACTTTGGCCTGTTTCGGTTTTGCTTTAGCTTTGCGTAAAGCTGTTCCACTTTTTTGCGGCTTACATAGCCCTTATGAGGTCTGAAACCTCCTGAAAATCCTTGGGGGATATGTAGGAGCTCATGGATTAGGGTTTTCTCTTTCTCTTCTTCGGGCAGTTTGTCGTAGCGTTCAGAAATAACCTCTATTATGTATGAAGGGGGAAGGTTAAGGGTTTCTTGCCAGATTTTGCCTAAACCGTGGATGCGTGCAATTATGCGTGTTGACTTGGAGCCTTTGCTTCTAACGCAGAAAACAAATTGAGGCACTACATGGAACAAGTCTAAGTTTGCAAGAATCTCGTCAACACGCTTTTTCACATCTAAAGCTTCAAAGTATTTTATTGGCATAGGCGTTCGTTTAATCACATGTACGTTTGCACAAATAATCTTTATTTTCCATTTAAATGGAGAATTCAGAAATTTAATATAAAAGGCGNAAACTACGTGGAATAACCTAAAACTTATAACTAAGCATTTAATAGTTTTCCGAAGGTGAGCTTGTGAACCTAATGGCGGTAATGGCTGCTCTGCAAAGTCAACTATTCCAGTTTCCGGGAGGAGACATCTTCTCGCAAGTTCTAACCCTTGTAATTTACGGCTTCATATTTATCTCCCTATTTTACGGACAGAGAATTCAACTATANATTATGCTTAGGGAGGTTGAGGGCTCCCTCTACAAGCTCAGATATATCCGTGATGAGGGGCGAAAAATAGCCATAGAAACNATTAAGGAGATTGGCAAGCCTCAAACAGACCCAACAGCCAGGGTTGACCGTTTCCTTGAGTATTTTACAATAACACCTCAAAGNCTNGACCCCGCAGGCGTAGTTTGGAAACTTGAGCACATATTGGATGTTAGGGATANCCGCTTCAAGGATGAGGTGAAGCTTCTTGCACCGGCGGCAGATGAAACTCAAACCAACAACTTGGAGAACACTCTTGANGCGGCGATGGCGCTGAACTANATTTACAAGGTGATAAGGCANTACTATTTGCTTGGCAAGAAAACCCTAAGCCTCTACGTCATAATGCAGATACAGATGATTTTGCCCCTCGTAATGCGAGAGGCTGAAGCCTACGCCAGCGCATTAAAAGCCTTTGCTTATGGCCAGCCCATAGGCGACGGAGTAGGCGCGCTGGTGGCAGCTAAACTTATGCATGGACAGCCTGTAAGAAAAATCGCTAAAGACTGTGTAGTTGCAACTGTGCCTTTTGAGGGCCGCACCGCCTACGTGGTAAAGGCTGAAGGCCCTGGTGGAAACGTCGGCAAACCTGGAGACGCTGTTAAAACGGTTATAGAGGAAAACGAGGGTAAAATAGCAAACATAATTATGATTGATGCTGCTTTGAAGCTTGAAGGTGAAGAAATCGGTGAAGTAGCTGAGGGTGTGGGCGCAGCCATAGGCGGTCCAGGCGTAGACCAGTTCAAAATTGAAGAAACCATACTAAAATATCGTATTCCAATTAACGCAGTAATAATTAAGGAGGATATTGGCGACGCGGTTTCACCCATGCGCAAGGAAATCTTCGAATCTGTTGACAAAACCATTGAAAGGATTAAGCAAGTCATCTTGGAAAGAACAAAAGAAGGCGACAAAGTTATTATCGTTGGCGTGGGCAACACCATAGGCATAGGCCAATAGGAGGACAATGAAATGAGCAGATCTTCCTCGTCTGTGGCAACAAAAGTTTCCTCGGTTGTGCTGCTGATAATATTTGTAACTTTAGCATTGTCGCTTTCAGCGCTTATCCTTGCAATTCAAGCCTACAACTACGGAAACGATGTTGTCGCAGCATACCTCCTACTTATAGGTTTTATAGGTGTGGCATCATCCACATACGTGCTCTTTCAAACCAGAAAGCGCATTATGCGTTTAAGAATTGAAACGCCTCCGATAACAACCACTATTGAATGTAGGAAGTGCGGTTTCAAAAGCGTCAGGGAATTCCAACGCGGCGACTACATCTTCAAGGAAGTTGAGCCATGCCAGAAATGCAACGAGAAAATGTTGATAACAGCCATATACAGAGAAGTCCGCGAGAAGGGGAGAGAGGCTTTCCCATTCTAGGTTAAAACAACGCATCCATCTTCAACCATTAGCACTGTGTGCTCCGCTTGCGCCACCGGCTTTCTGCTAACTTCAATAAAAACCGGATAGCCCATGATGACTTTTGCCTTCAAAAGCTCTTGAAAGGCTTCTCTATAATGTTCTTTTGGAATTGCGCCTTGAAGCCACCGTTCAGCGAAAGGCAATGTCCTAAAGTTTTCTTCAACATGTTTCAGAAGCTTTTTCGCATATTGATTTTTAATTGTTTTTTGCTTGAGGAAACGGTAAATTGTGACTTCACGGCTGTCTTCAACTCTTCCAACAGCATCTGGAAGCGTAACGAAGGGCTCAATAGCGTAGGTTCCGCCAAGCCTCAATTTTGAAAAGGAAACATGGGAAACGTTTGGTAACGAAGTGCCAGCATGTATCAGGTATCTTCCAACCTGATGACCCGTAAGGTTTGAGATGGGTTTGAAACCTCGGGATTTTATGGTTTTTTCAATTAAGGCGCCAAGCGTTGAAGTGGGCATTTCTGGGCGGATGGCGTCTATCGCCGTTTTTAGGGCTTGCTCCGCCGCATTTACAAGGTCCCTGTATTCTTGGTTAAAGCATATGGTCACGGCCGTGTCCGTCACGTAACCGTCCACATGAGCCCCTATGTCCACTTTCACCAGCGAGCCTTCGGGAATTGTTTTATTATCGCCGGGCGGGGAGGTGTAATGGGCTGCTATTTCATTTATTGAAACGTTGCATGGAAAGGCTGGTTTTCCTCCTTTTTCTCTTATTAGCTTTTCAGCTTTTTCGCAAACATCTATTATNNGCATGTTTTCGCGGACAAAACCCTTAAGCTCTTCACGGGTTTCGCGGAGGATTCTNCCNGACAAACGAAGCTTTTTGNAGGTTTCCTCGTCAAAACCGTTCAACTTTCGTCCACTCTAAACCTTTAACCTTATCAACTATTTCATTAATAGTTTAAAAATGTTGATTAATTGAGGGAGCGAAATGGCTAAGATAACATGGTTTGGGCATGCTGCCTTCAAAATTGAAATTGCAGGCAAAACTGTTTTAATTGACCCTTGGCTTGATGGAAACCCCGCTTCTCCCGTGAAAGCTTCGGAAATTGGTAGAGCTGATATTGTTTATGTTACCCACGACCACGGCGACCACCTAGGTGAAGCCTTCCAAATNTGCAAAAGAACCAATGCAGTTTTCGTGGCGACTTTTGAGCTTGGAAATTACGCTGAAGAAAATGGTGTTAAAAATGTTGTGGGGCTAAACATTGGTGGAAGCGCGGAAATTAGAGGCGTAAAACTTTACATGGTTCAAGCTTTTCACACTTCTTCACGGGGCGCGCCGACTGGTGTAATTGTTGAGGGCGAAGGCAAAACAGTGTATCATGCTGGAGACACTGGACTATTCGGGGATATGCGCCTCATCGGAGAACTTTACAAGCTTGATTTGGCCTTAATCCCTATAGGAGGCTACTATACGATGGGTGCTTTGGAGGCTGCTGAAGCGGTTAAAATGCTTAAGCCTAAGGCGGTTATTCCAATGCATTACAAGACTTTTCCAGTTTTGGCTCAGTCCGCCTCTGAGTTCGCAGAAAAAGTTAGGGAAAAAGCTTCCCAAGTGAAGGTTGTGGTTTTGAACCCTGGAGAAAGCTACCAGTTTTAGGCGTTTTCGCTTAAATTTTCGGCGTTAAAATCTTAGGCTGGAGGGTGGCGAACTCGTCTCCGCCCAAGTGGAAAATCATCTTCGCCTTTTCAAGGTTGTATTTATCTCCGGCTAGGGCGTCTTTGTTTGCGTAGGCTTCGACAACTTCGCCGACGAAGACCGTGTGGTCGCCTGTAGTGAATTGAGCGTGAAGCTTGCACTCCAAGTGAGCAACACATTCCTTTATTGCTGGAGGCTTAACCTTTCTCGCTGGCAATGGCGTTAATCCTGCCTCCTTAAACTTGTCGCGGTCTTTTCCGCTGACTCTGCCGCAGAAAAGCGTCTCCTTAAGAATTTCTATGGTTGGAATGTTTACCACAAACTCTTTCGTCTCCTCAATAAGCTTGTGCGAATGTTTCCTAGGCCCTATGCTTACAGCAACCAGTGGCGGACTTATGGAAGTAGGCATGGCCCATGCTAACGTTATAATGTTAGGCTTTCCAGTTTTGCCAACGCATGAAACAAGCACTGTATGCATGGGATGCAAAAGCCGATAGGCTGA